>Ga0265295_1000663_pt1 | contig 67032 bp, 58 predicted proteins | sample Munlansysbiofilm_FD_192503 | JGI IMG/M metagenome (GOLD analysis project Ga0265295, IMG submission 192503) | Leachate microbial communities from a municipal landfill in Southern Ontario, Canada - Methane capture system biofilm | ecosystem: Engineered > Solid waste > Landfill > Unclassified ...
TCACGGCCGGAGTGGTGGCGCTGGGATTGAAGATCATGTAGGCCTGGGCGGCATAGGCGTTGGGCCAGGTGATGCCGGTCATGCCATAGGTGGTGCTCTGGTCAACGTCCACCAGCACCCAGGGATCGAATGTGAGGCCGAAATCGGCGTAGGTCTCAAAGCCGTCGTTCAGTCCCGGAGGCGGGGGCGGGGTATCGCCCGGGGCGGTCCAGGTCAGATGGACGTCGGAACCGTTGACCGTCGCGGTCAGGTTTTCGGGAGGCAGCAGGTCTTCAGTCGCCGTACCAGTAAGGTTCACAGTATGAACAACCCGGTTGCCCAGATCATCGGTGACGCTCACGGTGGCGGTATGGGTGCCGGCCATGGTGGGGGCGTAATTGACGCTGAAGCCAATGCTTTGAGCGGAAGCCAGGCTGGCCGGCAGGGTGGGCAGATTGGCCAGCGTCAGCATGGGGCTGCCGGAAATGGTGATGGCGGTGATGCCCAGGCTGCCGCCGCCGGTGTTGGTGATGGTGAAGTCCTGGCTGGCGGTTGCGTCCACTTCCACCGTGCCGAAATCGTGGGATTCCGGAGTGATGGTGAAGGTGGGGACCGCGGCAGCCGATTGGATCACAACGTTGTCCACCATGAGGTCGTTGTCACCGTTTCCGGTCACTGACGATTCACCGTAGAAAGCGAAGTATTTCACGCCGCTGAGGCCGGTGAGGGCCACAGTGTAGTTCTGGCCGGTGGCCGGGATGGTATTGAACACGTCGCTGGAACCGGTGTTGTTCCACTCTTTCAGGATGGTGGGGTTGGCCATGTTGGGGTTGTCCGCCACGATCACCATGAATTTGTCGTCGGCCTGATCGGTGGTGGGAGGCGTGCTGCCGTTCCAAACCATCAAAGCGGCGTCGAATTTCAGTTCGTGGTCTCCCGCGGGAATGTTTATGGGAGGCGTGATCAGCCAACCGTAGCGGGAAGTGCCGTAGATGTTGATCTTGGCGGCGTTGTTGCCGGTGTCGCCATTGAGCCAGTCATCGCGGAGCCACTGGGCTGTGGTGCCGGTTGGGGTGGGATAGAAGCCGCTCAGCTGGGTCCAGTTGGCCACCGGCCAGTCTCCTGTAACCGTGCCAAAATCGACGGTCCAGGGGAAGGTGCTGATGGTGGGGTCGGTCCTGGTGGTGAAGCTGAACACTGTGCTGGCAGGGGCTTCGCCGGTTGTATTGTAGGCAACCACCTTCCAGTAGTAGGTGGTGGCATAGGCCAGCGCGGTAGTCGCGGTGTGGCTGGTTGTGCCCACATCCGCCAGCAGAGTGCTGGGGTTGGCATTGGTGTCACAATAAACCCTGAATCCTGTGGGAATGCCGCCGGGGCCGGCGTTCCAGCTGAAGGTGGGCCATTCGTTCACGTCCGTGTCCAGGTCGGCCGGCGCCGTGAGAGTCACCGCTTCGGGAGCCAGGGCGGCCAGTTCCGGACCAAACACATGGTCGATATAGAAGGAAGTGCTGGAAGTGGTTGAGGAATAGACGTTGAAGCCCAGGAAGTAGTTTCCGGGGGTGATGCCGCTAAGGTCAACCATGTAGTTGTTCCAGTTGCTGTTTTCCGGGAAGGCGATCTCCGCGCCCACCGGAAGCCAGTCGGTGCCGTTTTGCGAATATTTCAGCTGGATGCGGCCGATCCCGGTGGTAACCGAGGTCCTGGCCCAGAAATCCAGACTGGAGGTGGCAGTGATATTCAGCATCGGGGTATAGAGCAGGCTGCCGGCGCTGCCAATGTACTCATAGGCGGAAGCCGCGCCGTGGAAGGGAGTGGTGGTGCTGCGGCTGAAAGCGCTTTCGACGTTGGTCCAGCCCATCGGCGGGAAGGAGGTGTCTTCAAAGCTCTCCGCGATCTGGTTGTCAGACGGGGTTTTGAAGTTCCACACGGGGCAGTTGGTGGCCGGGCCGTTGGCGTTCACCGGCACGATCTGCCAGTAATAGGTGGTGTTGGGCGCCAGAACCGGGGTGTAGGTGGTACCGGCCTGGTTTTGCACAAAGGCCGGAGTGGCGCTGGTGCCAAAATAGACGTCGTAGGAAGTGGGCATGCCGCCGCCGCTCTGCCAGGAGAGCGTGGCGTCCGTGAAGGCCCAGCCGCCCAGGGCGGGATAGATCGCCACCGCAGGGTCCGGAGGAGTGGTCTGGGGCGTCACCAGTTGCAGGTTCGGCCGGTTGTAATACAGCGTGCCGGTGGCATCAGCCGGAAAGCTGTTGTCCTGATATTTATACACGGCGCGGTAATCCGGAGTGGTGGTGGTATAGCGGAAATTGGGATATCCGGAGGCATAAACTCCGTCCCAGTTTCTCCACATGATCTCGATGTTGTCGGTGCCGTTCCAGGCAAAGGGGGCGTTGAACATCACGTAGTGCCAGCCGCCGCCGTTCCAGGTCAGGTCGCCCTGATAGACCAGGGTGAAGAGGGTGCTGTCGGGCAGCGTGTTTTCGGTGGCTTCATAGATGTTGGCGGTGGTGTGCCTAAGGTACACCATCTGATTTACAGTGGTATAATTGGCCGGTGTGTTTCCGACTTCATAACCGAGGGCGATCAGGTTGCCGCCGCTCATCAGGCCGGCAGCGTTGATCTCCGCCGCGGTGTAGATGGTCTTCGACCAGCCATAGTCATAGAACCCGTAGGTGGGTATGTAGTTTTCCGTGCTGGTGCCGGTACCTATGGTGTAGGTATCAGCCGCGGCAAAACCGACCATGGCCAGAAGCAGACATAAGAGCAATGTCCTTTTCATACATGTATCTCCTTGTTTATTTGTGATCAATCCTCTTGATGCAGATGTGATGCCGCCCCACAGTTTTGGGTACGCAAGATGGATTCTGGAGGCTTATCACACGTTTAACCACCCCAAATGGTTGCCAAGCAAATGTCAAGCAATTTCTTTTCTCCGTCCTCCCCAAAAGCTCTGCTGATGACGATTTAAACCGCACAGCCTCATTCAAGGAAACAAGCCGTAAACCCCCTCGCCAGGCGCGACTGACCTCAGTATTGGATCCCCATCAACCCCTTGGCATGAAAACAAGGATAATACCCGCCCGGATCCTGAAGAATCCACTTAAAGAATCCAAAGGCCAAATCCGCCATCGCTCCCAATATCAATACGGTATCAATACGGAATCAATACGGATTTCATCCGTAATGATTCCGTATTGATACCGTATTGATATTGGGGGCCAGAGGAGGAATTTTAAAGAAACGGCGGGGTGGCAGGAGGGGCGAAATAAATATTGACAAGCAGGGCCGGGTGGAAAGAAGAGTATCATTATTATGGATAGCAAACTGAAGAAACTGCTGGCAGCCTGCCTGATTTTTGCCGCGCTAAGCTGTGCCTTCGCCCAGGCGAAGCGGGTGCCGACGCGGGCGGTTCTCTATTCCGCGGTTTTTCCCGGTGGCGGCCAGCTTTACAACCGGGCCTGGCTGAAAGCCGGCCTGGTGATGGGCGTGCAGGGATTCTTCATAGGTTCCGCCATCTATCACGGCGGCGAACGCAATTACTGGCGCGACTTGGCCGAAACCACACCGGAACCGTTTTTGCAGGAACAGTATCTGGCCCGCAGCCGCGACTACGGCTACCAGCTGAACAACGACGTCTGGTGGATCGGCATCACAGCCGGACTTTCCATGCTGGACGCCTATGTGGACGCGCATCTGGCGGATTTTGACAGCGAGAAGGAAAACATCCGCCTGCGCTTTTCCGGGGACGCGCTGTTGCTGCAGTACAATTTCTGAGGTGGAGATGAAGCGGATTTGTTTTGCTTTGCTGCTGCTGGCGCTGCTGGCAACGGCCTCCGGTGAGGCTCTGAGTCCGGAACTCTTCGCGCGGAGGGTGCATGACGAGATCAACGCGCTTCGGGGCAGAAACGGTTTGCCGGCGCTGCTTTGGCGGGACGACCTGGCCGGCCTGGCCCTTCGCCACAGCCGCAACATGGGCGAGCAGGATTTTTTCAGCCATGAGGATCATGAAGGGCTGCAGGTTTCGCAGCGGCAGCGGAAATACCTGCCCGAACTGCTGGTGGCGGGGATCGGCGAAAATCTTTACTTCATCGAAAACAGCAGGATGGTCTTCGATCCCAAGGAGATCGCCCGCGGCTGGATGAATTCGCCCGGCCACAAGGCCAACATCCTCAGCCAGGATTTCACCCACCAAGGGATCGCGGTATATCTGGCCCAGGACAAACTATACACCACGCAGGTGCTTGCCGTTCCGGTTCTGAAAAGGCTTTCACCCCTGCCGCGGTCTTTCGCGGCAGGCCGCAGCTATCCGCTGGAATTCGAGTATCTTGCAGTGGAACCGCGCGAAGGCTTCAACTGCCAACTGGGCACCCCGGACCCCAATACCAAGGTCCAGATCGACCTGCTCACCTACACCCTGGGCTCCATGCCCCTGCAACCGGAATGGCTGGGCGACAGCCGGCTAATCCTGCCCCTGGAGTTCAAATACGGCCAGGGCCGCTACACCCTGCAACTCGGTTGGGACGGCTATTACTACGATAACATGCTGGAGTTCAGGGTAGAGTGATCCTCAGGGTAACCGGGCAGTGGTCCGAGCCCATGATGTCGTCGCGAATGTCGGCATCCACCACGCGGTGGCGCGCTTCGGCATTCACGAAGAAATAATCGATCCTCCAGCCCACGTTGCGGGGCCGGGCGCCGGCGCGGTAACTCCACCAGGAATAGCGCCGCGGCTCCGGGTGAAAGAGACGGAAGGTATCCAGCCATCCGGCAGCCACGATCTTGTCCAGCCAGGCCCGTTCGATGGGCAGAAAGCCGCTGGTGGTCTCGTTTTGTTTGGGATTGGCGAGGTCGATCTCGTGATGGGCGGTGTTATAGTCTCCAGTGACGATCACCATTTTGCCGCCGGCGCGGTCGGCTTCCATGCGCAGCAGGCAGGCATCGTAAAAGCGGAGCTTGTAGTCCAGGCGTCCGTCGTTCATCTGGCCGTTGGGAAAATAGATGTTGTAGATGATGAAGCTGTCATGCACGCAGCGGACCACGCGGCCTTCGTTGTCGAATTCCGGCTGACCAAGGCCATAAGTCACTTCCAGCGGCTCCGCCTTGGAGAGCACCGCCGTGCCGGAATAGCCTTTGCGCTCGGCGTGGGACCAGTAAAGTCGGTAGCCTGACAATTCATCAAGTTCCGGCGGGATCTGATGCTCTTGCAGTTTGGTTTCCTGCAGGCCCAGCCAGTCCGGCTGTTCGCGCCGCACGGTGGCGATGAAATCCTTGTTCAGCACGGCCCGCAGGCCATTCACGTTCCAGGACCAGAGATTCAAATGCAAATCGATCCTCCCTCCCGGGTTGTAATTTTCACTTTGGGCAAGCGTTCACCGGGATAGGGCAAGCCTTTTCCGCGGAGGCAAAACTGTCAAGCGGAAAGGGCGGCGGGGATGGCGGCGTTTTTTGCGCTTGACACTTAAAGGGCGCTGAAAAAGATGGTTTATTCAATGAATTTGCCATACATTTTAAGGAGTTAGATACATGAAAAGGACCTACCAGCCCTCCAACCGTTCCCGCAAGAACACCCACGGCTTCCGCAGCCGCATGGCCACCCGCAATGGCCGTAAACTGCTTGCCCGCCGCCGCGCCAAAGGGAGAAAGACCCTCAGCGTATGAGCCATGCTTCGTAGGATCACGAAGCACAGTGAATACCGGGAGTTCAGCTCCCCCGACCTGTTTCTGCGGAGCGACCATTTCTATGCCGCGGTGCTGTTTCACCCCCACGAATTTGCCCTGGGCATCACCATCGGAAGAAAAACCGGCAAGGCGCACACGCGCAACCTTCTCAAACGCAGGATCAAAGCCTGGGCGCGCCTGCGTGGCGGGGACCTTCCCCGGGGCTGCAAACTCAACCTCATCGCCCGCCCCAAGGCCGGCGGACTTGGCTGGAACGAACTTTGCGCGGAACTGGACAAACTGAACGCCCAACTGCGGGCAAGATGCTGAGAACCCTGCTGCGTTTGCCGAATCTGGGCTGCATCGGGCTGATCAGATCCTACCGCAAATTCATCTCGCCGCTGCTGCCCAGCGTCTGCCGCTTCCAACCCTCCTGCAGCCAATACAGCCTGCAGGCTTTCCAGAAGTTCAATTTTTTCAAAGCCCTCGGCCTCTCGGCCTGGCGCGTGCTGCGCTGCAATCCTTTTTGCAAGGGCGGTTACGATCCGCTTCCCTAAGGAGAAAATGTGGATAAACGCACTTTTATAGCCCTCTTTGTGGTGGTCATACTCTTTTTCGTCTGGTCAACCTACTTTGGCCCCAAGCCCCAGCCCGCGAGCACAGCGCAAACCGCTGATTCGCTTGCTGCGGACACCACCAAAACCCCGGCCGCAGTTCAGACCCTGGCCGCCCTGCCGGACAGCCTGCTAAAGGGCGCCGACAGCCTGAAATCGCTGACCCTGGCCAACGCGAATTTCACGGTGCGCTTCAGCAACCGGGGCGCCAGCATCACTTCCATCGAGCTGAAGAAATTCAGCTGGTCGGATAAAACCACCCCCGTGGACCTGGTGCCGGAAGACAAGGACCTGGCCGGCATCGCGCTGCTGCAGCACAAGGCCGCCGCGCCGCGGGACCTGAAAACGGTGACCTGGCACAGCGCGCAGAGCGACACGGCCGGGATCGTTTTCTGGCTGGGCGAGGAAAGCTCCCCGCTGGTGCGCAAGAGCTACCGGCTGGACGACAAATACGGCATCCTGCTGGATGTGACGGTGAACAGCCCGGATCCCGTTTACGGCATCGAATACGACTTCAGCGCCGGCATCGCCGACAGCGAAGTGATCAAGCCCCGGGCCAAAGACCAGGATTACAAGGTGCTGCTCTTCGCGGACAACGTTCCGGTGAAACTCACCCTGCCCAAGATCAGAAAAGAGGCGCCGCCCTCGGCAGTGTCGTCGTTCAAATGGGCCGCGCTGCGCAGCAAATATTTCAGCATCGCCATCCTCGAAACCGGCAATCCCCTCACCAGCAACTACCATCCCGGCATCAGCAAGGAAACGGGCAATCCCAGCCTGATACTGGACTCGCGGGATGCCACCCCCTCCCAAAACTGGGCGCAGAGCTTCCTCATCTATGCCGGACCGGCAGATCACGACCTGATGAAAAGCTACCCGGAAACCAAGCTGGAACTGATCCCGGACCGCGGTCCCGGCTGGCTGCGCTGGCTGGCCAACGCCATCGCCTGGCTGCTCAAATTCCTGCACAGCTTCATTCCCAACTACGGCATCGTGATCATCATCTTCTCCTTCATCCTCAAGCTGGTGCTGCATCCCCTCACCAAGAAAAGCATGGACGCCAACCTAAAAATGCAGCGCATCCAGCCACAGATGCAGGAGATCCAAACCAAGTACAAGAGCGATCCGCAAAAAATGCAGCAGGAAGTGGCCAAACTCTACAAGGAGGCCGGCACCAACCCGATGTCCGGCTGCCTGCCGCTGCTGCTGCAGATGCCGATCTTCATCGCGCTCTACAACGTGCTGCGCTATGCCATGGAAATGCGCAACGTGAGCTTTCTGGGGCTGAACCTCTCCGAGCCGGACCCCTGGATCCTGCCCGCCATCATGGCCGTGTTCATGGTCCTGCAAAGCCTGATGACCCGCCCCTCCAAAGAGTCCCTGGCCAAAATGGACGAAAAACAGCAGGCCATGCAGCAGAGCACCCGGATGATGACCTGGATCATGCCGGTGATGCTGTTCTTCATCTTCCGCGGCCTGCCCTCGGGCCTGGTGCTCTACTACACCGTTTTCAACATCCTCAGCGTGGCCCATCAATACTACACGCAAAAACGTCTTAAACTAAAGGAAACAACCTGATGACCTCAATCGAGAAAACCGGAACCAGCATCGAAGCCATCATCGCCGCCTTTCGCGACGAACACCGCATCAAAGACTGGGAACTGAAATACAAGGTCTTGAAACGACCCTCCAAAGGCCTGTTTGGCCTCTTTGGCAGCAAAAGCGCCACGGTGCGCTTCGAGCTGCCCACCCTGGGCGAACGCGCCGCCAGCCTGCTCAGCCAGTTGCTGGGCAAGATGGGCATTCCCTTCGATCAGGTAAGCAGCAAAACCGAAGGCAAATCCATCTATCTGGTGATCAAGGGCAGCCAGGACACCGGGCTGCTGATCGGCAAAAACGGCTACATGCTGGAAACCCTGCAATTCTTTGTGAACCGCGTTTATGAAAACGAACGCGAACTCGACCGCGTTTATGTGGACGTGGACGGCTACCGCGAACGCCGCGAAGCCCAGTTTCTGCGGCAGTTTCAGCCTCTGATCAAGAAGGTGCGCGAACAGGGCAAGCCCCAAACCCTGGAACCCATGAACGCCAACGACCGGCGGATCATCCACCGGCACATCGAGCGTGACCGCGGCCTCCGCACCCTCACCATCGGCGAAGGCGAGATGAAACGCATCGTGATCTTTTCCGCCAAACAAAAGGAAAGTGAAGCGCTTTCCCAGGCCCAGGGCGGTCAGGACCACAGGCCCCGCAACCCCAGGCCGGGACACAACGCGCGGCCCAACCTGAACACCCGGCCCGAGCATGCCGTAAAAACCGAGCCGGGCGCCAAACCGGAACAAAACCCGAAACCCGGGCAGAAACCCAGGCCCAACCGCCGGCCCCGGCCCAAGGCGAAAACAACCGCCAAGGCATGAAACCAGACATCAGCCTGCACCGGATCGACGCAGGCAACTACTGGACCGACGGCGGCGCCATGCTGGGCGTTTTGCCCCGCGCCATCTGGGAAAAAAGCGTCCAGACCGATGAGCGCCACCGCAAAAACCTGGCCCTGAACCTGCTGCTGGTTAAAACCCCGGAGCGCGTGATCCTGGTGGATACCGGGCTCGGCAACCGGCTTTCGGAAAAACAGCGCGACATCTACCGCCCCTCGGCCTTTCTGCTGCCGGCCTCGCTGGCTGAGCTGGGCATCCGCGATGCCGACGTGACCGACGTGGTGCTCACCCATCTGCACTTTGACCACGCCGGCGGCATCATCACAGGCTTCGGCGACCACGACGCGCTCACCTTTCCCAAAGCCCGGCACTGGATCCAGCGCCAGGAATGGGAGACCGCCAAAAAACCGGATGGGCTGAACCGCGCGGCCTACGACTTCGCGCAGCAGCTGGCTCTGCTGGAAACCCGGGGCAAACAGGAACTGGTCGACGGTAACGCCGAGATCGCGCCGGGCGTGACCCTGACAAAGACCGGCGGCCACACCTGCGGCAGCCAGATCGTCGAGATCGACTCCGCCCGAGGATTTTTCATCTACCCCGCGGACATCATGCCCACCCTGTTCCACGTTTCACCGGCCGTGACTTCGGCCTACGACGTCTGCCGCGAGGATACCTTCAAGGCCAAGCAATACATTTATTCCCGCCTCAAAGAGCGCAACGGCAGCCTGCTGCTGAATCACGACCTGCAGCGCTGGGAACTGCCGGCTGCATCCCTGAAATAGCCAATGATAAAAACCCGGGCGGCTTTGACGGCCGCCCGGTTTTTTTACATGCTTTCCCGGCTACACGTAGAGGCAGTAATAGGCAGTCTGCTCCGGCACCTTGAGCTGGAATTTGTGGTTGGCCGGCACGATGAAGGTCTCGCCGCCATTGTAGTCCCGCCACTCTTGGGTGTCGGGCAGCAGCACGGTAAGCAGGCCGGAGATCACGGTCATGTGTTCCACCGTGCTGGTCCCGAACTCGTATTCGCCCGGTTCCATCACTCCCACGGTGGCCTTGCCGTCGGTGTTCGTGAGCGCGATCGACATCACCTGGCTGTCGAAGTATTCGTTTACTTTGAGCATTTGGTTCTCCCTTTAACAGGTATTTTCTTGCTGAAATCATCCCCGCGGCGGGGCCGCTTTCTGTAAAGGAATATTCTTTCGGGCCAGCTGTTGGCACCGGGGGAGGAAGCAAGCGAAAAAAGCCCTTGACAAGAAAGGGGCGGCAAATTTCGTGGTACATACCAGACGCGAGGTGGAGCAGCTGGTAGCTCGTCGGGCTCATAACCCGAAGGTCGAAGGTTCGAATCCTTCCCTCGCTACCAATTTTCATATGCCGGCGCTAGTCGCCGGATTTTACGTTAAGACTTGTGGCGGTGTAGCTCAGCTGGTTAGAGCGTCGGAATCATAATCCGCAGGTCCGGGGTTCAAATCCCTGCGCCGCTACCAGTTTGTTTTGGCGCCAGTAGCTCAGTCGGATAGAGCAGCAGCCTTCTAAGCTGCGGGTCGGGGGTTCGAATCCCTTCTGGCGTGCCAGCTTATACACGCATAAATACATCGATCCTTTCCGTGGTGGGTGTAGTTCAATGGCAGAGCACCGGATTGTGGTTCCGGGCGTTGTGGGTTCGACTCCCATCACCCACCCCACCCCTTTGATATGTTAACAAGCGATAAAGCAACCCTGGGACTGGACATCGGCGGCTCCAGCATCAAATATGGCTGGGGTGACTGTCAAAATGGTTTACAGTCTTTCGGCAAACTCGAGCTGCGGCAAAAAAACCTCCCTCACCTGCGGGAAACCGTGCGCCAGATCTTGGCTATCTGTCTGGGCGAGATCGGGGAAAATGGACTCAGCGCCGTGGGGATCGGCACTCCCGGCACCATCGACCTGCGCTCCGGCAGGATCGTGGGCGTGAATCCCAACCTGCCTTTCTGGGTGGACCTCGACCCCCGTGAACTCATCCCCACGCAACTGAACCTGCCCGTTTTCTGCGATAACGACGCCAACCTGATGTGCCTGGCGGAAGCCTGGTTGCGGGGAGGGCGGGGCAGCGTGGCCGGGATAACCGTTGGCAGCGGGATCGGCTGCGGCTTGGTGGTGGACGGCAAGGTCTGGCATGGCGCGCACGGCTTCGCCCTCGAGCTGGGCCACATCACCAGCATCCCCGGCGGAGAACCCTGTTCCTGCGGCCGCAAGGGTTGCCTGGAAGCCTACGCCTCCGTGGAGGGGCTGCGGCACCAACTGTTGGCGCTGCCCGGGGCAAGTGACTTCATCACCGGGGATTCCAGCCTGCCCGCTCTGCTCGCTTTCAGCCAGGCCAGGCCCGAAGCGGCCGGCATCATCCTTGCGGGCAGGGAAGCTCTGGCCCGCGGGATCTCCGACCTGATCGTGATCCTGGACCCCGATACGGTTGTGATCGGCGGCGGCGCCATGGACGGCGGCCTCTATCCCTGGGAGCACCTGGTGGACCGCGTGAGATGTTTTTTGCCGCCCCTGAACGCGGAGCGCACATCGCTGGAACAGGCCCGCGAGGGTAACCGGGCCGGGGTTTTGGGAGCGGTGATCCTGGCTTCGGAGAGCTAATCCAAAGATTGGGAACGAAACTTGCTTCAGGATTGGGCATCATCTTTTAGGAGATTCCAAAATGAAAAAGGCAGCTTTGCTCCTGGCGCTGCTCAGCATTATGATGCTGGCCGCCCTGTCCGCCAAAGACAATAGCGCCCTGGATTCGATCCAGATCAGCCCCAATCCCATGACCAAACATACCGAAATCACCCTTGTTTTTGGCCAGGCCACCCCTCTCGGCGTCACCATCGAAACAGCCTCCGGCGCGGTGGTGAAAACGCTGTTCTCAGGCCAGTCCCAAGAATTCATGGTCCTGCCCTGGGACCGCTGCGGCAATGACGGCAGCTACACACCTGCCGGCGAATACTACGTTGTGGTCGCCGAGGGTCGCTACACCTCCACCAAGAAAACGCTTATCCTCAAATGACATAATCCATTCAAGAAATCGTGAGAAGACAAAAAAGTCCCTTGGCGGACTTTTTTGTTTTATGGGGCCAAAACCAGTTCCCCGGCTGGCCTTGACCGCGGCAGAATACTGTTTGGGCCAAAACATCAGCCTCTATCCGAGACGTTTTTTCCGGAGGACGCAAGCAAAAGCTTGACAGATTTTGAGAGTTGTAAAAGCATCACACCAGTTTGGGAAATTTTGGTTTTTCGCGATGCAAGCGCGAACCACCCCCAGCAGATACAGCGCGGCTTCGCGGTGCGCTTGGCTTTAGGGCAGCGTTCCCCGGCCGTGGCTGAAATTGGAATTATATGAAATTATTCGCAAATGCCGCCCTGCCCACATCCTCGGCCGCCCTGAAAAGGGTGAATGTGCTCTTTGACGAGACCATCATCAAGATCAGCGCGGACGAGATCGTATCTGAAGACATCACCCAGGTCATCGATCTGCGGGGCAACATCCTATTGCCCGGAGCGGTGGACCCCCACAGCCACATCATCACGGAACAGGACCCCGCCAAAAGCCTCGCCCGGGTGAGCAAAGCCGCCCTCTCCGGCGGCTGGACCACCCTGGCCGAGCTCAGTTTTCTGAACCCCAGGCCCGTCTTCAACCTGGCCGACCTCAAGCGCCTGCGCGGGCAGATCGACCAGGCCTCCCACGTGGACATGGCGGTGTGGGGCAACGTGGACATCACCGATTATCCCTATCACGCCGAGGCCGCCCAAGAACTCTGGGCCAACGGCGTGGTGGGCATCGCGCTCACGAACCCCTCCCCCAATCCCGCGATCCAGGCCCTCAGCTTCACCGAGATCATGGACCTCTTCATGGACATCTATGAATCGGACACCGCCTTCGCCTTTCAGGGCTACGACAGCGAAACCGCCGCCACCTTCAGCTTTGACGCCCAAAGTGACGCCATCAAGAAACTGCTGCGCCGGATGCAGGAAAACCCCATCCACATCACCCGCGTGAACGCTTATCCCACCATCGAGTTCATCAACAGCGTGCACAAACGCTCCGATATTTCCTTTGCCATGTGCGTGGCCGACATGATGCTGCTCTTCAGCCAGATCGACAGCGGCCAGCAGATGGACCTGGTGGACTTTCAGCTGGAACTTTTCGAACTGCTGCGCACCAACAAGATCTATCTGCTCTCCAACAACGTGGAACCGGCTTCCGTGCCGGCAGGCCTGGACGAAGCTTTCCGCGGCAGTTCGGAAAAATTGCTGCCCTGGAGCTATCTCTGGCTGCTGTCCGAGTTTTGGAAAAAGCGCAAGATCCCCCTGGCCACCGTGATCAAGATGACCAGCGAAAACGCGGCCAAACGCCTGGGCCTCTACCCCGTCAAGGGCTGCATCGAAGCGGGATCGGACGCCGATTTCGTGATCTACGACCCCCACGCGACCACCAGCTTCACCGCCCCCGACGGCAGTTCCCACAGCCTGGAAGGGAGCCTCGAATCCGTCTGGCTGCGCGGCAAAAAAGTGGTGAACAAGGGCAAGGTCGCCCCCGCCACGGGAAAAGCCCTGTCCCGCAGCACCAATCCCAAACGCCGCCACAACAACACCACCTGGATCTAACACCTTGTTTAGGAGGATAAATGGATCAGCTTGAATATCTGAAAAGCGTCCTGGATCAGCATCCCGAGCTGCAGTACAGCATCTCGCAGCGCCATTGGTCCACCGATTTTCTGCGCTTTTACCACAGCGAGACCAACTACAACATCAGCAAGGACAACATCACTCTCGCGGCGGAGCTCTACAAGGGCAAAAAGTCCTTCAGCTTCGCGATCGAAAACCCTGAACGCGGCAGAACCGATGCCGCCGTGCGCGACGCGCTGGAGGTGATCGACAAACTGCCCGAAGATCCCGATTTCGTGGATCTGGAAAACGACCTCACCCTGGCTGAACCGCGCGCGGTGAAAAACAACATCGAAGCCATTCCGCTGGAGCTGAAAACCAGGATCCTGGCCAACGTCTCCGCCGCCGCCGCCATGTATGATTTTGACATCTTCGGCACCTTCATCTGCAACCACCAGACCCTCCGGCTGATCAACAGCAACGGGCTGGACAAGAGCAGCGTGAGTTCGCCCATCTATCTGGAGGTGAAGGCCGTGCACAACAAATCCCAGGTGACCGTGCTGGAAACCTTCGGCGGCGAGGATTTTGACTTTTTCAACGAACAGGCCTTCACCGAGGACCTGGTGCAAAAGATCCTGTACTGCGCGAACCCGGTGGTGGACGTGGAGCCCGGCCAATACGACGTTGTGCTGGCCCCGCGCTGCCTGGCGGAATTCACCCAATACCTGGCCTATGGCATGAGCGCCCGCGCCCTGGACCAGCACAGCAGCTGGTTCGAGGGCAAGCTGGACGAGCAGGTGTTCCCAGCCCACATCAGCATTGTGGACGACCCTTCCGACCCCCGCATGATCCGGGCTGACTACGGCTCCGACGGCCACATCTACCGCCGCCTGCCCCTGGTGGAAAAAGGCGTGTTCCGCGCCTTCCTCTGCAACAACTACTTCGCCCACAAAACCGGACTGCCCAAAAACGGCAACACCGCTTCCTGCCTCAAGATCGAGCCCGGCGACAAAACCCTGGAGGAGATGATCGGCGGCATCAAACGCGGGCTGTATATCTCCAGCCTCCACTACATGAACTTCATCAACCCCCGCGAAACCTCGCTCACCGGCCTCACCCGCGACGGCACCTTCCTGATCGAGAACGGCCGCGTAACCAAGGTGGTGAACAACCTGCGCTTCACCGAACGCATCGAACGCATCCTGAACAACGTGGTGGAGCTGGAAGACCACTGCGCCACCGTGCCCTTCTCCGGAAACTATGCCAGCTTCGAGATCGAGACGGTGAAAGCGCCTCACGCCCGGGTGAAGGATTTCAACGTGACATCCTCAACCAAAACCATCTAGGAGGAACTCCATGGAACTGCTTATCAGACAAACCCTCAATAAACTCGCCCTGCCCGAGGTCAGCTTCGCCGATGTGCGCGTAACCCGCACCGACGAGGAAGGGATCTATTTCATGAACGGATTTCTGCGCAACTACGGCAGCAGCATGGATTCCACCGCCATCGGCATCCGCGTGCTGATCGGCGGCTGCTGGGGCTTTGCCGGATCCCGCGATCTGAGCGGGGCCGCCATCGACCGCCTGGTGCAAACGGCCGTCTCCAACGCCCGCCAGGGGGCCAATTTCATCCGCGGCAAAGTGGAATTCCCCGCCCTACCAGGCATCCGGGCCGAGTATCACCACCAGCCCCAGATCGACCCTTTCAAAATGCCCAAGGAAGAAAAGACCGAATTCCTGCGCCAACTGGCCGAAGCCATCAAACCAGCCGGCAAGATCGTCCACTCGATGGTTTCCGCTCAGTTCATGCGCCAGACAAAATACTACGCCAACAGCGAGGGAACCTATTCCCACACTTCATATTACAACACCCTGCCGATGATGGAGGTGATCGCCTCCGACGGCGGCCAGATCCAGTCCCGAACCTGGCCCGGCCACATGAGTGCCGGCCGCGGCGGCTTTGAGCTCTTCACCCAGCAAAAATTCGCCGAAAACACCGACCGCATCATGAAAGAGGCCATCGATCTGCTGGACGCGCCCACCATCACGGACGACCGCGCCGACATCATCATCAATAGCGGCCATCTGGCCCTGCAGCTGCACGAATCGGTGGGACACGCCACCGAGGCCGACCGCATTTTCGGCATGGAGATCTCCTACGCCGGCAAAACCTTCATCAAACCGGAAATGCTGGGCTCCTTCCAATACGGCTCGCCGCTGGTGAACATCTACAGCGACAGCACCGACCCCAAGGGCCTCGGCTACCATCCCGTGGACGACGAAGGCGTGCCCGGCCAGAAAGTGGACATCATCAAGGACGGCATCCTGGTGAACCAGCAAACCTCGCGCCAGATCGCGCAGCTACTGGGACTGCAACCCTCCTCGAACATGAAGGCCTCCTACGCCGACGATTTCCCCCTCGTGCGCATGACCAATTTCTGCCTCGCCCCCGGCCAGGGCTCCCTGGAAGAACTGATCGCCAGCACCGAACACGGCTATCTGCTGGATTTCACCAAAACCTGGAGCATCGACGACAACCGCAACAACTTCCAGTTCACCACCGAGATCGGCTACCGCATCGAGGGCGGCAAGATCACCGGCATCGTGAAGGAACCCACCTATTTCGGCATCACCAAGGATTTCTGGAACTCCTGCGACGCCGTCTGCGGCCCGGAGGAATGGGGCTACCACAGCACCTTCCACTGCGGCAAGGGCGAGCCCGGGCAGGTGATGCAGCTCTCCCACGGCGTGGCCCCCGCCCGTTTCAAAAACATCAATGTGAGCGTGAAGATCTGAACCCACCCGCGCCACCCCAAACCAATACAAATCAAGAGCATCCCCGCCGCCAAACCGGCGGCGGAGAGCGCAAGGAGAAAAAATGAAAGCATTCCAAGTGATCATGTCCCTTTTGATCCTGGCCGCCCTGCTGGTCTCAGGCTACGTCGCCTGGCTGACCTACAAGGACATGCAAAAGAAAGCGGCTCCGCTGCCCATCGAGGCCTTCGAAGCCCATCTGAAGAAAAACAACCCCAACCCCATCAAGATCCAAGGCTGGTTCTCTGATCAGGATCAGACGAACATTTTGCTGGAAGTTGTCACTCCGGATACCACCCAAACCCTCCAGGACATGGCAGCGTTTAAAAAACTGCAAACCGCCAAGGGGGAAGAGTGGTATCAAATGGGCCAGAACGAATGGGTTAAAGTGGATACCACGCCCATGGCCAAACAACCGGCCGCCAAATAGCCACATCCTTTCTGCCTCAGCTTTGAGGCGAGTTTTCACAACCCGCCGTCCCCGATCCGGGACGGCAGTTTTTTTATGATCGATTCGATCCGGCTTGTTGTGGTGTTTTCCCTGCCTGGACTGGTTTTCGGGGTTTGAACCGCCCTTAGCCCCCTCCGATCCGCCTCCCCTTGGCCTCCCGCTGAGTTCCCGCATCTCAGGCGGGAAGTCAACGGGAAGTGAGTGAGAGGTGAATGGGAGGGGGCTAAGGACGGAAAGCCAGACTGACCCGTGAACTTCCCGGCCTCTGTCAGCAATAAACCGGTCCACTTCACCCGGCCTCCGTAAATAGTGGGTAACGTTTTTGCCGATTGTCAAGCGGGTATGACGATGTGCAACCGGGAAAAGGAGAAAGGGTTGGCCCGCAGATCAGAGTGATTTTGCTGGCAGCTGAAACATGCTTACTCGCATGTGTTTTGGCTGGGTTGGGAACATACCTTTGTTTTCGTGCCCCTGTAACTCTGTTCCTCTGTTTTGATAAAATCCTCTGCTTCTCTCCGAATTGATGATCCCCTGGAAACCGGAGCTCAATTCCCGGAATAGCGCAGCAGGGTGTTGCAGACCCGCGCGTGCCATTTTTTGGCGTTGGCGATGCTGCTCACGTTGTTGCAGATGATCACGAAGGCGTAGAGTTCGCCATCCGCGGCGCGCAGATAGCCGGCCAGGTTGCTCACATCGCGCAGGGTGCCGGTTTTTCCCCAGAGGCGGCTCTTGCCTTTGAGTTCGGTGAACCTTTTGCGCAAAGTGCCCTCCTCGCCGGGGAAAGCCAGGCTGTTGAGAAAGATGTCGAACCAATCCTGATGGCAGGCATGGCTGAGAGTGAGGCCCAGATGCGAGGCGGTGCAACGGTTTTGGCGGGCCAGTCCGGAGCCGTCGGTGATGTGGAAACCGTTTGTCGGGATGCCCCTTGCCGCGAGCAATTCCTCCACCCAGACCGCGCCGCTGTCCACACCCGCGCCGATGTTGCAGAGCAGGTTTTCGGCGAGCATGTTGGAGCTGGTTTTCAGCATCACGCCCAGGATATCGCGCAGCGGGAAAGAGTCGAACCCGAAGAGGACGCCGAGGCTGTCATGCGCGGCGGGATCTTCTTCCAGAGTGGTTTTTCCCGATATGGCCAGGCCTTTGCGGGAGAGGGTTTTGCGCAGCATCTGCAGTGTGAAGAGGGGCGGATTGCGCACCGCCGCGGTGAGATATTCCGGAGTGTTGACGCCCAGCTTTCCCTTCAGGGTTACGCTGCGGTTGTCTTTGGAAACCTGCAGCCAGATGCCGGCGGTGCCTTTCTGCGCCACGGTGGTGATCTGATTGTTGATCTGGAAATAGTTGTAGCCGTGGCGGGGACTCGCTTTGGCCTTGTTTCCCGCCTTGGAGGAGCCTTTGAGGTCGAAGCGCACCAAATTGGCGTTGAAAGAGAGGGCGCCCACCCCCGGCGAAAAGCCGTAGGGCAGGTTGTGGGCCTCCCAATGCGGATTGCAGGGATATGTGGGATAAAGGCTGATGTCTCCGATCAGATCGCCGCTGACCTTTCTGATGCCCCGCGCTTTCAGGGAATCGGCCCAAAGCTCGAAAACCCGGTGGGGCCCCTCCGGATAGAAATCATCCATCCAGGTGGGATCGCCGCCACCCCTGACCACCAAGTCGCCCCGTAAAACCCCGTCCAGAACGTCGCCGTTGGTGCCGATCAGCGTTTGGAAGCGGTGTTCGGGACCGAAGGCCGACAGCGCGCCGATGCCGGTGTAAAGCTTTTGCAGCGAGGCGGGCATCAGTTCCTTGTCGGCCCTGTATCCGTAGATCAGGCTGCTGTCCCCGGGCGCGTAAAAAGCCACCGCGACGCTGGCACCCTTCACCAGCGAAGAGCCCATCAGCTTGTCCAGCGCGGAATCGAGGGCTTGGGCATCCAGGTTTTGCCCGGATAACACGGCGGACAGAATGGCGAGCAAAGCCAGCAGCAGCCAAGCCTTGAGATATCCGGGGCCAGCCTGAGACCTGTGTCCAACAAGCGATTTATTGTTCATGCAAACAACCTTGCGGCCACGCCTCAGCCTGTCAATCGAAATTTAAGGCTCTCTTTCAAACCGAGTGGGTGGAAGCGATCAACCAGCCAGCAGCCCGGAGGGCGACAGATCATAGCGAGGGAGCGCAGCGCAGCGGAGCCCCTCGATGAACGGACAAATCAACAATTTTAACAGGCCTCCACCCCTCCCCTGAAACGCAAAACGTTTTGGGGGAGGGGTGGAGGCAATTTCCATTTGTTTTCTCTTGTTTCGTTACGAGGGGCTTACGCACCCTCGCTATCATTCTGCCGCCCTCACGGGCTGTGTCCACTTCGTTTGAAAGAGAGCCAAATCTGCTTTTTCTAGAATGCTCCGTAAACCTCCAGCTGCCTTCAAAGGGAATTGAAGGGAGCGTATGCCCCGAGGGACCATGCCCCGCAGGCTATTCGAAGTAGTAAATGGCTTTGATAGGATCGACGGAAGCGGCTTTCAGAGCGGGATAGAGTCCCGAGACAAAGCCTGTGGCGAGGGAAAAAAGCAGGCCCACCAGCGCGCCCTGGACAGGCAGATAGAGGGGGAAATCGATCGCCCGGCTGATGAGGCTGAGGGCGATCCAGGCCAGCAGAATGCCCAGCAGAGCGCCCAACAGGGCCAGGACCAGGGCTTCGAAGATGAAATAGTAAAAAATGTCCTTTTCCGTGGCGCCCACGCTTTTGCGGACCCCGATCTCGGTCATGCGTTCCTGGATGGAGATCAGCAGGGTGCTGAACAACCCGATGCCGCCAACGATGAGGGATATGGAGGCGATGGCGATCAGGGTGATGTTCCACTTTTCCATGTAACCCTCGATCTCGTCGGTGATGGTGAGGATCAGCTGCCCCACGTCCATGAAGCTGAAATTGGGATACATCCGGTGCCGGGCCAGCAGCAGTTGCCGGGCCTGGGTTTTCAGCTCGCGGAACTCCTTCTCGTCCCTCGCCTGGAGGTAGATCATATGCACGCCCTTGTTGGTTCCGAAACGGTGGGCGCCATATTTGAGAGGCACATAGACCGCGCTGAGCTCATCCTTGCGTTCCCAGGCGTTGAAGTTCATCCCGCTGCCGCTGGAAAGCTGGTCATCCTTGAGCACGCCCACCACGCGCAGGCGGTGTTCGCCCAGCTGCAGGATTTGTCCCACCGGATCGGCCTGGCCGTATTGCTCTTGGGCAAAGTGGAAGCCCAAAACGGCGGCGGGCAGCACGTTGTCGTTTTCATACTGGTTGTAGTAGCGGCCAAAGAGGATGGGATAGGTTTTGTTGGTGAAGAATCCGGTATCCGCGGCGCGGAGCTGGACCTGCTTGTCTTTGTTTCCAAGTTTTATCACAGCGGAGCTCATGATCATGGCGTAGCTGCTTTTGTGGGGCACGGAGGATTTGAGGGCCAGATAGTCGTCGTAGCTGATGGTGTCCACGCTTTGCTCGGCGCGGCGGAGGGCCCGGCGCAGGCTTCTGGGGCCGGAAACCTTGCCCGGCGAGTCGGCCGAGATCACCACCGACAGATCCCAGCCCATGCCTTCCATATTCTTGCTGATCAGTTGTTTAAGGGCATAGACGCTGGAAAACATGGAAACCACGGCCAGCACACCGATCACAATGCCCGTGAGGGTTAGCAGCGAGCGCAGCTTGTGGTTCATGATGCTCTGAAACGCGCTGCGCAAGGCGTCCCAGGCCGGAACGCGGGTCATTCCATGACGCTTTTGCACTGCGGACATTGCTTGTAGTTGCCTTTGGCCTTGCTGTACTTTTCGTAGATGAAGGGATGGCCGCAGTGGGGGCAGGCGATGGGCAGCGGTTTGTCGTTCGAAATGTATTTGCAGTCGGGATAGCGGGTGCAGGACCAGAAGGGTTTGCCCTGCTTGCTGCGGCGCTGGGTGATCTCGCCCTCGTGGCATTCCGGGCAGGTGATGCCGGTGGTTTTGGGGCGGGAAAATTTGCATTTGGGATAGTTGCTGCAGGCGATGAAGACCCCAAATTTGCCGCTCTTTTCCACCAGGGGGCTGCCGCATTGGGGGCATTTCTCATCCAGGGTTTTGGGCACCGAGATCACGATCCTGCCCTCGGCGTCGCGGCTGAAATTCTTGCTGTTGCGGCAGGCCGGGAAGCGGTTGCAGGCCAGGAATTCCCCGCCCTTGGAACGCTTGATCACCATTTTGCCCTCGCCGCAGACTTCGCAGACGATATCGGTTTCCTGGGTGAAAGCGCTCTTTTCCTTCTTGATGTCCAGCCCCTTGATCAGCTTGGTAAGCTCTTCATAATAGCTTTGCACCAGTTCGTGCCAGACGGCCTTTTTCTCCTCCACCTCGTCCAGCTTGGTTTCCATTTGGGCGGTGAAGCTCACGTTGAAGATGGCGTCGAAGTTGCCCACCAAGAAGCGGTTGACGTCGTTGCCCAGGTCGGTGGGAAGGAAGCTTTTCTTTTCCATGCCCACGTATTTGCGCTTTTTGATGGTGCTGATGATGCTGGAATAGGTGGAGGGCCGGCCGATGCCCTTGGCCTCCAGTTCCTTGATCAGTGAGGCTTCCGTGAAGCGCGGCGGCGGTGAGGTGAAATGCTGCGAACGCTTGAGGGCGTCGTGTTCCAGTTCGTCGTTTTTGGCGTAGGCAGCGTGGATCTGCGCGCCTTCCACCAGCATCACGTGGGGCCAGGCCTTCATGAAACCCTCCTCCACCACGCGGTTGCCGCTGGCGGCAAAGAAGGCCTCGCCCAGGCTGATCTTGGCACTTGTGTTTTCCAGCTTCACGGGCCTCATCTGCGTGGCCACAAAGCGTTGCCAGATGAGGGTGTAGAGCTTGAGCTGCTCTTTGCTGAGGCTGGCGGCGACGCTTTCCGGAGTGTGGAAGGCGTCGGTGGGCCGGATGGCCTCGTGGGCGTCCTGGGCCGAGGATTTGTTCTTGTAAACCCTGGTGGTGGCGTACAATTCATCCGCGCCGAAGCGCTCCCTGATCAGGTCGCGGCAGTTTTCCACAGCCTCCGCGGCGATGCGCACGCTGTCTGTGCGCATGTAGGTGATCAGACCGGTGGTTTCGCCCTTGAGGTCAATTCCCTCGTAGAGTTGCTGGGCGATGGACATCGTTCTGTCCGAAGGAAAGCCCAGCAGTTTGGAGGCTTCCTGCTGCAGGGTGCTGGTGATGAAGGGCGGCTGGGGCTGGAGGTCACGCAGGGTGCGTTTGATCTCGCTCAGCACGGCTGGGGAGGAGCTTACCCCCTCCGCGATCGCGATGGCTTTGGCCTCGTCCGGGATCTCGAACTTTTTACCCTGCCATTTTTCCAGGCTGGCCTTGAAGGGAGGAAACTCATCCTTCCAGAAGTTGGCTTCCAACCTCCAGAATTCCCGGGGCACAAATTCCCCGATCTCCTGCTCGCGCTCGCAGATCAGGCGCAGCGCCACACTCTGCACGCGGCCGGCGCTGAGGTCCTTGGCGATGACTTTCCACAGCAGGGGCGAAACGGTGTAACCCACGATGCGGTCCAGCACCCGCCGGGCCTGCTGGGCGTCCACCTTGGCCATGTCAACTTCGCCGGGCGCGTCGATCGAGGCGGAGATGGCCTTGCCCGTGATCTCGTTGAAAACTATGCGGTAAACCGGCTTGCCGGCCAGTTCCTTGGCCAAAACCTTGGCCAGATGCCAGGCTATGGCTTCACCCTCGCGGTCGTGGTCGCTGGCCAGATAGATCGCCGGAGCGTCTTTGGCCGCGGCGCGGAGCTCGCCGATGGTCTTCACCTTCTTTTTGTCGATCTCGTAAACCGGCTGGAACTGGTGGTCAACATCCACTCCCAGATCGTGTTTGGGCAGGTCACGCACGTGGCCCATGGAGGCTTTCACGGAAAACTGGTTGTGCAGGAGCTTGGAAATGGTGCCCGCCTTGGCGGGGGATTCAACTATGATCAAACCTTTGTTCATATCTTCCTCGTAGTCATTCGGGATCGGCGAAGCGCCCGCAGCAGTTCTTGTATTTCTTGCCGCTGCCGCAGGGACAGGGATCGTTGCGCCCCACCTTGGGGGCCACGTGCACGGGACGCGGTTTGGCGCCGCCGCCATCGTAAGGCCCGGAAAACTGCGGCGGCTGGCTGGCGTTTTGCGAGACCTGCAGGGTCTGGTCCTGGATGAAAGCGCTCATGTCCTCGTGCTGGGTTTTGGCGTTGTTGAGCATGCTGTCCATCTGTTCCTGGGAAAGGATGTAGGTGGTGAAAACCTTCTTGGTGACGTTGTCCTGGATGCGCGAGATGAGGTTCTCAAAAAGGCCGTAGCTTTCGCGCTTGTATTCGATGAGGGGATCTTTTTGCGCGTAGGAACGCAGATGCACGCTTTCCTTGAGCAGGTCCATCTCGTGCAGGTGGTCGCGCCATTCGTCATCCACCACTTCCAGCACACTGCGGCGTTCGATGTCGCGCATCACCTCCTGCCCCACTTGGGCTTCCTTTTTCTCGTATGCCTGCATCACCAGTTCCTGCAAGGTGTCTTCCAGCATGGCCTGGTTGAGGTGGTCGCTCTGCAGTTCCTCGGGGTCGATGGCCACGTTGAGGTTGTTGCGAAACCAGACGCAGAGCCGGCTCAGGTCCCAATCCTCGGGATAGCTGTTGGCCGGGATGTGTTCATTCACCTCGCGGACCACGGACTCGGCCACCATCTCCTGCACCTCGCGCTTCAGGGAATAGCCCTTCAGCACGCTGCGCCGGTAGGAATAGATCACTTCGCGCTGCTGGTTCATCACCTCGTCGTATTTGATGAGGTTTTTGCGGATCTCGAAGTTGTGCTCCTCCACCCGTTTCTGGGCCCGCTCCACCGTCTTGGTCATCCAGGGATGGCGGATAGCATCGCCGGATTTGATCCCCATCTTCATCATCATCGGCGCGATGCGGTCGCCGCCGAAGAGGCGCATCAGGTCGTCTTCCAGCGAAAGGTAGAACCTCGAGGTGCCCGGATCGCCCTGGCGTCCGGCGCGGCCGCGCAGCTGGCGGTCGATGCGGCGGCTTTCATGGCGTTCGCTGCCGATCACGTGCAGGCCGTCCAGAGGCTGGCCGTAGGGAAACTCGTCGGTGACGGCAAAGTTGATCCCGCGGTAGTTTTCCGTGCTCTGGGCCACCACTCCGGGGCCCAGTTTGATATCCGTTCCACGGCCGGCCATGTTCGTGGCGATGGTCACCGAGCCCGGCTCACCGGCGGAGGTGATGATCTCGGCCTCGCGCTGGTGCTGGCGGGCGTTCAAAACGTTGTGGGGAATGTTGCGCCGGCGCAGCAGCCGGCTGATCGTTTCCGAGACCTCCACGCTCACTGTGCCCACCAACACGGGTTTTTTGCGCTCGTGCCAGTAAATGATCTCGTCGATCAGGGCCTGGTACTTTTCGTTCTTGGTCATGTAGATCACGTCCTCGTGGTCCACGCGGGTCACGGGCACGTTGGTGGGGATGTTCATCACCGGAAGGTTGTAGATCTCGATGAATTCGGCCTCTTCGGTCACCGCGGTGCCGGTCATGCCGGACAGCCGCTCGTACATCCGGAAATAGTTTTGCAGCGTGATGGTGGCAAAAGTCTGCGTGCCGGCCTCGATGGTGACGTTTTCCTTGGCCTCCAAAGCCTGGTGCAGACCGTCTGAAAACCTGCGGCCCGGCATCTGGCGCCCGGTGAATTCATCCACGATGATCACCTTGTTGTCGATCACCACATATTCCTTGTCGTTTTCGAAGAGGGTGTAGGCCTTGAGCAGTTGGTTGATGTTGTGCAGCTTTTCGCTCTTGTCCATGAAGCGGTTGGTTTCCAGGGTTTTGCGCTTTATCTTTTCAGCTTCGGAGAGGCTTTCGTCCTCATCAACCCGGATCAGCACCTCGTCCAGGCTTTCCACCACAAAGAGGTTGTTTTCTTTGCGTGCCAGCAGTTCACGCCCCTTTTCACAGAGATCCACGCTGTTGTGGCGTTCTTCCACGGCGTAGAACAGCAGCTCGTCAAGTTCATGCATCTTTTTGTCACGCAGGTAGATGCCTTCCATGTCGCTGACCAGCTTTTTCAGCCGGCTTTCCTGCATCAGTTTGGCGAAGGCCTTGTTGCGCGGGGCGGCGCGCTGCACGATCAGCAGATTGGTGGCCAGGCGATCCGTGTCCGGGGCAGGGTTGTCCTCGCGGGTGTCTTCGCGGATCTCGCTTAAAACCCTCTGCACCATGCTGTTCTGCGCCTGCACCAGTTGGTGGATCTGGGGCCGGAGCTCGGGGTAGAAATTCTTGTCCTGGGCGATGGGGCCACTGATGATCAGCGGCGTGCGCGCTTCGTCGATGAGGATGCTGTCCACCTCGTCCACGATGGCGAAATAGAAGTCGCGCTGCACCAATTGGCGCTGCGAGACAGCCATGTTGTCGCGCAGATAGTCGAAGCCAAATTCGCTGTTCATACCGTAGGTGACGTCGCAGAGATAGGCTTCCTTGCGCTCTTCAAAGCTCATCCCGGTGGTGATGCATCCCACCCGCATCCCGTGAAAGTTGAAAATGGGCGACATCCACTCCGCGTCACGCGAGGCCAGATAGTCGTTCACTGTCACCAGATGCACCCCGCGTCCCACCAGCGCGTTCAAAAACAGCGGCAGAGTGGCCACCAAAGTCTTGCCCTCGCCGGTGGCCATTTCAGCGATCCTGCCGTCGTGCAGGGCCATGCCGCCGATCAACTGAACGTCAAAGGGCACCATGTCCCACTTCCGCAGATGCCCGCGCACCTCAAATTCCTGCCCCGCGATGCGGCGGCAGGTATCTTTCACCAGCGCGAACACCTCCGGCAGATAGTCGTCCAGGGTGGCTTTGGTGAGGGCCTTGAGCTGTTTTCTGGTCTCGTCGATGCGGTTGTCGATGCGGTTGCGTTCGCTTTCCTCGCTTTCCTCGCGGAAGCGGTGTTCCAGCTCTTCCAGCGCTTCCCGCAGTTCACGCAGCGTGTCCGCGATCTCCCCACGGATGGCTGCCACCCGGTCCCGCAGCTGATCGTCGTCATACTGCTGCAGGCCCTCGAAGATGAGGTTGATGGCCTGCACCTGCGGCGAATACAGGTTCAGGTCGCGGGTGCCTTTGTCACCGAACATCTTGCGGAGTAATTTTTCCAGCATAAATTGGTTCCTTTTATTCATTTCCGCTGGCCTGAGGCCGGGCCGGCAGAACATCAGTTTTTTGTGGTTGGGTCAGAAAATCGTTTCCCCCGATTGTGTCAATACTTTAAATGCCTTCCGAAGCCCGAAAGCACCATCGGAAAAAGGACTTCGGCATCTTTTTGCTTGACAGCCAGACCGCCCGCGGTTTCGGCTGGGCCAGATAACAATAATACTGACAAAAGGTGCAAACCATGACAGCAAGAATCCTGATCGTCGCCGCCCTTCTGCTGCTGCTGGCGGCCTGTGCTTCCAACCAGGACGCCTCCGGGTCCAGCTCCGCGTCCGAATATGGCTATCTGAACCTGGCTGGCAGCATGATAAACCGCGAAGCCTGGGTGGACGGAACCCAGCTGGGCGTGGATCCCGAAGCCGACAGCAACCGCGTCCGCCTCAAAGCAGGGCCCCACAAACTGGAGTTCCGCTCCTCAAACCGCATTTTGCGGGCCGAAGACATCCTGGTGGAGGCCGGCCAGACCGTCGAAGTTACCGTGCCCTGATAGATTCGGGAAACAGAGAAAAAGGTAAAAAGAGCAAAGGGTTTCACGCAGATCACACAGATGGCATAGATTGGTTAAACAGGTTCAAACCGGACTGTCATTCCGGGGTAGGGGCCCCGGAATCCAGGCCTGGCGTGAATAGCCAAACCTAAGACCGGGCCGGTGCGGGCTCGATGCAGACTGCGTTTGGATCGATGCCCGGCCAAGGCATTATCCGGACCGTCTGGATTCCAGGCCTGACTACGTTATCCCGGAATGACGGAGCGCAAAGGTCTTCAGTTGATACAGCCAGAGACAGTGTTCCACCCTTCCACCCCTCCACGAACCAACCTTTTCTCTGTTTTCACCTATTCTGCAAAAAAAGAACCGCCGCCCAAAAAGGACGGCGGCTGTAGCTTAGATCAGGCTAACTCAATAAGAGTCGCGTTGAAATCTGTTGCGGTTATACTGCTGCTTTTTGGCCTTGCGGCAATCCGGGCAGCGCTGGGGTTCGTTGGTCAAACCCTTTTCCTTGTAAAATTCCTGTTCGCCTTCGGTGAACACGAATTCTTTCGAGCAGTCTTTGCAAACCAATGTCTTATCTGGCATGGCTTTCTCCTTTGTGTTTGGGACATCTGACATTCGGGTTTGAGGCTCTCCCAGAACAAAAAGGAATAGGCTCATGGAATGTTAATCCCTGTATGGTGTGCAAAAACTGCCGGGCCGGTATTCTGTCAATCATTATTTTTCAGAAAGTGGTTTTATCCACGAAATTGAAATCATCGATCAACATGGTGGGTATGTAGCTGACCAGGAAGGGCAGTTCCTGTTTGCCCAGGGCCAGGATCCGCCGGGTGGCGTCGTGGGGAATCTCGTTGAAGCGCAGGTTGTTCACGGCGTTTTTCACCTGTCCGTCTTCAAAGTAGAGCACTCCGTCGCGGGTCATGCCGGTGAATTCCCCGGCCTTGGCGTCCACGGTGCGGATATACCAGAAGCGGTTGATGATCAAGCCCCGCGGCACCAGCTTCATCATCTCTTGCTCACTGGCGTCGCCACCGGGGATGTAGTAGTTGAAGAGGCTTTGCGGCCGGGCGTTCTTTTCTTTGGCCCAGTGCCGGTTTGTGGGCAGGTTTTGCAGCACGCCGCCATCAACCCAGCTGATCTCCGTGTTGGCTATGCCTTCGCGGTCGTAGGGCCGGGCATAGAGACGGGGCTCCTTGAGGGTTGAGCGCAGCGAGAATTTTTTTCCGAAGAAGGGCTGGCCCAGCTGGCCGGTGTAAGGCGTGAAACCTTCATCGCTCTGACGCCGATTCATCATCCAGCCCATATAGAACAGCAGTTCGCCGATCGCGCCGGGACGCAGGATAACAGGGATCCTGCAGGCGTCGAAATCTTTCATCGTCCGCAGGCTTTCCGCCTGGGCGAGCAGGCGTTCAAACTCCTGTTCCAGCGAGAACGCGCCAAAATCCTTGGCGTCATAGGAGACCTTGGTTTCCACCGCGTCCTTTTTGAGGGTCATGGAATGCCCGAATTCCGTGTGCGCATCGCTGCCGGAGAAACCGTTTCTGGTGAAGAGGCAGCTTTCGTGGAGATGCTTTTCGGTCATGCCGGAAACCGTGGCGCCGTAAGCCTTGGCCTTGTCGATGGCCTGGGCCACGATCTCCACCATCTTGGCGGGCTCGAGGTCGCGGGTGGCCGGATCGCAGTTGTTCACCTCGGGCAGCGTCTGCGCGCCAACGCTGGGCAAGTATTCCGGGTCAGGGCGGTTCAGCCGGGCGATGTCTTCGGCGGTTTTGATCAGATGCGCGAGGGTGGCCTCATCGTCCTGGTTCACGCTGCAGGAGCCTGTCTGCTGGCCGAAAGCGACCTCCAGGCCGATCTCCAGCCCGGGCCCCGCGATGTGCTGGGTGATGCCGTTCTGGGCGAAGCGGGTCTCGTGGCTGTCGTGGGAACTGATGCTCAGGCTGTAATCGTCCGCCTGGCAGTGGCTGCGGATGTATTTCTCGATTTGTTCGAACTGCTTGTTCATTGGGAACCTCCCACGCGGATGTTGCGAAATCTTGCTGTGGCGGCGCCGTGCGTCATGCGCGCCGACTGGCTGGGCTGGCCCTTGCCGCAGTTGATCACCCCGAAAGGTCGCCAGTGGCGTTCATCGCAGATGGCGTCGCAGCTGTTCCAGAATTCCGGGTTGCAGGATTTATAGATCACCTTCTTGACGGGCCGGAACAGCTTGCCGTTCTTGATCTCCCAGAAGAAATCGCCGCCGAACTGGAAGTTAACGCGGTGTTGGTCGATGGAAAAGCTTCCCTGGCCTTGGATGTAAACCCCGTCCTCGGTATCGGCGATGAGTTCGGACGGGCTTAGTTCCTTGGTGCCGGGCAGCAGATAGAGGTTGGGGATGCGGTTGATGGGCTGGTCGGAATAATAGGTGGCGCGGTTGCAACCCCGGGAATACTCCAAACCTATCTCCATCGCGGTGTCGCGGGTGCTGCCGTATTCGTTCAGGATGCCGTCTTTGATGATATGCCATTTCTGGCCGGGCACGCCGTCGTCGTCGAAACCAAGCGTGGCCAGGCCCTCGCTTAAGGTGTTGTCGCCCACAAAATTGATGATCTCGCTGCCGTAGCGGTAATTTTTCAGCTTTTCCGGGGTGGCAAAGGAAATGCCGGCGTAGTCAGCTTCCCAGCCCAAAACGCGGTCCAGTTCGGTGGGATGGCCCACGCTTTCGTGCATCGTGAGTCCCAGGTGAATGGGATCCAGGATCAGGGTGCGCCGCGCTTCCGGACCCAACGGTTCGGCTTTCACCTTGATCAGGGCTTCCTCGGCGATCTGCTTTGCTTTTTCCGTCAGGTTCAGGCTTTCGATCCATTCCCAGCCGATGGCCTTGCCGCCTTCTTTGAAGCTGCGGCTCTGGCTGTCGCCTTCATGCACCGCGGTGGCAGTGATCATGGGCGTGATCCACTGGGTGTTGGTTTCCAGCCGCGTGCCCAGGGTGGAGCCAAAGAATTTCTCGTCCCGGTGCATGATCAGGTAAAACATCGCCCGCTTCACCCCTTCAAAGGCCAGCATGCTGCGGTTGACCTCCAGCATCAATTCCACCTTTTCCTTCATCGGCACGTCGCGCGGGTCGATCTTCACCGGGGTCTCGTAGGTGGCAATGTAGCTGCGTTCCGGGGCCAGGCGCAGCTTCTTGTTCTTGTTCACGGAAGCGGACAGGGTGGCGATCTCGGCGGCGCGGCGCACTGTCTTGAGGACCGCCTCGTCGCTGAAAACGTTGGAATGGGCGAAGCCCCAGGCCCCGTCCTTGAAAAAGCGGACCCCGTAGCCGTAAAGCACACTGTTGGATGTGTTTTTCAGGCTCAGGTTCTGCAGATAGATCACCTCATCGGTGGTCTTCTGAACGCGGATGTCGGCGTATTCAGCGCCGAGCTGCTCCGCCGCGTTCATGGCCAGATCGAGATATTTCATCAATCCTCCCAATTGGATTTTGGCTTGGTTGTAACGCCTTCAGACTTTGCAACCTGCCTTCCAATCCAGCAAAAAACCCCGCCTCCGCTTGTCAAGCCGGAATTTCCCTTTGACAGATATGCCCCGCCCTGCCAAGCTATCCCGGTTCGCCAACTAACTGAGAAACAGATATTTAAAGAGGTATCTAAACATTATGGACTGCCCTTTTTGCGCCATCAGACCGAACCGGGTACTGCTGGAGAACGAACATTTTTTCGCCATCCGGGACATCCACCCCATCTCGGAAGGACATTGCCTCATCATCTCGCGCCGCCACGCGCGCGATTTCTTTGAGCTCAGCGCTCAGGAAGCCACTTCCCTGCTTGACCTCAGCCTCAAGCTGCGCGAACTGCTGCAGCGCGATCACCATCCCGACGGCTTCAAACTGCTGATGAATTGCGGCGCCGCCGCCGGACAGAGCGTTTTTCATTTCCACCTGCACATCATTCCCCGCCACACTGGCGATAGAAAGAACTTCCGCCGCATCGCGGCTTCGCTGAAAGAGGTGCTGTGACCCACTTCGTCCTGGCCGCGCCCAACCTTAAATGCCAGCCAGTGGGGACAGGACCAAACAGCCAGGGTTTACTGCGGGTTTATCCGGCCTCCCAGTCCGAAAAAAAACATTGACATGATCTGGCTGAAGCGATTTATATGCCAAATCATCAAATAAACCCCATAACAACATCTGGAGAACCGTCATGAAGAAAGCGCTAACCATGCTGGCCCTGGCCTGCCTGACCCTGGCAGCCTGGGCCACAGACCTTGTGATCGAACAAACGGATGGCACCACCATCCGGATAAACACTTCCGGCATCAGGAGAATGAGCTTCGCGGAATCCGCCCAGGAAACGCAGCAGGACTGGACATATGAGGGTTTGCTGGCGCACTGGGCCCTGAACGGAGACACTTTCGACTACAGCGGCGCGGGCCTCAACGCCACCAATGCCGGCGCTAAGCCCTGCGCGGGCATTAACGGCAAGGATGGCTGGGCGATGGGCTTTAAGGGAAACGCTGCCAACGGAGATGAGGGAGGCCACATTTTGCTGCCCCATCTGGATCTCGCTGAATACAAGCAGCTAACCATCTCCCTGTGGGTTAAGGAAAACGGCATGGAAAACCTGGATGGCGAAGCCTACATCTTTTTCGGCGACCACTTTGAAGGCTGCCTGGGTATCGCGCATTTCTACGGCAACATTGAATTCCTGGCCAACGAAAATACCATCAAGATTCCCTACCGGCAGGAATATACGGATAACTGGGTGCACTACGCCCTTACCTCGAAAGACGGCTCCATCACCGGCTATATAAACGGCCAACTGGTTGGCAGCCAAGCCCATGCCCCGCGCGTCGCCGGCAACAACGCCGCCCTGGGACGCCACTGGTGGGGCAAAACCGGCACCTCCACCCGCTTCACGGGTTGCATCGACGAAGTGCGCATCTACAGCCGCGCCCTTTCCCCTGAGGAACTGGTCGCCCTGAGCAAAGAGGGCAGATAACCCCGGCAATTCTCCAGCGGTTACCACCATGCCCAGAGTGGATTGAACCAAAAACCCGTTTGGCCCCCAATATCAATACGGTATCAATACGGAATCAATACGGATTTCATCCGTAATGATTCCGTATTGATACCGTATTGATATTGGGGGCCATGGTTCAGGGGTGGCGCAAACCGATATGCTACTTCACCCCCACGCTGATAGACGCCAAGATAAGCTCTGTCTACGGTTCAGACTTACAACGGCACCCCGCTCCGGCGCCAGCCTTTGGAGAACAAGCCAAAGCAAAGCCAAAGATCCGCGATACCAATTCCACGCATGTCTTTAGCGCCGCGGATCTCTGGCAAAAACCGCCACTGCTTTCTTAAGGCAAGGTGATGGCGGTCACATAATAAAAGGCTTTGGGCAGGGTCAGGTATTCCGGGTCCCCCCAGAATAATTCGGTTGTGACGTGGATGGCCGTGAAATCGATCCCGGGATCAAAAGAGCGGTAGATGCGGTAACCGTCTGCGCCGTCAACCGGCAGCCAGTGCAACACACCTTCTGCGTCGATGCTAATATCCGGCGGTGGCAGATATCCGCCGGCCGTGGTGAAGGTCCAGACCGGCGATACGCTGGTTAATTCAGTAAGAACGTCGGTGATCCGCACGTACCAGTGATAGGCTTCATCATCCAACAGGTTGGCCTGATTGAACACGAAGATGCCGTCCACCAGCAGTTCGGTCCCCGTTCCGCTGTACACCGGAGGTGCTGGAAAACTCGGATCGATGTCGCAGAAAACATCGAAGAAGCTCTCCACCCACCAGTCGGGATCGGTCTGCCATTCCAAGTCCACACCCTGGAAGGGCAGATCCTCCGCTCCGTTAAGAGGCGAAACCAGGATGGGCGGTTCGGGCGGAAGGTATCCCCCGGTGGTGAATTCCCAGACATCCGAGCAGCGGTACCAGTGATCGATCAGGTCGTTGACCCGTACATACCAGTAATAGGCCTCTTCGTCCAGCAGCAGCGGGTGTTCATAGACCCAGCGCGCCACGTAGGGGAACACGGGGATGCCGGGGCCGGTGTAGATGGGCGGTTCCGGGAAAGCCGGATCGATGGAGACGAAGACGTCGAAGAAGCTGTCCGGCGGATACATGGGCATTTCCCAGACGAACGGGACGTGGCGGGGCGGCACTGCTTCCGCCAGATCCGGAGGCGAAACCAGGATCGGAGGAGGGTACACCAGCTGGGTATCCTGGGTTATGAAATCCCAGATGGGGGAATAGTGCTCCTCCATCGTGCCGGTCAGCGTTAGCCTGATCCGCCAGTAATAAAGGGTGCCCAGCTGCAGTTGCGGGGCATGGCAGTAACGGCGAAGCGGGTTGAGGGGGCTGATGAGGCCGGGGCCGCTGTAGATGGGCTCCAAGCCGCTGAAATCCGGATCGATATCCACCCAGACGTCGAAGAAGCTGTCCACCGGCCAATCCTCCCTTCCTTCATCGGGCGTGCCCCAAACCATGATCAAACCGGCATCCTCCACGCTGGGCTGGTGGTTGGAAGGATAGATGTAAAGGTCGCTGGGCCAGAAGGGATCGGGCTCGGTCTCGGTGCTGAAATACCATTCCTCCACGAACTCCGCCTCGCCTTCAATGTTGAAGGGAACCACCTTCCAGGTGTAATCATAGCCGTATTCCAACAACCCGATGGGCAGTTCGTAATCCGGGTCCCGCACATAGGGCACATATACATAGTCGACATTGTCGGCCGGGAAATAGACCTTAAAGCCGTCCGGCTCTGCGTAGCAGGAATTGGGCAGGTAGGACCACCGCAGAAAACCGGTATTGATGGCCACGTTTTGCGACGCGATGCCGGGAATGGGATTTACTGCGTTGCCAGGCAGCAGGCTGTACATGGTGAAGGTGATGCTTTGGTTGCCGGACAGAGGCGGGAAGAGCTGGGAACCTGGAACGAAGTAGTAGAAGGGACCTGGCGGATAGGGCGTCACCAGGGGCGAAAGGCCGGCCGGCACTTTGAAGTTATGCGAGTTGTTGAGAGGAATGTTGACATGGGTGGGGATGCAGGCTGGAACGCAGCTTACCCGAGGTGACAGCCAGTAGTTTGAAGGAAATTGCAGGGTGGTGGCCAGGGTCACCGCGAGGTTGTACAAGGCAACTCCCGAAGGCCCTGTCGCGAAATAGAAAGTGGGCGAATCCCAGACCTCCGGTCCGCTGGTGTAGCGTACTTTCCAGTAATAGTCCTGCTCCCCGATCAGGGGCGCAAGGTAGAATTCGAAGCTGTTACCGGTGACGGGGGTGAGGGGTCCCGAGTAGGCAGGCGGATTGGAAAAGCCGGGATCGAGGTCGCAAAAGACATCGAAGAAGCTGTCCGGCACCCAGCCTGGCTGTTCGAACTGCAGGTTCACGCCGGCGGCGGAAACACCCTGTTCTCCGTCCGCGGGCGATATCAGGACTGGCGGGCCGGGTTGGGATTGGGTGCTGAAGGTCCAGATCTCCACGTTTTCCGCTTCGCCATATGTGTTGTAGGGGACCACCTTCCAGGTGTAATCCTGGCCGTAAGCCAGGGTGGGGATGGGAACCAGATACTCGGTGCGTTTCCCCGTGTAGGGTATGATGGTATAGGGCGTTTGTTCATAAGCGGGAAAATAAACGGCAAAGGCGTCCGGCGTACCGTAACCGGTCCATTGGTCAAAATTCCATTTCAGGCAACCGATGTTGATGGAGGCATTGGAGGCAAGGTCAATAGGCACCGGGGTCCCAACTGGCGGGGGCAGCAGCGTGTTCAGGGTGAAATTGGCGGTCTGGTTACTCTGGATGTTATTGAACTGAATGGGGTAAGGGCTGAAGAAATAGGAAGGGCTGGCGACAGGCAGAGTGGGTGTGACGATTGGATTCAAACCGTTGTTGACCAGATAGTTATAGGTGGTCCCGAAGGTCATTTTCCTGGTCCAGGGAGCGCAGGCCCCGGTGCAGGTGACGTAAGCCCAGGTTCCGGTGTAGCTGGAGTTGTTGGTCAAAGTAACGCTTATGGTGGAACTCGGAACGATGTAAGTGCAGGTAAGGAAGCTGTAAACCTGGGAGTCAAGCACGTAGTTTTCCACAGGGTGGTGGTAACGCACATACCAGTAATAGGTCTGGGCGTTGAGCAAAGCTGGAACGTAGTAGTGAAAATCCATCCGGTCCGGATCAAGAAGGCCTGAGAACTGCTCAGGATTGGGGAAATTGGGGTCGATATCCAGGAAGATGTCGAAAAAGCTGTCCACATGGTACTGCCAATCATTCATGTGAAAGACCAGGTCGATCCCCCCGGTCGGGATATCCGTTGCCTGATCGGCGGGATAGATCAGCTGTGGAGGCTCCAAAGGCAGAGGGGCGGTGAGGAAAAACCACATGTCCGATTCGCTGGACAGCATGGACATCATGTCCGTGACCCGGATCTTCCAGTTATAAGTCTGCAGCGGAAGCAGTTCGGGGGCGGGGAAATGGAATTCGAAACCGGTGAAAAACTCCATGGCCGGCCCCTCATAGACCGGCGGCTCGGGAAATCCTGGATCGAGGCTGAGGTAAACCTGGAACCAGTAATCGGGAGTATGGTCCGGCTGCATCCAGACCAGTTCCGTGGCCTGGGGCGGCAGATCGGGCTGCCCGGGCATGGGAGAGATCAACTGGGGAATAAGGGGTTGGGCGAAAAGAGGGGAAACTGCCAAAAACATCAAGAACGCCAGGCAAATCAGTGCTTTTTTCATGGCGATACCTCCTAGGATCGGAGTTCAAAAAACACAATGAAGCATCCTACTTATATCAGGGATACTCTTCTGGGACGGAATACTGAGAAGGTGCTATTCGAAACACCTCTTCCCATTATCACATATAATCTATCTCGCGGGCAATTCAAAGTAAATGGAAATTCCTTGTCAAGAGAAATTTGAACAATGTTCGCAATATATTGTGGCGCACAATCCACAGAATAGTGAAATACCCTGTTAGGGAGGGATTTTGTCGAGGTTGAAGCAAAGGTTCTTAGAATGCCAGTTTACAGCAGGTTAATCCGGTAAGGAACAGGTGAAAGGGTGAAAGGGTGGAAAACTCAGATCACCCGGTCGAGCACTGGCAGCATTTCGGCCAGGAAATCGGCATAGCGGTCCGCGAGGATGGCCGCGCGGGCCATTTGCATCAGTTCCTGGTAAAACCAGAGGCTGTGGATTGTGGTGAGGCGCATGCCCAGGATCTCGTTCATGCTGATCAGATGGCGGATGTAGGCGCGGGAAAAGTGGCGGCAGGTATAGCAGCCGCACTGAGGATCGATGGGGGAAAAATCTTCCTTGTAGCGGGCGGCCTTGATGATCATTTTACCGTGGCGGGTGAAGATGCTGCCTTTGCGGGCGTTGCGGGTGGGCATCACGCAGTCGAACATGTCCACGCCGTTGGCGATGTTCAAAAGCAGGTCGCTGGGAGTTCCCACGCCCATCAGGTAGCGGGGTTTGTCGGAGGGCAGGATGTCGTTCAGAAAACCCGTGACGCGGAACATGTCCTCTTTTTCCTCACCCACGGCCAGTCCGCCGATCGAATAGCCGGGAAAATCCATGTCCATCAGGGCCAGGGCCGAGCGTTCGCGCAGGTCTTCGTAGATTCCGCCCTGCACGATGCCGAAGAGGGCCTGTTGCTTGGTGTTCTTGAAGGCAGCCTTGCCCCGTTCGGCCCATTGGAGAGTGGTCTTGAGCGAACGTTCCACGTAGGCGCGGGTGGCCGGATAGGGCGGGCATTCGTCGAAGCTCATGATGATGTCGGCGCCGAGGGCTTCCTGGATGCCGATCACGCTCTCCGGAGTGAAAAAGTGGCGGCTGCCGTCGATATGGGACTGGAATTTGACGCCCTCTTTGGAGATCTTGCGCAGCGCGGCCAGGCTCATCACCTGGAACCCACCGCTGTCGGTGAGCATGGGCTTGGACCACGAAATGAATTTGTGCAGGCCGCCGGCGTCACGGATAAGTTCATGCCCCGGACGCAGATAGAGGTGGTAGGTGTTGCCCAGGATGATCTGCGCGTGGGTCTCATCCAGTTCGTGGGGGCTCATCGCCTTCACGGTGCCAAGGGTGCCCACGGGCATGAAGACCGGCGTTTTTATCTTGCCGTGGCTTGTGGTGATAGTGGCGGCCCTTGCAGATCCGGAGGATTTTTCAAGTTTGAATTTAAACATTGTCTAGAGGGATGAAGAGAAATGGAGAAAAAGAGAAAAGGTTGCGCAGGGGTCGAAACCTATTACTCAAAGCTAACAAAGATCTATCAGGCTTTGCCATTTTTTGCCTTGAGTGCCTTGATCAGATTGATCAGCATCGAGCGGACATGTCTGATCTGGGAAGCATATGTGTCAAAATCCTGGTAATACTCGAGCTGGTACGCAAGTTCCAACTGGGTTTCAAGCTCGGATAGCGAGCCGTTTGCGATGTTCAGAAAGCGGATGAATTCGGGAGTGCTGTTACGGCTGTGGCCTTCGGCCATGTTTGAGGGTATGGATACAGCACAGCGCCTCATCTGCGAAGTCATGCCATACAACTCATGTTTTGGAAAACTGCTACTGAGTTTGTACACCGCAAGTGCAAGCTCCATGCTCTTGATGTATACCTCAAGATTTCTGTAAGAACCCATGTTTTCCACCTTTACTCAAGATTATTCCCAGAATCTCAGATCTCACGATGCCGGTCATCTCAGCTATTCACCCACAACACCTGAATCAACCGCAACTTTTTCTCTTTTTCCCTTTTTCTCATCTGTTCATAAAGCGCATGATCTCGCTCGTCACATCCGAATACAGGGCCAATATCATCAGTCCCATCAGGATGACAAATCCGATCGACTGCAGAACAGACTGGACCTTGAGCGGGATCGGCCGGCGGATGATGCCCTCGATGATGGAGAAGAGGATGAGTCCGCCGTCCAGGATGGGGATGGGCAGCAGATTCATGATCATCAGCATGAGACTGATGCCGCCAAAGAAGATCAGCAGGCTGCCGAAGCCGCGCTGCCCTATTTGCTGGCTCATGGTGGCGATCATCACCGGGCCGCCGACGGATTTTCTGAGTTCGGCGGGGCTGCGCAGCAATTTGCCCAGCATCTGATAGTTCATGGCAATGAAGTTGGCAGTGTTGTAGGCGCCCAGCTTGATAGCCTCGAAAACGTTGAAGCGGCGGTCGTAACGCACCGGCTGGTATTGCATGATGCCGATGGCTCGGCTGCCGCCGGTGTTGAGGCTGGATTCCAGTTTCAGGCTTTTGGTGAAACTGGTTCCGTCCCTCTCGATGGTGAGCAACACATTGTCCCGCGGGGCATTGACAATCACTTCCCGCATCGCGTACCAGTCCGCCACAGCTACCGAATCCACCGCCGTGATGCGGTCTCCGGGCTGCAGTTTGGCATGGTAGGCCGCCGTTTTGGGCACCACTTCGCCCACCCGGGTGTCGGCGATGGGATAAACGCTGTTCAGCAGCGAATCCACATCGGTCGCGGAGATCCGGGCTGTCTTAGTCTCTGAGGTTCTTCTGAAAGTCACGGTGCTCTGCTGCGTTTCAAGCAGGCTTTCCAAGAATTCACTGAATCCTTGCACCGGCCTGCCGTTAACGCTCAGGATGCTGTCGCCGGGGGCGAAAACCTGTGTCCAGGCGCCTTCGGCGCGGCTGATCACGGGATACTGGTCCTGGATGTGAACGGGCAGAATGAAGGAAAGGATGAACAGCATCAAACCCAGCAACAGATTGGCAAAGGGCCCGCTGAACCCAATCAGCGCCTTTTTCCACCAGGCCAAGCGGAAAAAGGAGTCCGCGGCATCCTTGTCCGGAGCATCCGGATTCTCGCCTCTCATCTTCACGTAGCCGCCCAGCGGGATCCAGCCTATGCGCCAGATAACTCCGTCACGCTTCCACTCTTTGATCGGCTTGCCGAAGCCGATGGAAAATTTTTCGATCCCAACTCGAAACCAGCGCGCGACTTTATAATGCCCCAGTTCGTGGATAAAAATCATTGCCCCAAAGGCGAGAATCGTATAGAGGAGAGTCATGATTTACCTTGTTGTGGGATCAATAGATGAAAAGATGAACAGAGGAAAAGATGAACGGGGAAAGTAAGGGTGGAGATTCTCATTTGTTATCCTTAACTGCTTTGGGGTCATTATTTTGGTGATACTTGATCAGTCCGGTCAGCATTTTTCTAATGTACTTAACGTCTTCCGTATATGATCCGATGTTTTCAATATAGCCTAAACGCGAAGCGATCTCCAATTGCGTTTCCAACTCTGACAATGATCCGTTGGCGATAAAGAGAAATTGAATGAATTCCTTGCGATTATTCCTGCCTGAACCCTCGGCGATGTTCGAAGGAATGGACACTGCGCATCTTCTGAGCTGAGAACAAATTCCAAACAATTCGTGTTTGGGGAAGGATTCTGTGGCCTTGTAAACCCGGACAACAAAATCCATGCTTTTATTATAAAGGTCTAAATCACGGTATGATCCCATTTGTACTCCTGCAAATTTTCCCCATACTCTAGCGTCACTGTTAATCTGTTCATCTGTTAATCTGTTTATCTATCTTCCTACCAGCCAGCGTAATAGCTATGAAAGACGCAACATCCGTTGAGTATGTGCCAGTGCCAAATCCCGCATCATATCCCAGTTCGATGGCCAGTTCGTGCGAGATGCGCGGCCCTCCGCAAATGAACAGCATCTTGTCTCTAAGCTGTTCCGCCTCAGCCAATTCGATGAGCCGGGTGAGGTTTTTGATGTGGATGTTCTTCTGGGTGACCACCTGGGAAACGAGGATCACGTCTGCGTTTTCAGCGCGGGCGCGGCGCAGCAGTTCTTCCGATGGCACCTGGGCGCCTAGGTTGATGGCGTTGAACCACTGATAGCGTTCCAGCCCGTAGCGGTGGTTGTAGCCTTTCATGTTCATGATGGCGTCGATCCCCACGGTGTGGGCGTCGCTTTCGATGCAAGCGCCAACCACGGTGACCTCGCGGCCGATGTTTTCCCGGATGTAGGCATCTGTGGCCTCCATGTCCATGACCGGGGTTTCCACCACTTTCACCTTGATGTTGGCGGGATCCACAAAGGCGGAAGTGACGGCGTAGGCGATGAAATGGGTGTAGCCTTCACGCAGGTCGCGGACGCCGCAGATCTCGATCTCTTCAAAGCCGATGCTTTTCAGAAGCAGGCGCGCGGCTTCCTTGCCAAAGGCGTCCGGGGGCACAGGCAGGCTGAAGGAAAGCTGTATCTTGCCGTCGCCCGAGGTGTCGCCATAGGGGCGAATCATGGTTTTTTTGCTCATAGTCCCAGCTCCTTGGTCATCTTGTTCAGGAAGGGATTGAAATAGTTTTCGTGCTTGCGGAAAACTCCGTCGAGGCCCTTGCCGCCTGTCTCGGGACGCTTGATGTCGGCAAACTCGCCTCTGGCCATGGCGGGGAAAAGCCCCTCGGCGGCCACGCCCTCCAGAAATTCCGCGGCCTCACCCAACACTTGGTTGGCGCGCTGGTTGACAAAGCTGTCCGGAGCCAGGCTGAGGCTGGAACCCAGGTCTTTCACGGCTTTGAAGACGTACTGCGCGTTTTCGATGGCCAAAGACCTGTCCGCCAGATGGGGAGTGTGGATCGCCTCGGTCATCATGCCCAGCAATTGCACGCCCTGGCCGGTGAGTTGGCCGATCAAGTTGAACATGGCGTCCATGAGGTGGGTCTTGAAGACGTTGCCGCTGGCGAATTTGGTGGGCGGCATGTACTTGACGGGCGCTTGGGGAAAAAGTTCGCGGGTTAGCAGCGCGTGGGCGAGCTCAAAAGAAAAGCTGTTCTCCAGTTCCGGATCGATCTCGTGGGCGTGTCCGAGGCCCATCTTTTCGGGCTTCACACCGCTGAGCAGGGCGAACTGCTCGTTCAAAAGCTGCGAGGCAGTCACGGTGTAGGCCTTTTCCACGGCGTCGGAGGTGGTGAGATAGTTGTCCTCGCCGGTCTGGATCTCGATGCCGGCAAAGGCATTGATCATGCGGCTGAAATACTGGTCCAGCAAGGTGCGCTGGGGATTGATGTCACGGAAGAGGATGCCGTACATGGCGTCGTTGAGCATCAGGTCCAGCCGCTCGATGGCGCCCATGGCCGCGATCTCCGGCATGCAAAGCCCGGAAGCGTAATTGGTAAGGCTGATATAGCGCTGCTCCTTTTCCGATACCTCGTCCAGGGCGGCGCGCATGATCCGGAAGTTCTCCTGAGTGGCATAAGTGCCCCCGAAACCGACGGTGGTGGCGCCGAAAGGCACATAGTCCAGCAACGATTGCGCGGTGGAGCGGATCACGGCAATGATGTCCGCGCCTTCCGAGGCAGCAGCTTTGGCCTGCAGAGCGTCTTCGTAAATGTTGCCCGTAGCCACGATCACATAGATGGCCGGAACGCGCCGGGGACCGTAGGTGATAAACATGTTCTCCCGGGTGGCGCGCTGTTTGGCAATGTGGCAGAGCATGGAGTCAGCCAGGCCTTCCAAAACCCTAAAGATCTCATCCGGAGGGGCTTGGGGCTGTTTGGCAAGGTCAAGATCGCCTTTAGCAACTGCTTCCGCAACTGACTGGGCGCTTAAGCTTTTGGCCAGCATGGCGTTGGCCACAGGGATGGCGGCGCCTTTGTCCAGGGCCTGAGCGACGCGCAGATGGTCCACAACCACGTTGGGAAGAGGCTTCCCGTCTTTCAGGGCGCCGTCGATGCCCATGAGGCGCAGCACGGTGCGTTCGATCGTCAGCGAGGAATATCCCTCAAACAGCCAGCCAAAGGCTCCGGCAATGCTGGCGGCGGCCGCGCGGGCCCGCTGTTTGGCGGTCTCGTCGAGAGTGAGTTTGAGCATTAAACTCTCCAAAGCTATATTATTTCCAAGCTTTCACGATTTTTTCGGCAGGCATATCCGTCAAGGGAAAAGGCGGGGAGCGGCATCGATATCTTTTCCCGGGCCAAGATATGAGCATAGTCCCTTCCGATTGATGAGCCTCAAGGTTGGCAGTCAGATAAAAAGCTTGACGGAATTTCAATGCCCAGCAAAATTTGGATGCGCATGTGATGATGCAAGGGAGGAAGGATGAGAACTCTGAGAGTATCATTATTGGTTGTAATTGCCCTGGGCGCGGCAGCGGTTGTCAGCGCCCAAAGCCCGCAGTGGCTGTGGGCCCAGCCTGCTGGAGGGGACAACTCGGATCACGCGTATGCCATCACCAGAGACAACACGGGCAATCTATATGTTGCCGGGGATTTCACAATTCAGGCCAGCTTTGGCAACTTCAACCTCAGCTCAGATCAAGCCGCGGCATTTGTCGCCAGGCTGGACAGCGCCGGAAACTGGATCTGGGCTGTGAGCGCCACAGGAAGCGGGGCCTGCTACGCCAGCTCGATAGACTGCGATAGTGTTGGAAATATTTATGTTACGGGCAATTTCCGCAACCAGGTCAACTTTGGCAATCACAGCCTTGTCAGTGAGGGCATGCAGGATGTTTTCGTGGCCAAACTGGACGGCTCCGGAAACTGGCTTTGGGCTACCCAGGGAGGAGGAACTGATTCGGATTACGGGATGGGGATCGCGGTTGATGACAGCGGTCAGGCCTACGTCACCGGCAGTTTTGGTGACACAGCTGATTTTGGCCAAATTAGCCTGAGCATCAATCCCGAGGATTGGATCTGCGACATTTTCATCGCCAAGCTGGATGTTAATGGCAACTGGCTCTGGGCAAAACGAGCGGGTGGATCTGACCCCGACAGCGGCAACGGAGTCGCGCTGGACGGCTCGGGTAACTGTTATGTCACCGGAGTATTCTACGACGATGTCGCCGACTTTGGCCCCGACATTTTCACTGCCAACCAGTGTGATTGTCTCTTCATATCCAAGCTGGACAGTGCGGGAAACTGGCTCTGGACCAGACGAGCGGGTGGGATCTGGCCCTGTTACGCCTACGGCAGGGATGTCACCGCCGATTCCCAGGGAAACTGCTACGCGACAGGCATGTTCAGCCACATCATCGATTTTGGCCCCACATCCCTCACCTGCCTTGACGAGCAGGACATTTTCGTCTGCAAACTCGACGCAGCAGGCAACTGGCTGTGGTCAAGACGCGCAGGGGGAACCAGCTACAACGAAGGTCACGGCATTGAGTGCGATCCGGCCGGCAACTGTTTTGTGGCCGGGTATTTTTACGGCATGGGCGACTTTGGCCCCAATACCCTGTCCAGCGAGGGCTTATCAGACCTGTTCGTTGCGGCTCTGGAAAGCGGCGGAAACTGGCTCTGGAGCTTACGCGGAGGTGGATATTCATATGATACGGCCCAGGGTATGGCAAGCACTAGCGCTGGCCAGTTGAACATCTGCGGCAGCTTTTCCGAAACCGCTGTGTTCGGCCCAGATCAGATAATCAGCTCGGGTGGCACGGACGTTTTGGTGTTGGGACTATCAGCTACCACCGGGGTTGCTGAAGCGTATCAGATCACGGATGATAATATGCTGCGATCTGTTCACCCCAATCCCTGCCAGGCTGGCGCAAGCACGGTGATTAGCTTCGAATTGCCCGCGGGAACTTCGGGTACTCTGGAAATTTTCAACCTCCGGGGGCAGGGAATCTTGGCCACCAACCACGGTCCCGGCCTGCACAGCTTTGAGTGGGATACCACTTCTTTACCGCCCGGACTCTATTTTTGCCGGCTTGTCTTCGGTAAGCATCAGACAGTGAAGAAATTAATGCTGTTGCCTTGAGTGATATGGCAATTCAGCAGAAGCATGAGGTCTGCCACGATGACAGCTGCAGTGAGAATGTTGTCTTGGCCTGAGCCGATTGAGGGTTATCATTTATAGTAAACATGATAATAAAGGGAACAAACATGAATCAGATCCTGACCATCTTCATCCTGCTTATCATCATGGGTATGGGAGTAAGCTGCCAGGCCCAAATCACACCAAATCCCGTGCAGACGGTTGATAACGTTGACTTGGAGCGCTATCTGGGCGTCTGGTACCAGCAATCTTTCTTCCCCTTCCGTTTTCAGAGGGCCGATTGCGGCGAACTGGTGACCGCGGAATATTCCCTGAATCCGAAAGGCAAGATCAACGTGGTGAACACCTGCTACGCCGACAAGGACGGCAGGGAGATCAAGGCCCAGCGCAAAGCCACAGCCTGGACGGTGGATGAGACCAACGCCAAACTCAAGGTCCAGTTTTTCTGGCCGATCAAGGCGGATTATTGGATCGTTAAACTCGACCAGGCCAACTACAGCTACACCGTGGTCAGCGAATCCACCCGCGAATACCTGTGGATCCTCACCCGCGAAAAGACCGTCGACAGGGTCCTCTACGACGAGATCGTCAACTGGCTGAAAGACAACGGCTGGGACACCTCCAAGCTGGTCTTCACCGGCAGCTTTAAATAAGCTTTACCCAAACCACAAAAAACACGGCGCGCACCTTGCGGTACGCGCCGTTTACGTTGGTTGGGCACTTGTTTATTCGATAACTATTTCTTTCTGCGGGGAGGGTTCTTTCTTGGGGATGAGCAGCTGCAGCACCCCGTCTTCCATCTTGGCCGAGATCTTCGCCAGATCGGAGTTTTCGGGCAGGAGCAGATTGCGGCGGTAGCTGCCGCTGTAGCGTTCGCAGCGGTACACGGTCCCTTTGGTCTCCTCTTTGTTCTGTTCGCACTTGGCCTCGATCAGCAGCTGGTTGTCGTGCACCGAGATCTTCACGTTTTCTTTCCTGAAGCCGGGCAGATTGGCCAGGATCTCGAATTCCTTGTCATGCTCGACGATGTCCATCGCCATGGAGCGGAAATTGTCATCTCCGTTCTCCTCTTCGAAGGCGCGGTTGAAGAAATCGTCGAAAATGCTGAGCATGGTGCCCATGGGTCTTAGTTCTTGTCCTTTGCGGTAAGGTACGATCTTCATTTTGAACCTCCTTTAAATGAATCTCTAAGGTCAATATAAAGGTCTTGGCCAAAAAAGCAAGAAAAAAATTAGCAGTCCATCGCTTGAACTGCTAATTATATTTGGAGGGTCCGCCGCGGAGCGGGCTAACTTACTTTAACAATATCATCTTACGGGTTTGGACAAAATCCCCGGAGCGCAGGCGGTAATGGTATATTCCGCTTCCGCAGGACTGGCCCTGGTTGTCCTTGCCGTCCCAAACGAGGTCCAGCTGCTGGCCTGCGGGCATTCCCGCGAAGAGGGTGCGAACCAGTCTGCCGCGGATGTCGAAGATCTGCAAAGAGGCTGGCAAGGCGGGGTCCTTCAGGCTAAAGCTGATGGTGGTGACGGGGTTGAAGGGATTGGGGTAATTCTGCTGGAGCGCATTCACTCTCACAGGAACCGTATTGTCTTCCGCAGCAGTGCCTTGCCGGGTGGAAAACTGGCTGATCTGGCTGAAGTTGCTGTTGCCGGCCACATTGCCGGCGCTCACCCGCCAATAGTAGGTCCGCCCGGGCTGCAGGCCGGAAACGTGGTGGCTGGTGGCGGTGAGGTTGGGCAGATCGAATTCCGGATCGACGAACCAGACGCTTTGCGAGATCTGAAGCGTGTAGATGTCGGCCAGGGGCATGGCGGTCCAGGCAAAATCGAGGTTCCAGGCCTGCTCGACAGCCAGATGTTCCGGGAAGGTAAGCACAGGTGGGGCAGGCAGTTCGGTGATGTTCCCCGTGGTGAAGCTGAGGTTGAGGCAGAAGGGGCCCGCCCCGATGTCGGCCAGTCCGCACACCCGCCAGTGGTAAGTTTGGAAGGGCGTAAGGCCCTGCAACTGATAATGGTTGTCCGGGTGATCGATGACGTTGACGAGGAAACTGCTGAAATTGGGATCAGCTGAAACCTGCAGCTGATATCCGGTTACGCCGGGGGTGGCGGTCCAGGCCAGCAGCGGATTGGTGGGGATATCCGTGGCGCCGTTGGGGGGCCAGGTCCCCTGCGGCACGGCCATTTCACTGGCGATCGCGAAGGGATGGGTGTTGCTGTCTGTCTGCCCGTTGGAGTTTTGGGTCACCCGCAGGAACACCTGGCTGGAATTGAGCACCGGGATGTTGTTCCAGACATAGGATCCGGTGTTGGGAGCCGCGACACTCAAGGTGTTCCAGCTGCCTCCGCCGTCAGTGCTGTAATCCAGCGTAACTGTTCCGGAGAGGGTTTTGGCCTTCCAAGTGAGAATCTTGTTGCTGCCAGAGAACCAGGTTTCGCCACCGCGGGGATAGGTGAGCTGCACATCGGAGATCTTGATCTTGAAAGTGATGGTCTGGCCGGCCTCACCCACCTCGTAGAGGTTGAGCCCGCCCGGCGCGTTGTTGCTCATGAACCCGCTCGGGACGGTGGCTTCGTTCATTTCGACGCGCCCTTCCTGCTGGGAAAACTCGGCCATGCTGATGGCACCGTTGGAGGTGGTGTTATTGGCGTGGGGGCGGTAGATGTAAAGCTCGTCCGGCGGTCCGTCGGCATTGCCGCTCTCGGAAACATCCAAACGATAGACCAGCAGTCCGGTGCCGGGGATGTTGTGATCGTAATTCGCGGAGGGACGGCGGTATTCCAGCAGGTAGTATTCGCCGCTTTTCCAGCTGGGCACGCGCCAGATGTTGTTCGTGGCGGAGGAGGCCACCGGTGAAAGGCTGTAGGTGCCGGAAGCGCTGATCTCCGGAACGGTGGAGATCCACTGCCCGTACTTGTGTTTCATCCACACGCTCATGTGCTGGGGCGGGTTCTGGTCCGAGCACATGATGTCCCAGGCGCTGATGGGGTCGATGCTGGTGTCGTTATAGCGGTAAAGGTCTGGAGCGCCGAGGCTGTGGAACATTTCGTGGGAAAGCACGCCGGCGCCGGAACCCAGGGTGGAGGTCTCGATCTGGAAATTGAAGTCCCAGACCTGCTTGCCGTGGATCATGGCGTTCACGGTGTAGAGCACCCAGCGATGGGGCCAGAGCAGTTCGGCCCAGCCTTCCGGCGAGCCCTTGATGATGAAGCAGGTGTTGTCCACATAGCCATCGTTGTCGCCGTCGATCACCAGGTCCGTGGGCACCTGGGGCGCGATGGCGTTCACGGCACGCAGCAGCAACTGATGTTCGCGCTGGGTGCGTTCATTGTCACCGTTGTAACCTTGGGGATTGGCCGCGCTGTGCGCTTTGAAATAGGCGCGGGGATAGGTGTCTGTGTAGCAGAGGATGGTGGAGCCGTTCGGGGCCGGATAGAAGGTGGAGTTTACATTCAACTGGTTGTAGGATGCTTCCCAGAAATAGCGTTTCATGGAATTTCCCGCCGGGTTGTTGAAGATCTCGTCATAAACGCCGATGGGAGTGGCGAAATCGGGGTCATCGGCGAATTTGATGAAGACCACCAGATTGTTGAAGTCGCCTGTGTGAGGGGATTTGGCGTCGCTGTAATCCCGCATGCCGGGGTAACGCTCATATTTGGCTTCGATCAGCCGGCGGGAAAGGTTGACTCCGGGCTGCAAAGCCTTGTGCTGCGGGGATCCGCGGCCCACGATCCAGTCCGTGGGCGCCACTTGTTCGCCGTCCTGCCGGGCGTAAACATAGTAGCCGGCGTCATTCTGGACGATCGTATAGTTGTCCGCGTCGTGCAGCCAGTTGTGCCATTCGTCCCCGCTGGCCAGGATTTCCAGTTCGCTGCCGTCCGGCTGGGCCACCCGCACCGGGGTGTTCACCAGCGGCGCGGCGCACAGCGTTCCCAGCGCCAGCAGCGCTGTGAGAAGGGTCAAGATCAGTTTGTTGGCCATGTTTTTTGGTCCTGTATGTCTTTTTATACTTTGATAAAATAGCGCGAATAACGCTCGAAGCCATCTGCGCCTTTGGTTTCTGATACACTTTTTGTTCCAATGTAGGAATTATTTTGAGAGGTCAAGCTTGCTCCGCAGCGCGGCTCCGCCAGCCTCGGCCGCCGAGCCTGAAAAAATTGGGCTGGACCCGCCCTTGGCCCCCTCCCATCCGCCTCTTGCCCGCCTCCCGTTGAGTTCCCGCTGTTCAGGCGGGAACTCAGCGGGAGGCGAAGGGGATGTGACCAGGCTGGGGCTTGGGGCGGAGCCAGCGGGAAACAGCCCTGATTTACGGTGTCTAAAAGACTGTACGGCAGTAAGTTGCTCAGCCGAAGACCATTCCGAAGGCAGCCGCGCCCAGCATCAGATAGATGGGGTTGGGCCTCAAGCGCCAGTAGATCGCCAGACTGATAACGAAAACGAGCACTGTGAACCAGTCCGTGATGGCGCTCCGGGCGATGAGGATCATGGCGGCGCCGATGAGGCCGAGGGTAACCCAGCGCAGTTTTTGAAAGATGTTTTTGAACCAGGGCTGCCGGCGGAGCTTGAGATAGGTGAGGGTGATGAGCAACATCAGGATGAGCGAGGGCAGGATCACCCCGAAGGTACAGAGCAGGGAGCCCCAAACGCCCGCCTGACGATAGCCGATGAAGGTGGCAGCGTTGATGGCGATTGGGCCCGGGGTCATTTGCGAGATCGCCACCACGTCGGTGAATTCACCCTGGGTGAGCCAGGCATGGCGGACCACGGCTTCCTGCTGGATCATGGCCAAAATGGCATAGCCGCCGCCGAAACTGAACAGGCCGATCTTGAAGAAGACCCAGAACAAACTCAGCAGGCTCATTCGGGCCTCTGCCTGCCCCAGACTCCCTGGACCACGGAAAAGGCGATCGCGGCCAGGATCAGCCAGATGGGGCTGAAGCCGAACCATCCCACCAGCACCATCGCGAGGATCGGCACCCAGAAATTGCTGAGCTTGAGTTTGGCGGAGCGGGTCATCTGGACCAGCGGCACGGCGATGAGGGCCACCAAGGCCGGTTTGAGGGCACGGAAAGCCTTGCGCACCAAGGCCTGGTCCGCATAGTGGGCAAAGAGTTCGGCGATCAGCATGATGGTGACCAGGGAGGGCAAAACCGTTCCCAGCACCGCTGCCGCCATGCCCCAGCGTCCTCGCACGTGCAGGCCCACGTAAACGCTGAGATTGATCGCGATCGGCCCCGGACAGGATTGCGCCGCGGCCAGGCCGTCCAGAAAGTCCTCATCCGTGATCCAGCCTCGTTTTTCCACCACTTCCCGACGGATGAGGGGGATCATCGCGTAGGCGCCGCCGATGGTGAACGCGCCAATTTTGAGAAAGGTAAAAAATAGGGAACCGAGGTTTTCAGACACCCTTCACCCGCTCTTCCACCAAACGCAGAAGTTCTGCCACAAGCTGCCGTTCCGGCACTTTTTTAACGATCTGGCCGCGGGCGAAGAGGAGGCCCTCGCCGTCGCCGCCGGCGATGCCAAAATCCGCTTCCCGCGCTTCTCCGGGCCCATTCACGGCGCAGCCCATCACGGCGATGGTGAGCGGCAGATCGCCGTAGGCCTGCAAGGCGTTTTCCACCTCGGTGGCCAGACGGAAGAGATTTACCCTGGTGCGTCCGCAGGTGGGACAGGAAATGATGTTAAGCCCCTGCCGCAAGCCGAGGTTGCGCAAGATCTGCCTGGCCACGATCACTTCCTGGATGGGATCGGCGGTGAGGGAAACCCGCAGGGTGTCGCCGATGCCTTCGGAGAGCAGGATCCCCAAGGCCATGGCGGATTTGACGCTGCCGGCCAGCAGGGTGCCGGATTCCGTGATGCCCAGATGCAGGGGGTAATCCACCGCCTCACTCAAAGCCCGGTAACTGGCCAGCATCAAAGGCAGTTGGGAGGCTTTCACGGAGATCTTGATGGCATCGAAGTTCAGGTCCTCGAGGATGCGCACATGCTCCAGGGCCGCCTCCACCATGGCTGCGGCGCTCACACCGTGTTTGGCCACCAGCTCCCGGGGCAGGGAACCGCTGTTCACGCCGATGCGGATGGGCACACCGCGTTCTGAAGCCACCTTCACCACTTCCTCCACCTTGACGCGGGAGCCTATGTTGCCTGGATTGATCCGGAGTCCGGCGATCCCGGCCTCCAGCGCTTGCAGGGCCAGCTTGTGGTCGAAATGAATGTCCGCGATCAGGGGCACTTTAGCGCCGCTGACGAGGGTTGGGATGGCGCGGATGTCCTCAGCGCCAGTGACCGCGAAGCGGATGATCTGGCAGCCGGAGCTTTCCAAAGCGCTGATCTGGGCCAGCGCGGCAGCCACATTTTGGGTGGGCACGCTGAGCATGCTCTGGATCGAAACAGGGGCGCCGCCGCCGATCGGGACAGAGCCCAAGTGTATCTGCCGGGTAGGTTTGCGAGTGATGTTTTCCATGTGGCAAAAGCAGGCTGGCCGGGAATTCTGTCAATCTAATTTCCCCGCCCTCACATAAACCTTGACCAAAAAGTTCGGGGATTTTGCATGGTTCGGCAGTATAATATCAGTGAAACCAAAAAAACTGATGCCTTTAGGAGGTTACAGTGTTCATTAGAGTTATCATGCTCCTGATCCTGCTGGTGCTGGCAGGCTTTGCCAGCGCGGAAGACTGGATCACCATCTACAATGACGACCTTTCCCTGGTGCGCAGCAATTTTGAGCTGGAGCTCAAGGCCGGTCGCCAGGAATACAATTTCGACAACATCACCTCCCGCATCGAAGCGCCCTCCGTGATCGTGCATTCCCTCAGCGGCGGAGTGCGGGTCGCGGAACAGAATTATGAATACGACCTGGCCGGCAAATCCCAGATCATCGCCAAATACATCGAGCGCGAGGTGGAACTGCTCACCAAGGACGATTCGCGGGTGATCGGCACCCTCAAGTTCTATGACGGCAGCAGCTTCGGGATCCTGGAAAAAGGCAGCGACCGGCTCTTCGTGGTTGCCGACAGCGAAACCCAGGTGATCAAACTGGCGGAACTGCCCTCCAACTTCTACACCAAGCCCACCCTGCACTGGAGCCTGATCGCAGACAAAGCCGGCAAACATCCCCTCCAGATGACCTACCTGACCGGTGGATTGAGCTGGAACGTCACCTACAACAGCGTTTGGGACGAAAAGACCCTCGCCCTCAATTCCTGGGTGACCATCACCAACCAGAGCGGCAAGGCCTTCGACGAAGTGACCCTGAAACTGATCGCGGGCGACGTGAACCGGGTCTATGACGTGTATGGCGGCTACAAACGCAACATGTACGACGAGATGATGGCGCCGTCGATGGCCATGGATGCCGGAGCGCCCAGCTTCGAGGAAAAGGCCTTCCACGATTTCCACATGTACACCCTGGACCAGAAAGTGTCCTTCGCGAACAACCAGACCAAACAGCTGGAACTATATCCACTGCAAAACGTAAAGGCCATCCAGGCTTACGAATACAGCACCTGGGGCGGCGGCGTGAACAGCGTGATCAAGTTCAAAAACACCGAGGAAAACGGCATCGGCAAGCCCCTGCCCAAAGGCACCCTCAAGGTCTATAAGAAAGACAGCGACGGCAATCTGGAATTCATTGGCGAAGACAGCATCAAGCACACCAGCAAGAACGAAGATGTGAAGATCAACACCGGCACCGCCTTCGACCTGGTGGCCTCCACCCTGGTGCGCGACCAGCGCGACCTGGGCAAAAACAAAAGCGAGCGCACCATCCAGGTGACCCTGCGCAACAACTCCGCCGAGGCCAAAACGATCAACGTGCTGCACCAGCTGGGCGGAAACGACAGCATCATCGAAAGCAATTTCACCCACACCCAGGACACCAACCTGAAGGCCACCTTCGAGATAGCGGTCCAGCCGGACAAAGAGGTGATCCTCAACTTCACCGTGAGAACCGAATACTGACAAACCATTCTGGGGATGGAAAATGCAGGACAAGATACATTCGAATCTGAACGGCATCCGCCGCGAAATGCTGAAGATCCTGGGCGAAGTTTCCTCGCTCACCCACAGCCCGCTGGCCATTGAGGACGCCATCGACGATTTCTGGCATCCCAAATGCGATGTTTACCAGACCGACACGCAGTGGGTGGTGCTGGTGGAACTGGCCGGAGTGAACAAGGACGAGATCAGCATCACGGCCAGCAGCGAGTACCTGCGCATCAGCGGAGCGCGCGAGCTGCATTCCGAGGACGGCCAGACCACCTACCACAGCATGGAGATCGATACCGGCAGATTCGACCGCCGGATCTTTTTTCCCGATCTCAGCCTGGACAAAGACCATCCCAAGGTGCAATACCTGAACGGGATCCTGCGGATCGCCTTCACCATCCAGGCTTTGGTGGAAAGGATCATACCCATAGATTGAAGCCCAAATTCCGGCCGTCCGGCCCAAACCGGGCGGCCGGACCATAAAATGATTTACTGAGCAGACGGACAAACGCCGTCTGGATGGAGGAAAGGTGAAAAGAACTTTGATGTTGGCGCTGGCTTTGGGCGCCTGGCTGCTCTGCGCGGCCACGGGAGTGGAGTCGGTCCGCTCGACTGATACTTCCAAAACCTCGAACACGGTGAGCATCGAGCTCAGCGACCCCGCCCAATACAGCGTGCAACAACTGCCCGGAGGCAAGGGCGTGCGCCTCACCATCAAGAATGTCAGTTCTTTGGGCGGCAGTCCCCAGTATCCGCGCCTGAGCGAAGTGATCGACGTGGTTTCAGCCCGCATGGAAGGCGGCAACGCCGTTATCGACATCAAGACCATGGGCGATTACGACATTTCGCACGGCAGCAATTCAGCCCGGGACCGCATCACCGTATCGGTGATCTCCGGTGCAGCAACTCCGTCCGCGCCCAAACCAGCGGCCGCGCCGGCGTCAATCCCCAAAACGGAGATCCCGCCCTCGGCCATGCCCAAAAAAGTGGGGTTGCCAGACAATGTGAGCAGCCGTCCCCAACTGCCAGCTCCAGCGCCATCTGATAGAACCCCTGGTTCCGTTCCACCCCAGGAACAGCCCCTGGCACAAACCACCCCGCCACCTCTTGTGCCCCCGCCCACTACCGAGGAAACAAAAACCGGGGAAGAACAGCTTGAGGCCAAAGCCCTGCCGGAAACTCCGGCGGAAGGTGCTTCCGGGACGGCCACAGAGCCGGCAAGCGGCGATAAAACAACCAAGGGCAATCTGCCGCTTTGGCTGATCCTCGCTGCGGCGGCCCTGCTCATCCTGCTGGTGGTCCTTAAATATTTTCTGGCCAAACGGCCGGAAATTGCCGCAGGAACTTCCGAACCAATCCGGGACGAAAAACCCGCTGAGGGCAGGACTTTGCTGCTGGACCCCGAAACCCGGCAACGCATGGTGCAGAAGCTGCTGGACCAAGGCTGGTCCTCCAGCGAGATCGCCCGCGAGATGCGTCTGGGCGTTCAGGAAGTGGAAGCCATAGTGGCGAGGCTCAAAGGCCTGAAATGATGAAACGCGCGGTATGGAAAACCGGCTTGGCCAGGCTGGCCCTGCCGCTGTTGCTGGCGCTGGCGGCCAGAGTGAGCCACGCTCAAACCGTATTCACAAATACCGCCTTCTACCCTGATGTGCGCAGCCAGCTTGTGCCCAGCCCCCTGGCCGAAAATGAAACTTACAGGCTGGATGATCCGCTTACCCTTGGTTCCGGCGTTCACGTGCCCTTCGAAAGCTGGAAGGCGATCAAGGCCTCGGCGGTGGAGCTCTTCCTGCCTGGTTCACACCATCGTGCTTTGTTCCAATATGAGTACGCGGATTCCACTTTGAGCTACCGCCTTGAAACCAATTTCTTCACGGGTTGGGATCAGCGCTGGGACCCCGAGGGCGCTTACGGCCTCCATTCACTGGGCCTGAGGGTCAATTCCACTTTCAACGACAAATTCAGGGCCAGGGGTGTCTATTGGAACGGGAAATTTTACGGCGATAAATCCGCTGCCAGCCATTCCCCTTTGATCGACGGATCAGGTTCCGCCAGTACCAACAATGTTTATGCCGATAATATCAATGGAGAACTCAGCTATAAAGTAGAGCATTTCAGCGCATCCCTCGGGCGGGGAAGGTTCCAGATCGGCAATTCGCTATCCGGTTCCATAGTTCTTTCGGACCAGGTGAATGAATACGACTATGTCCTGCTGGAACAAAGGGTGGGCCAGTTCAGTTTTTCCTGCCTGCACGCGTCCCTGATGGCGGATACCCTGGTGGCTGGCCTGCATCCAGCCAAATATGCCGCCATCCATCAGCTTACCTGGCAGCCCAAGCCCTCTCTGGATGTGTTTTACGGCGAAACTGTGACCTACGGCAACCGGATCGACCTCAGCTACTTGTTGCCGATCATTCACACCCGCGCGGGCAGATACTCGACTGCCGAAGCGGACAACCGTAACATCTACGGCGGAGTCAATTTCAGACCGGCAAATGACCTCACCCTCTACGCGATGATGCTGCTCGACGAACTGACCGTGCGGAAATTCCTGAGCAATTGGTGGGGCAATAAATACGCCGTCCAGCTTGGCACGGTTTGGAACCTGCCGCTGCGCTGGCGGAGCGGAAAACCGCGTCTGGGGTTGGAGTTCACTGCCGTCCGGCCCTGGACTTACACCCATTACGCCAACGTATCCATGTATTCCCAGGATGGCAGGCCGCTGGGTTATGCCAAGGGATCAAACCTCCTGGATGCAACAGCTGAACTGAATTTTCCCCTGCCCTGGAATTCGCGCTGGGACAGCCAGTTTTCCTGCACCTGGCAGGGCAGCCGGGGTAACGACTGGCGTTTGAACTATCGTGATGAATTTCCGGTTGAGATCATCAATACCGCCCCAGCCTACTGGCTTGAAGGCAACCTGAGCGTCACTCCCGTCTGGCAAAACACTCTGCGGATCGGGATCATGGCCCACCACGAGTTTCTTTTGGGACACCGCTCCCAGTTTGGCCCCCAGCCCAGTCACGCGTTTTTCGGCAGTTGGCAGGTATCATTGTAAGCGAGGAACCCATGCCCATAGTTGACCGTCTGGAATACCCCAAGAAATACAAGCTCAAAGGCACGCTCCTGCTGCTGGTGGCCCTGGCCGCCCTGGGGGGGATCGTCTATTTGCGGCTGAGCAACGAAGCCCGGGCCAAACGCGTGGTGGTCCACAGCGTGGGTTTCGGAGAATTCGACACGAATTTCATTCGAATCAACTACGAGATCGAGAACACGGGGCGGAAGGCTGAAGAGGTGGATCTGCTGGCCAAGGTTTACGACAGCGCCGGCGCAGAGATCGCCAGCATCTTTTTCCGCACGGAGGTAAAAGCCCAAACCCGGGAGTATCAAAGCAAGTATATCGACAAGCTCTACCGCCCTCTCCGCAACGGCGAGCAACCTCACAAAGTGACCGTGAACCGCCAGCAACGGGGCTTGCTGGGCTACTGACCGCGGCCGCCGCGGGGAGGACTTTGGCAAGGCCGCGCCGGAATCGCGCTTGACATAAAAACCGCCTCAAACAGATTGCCGCCAATCTTCAAAATCAGGAACAAACACCCCCAATGCGCTTGAAAAATCTGAATCCCGTGGAACGAAGGACCGCCATCCTGTTGGTACTGGCGGCGCTGTTCAACGGCGTGATCCTTTCCCTGAACCAGACGCAGGACATCATTGCCCGCAAGGCCCTGCACGCCAAGGATTGGCAGCTGATGCTGATGACCATGATCTGGCCGGTGGCCAATTTCTTTTCGGTCTGGTGGGCGCGGGTGTTTGAGCGCAGCTGCCACAAACAGCGCTATTTCCTGATCGCCGGCATCATCGGCCGGCTCACCTTGGTTTATGCCATCTGGCTGGTGAGCATGAACGAATATCTGGTGCTGCTGGGTCTGCTCTTCGCCTCCAATTCGCTCATCGTGCCCGCCCAGAACAGCATTTACCAGCGCAACATCCATCCCAGCCGGCGGGCCAGGGTCTTCGGCATCATCCAAAGCGTGGGGATAGGGGTTTCTGTCGTGCTCACCTTCATCGCCGGACGTTTGCTTGACGTTCGGGAAGACAGTTTTCGCCTGATTCTGGTTGTCACCGGGATCGTGGGTTTCGCCAGCGCGGCCATTCTGGCCCTGATCCGCATCCAGGAACCCGTGGTGAAACGCGACTGCCAGAAGCTGAATTGGAAACAGACCCTGCTGGAGCCGATCGGCGGAACCCTCCGGCTGCTGAAGGAAAACAAGGCTTTTGCCGCTTTCGAGCGCAGCTTTTCCATCTACGGCATGGGCTTCATCATGATGCAGCCCATCATCCCCATCTATCTGGTGGACAAGCTGCAGCTCACCTACACCGCCAATTTCCTGGCCAAGGGGATCGTCTCCCAGCTTGGCATGCTGCTGCTTTCACCCCTGATCGGAAAACTGCACGACCGCATGCATCCCTTCCGCTTCATGTCGGCGGCGTTTGGGCTGCTGATGGTCTTTCCGCTGCTGTTTGTGGCCTCATCCCTGGTGAAGGGTGAATCCGTGCTGCCCGTGGTGATCGTGTTTCTGGCCTATCTGATCTTTGGCATCGCCATGGCCGGCGTGAACATCACCTGGAACATGGGTTCCATCTACTTCGCGGGCGATTCCGACGCCTCCATCTATCAGAGCGTGCACGTTACCATGACCGGCATCCGCGGCCTGATCGCGCCTGTGCTGGGATACACGTTGCTGAAGGTTTTCAGCCTTACCATGGTCTTCGTGGTGGCAGCGGGCTTTTTCCTCGCCGCGGCGCTGGTGAGTTTGCGCGATTACCGCCGCTGGAAGTTTGTCAATCAAGTGGCCACGACCCCACGCTAAAAAAAGTCATCCCGCGCTGAAAAATCCAATCAAAACAAGTTCCAGGCATGGCGGAGAACGTAGCCTCCGCCGCTTTGGCACAGCCGTTTCACGCCGCTGGGGCAGTTGTTCAGCTTTTTTTTCTTGACACAAACCTAAGCTTATAATTTTGAGTATCTTATTGACAATATCAAACTCGCTTCAGCGATTCATAGCTTACATTATATAAGGAGAAAAACATGACAAAAGCAGATCTGGTTAAAGTGATCTCAGAGAATACCGGCATCATCCGCAAAGACGTTGCTGTTGTGGTCGATTCCCTGCTGCAGTCCATCAAGGACAGTCTGGGCAAAGGCCACCACATCGAAATCCGTGGTTTTGGCACCTTCCGTCTTAAAACCCGCAAACCCCGCATGGGCCGTAATCCCAAGACCGAAGAGAAAGTACCGGTTCCCGCCAGGACCGTACCCACCTTCAAGTTTTCCCGCGAATTCAAGACCTCGGTCATCGACCTCAACGTGAAAGAGTAGAGTGAGCCAAAATGCCTTGCGGAAAGAAGAAAAAAAGACATAAAATCGCCACTCACAAGCGGAAAAAACGCCTGCGTAAGAACCGTCATAAAAAGAAATAAATTGTGGCCACCCTTCGGGGTGGCTTTTTTGGCTTTGGCTTGAACTTCGAAGACCACAATCTGGAACTGCGCCAGCTGATCCGGGACGCCCTGCGCTCCACTCTGGAGGGAGATTTCTCCGCCCACGCCGATTATCCCTATTTTTACACCCGTGCCTTTTACGATATGCGCACCGAGGTGGACGGCCTGCCCCTCTTTCCCCGGGAATTGCCTGAGGTTTTTCTGCGCTGGGCCGGTCTGGAAGCGGGAAAGCTGATCAGCCCGGAGGAAATCCTGGTGCTGGATCTGGAGACCACAGGATTGGGCCGCGGCCAGACAATTGCCTTCATGATCGGCCTGGGCTATTACGAGGAGGGGCGCTATGTGGTGGAGCAGCTGTTCCTGCCGGAACCCGAGGCCGAGGCCAACTCTTTCGACCGCCTCATCGAGCTGCTGGAAAAGAAGTCCGTGCTGATCACCTTCAACGGTAAAACCTTCGACGTTCCCATCCTGGAATCCCGCCTGCTTTACAACCACATCTGGCTGGACCTGCGCTCCAAACTCCACATTGACCTGCTCCATCTGGCCCGGAGGCTCTGGAAAAACAAGATCCCCTCCTGCGCCTTGGAAACAATCGAGTTCTATATCCTGGGCTACATCCGCGAAAAGGAGCTGGACATCGAGGGCGGCCTCATACCCCAAACCTATTTTCAGTTCCTCATCAGCGGCGACGCCGAGCTGATGCGCCGCGTTTTCATCCACAACCAGTTCGACATCCTGCACACGGCCGCGCTCTTCACCCTGATCTGCGACAGCGCGGGCTATCCCCCCGCCCTGGGTTTCGACCACCGCATCGACTACCACGCCCTGGCCCGGCTCTACATCAGCCAGGATAGCAGCGAAACGGCCCGTGCCATACTAACCGACCTGCTGGCCCAAAACATCGTCTCCGGCGATATCGCCTGCGAATTGGGGCTGCTCAACAAAAAGGAGGGTGACCTGGAAGCCGCGGACAGCTGTTTCGCCCTCGCCGCCGCCCTCGACCACCCCGCCGGAAGGCTGGAATATGCCAAGCTGCTGGAAAAACGCAAGGACTACGACAGCGCCCTGGACCAGGCCCAGGCACTGCTCCACTGGCACCTGGCCCGGCCTCAGATCAGCGCCAGGCAGGTGGAAGCGCTGGAAAAAAGAGTGCTGCGCCTGCGCAGAAAACTAGAACTCTGAGCCAAAAAAAGCGCCACCAAGGGTGACGCCTTATACAAAGGATTAGGGTGCGGAAAAGCCCCGCGTTACTCGGAGGGGCTCACGATAAGTTTGTTGCCGTCGATATCTATAACCTTCACCTTGGCATCCACTTCGATGGGTTTGGCGTCAGTTGAAACAGCCCCCCACTCTTCCCCGCCGATCTTCACATAACCTTTGCCTTCCGCGGGAATGGCTTTGGTGATGCGGCCTTCTTTTCCTTTCAAAGCGTAAACGTTGGTTTCCCCGCCTGCGTTGCGCAGCACTCTTTTCCCCACCCTGCGGGTGAAGAGAAAAGCCACAAAGCTGATCGCCGCGAAGATGATTATCTGCATTGGCACGCTGCCCCCCACCAGATGCAGGAGGCTGAGCAGCCCGGTGGCGATGGCGCCGATGCCCAGCGCGATGAAGAAGAAGGCGGGATCGAAGATCTCGATGATCACAAAGACGATCCCGAGGATTGTCCACACGTGCCAGGGCTGAATGTTGATCATTGGTTCCCCCAGTTTTACTTGTTGGTTTCTTCCGGTTTGGGCTCTTCACCGCTCTCGTGGCTGGAACCGCGCTTGTCTTTGTAGATGCGCTTCACTTTGCGCTTGCTGCCGCCATAACCATAGCGGGAGGAATAACGGTTCGAGTAATTGCCGTAACCGCCGTATTGGTAGGATCCGCCCATGTTGCTGGCGTTAAAGCCTTTAACGCCCATAAGGGCCAGCAAATACATGATCAGCTTGGTGCCGTAATAAGCCAGGATCACGGCCACAAAGAGCACCACCAGAGCGCCGAAGAAATTGTAGATGAATTTGCGCACGGTGGAAACGCTGCTGCCGCCCATGGTGGGAACCATCTGCACGTAGAGCAGGGTGGTGTTCGCCTGGCGCAGCACGTTGACCAGGTTTTCCTGGTCCCGGATCTGGCCGATCAAATACTCTTTCCGGTCGGCGATGTTTCCATAGACTTGCCCCACCGCGTCCATCTCCGCCAGTTCTTGCTTTTTGGAGGCCAGGATACCCTCTTCCGTGATCAGGGACTTGATCACCAAAGCCGAGTCAACAATTTCCTTGTGGCCTTCAATGGTGCCCAGGTCGCCGAATTTCTTAAGTATTTCGGGCAGTTTGCTCTCCTCGATCTTGAAGATATAGGAACCGTGGCTGCTTTCCCGGGACGTGAGCAGAGGTTTTTCCAGGGAATAGCCACTGATCACGCCGGTCATATCCTGCAAGGCGTTTCTGATGTTCAGGCTCCGCACTCGCAACTGGGCCTTGTTGAGGGATTTATAATCGCTGAAAATCTTGTTCGAATCCTTGAACATAGACCCGTAATCCGGGCCTTTTTCCTTTTGCATCAAAGCCGCGTAGCCAGCCCATGCCAGAGCGAGGAAGATCACAAAGATCGCCACCGCCCGAAGTCTCCGTTTAATCGTTTTGTCCATTATATCCTCATGTCTTGTATTTGCTTATCAATTCCCTGGCATGCTCCAGCGAAATGTCCGAAACATTTCCGGACAGCATCCGGGCCAGTTCTTCCAGCCTTTGTTCTGCCTCCAGCGGCACCATCTGGATCACGTTCCTCTGCTTGCCTGCCTCTTTTTGCAACGCCACCTGCTGGTCGGCGATGGCGGCGATCTGGGCCAGATGCGTGATGCATATGATCCGGTGCCGCCGTGCCAGGGCGAAAATGAACTGCGCTACGTACTCGGCCGTTTTGCCGCCGATGCCGGAATCGATCTCGTCCAGGATCATCAGCTTTTCCTCGATCCGCTCGGACAACACCTTTTTGATGGCCAGCAGAATGCGGGATAGTTCACCGCCGGAAGCAACCGCTGAGAGAGGCTTGAGCTCGCTGCCCCGGTTCGCGCTGAAAAAATACTGGCAGGCGTCCTGACCCTGCTCTGTACAGGAATCAAGATATTCATGCATTATGATTTTGCCATCTGTCTTTTTGTCAACTCTTATTTTGAAACGCGCGTCGGGGATGGAGAGCAAGCTGATGCTCTCGCGCAACTCCACGGAGAGTTTTTCCGCCGCGGCCCGGCGGTTGGCGCTGAGCTTGTCCCCACTGGCGCGCAGGGCCTCAAAGTCTTTTTCGGTGGCCTTTTCCAATGCTTTGATGCGTTCGCTCAGATCGGCGTAGGCATTGATCTGGGCCTCCCGCTCGGCAAATACTTCCAGCAATTCGCCGATGTTCTGGGCTTTGTGCTTGTGCAGCAGGCTGTTGATGGCGTCCAGCCGTTCGCGGATCGCCTCCAGGCGAGCGGGGTCCGCACTCGCCGACTGGCTGAGGTCGCCCAGGGCCGCGGAGTTTTCCGAAACCAGTTCCAAAGAGTCGCGCAGGCCTTGCTCGATATTGGCCAGGCGCGGGTCCAGATGGGAAAAACGGGATAGGGCGGCCAGGCTGGCGTTGAGGCGGCTGTGTACGCTGTTTTCGCTCTCATAGAGGTCAAAGCAGGCCGCGGCCGCGGTTTCGGCGATCTCCTGGGCGTGGCTGAGCAGTTCGAATTCCTGCTGCAGCTCGAGGTCCTCACTTTCGCGCAGGGCGGCTTTCTCCAGTTCTTCGAACTGATACTGGTAAAGCTCCCGCAGCTGGCGGTCCTGTTCCGCCTTCGCCTTCAGGCTTTCCAGTTCTTTGAGGCTCTCGCGCAGGCCTCTGTATTGGGTGGAAAAAGCGCTCAAACAGGCATCGTTTTTGGCATAGAGGTCCAGCAGATGCAGTTGGTAGGCCGCTGAGAGCAGCCGCTGCTGGTCGCGTTGATGGTGAAAATCGATCATCAGGGGCTTAAGTTCCCGCAGCAGTGATGCCGTCACCTTGCGCCCGTTGAGGAAATAACTGGATTTCCCGGTGGTGCTCACTTCCCGGGCCAGGATCAGCTCCGGTTCCGGTTCATAGCCCTGCACGGCCAGCCAGTTCCGCACTTCCGAGTTTCGGGAAAGGTCAAAGCTGGCCTCCAGATAGATGGGCTGAGCAGGATCGAAGGCTTCCAGGGCAGGGGACGGATCGGCGAAAATGAGAGCCACAGAGCCCACCAGGATGGATTTTCCCGCGCCTGTTTCCCCACTCAGGACCGTCATGCCCGGGCCGAAAACCAGCCGCTGTTCGGGCACGAAAAGGTAGTTGCGGATCTGGATCCCGGTCAGCATCTATTTCCCCAGGTGCATCTTGCGCCGCAGGATCTGATAGAAAGTGCGGTTGGAGAGCTTCACGAACTGAACCTGCTGTTTGGCCGCGGTGATCAACACTTCGTCGTTATCCTGCAGCGGACTGCAGTTCTCGCCGTCCAGTTGCAGCGCCGCCGGCTCCTCCAGACCGTGAACCCGCATCAGGATCCGGTCACTGGCGGAGAAGACCATCGGCCTGATGGTGAGCAGATGCGGATTGAGCGGGCTCAGCACGATGGCTCGCAGTTCCGGGGCGAGGATGGGACCTCCAGCCGCCAGAGAATAGGCTGTGGAACCCGTGGGGGTGCTGGCCACCACTCCGTCGCAGCGAGTGTCGAAGACAAAACGCCCGCCGCTGAAAATGCGCACCCGGATCAAGCGCGGGGTGTCCGCTTTATGGATCACCGCGTCGTTCAGCGCCAGGCCCTTGAAGATGATCTCGCCCCCTCTCCACAGCTGGCATTGGACCAGCATTCTGGGCAACAGGCGGTATTTCCCTTTGATCAGGTCGCGGATGGAGTTGTCCAGTTCCGCCAAAGTGGTTTCGGAAAGAAAGCCCAGCCAGCCCAAATTGATTCCCAGAAGAGGCGCGCCGGAACTCAGGGCCAAATCCTTGGCCCGCAAAATGGTGCCGTCGCCGCCGAAGACCAGGATGCAGTCGGGCTTCTTCGCGGTCTGCCCCGCCGGGTCCAGCAGGCTGAAGCCCTTGGGCAGCAGTTCACGTTGCGCGCTGATCCCGTAAAAGCGGACCCCGTGTTCAGCCGCCAAAGCTTCCAGCCGGCTGAAGATGGCCTGTTTGTCCGTGAAGGCGGGATTGATGAATACGGCAATGTTTTTCATGTCAGCGAGTCCAGTAGCCTCAGATACGATTCATAGCGTTCCAGCGGGATCCGCCCCTCCGCATGGGCTGCCAGAACGGCGCAGTCATCCTCGTGGGTGTGGGTGCAATCCCGGAACCGGCAGTTCACCGCCAGATCGCTGAAGCCCGGAAACACCTTCGGGATCTCGCTTTTGGCGTCGCGGTGCAGATTCACTGTCTTGATCCCAGGAGTATCCAGCAGATGGCCGCCGAAGCTCCAGGGCTTCAGGACCGCCTGCGTGGTGGTGTGCCTCCCTTTTTCGTTGAAATCGCTCACCTCGGCGGTGCGCAGTTCCAACCCTGGTTCCAGCCAGTTGATCAGGGAACTTTTCCCCGTGCCGGATTGCCCGGAAAACACACTGTCCCTGTCTTTCAGCAAGGCCCTCAGTTCCTCCATTCCCTCGCCGCTCACCACAGAACTGCAGAGCAACGGATATCCGGACTCCCGGTAGTAGCCAACTGTTTCCTCCAGCTCCGCGCGGTCTTCGCAGAGGTCGATCTTGTTGATCACGATCACCGGCTGAATGTTCTGAAGGGCGGCGATGCAGACGTAGCGGTCGATCAGCCCCGGTTTGATCAGCGGCATCCGCCAGGAAGCCGTGATCACCACCTGGTCGATGTTGGCGGCCACGATGATCTCTTTCTGGAAGCTGCCTTCGGCATAGCGGGAGAGTGTGTTCACGCGGGGCAGGATATTTTCGATGCGGAAGTGCGGATCGCCTGAAATGTCCAGCTCCACGCGATCGCCCACGGCGGAAAGAGCTTTGCTGGCGTAGGAAAACTGCTTCAGCCGGCCGGACAGGGTGGCCGTGTAGAGCTTGTTTTCCGCCTCCACCAGATAGCTGTAGTTGGTCTTCACTTCCAGGATCCGCCCGGGGATCAGCTGAGTGCCCCGCTTGTATTTGTGGTGCTGCTTCTCCGCGGTGCGCAGAGTCTTGTAGTGGGCCGTTTCCCGCACGTCGTCCAAACCGTCAAGGTCCGGCACTTGCACGTTCTTCAGCCGTTCCCCCGCCTGGGGCTGCTGTTTTTTCCTGTCCTTTTGCTTCATTGCCTCAGCTGAAGACTGGTGTCAGCCTGTCGAACAGCGTTTCCGCCTCTTTGAGCTTCACTTCGTTGCCAAACACGCAGTAGTGGTTGCGCGTCATGATGGCCTCCACCATGTCGGCATAGGCGCGGATGTCCTCGATCCTGGTGGAGAGAACCTCGTCGCGGATCTGCTGGCGGTCTTCCTGGGTGAAACCCGTGATGTAGTCGATATCGGCCAGAGCGCCCTTGTTTTCAGGCGTTTGCGGATAGTCCAGGCTGGAGATGTCGCCGATGATGTACTTCTCCATTTCCCGGCGGTTGCAATCGAAAGAGCGGATGAACTGCGGTACCCTGTCGTAAACCTCGAGGGTCTCACGCAGGTTGGGATCGCGATAAGAGCAGAAATACATGTTCCCGTAGATGGAGAAATCGCTGAAAGCGCCGTAAGCGCCGCCTTTTTCGCGGATCTCGCGGTGCAGGAACTCGTTGGAGAGGATGCTGTTCAGCACGCGCAGCTTGCCAGAGTAGGAGTAGCCCTTGCGGAAGTAGTTGCCGCCTTTCACGCAATACTGCACCTGCACCGGGGCCAGGATGGCCTCGTTGAGGTCGCTGGCGTGGAAATGGCGTTCCACCGGGGCGTATTCGTCGGCGGAGATATCCTCCACAACAGGCCGCAGCTGCTCCAGGGCTGCCGTGATCCCGGCCGCGTCTGATGTGAGGCTGATCAGCAGGTTCCTGCGGGAGAAGAAATTATCGCGCGCCCAAGCCAGATCGGCCGCTATGGTTTCTATTTCCGTGTCCAGTTTGCCGGCCAGTTCGTTCAGGAAATGGTAGTATTCCAACCCCCCCGTCATGTCGCTGTAGCGGTGCAGCTGGCTGAAGGGCGCCAGCATGCGGTTGATCGCCACACTGTGCCCGGTGTGAAAGAGCATGGCCTCCAGCTTGGATTTGCCTTCCCGGATCAGCAGCTTCAGCCGCTCGTGGTCGGTGAAAACCGGACGCAGGGCCAGTTCGGCCGCCAGTTCCATCAGCTTGTCGGATTTGCCGGTCACCGCCTTGCCCGCCAAAACCAGCTTCGGCAGCACCTCGTCGGGGTCTTGGTAGCTGTTGCGCAGCATCAGGCCCGTCCTGATGCCCCCGGTATGGATGTTGATCTCGTTGGAAAGGTCGGCGTAGCCGTGGTCGCGGCTGTCCACCTGGCCCACAAGCTGGGTGTAGAGGGCGATCCAGGGCAGATCTTCCACCTCGGCGTGGCTGAGATCGAAATAGGCCCGCAGATAAACCACCCCATTGGTGACCTGCTCATGCTTCAGCAGGGTGAATTCGCTGTATTTGTCCACCTCCGTGGGATAGCTTTCGGCCACGGGGTTGATGTCCTTGAGGCTTAGCACGGGAATCTTTTCCAGGTCCTCAGAGCTCGGCTCTTCCTTCTGCCAGTCCAGGAATTCCCGGTTGAAATTCACCAGCCGGTCGATCTCCGCGGGGGGCATTTCGGCCTTGATCCTGGCCAGTTCGTCCTTTAGCTCGCTGTCCCACTGGTTGCCCAGGCCGGGCACGGGCACGTAAACGATCTGGCTGGCGTGGTGGTTTTTGAGGATGGCCTTGTCGATCAACTGCTCGTAATAGGGCTCGCTGAGGCCGCGGCGCAGCTCCTTGAGCGAATCTTCGAAGCCGAGGGCGTCCAGCGGGTCGCCGCCGTGGATCCAGTGCGGATACATCGTCCAGGCGTAATAGAGCCCCTTCGGGCCCCAGCTCGCCTGTCCCTCACGCAGCGCGAATTCCCGGCTGTTGAGCACGGCTTCGATCAGCTTCTTGTCGATCCCTTCCTTCACCAGGCGTTTCAGCTCGCTCTGGATCAGGCTGGCCAGCGCTTCCACTTGGTCGCGCTTCACCTGTTTGCAGATGAGGCTGAAGGTGGGTTGCAGCAGGCCTTCGCGCAGGGAATAGCTGGTGTCTTTGGCCAGGCCGGATTTGAGGATGGCCTGTTTCAGCGGCGAGGCCGGGGTCCGCATCAGGATGTTCATCATCACCACAATGGCCTGGGATAAGTTATAATCGGGGTTTCGGCCGAAAGTGTAGTTGAGGCTCAGGTGGTATTGGTCGGAAATGTCCTTGCCCTCTTCCACCGGATATTGCAGTTCCAGTTTTTTCATCTTGCCAAAAGGCTTCTGCGCCTCGATCGTCACTGCCTCCGTGTCTTTCTTGAAGTGACCCAGGTATTCCCGGTCCATGATCTCCATCAACGCGTCCGCGTCCACATCCCCGTAGAGGAAGAGATGCGAGTTCGAGGGATGGTAGTGCTTCCTGTGGAAGGCGAGGAAATTGTCGTAAGTGAGCTGCGGAATATCCTTGGGATCGCCTCCGGATTCGCAGCCGTAGGTGTTGTCTGGGAACTGCGCCTGCTGGTTGTAGCGCTCGATGATCTGGTCCGGTGAGGAAAAGGCGCCCCGCATCTCGTTATAAACCACGCCCCTGAGCTTCAGTTCGTCTTCCGGGCCGGTCAGTTCGTAATGCCAGCCTTCCTGATGCAGGATGTTCGGCTGCTCGTAGATCTTGGGGAAAAACACCGCGTCCAGATAGACCCGGCTGAGGTTCACGAAATCCTTGGCGTTGGTGCTGGCCACGGGATACAGCGTCATGTCCGAATCCGTCATGGCGTTGATGAAGGTATGCAGCGAACCCTTGATCAGTTCTTGGAAAGTCGATTTGCCGGGGAAATTCCTGGAGCCGTTGAGCACCGAGTGTTCCAGGATGTGGGGGCAGCCGGTGTTGTCGGTGGGAACGGTCTTGAAGGTGGCGCAGAACAGCTTGTTGTTGTCCTCGCACGCCAGATGCACCAGGCGCGCCCCGCTCTTCACATGTTCATAATGATGCGCCGTGGCGGCGATCTCGGGGATCTCGCGGCTGGCGATGTGCGCAAAGCCGTGCTTCACAGCCTGCTTTTTCATGCTTGAACTCCTATCAGATTAAATTGTATTCTTTCAAAACGCCGCGGAGTATCTCGCGGTTGGCGTCCTGCAGCGGACAGATCGGCAGCCGGAATTCCAGCTCGATCAGGCCCATCAGGTGCAATGCCTCTTTGGCCGGGATGGGGTTGGTCTCGATGAACATCACGCCGTTCAGCTTCTGCAGATGCCGGTGCTGTTTGGCGGCGCTGGCGTAGTCTCCGGCCAGGCAGCTGCTGATGTGTTCGCTCATCAGTTTGGGCGCCACATTCGCCGTAACGGATATGCAACCCTTCGCGCCCACGGCCATCAGCGGCAGATTGAGCGCGTCTTCGCCGCTCATCAGGGCAAAGCCCTCCGGAGCGTCGCGGATGATCTCCGTCGCTTGGGGGATGTTTCCGCTCGCTTCCTTCACCGCCACGATGTTTGGGCACTCCCGTGCCAGTTTCACCATCGTCGCCGCCGCCAGGTTCACCCCCGTGCGGCCGGGAACGTTGTAAACCACCATCGGGATGTCCACTTTGGCGGCCAGGGCCTTGAAATATTCATGCAGGCCGTTTTGCGTGGGCTTGATGTAATAGGGCGTGATCACCAGGGCATGGTCCGCCCCCAGTTCCCTGGCCCGCTTGGTGGCCGCCAGGGTCTGGTTGAAATTGTTGGTGCCCGTGCCGATCATCACCGGAACGCGCTTGTTGATCTTCTGCAGGGCAAAAAGCAGCAGCGCTTCCTTCTCGTCGGAGGCCAGCGCGGCGGTTTCCGCGGTGGTGCCCAAAAGTAGGATCCCGTGGGTGCCCTCGGCGAGGTGGAACTCCAGCAGGGCTTCCAAAGCGGAATAGTCGATCCCGCCATGCTTGAACGGCGTCACCAAAGCCACATAAGAACCTTGCAACATGTTTCTATCTCCTTTTCCCAAGGTGGGTTGGCTGCGCCGGCACGGATCCTCTCTTCGGGAAATGACCGCCCGCGCGCAGGAAAACACAGTTTATTCCATTTTGCAGCGCTCCCCAATTCCGTCAATACAAATATGCTCCAAGGCCCCGCCAGGACTGTGGAATTTTTGCCTGTCCTCCAGCATGGCAAAATCCGCATCATCCCCACTTCCGGCAGGTTTTTTCAAGCAGGATCGTCAGAATTTTCCATGACCGGCTCCCAATATCAATACGGTATCAATACGGAATCAATACGGATTTCATCCGTAATGATTCCGTATTGATACCGTATTGATATTGGGGGCGATGTCTCGTCCTAAAAAAGTTGACACATCCATCAACTTAAAGGAGTGAGAAAAATGGAAGACAAGAAACCCGTAAATCGTTACAGCATGGCTTTCAAATTGCGTGTTGTGGATGATGTCGAAAG
>Ga0265295_1000664_pt1 | contig 67017 bp, 56 predicted proteins | sample Munlansysbiofilm_FD_192503 | JGI IMG/M metagenome (GOLD analysis project Ga0265295, IMG submission 192503) | Leachate microbial communities from a municipal landfill in Southern Ontario, Canada - Methane capture system biofilm | ecosystem: Engineered > Solid waste > Landfill > Unclassified ...
CCTTGAGGGTGATGATTTTTTTTCCGTCACGCACCTCAAGCTTCTGCACTGAAGCTGACCTGAATTCCGCCTTGAAAAACTCGGCATGGGCGCGAAACGCGTCGGCCAGGCCCGTGCCGGTGCCGTCTAGGATGCCGGGGTAGTTCTCCACCCGGCTGGTGGTCAGTATCTGCCCGCCGGGGCGGCCCTTTTCCAGCACCAGGGTATCAAGACCGGCCCGCTTGCCGTAGATGGCGGCGGAAAGCCCGGCAGGGCCCGCGCCGATGATGATCAGTTCACGTTTTTCCATGCTCTCTTCCTGTATTCTCCGGCATACTCAAGGGCGTGCCAGACAAGTAAGTTCCCAATCCCTGCTTGAGCTTCGCGAGTTTTCAGGGAAGCCTGTGGCCGATATTTTTTTCTACAGATGCCAGCGTAATTACAGCAGGAAGGTAATAAACGGCATCACGAGGGTAAGCCCCAAAACCCAGAATAAAAGCTGCTTGAACGTACGGTCGTAGTCTTCCGCTTCTGACAGGATGAGCGCGCCGCCGATATGAAAGGGACTTGCGCACATGACCACCAGGCAGCCCGAAAGCACACCCAGATAAATGCTGTTGGACAGGATAGTCGTGACCCCGACCATGGATTTGACGGCCACGGGAATGACTAGCCCAAGAACGGCGATGGATGATGATTCAAAGTTGGCCAGAATCGTACCCACTATGGTCACGCTAAACCGCACCAACGAGGGGTGCTGTATGCTCACAAGGTAGTCGCCTATCGTGTGCAGTACGCCCAATTTTTCCAGTAAGCCCACATAGATCAGCACGCCGGCGATCATGATGGAAATGCCCCAGGGCAGCTTGCTCAGGGCCGCTTTGGATTTGATGCGGAAGGCGATTTGCAGGATCATGCCGATGGTAAAAGCGGTCAGGCCGACATCATATTTGAAAAGCACCAGAACGATGAAGGCCAGCATGCCCAGGAACGAGCAGATTTGGTACGGCGTGAGAACAGTTTTTTCAGGAGCGCCTTCATTTTCGCTCAGCGTTGCGCTTATGGGACGACGCAGCAGTTCCAGACCGCCAAAGATGAAAAAGGCCGCCACGGCCACGGCCACGGCAATGACACCCTGAGAAAGGAAAAGATACAAAGCGTCAATGGGTATGCCAGCCTTGGCGGCCTGTTCGGCCACGAGGTTGCCCCAGGGATTAAAGGGCGTGAAGCCGCCTACGCATGAACCTTGAATAAGAATAACGCCCATAAGCGTCGGGCTGATGCGTTCGCGTTTGGCGATTTCCAGCGCCACGGGAACAGTGATGGCAAAGGCGGCGGCAGGCAGGGCGCCCACGGCGCAGATGAAGGCCGCCAGCACGTGGATGATCCAGGGGAGGAGGTAGACCCTGCCTTTGGCCAGCGCTACGGCCTTTTTAACGATAATTCCCGCAAAGCCGCTTTCCTGCACATGGTTCCACAAATACATGACCCCCAGAACCAGCAGCACCAGTTTGGCGGGAAAGGCGGAATACAGCGCGTTGAGCGGAAGGCCGGTGAACAGAATAAGGATGAAGCTGGCCGGGATCATGATCAGGCCAAGGTTGATGTGCTGCCACAGACTCAGTCCAAACACAAAGGCGAGCCAGACAAGCGCGCAAATCTGAAGAGTTGTCATAAACACTGCTCCTGATGGGATTGTAGTTTGTGATCATATTCATGATATTGGCTCGGGAAGCCGCTGCTTTGCTCACGGGGCTAGGCTGGTTCTCTGGCAATAGCCTCCAGCGCCTTGAGCACAATCTGTCTGCGCAGATTTTTTTCAGGAGCGGGCGTCAGTGCAGGATTGCCCACAGGGTGCGGAATGCCGATCCCTGGGACGATGCGCGACACGCCGATGGCCGAGGCTATGGAGGTTATGGTACAGATTTGCGCTGTGGGGATGCCACACCGTTCGATTTCTTTGGTGATCGTTGCACCGCAACGAGTTCCGGTTCCTCAGGTGGATGTAAGGATGACGCCTTGCACATTGTCGGCCAGCAGGGCCGAAGCAATAGCCGCACCGAAGTTCTTGCTGTTCTGGTATGATGTGCCGTTGCCGGTGGTTGTAAAGCAATACTCGGCCAGTTCGCCAATATGCCCCTCGCTCGCCAGATCGCGACAGACATCAAGAGGCACCAACCTGTTGGGGTCTTCGTTGACAAAAGCGTTATTGTAGCCACCGTGCACGGTCTGAAAGGCATCAGGAGACAGCGTCTGCAAGCCTTCCAGCTCAAGACGGAAAAACTTGCTGGCGCGGGAGGATTCCAAACCTTCAGGGTTCCCTTTATGCACCAGTCCGCCTTCCGTCACCAGCGCGATGCGCGCTTTGGACACATCCGCCACGGGGGCTGCTGGAGCCACCTCGTCAAAGACGGGCATGGGCAGTTCCGTGGGCACGTCCTTGCCATCAATAACGGCAAGCAGCATCTCCACTGCGCGCCGGGCTCCGGTCTCGGAACTCCAGATATTCTTGCGAAGGCCTGAGGGCAGGTAGCCGTCCACAGCGGCTGGCCCCAGCGGTTCGCCGGCAGCCAGTTTGCGCGCCAGAGCGCACATGGCGGCAATGGCCGGGCGCATGCCCGCCACGGAATTGCCCGTCTGCGCAATGAGTACCTTATGGCGGTACATTTCCGCACCGGGATTTTCTGCATACATTCCCGTAATAACAGGGATGTGCAGCTCTTCCGCCACTGCAGCGCAGATGGCTCCACAGGCGGGGCCATATCTGCCGGCATTGAATGCCGGGCCTGCCATGAACAGATCCGGCTTTTCGGCACGGATAAAGGTCAAGAGGGTTTCAATGGCCTTGTCCTGATTTTCGGCCATGTAGTTGTCGCCGCAGACCACAGTGGCCGATACGGTGGCAATATCCTTCAACTGCGCCGCAAAAGCCTGGGCCGGGCCGACAGGCTCATGCCTGATCAGCGGAGGAATATCCGCCTTGTCTTCTCCCCCGATCTGCCCAAAAAACTGATTGAGATAGTGGACGATCTTCATCATCGCACTCCATAGTGGTTGGAGTTTTATTTCCCATTTCGGTCTGTGAATGGCGTGTGCACAACCTCAGGGTGTTTTCAACAAAGCCGCGTTACTTTCTGGCAGGATGCTTTTCACCCCGCCACGGCTCAGAACGCGGTGGCCTGCAACCTGTAAGCCCCGAGTTGGTTGGTGGCCGTATACATTCTGCCCAACGCCGTTTTGAACGACTGGGACGCATCGGGAACATTGAGCAGGGAAGCCCCCCCCAAAAGGGTGGACACAGACGGCAAAGCGATAATCTGATCATTGTTGCCTGTGCTGATCACATGTTTGGCCAAGGGCGTCGTATCCACCAGTGAGGGCTGATCGCCTTCGGGCCCGGCAAGTTCATTGATGAGCATTACCGATGCAATGCCCTGGGCCGCGCACGCCTGGGTGCAGAACATGAGATCGGAATCAGCGTGGCCGCCGCCTTCCTGCGTCATGACTACGCCTTGGGCACCCAACTGCCGGGCCAGCTTGGCGGCAAATTCCGCCGTGCGCCTTTTTTCAAAAAGCGTGCTGTGTTCGTTGGCTATGATCACACCGGCAAACTCAAGGGTTTTCCCATGGTTGGCGCACAGCTCCAGCACCACAGGATTGTTCAGGTGCAAATAGGTGGGATTTTTTTGGCAGGCGATAATGTAGTTGGCGCTGACGATCGCGCCGTCCAGTACTTCATTGGGATGCAGCAAGGTGGGAAGCAGAGCGGTAACGTTTTCACCATACACAAAGGTGCTGCGTAAAGGGCCCTGCGATTGCAGATAATAGACATAAACGATTTTTTTCAGCGGCGTTTCAATGGGGGCGTCCATGCAAAAATGGCGGACCTTTTCCGGCTGCATACCCCGCGTGGTTTCACCAAGGTACAGGGCCGCCGTCACAAGGGCCTTGCGCGTGGCCTTGTCAAACTCCACATTTGAAACTTCACGTTCCGTGACGCAATTGAGGACGACATTATGGAGCGCGCTAAAAAGGGAATACTGCGCGCCGGGGCCAGACATATCAATGATGCCTTCCTGAATGCCCTGACGATTGCCGGTCTGCAGGACGCTGACGCCCTCAAGCACGTGGGTGCGTCCACTGCCTGCCAGGCTCATGGGTGAAAAAACGCCCGGATAAGGGCTTACGCCCGCGTCCTCCTTGATGCGGGGCTGCATTACGTCCATAACATTGATGATCCGTGCGGACTCACCAGGCCGGACAATGTTTATCTGCACTTCTGAAAAAAACTGATCATCATTGACCCGTCGGGCCATTTCCTCTCTGTCGATCGTAAGAACGGCACCCGACAATTCCGTCCGCGCTCCGAACCGAACCTCTCGAACCGGAAAGTCGCACAATTCAAGTTTCATGACCAACTCCTCAATAAAGGTCTATGTTAACGCCGCCGATACTCAGCCGTGCATAGGCCTGGGCCTGGACTGCACCATCTGCCCTCTCAATTCATGCATGCGCTGTCGGATTGCCTCTGCATCCACGAGGGAGAGAAAGGGCTCAATATGTCGGGCAAATGCCTCTTTTGAGAAAAACCCTCGTACTTCCGGCTCGGATACGTGGTGCACCTTCAGGCAAAACTGGCTGTCGGTCAGCGGACCGGACAACGACGGATCCCCGGTAGAGACGGTATCCCCTTGTATCTGGCTGCTTTCGGCGTCGGGGCAACCGAGGAGCACATGAAGATTTTCACTGCCGTATTGCTTAACCACCGTCACCAATTTCCATTGATCTTCCAGATCCATGGCTCCTGCCATCATTCAGACAAAGAACTGATTGATGGCAAAAACCACGGTATGCCCGCTCTCGGTCAGGGCAGCGGAAATGGCCTCGGACGGTACGCCGTCCATGGCTCCGATCACGATGATTTTCCGGGCTGTAGTTTCCATATGTCATCCTCCGGTTGCACTTGTGATATTTATAGCAATAGGAATGCCACAACAATTTCTCATGTTTTTCAGATAATTATGATTCATTCTTTACAATTTGTATTAAATTTGAGACAATATTTTTTAAGAATTTTTAAATAGTCAGAAATATAAGAATGTTATAATTTTTCAAAAATGGGACATTTTTTCTCATGAATAACACACTTACTCCCCACGCCCTGTTCTCCAGTCCACAGCTGTTGGACAACCTCGATGATGCGCTCTTCCTGCTCGACCCTCAGGGGGCCGCCATCCCCGGCAATACCGCCGGGCGAGCGGTGCTGGCCCACGCGGGCGGAGCTGTGCGCAAGCTGGCGGATTTTTTTTTCTTAGAACTTTCTCTTGGTGATATTTTTCTCAAAAAAGACGCCACTCCCATTCAACTCAGGAAGTTGAATGTCGGAGACCATGCCTATGTGGTGCGGGGTTTTTTCAACGGGGACGATCTGATTCTCATTCTGTCGGAAATCACAGATCTCAAGCGGATGGCGCAGGATCTGAGCCTACAATTGACCCAGGTGCTGCGGTTCAAGATAGCCATGCAGTTTCTGGCCGACGGCATCGTCCTCACGGATGTCTTTGAGCGCATAGTGTTCATGAACAAAGCCATGTGCGAACTGCTCGCGGCCAGAAATGCCGGTGCCGATCTGGACAACCTGGCAAAACTGGAAAACCTGTTCGGGCACTTGCCCACCACGGAAGCACCCGTATGGGTCTCCGATGAGCATGAGGAAGGAACGGCAAAACCGGCTGACGGCATGCGCCTTGTAATTGAAAAACGCGCTCTGTTTTTGTCTGACAATAAACTTCACGGTTTTATGCTGCGCTTCTCACGCGAGACCGAATCCGCCCAACACGCCGACGTTGCAGACCACGGCATGAAAAAGGACGCCAGCGTCGGATCCGCAACATGGTTGCCAAGGACGAGCAAGCCCGAGACTGTGCGGCCCCAGCCTTCAAACCGGAAACAACTGGGAAGGGCCGCGTTACGAGACTTCGTTGGGCAAAGCAAGGCGGTGCTGCAAATCAAGGAGATCATCAAAAAGGTGGCCTCGTCATCATCCACGGTACTGCTGCAGAGCGAAAGCGGCACAGGAAAAGAGCTGCTGGCCCGCTCTCTTCACGAACTCAGCGACCGTGCCAATGGGCCCTTCATCAAACTCAATTGCGCCAGTTTGCCCGAATCCTTGCTGGAGGCCGAGGTGTTCGGCTATGACTCCGGCGCGTTCACCGGGGCCAAAAAAAGCGGAAATCCCGGGCTGTTCGAACAGGCCCATACCGGCACTATTTTTCTTGATGAACTCGGCGAGATGTCGCTGCCCCTCCAGGCCAAGTTGCTGCGGATCATCCAGGAACGCGAAGTTCAGCGCATAGGCGGGCAGGCATTAAAAAGGCTGGATGTGCGCGTGGTCTGCGCCACGAACCGCAATCTTCTGTACCTGGTGAAAGAGGGGCAATTTCGCAGTGACCTGCTGTTCAGGCTCAATGTGGTCTCCATCACCATTCCACCGCTCAGAGATCGGAAAAGTGATATCAAGTCACTCATTATTCATTTTTTACGTGAATGTTCCCAAACATTTAAGAAAAATGTCAGTGGTGTTTCCAAGGATGTGTACTATCACTTTATGAATTATGATTGGCCGGGCAATGTACGAGAACTTGGAAACATCATTGAATACGCTTTTAACATCATAGATGGCGGCACCATTGAATGCAAACATCTTCCCCAATATTTTTTAGAATCATCATCTGATATTCGTATTCATTCTGAAAAATTCAACAATATTATTTCAGAATACAGCCGTAAAGTCGTCATGAGCACGCTTGAGCGATATAATGGAAACAAAATTGCGGCTTGTGGCGCATTGGGAATATCGCGGTCAAAACTGTACAGAATCATTTCAGGGTAAAATCTGGAAGGCAGTAGTGAAAAACGCTCCTGGCATGTCCACTGACTGTGACCCTCCCCCCGAGAAGTATGTCATTGAAAAGTTGGTGTTCCTGACATAGGAGCACAAGAATGAAACGTAGCAGATTCACCGAAGAACAAATTATTGCGATTTTGCGGCAAGCCGAGGCTGGAGTTCGCGTTGTCGATCTGTGCCGTCAGAATGGTATTTCGGATGCGGCCTTTTACAAATGGCGCAGTAAATTCGGTGGGATGAACATCTCTGACGCCAAGCGGTTACGCCAGTTGGAGGAAGAGAACGCCCGGCTGAAAAAACTTGTAGGCGAACAAGCGCTTGATATTGTCGTCCTGAAGGACGTGATCTCAAAAAACTTTTGAAGCCCGCAGCTAATAGGGCAGCCGTGCAGCACATTCAGACTGCGCATGGCTACTCAGAGCGGCGGGCTTGCCGAGTGATTCAGTTTAACCGCTGTTCATCCAGGCGATCACTATCTGAAGACCGTGATCTTCTTTTACGGACGCGGATGCTGGAACTGGCGGAAGATTCGGCGGCGTTTCGGTTCTCCGCGCCTACATGAGTTGTTGCGCCGGGACGGGTTGGTGCAGAACCACAAGCGGACAGAAAGGATTTACCAGGAAGAAAACCTTTCGTTGCGTACTCGCAAACGCGTGAAGCGTCCAAGCCATGCCCGTATTGTCCAGGCTGGCCCTGATGGCCCAGATGAACAATGGGCGATGGATTTTGTAAGCGACTCCCTTATGGGAGGGCGACGCATCCGGATTTTGACAATTGCTGATCTGTGGGATCGTTCAAGCCCGGTGCTCGAAGTGGATATGTCGTTGCCTGGAGCTCGAGTTGTGCGCGTCCTTGAAAAACTACGCCTCCAAGGAAGGTTACCGCAACGTATCAAAGTTGATAACGGTCCAGAATTTAGCGGTAAGGCCTTGGACGCTTGGGCTTTTGAGCATGGAGTACAGATAGAGTTCACTCGTTCGGGGAAGCCCACGGACAATGGGCACAGTGAAAGCTTTAACGGAAAATTTCGGGATGAGTGCTTAAATCAGAACGTGTTTCTGTCCCTGCACGATGCCCGCAGAACAGTCGAAGCCTGGCGGCAGGATTACAACCATCGGCGACCGCACAGCGCATTGGGCTGGCTAACACCGGAAGAATTTCGCGCAAAGAATATAACCTGCAACCCATTGGGAACCAATAACTTACGAGTGGTATACGCAGTGGGGTAAGGTCAATTGCGCGCTGCACTTTCGTGCAGCGTTAGAGCATTTACACTTTTTCAACGTTAAAATGCTCTACATAGCTGCGCACACTGCAAAGCTGTATAAATACGCTTCCCTGCGACTCGATATCAATGGGCCATGCAGATTTATTTCCAAAAAAATAAAGCCGTTCCTGAGGGGAGCGGCTTTATCTTCTGCAAATGAGTTTGATTTCTACATTTTGCATATTGTGATCTTCAGGCCGTCATGACCAGCCCTTGGCTCTGTGTTCCCTGATCCGCCATGCTGCGGTATACCGCGTTGGCGATGCTGTTAAGAATGCGCTGGGAGCTTATATTGCCAGTTGCATTCAATATGCTGGAGGCACTGTTTTCGCTGTCGAGTTCTACAGACTGATTTTCGGTGTTTTGCCCTGAAGCAAACTTGGCTTTTTGCTTTTCAAGGCTTGCACTCAATTCTTCCATTGAGACAATGCCGTCCTGATCGGTATCCATCGAGTCAAAAACGGATTGACTCAGACCGGATTCGCCGACACTTATCCCGCCGCTTTGATCGGTGTCCAGATCTGTAAAGAGCTTAGATGCAAGGTCGCCCTTTTTGCCCGCACCATCTGGGGGCGGAGGCAAGGGCTCGCCGTTCATGATGGCAGAAAGCAGGCTTTGCGCCTGTGATTGCTCGGACCCGCCAGTGGAAGTAGAAGTAGTTGAAGTGGAAGCAGCGGAAGTGCTACCGCTCTCCATCTTCATGCTGGTAAAGAAAGCCTGGCGCTGCAACTCCAGCCCTGCTTGCAGTTCCGTCAAGCTAACCGTGCCATCCTGATCTGTATCCAAAGCATCAAACTGGCTCTGGCTCAGACCGGACTCCTTAATGCCTATGCCGCCACTTTCATCAGAATCCAAATCTTGAAACAACTTTGAGGCAAGATCATCACCATCGGTTTTTTGAGAATTTTCTGCGCGTGATCCGCCGAACATCTCCTCCCAATACGATGATGAGCTTTGCGAGCTAATGGAACTAATACTCATTTTATTTCCCCTTTTGGTGTGAGCATATTCCGCGTAGGAGCTAGTTCCATGGGACCCGCAATCAAAAACCCATTTCAGATGGTGAATCAGGTATGACAGGCAGCCCCGCTCCTGCGAGGAAAACATTTCCTACGGTGCGTAAGACGCAAAAAATATACCATTCCCTATTTGAGGAAAAATTTTCCCATTGGATGCTTCAACGTGTCCGCGCAGGCTTGGCAGCAGGCTGCACGGCTGCCAAAGGGCCTTGCGTAAAGCGTGCGCAATCCGCCTTTGAACTGTCTGCTGTGTCTAAGCGGCCTTTTTCGTGCAAGTTTCAGCGATGCTGTTCTTTGCATGCAGACCATGCAAAATTAGTTGGCGGTCAATATACGACTAGCGAATGTGCCGTGTTTCATTCACGTTTTGCAGATGCAGGAATTATTATGTCCATTCGGGCCGATGTTCCGGCGAAAGCGTGAACAGAAAAAAGTATCGCAGTGAGCGGTAGCCATGCAGCTGCAATACCACACGCGCAATATCCAGCGTATTGAGGACGGCTTGCGTCAACCGGCGTGCGGCTTGCGCTGCGCATGGCGCAGTGGTTGATGCGGACCCGGGAGAGTTTTTTGAAGCTCTTTTTGAAGAAGCCGCCAGTGCTGTGCGTGATGGGGCGTCATCTGCCCATAAAAGGGTGAGCGTGATGTACCAGCCGCTGGGATCTGTCGATGACATAAGAGCTTTTTGGGTCCATTGCTGGCTCAGGCACGGCTGGCAGTCGGCATGTCGCAGACCGCCATGGCAAAAAGCGCGGGCTATGACCTGCGCAATATCAATGCGGCAGAAAAAGGCAAGAAGAGCCTGGCGTGATGTCTGCCCTTGCCCTTGTGCGGCAACAGGAGTTGATCTTCGCGAATTTTTTGATCATCTGCACCGGTTGGCGGCCATGCCGCCAGAAGAATAACCTACGGGCGCAGGGGCTATGATCAATGGCGTGTTCATGTGTTAATTCCGCAGCATAGTAAACGTTGTGACCCCTCCTTCAGAAGACTCGAACGTACGCAGCATTAAAAACGTACAAGGTTGGGAAATATCCAGAAATCGCTATCTGTCCTTGGACGGAAAGCAGGCGAAGCGGCAGTCAATGTTCGCAGCCTCACTACAAACATTTTGGCGTTGGTAGGAGCCTGCAAAGCTCTTCAAAGTTCGGCAGAAGCAACCACCAGTGTTTCTTCTCTCAAGGGCAAAGCAGAAAACAAAGGAAATTAAAACGGGCAAAAGCTGCGGGCAAAAGCATTTTTGCCAACTCCCTGCCGCACCGCTACAAGGCTTTGCTTGTGGGTGATTCCTTTATGAAAGACATCACTCTGGCAATAATGCGTAACTATTACAGCAGCGTGCCAAACATCCAGTTTCTTTCTGTGCCAAAGCATTCTACGGGTCTTTGCGTAAGCACAAACTTGAACTGCCCCAAGAAGCTTGAAGAATTCATGCAAAAGCACAAGCCCGATGTTGTGTTGTTTTTTAAAGGTGCCAATAACCTGCAAAAATTTTTGACGAACAAAGAAGATATCCGTTCACATCTGCCGAGTGGAAGAAAAAATACGTTGAAATTGCAGAAAGCATGATTGATATTGTTTGCAAGGGCAATGCTGTTCCCATACGGATAGGCCTGCCAGTCATGTCTGAAGCATATGCCAAGTGGATTCCGCTTGTTTCTGAATTGCAGCACAAGGCCTGCGCCAACAGAAATATTGAGTATGTTGATACGGTGCCCACACTGGCAAACGGAAACGGACAGTACCAGGTATTTATGAAAACCCCACCGGGGAAATGGTGCGTAGCCACAAGGTGGATAGATACCATGTTGACCATGCGGGAAGTCTGATGATTATTCAGCAGGTTGTTCCCAGCATCAAAAAATGCGTTCTTGAAAAGGAAAAAGTTTATGGGCTTGCCCTTCCTGCCGGTTCGCCGCAGGCATCAGGCCAAAAAAGAACTGCCCACTGCGGCGGGTCTTGTTCTACTGCTTTGTTTCAGCCTCACACTGTTTGCCTGTAACGGTCAACGCTCAACGCCTGAACGCAAGCCTGAAGCATCCGCCGCCACCCAGCCATGCCTGCTTTTTGCGGGCGATTCCATCATGGAAGGCCTTGGCCCCGTAGTGGCGGGCATGCTGCCCCATACGGACAACCTTAAAATTGTGCAGGCCGGGGTTGCGTCCACCGGTTTGTGCCGTCCAGATTTTTACGACTGGCCCACGACCATGCGCACCTACATGACCACCCTGCACCCCAAACTGGTTGTGATCTGCATTGGCACCAACGACGACCAGTCAGTCTCTGATGTGGGCAAAAAGTACCACTTCATTTCTCCCGCGTGGGAGCAGGCCTATGCCCACAAGGTTGAAGAACTCATAGACATTATTGTTCAGAACGGCGGAACACCCATCTTTGTTTCGCCCCCCATCATAGGATCCAAGTACCTGCGGCCAAGGATTTTTGCCGTCAGGGAAGTCATCAAGCAGACCTGTGCGAACAGAAATGTTGTGTTCACAGATGTGTGGCAAACGCTGGCAGATCCCACCGGCAACTATCAACGGTTCATTGTTGACAGTAACAGAAAAAAAATAGCCCTGAGAACCAAGGATGGAACTCACGTGACTCAAGCTGGCAACACCCTGCTGGCTCGCGCCATTCTGCCCCAGATTGAACAGGGGCTTTCTCGCTAGTGCTTTAGAGGAGGCTTCATGACGTATGTTGCAAAACTTTTTATCCTCATATGCCTTTGTTTCTGCCTGCTAGCATATCCTGCGCACGCTGATGATTCTTCGCGCCAGAACAAGAACGAAACAAAAAAATCCGAAACCCAGTTTGTCGTGGGCCAAACATATACCGGAACCAGCGCGTGGTACGGTTTGCGAGCACACGGCAAACGCACCGCAAGTGGCCAAATCTTTGATAGCACGCAGCTTACAGCCGCGCATCGAACCCTGCCCTTCGGAACAATGGTAAAGATAACACATAAAAAGACAAAGAAGTCAGCGATCGTGCAGATCACAGACAGAGGGCCAAGTTCACCAAGCTACATCATTGATATCTCGCGTCAAGCCGCCATCGACATAGGCATGTTGCGTCAGGGCAGAGCAACCGTTACGCTGGAAATTGTTGCCCTGCCTGCTTCATACGCCTACAATTCGGCGCGCAAATAGCAAAGGTGGGGCCGCGCTGCCAGGGCCACACTTGGCAGCACGCCTGCGTAAGGCACGGCGCAACCATTGCGCCAGACATATAACCTTTCGTGAACCACATGAAATGACACGTCTGGCTGCTGCTTGTTCTGCTTTCTGTACCTCAGGCGGGGCACGGCGAAACGCTTGCCTCGTCAGCCGATCATATCGATGGGCTGCTTATGCTGCACAGCCCCTCTCAAAAACACACAGGGCCAATAAACATGGCCCTACGCCGTGCATCAAGATCGCCAGTAATTATCTCTGGCTAGCTTTTACTCTAGCCCCGCCAGCACAGATTCAGAAAGTTCACGACTCTTTGTGATGATGCCAGGGCGTTGAGATACTCTTCAGAGGTTTGATTGATCCATGGGGCATTACAGAAGCCCCGCGCCATTTGCTCCGGCAGAGTTGCACAGGCAAAGCGTGAGTATGAACAGAAGCAAAGCCTGTCGGCATCACACCATCTTAAAGCGATTCTGCGCCAAAGAGTTTGCCCTGACACTAAAAAACCCCAACGGTCGCCGGTCGGCAGCCGTTGGGGCTTTGCGTTTTTATGCGCGGGGCAGTCAGGCCAGTTTTTCAATACGCAAGGGAATGCCCTGACGCACGGCACTGCCCGTGTCGCTTTCCGTCAAGGCAGAAAAGCCCTTGCGGCTGGGGTCGTCCGGCACAAGATCATTGAGGTTGATACCTGCGGCGGCCCCTTTGAGCGCCACAATGCGCTCGCCGTCCACCACGATGTCTCCTGCACCCAGAGCCTTGTGCCCAAAGCCGTGCTCAACCCCCACAACGCCGCGCATGATGCCGTCCGACACGGTGGCCTGCGCTGTTTCCGCACCGCCGGGCGTGACCAGGCGCACCATGTCGCCATGGGCAATGCCCAGCGCTTGGGCGTCATCCTTGTTGACCATCACCATATTGACCGGTTTGATGGAGCGCAGACGCGGCGAAATGATGGCGTAGGAGTTTATGAGGTTGGACTTGAAAGACACCATGAGCAAGGGATATTCCTTGTCCGTCCAGCGTGAGCGCAAGGGCGTTCCGTCCGTGAACTCCGCATCGCGCAGTCGCGGGATACCGCTGTAGTGCCTGCCGGTCTGCGAATGCACGGCCGTGGCCGCTTCTTCATTATAAATGCACATGGCCCTCGTCCAGCGGCTCCTGGTCGTATCGCCTTCATAACTGTCGGCAGCAGGCTCGTAGCGCCCGCCACGGCTGTAAAGATAGGCCACAGGCCCCTGCTCTTCGGGCTCAAGCACCTTGATAATGTCGGCCATTATGCGGCCGATGCCCGAAAGCTTCACGTCCTGCTCCGTGGGTGAAGGCAGGACTTTGCCTTTGAAAAAAGCCATGTTCGCGGCAAGGCGCAGATAGTAATCCTGCGGCGTGTGCAGCGGGTGCAGTTCGCCGGAGGCATCAGGAATGGCCTTGTCGCCAAAGCCGGGCAAATTCATGCGCTTGGCGGCCTCAATCAAAAAAAGCTCCATGCACACGGGCTGCCCGGAGGCCGATTTTTGCTGGCGCGGCTCAATGGCAGGCCAGCGCGCCGTGGACATGCGGGTCAGCACGCCGCTCCATGCTTCGGCAAAACCGCCCCACACCTCGTACAGACAGGGATCCGGCACAAGATAGTCCGCATAGGCGTTGGTTTCGTTATGAAAGGCGTCAATGCCCACAATGAGCGGCAGATCCTTGGGATCTTTCAGCTTGGAGTCCAGCGCCCGCTTGAGCCCGCCATGGCCGTAAATCACATTGCCTGTCCAGTTGATCCAGCACTTGAAAGTAAAGGGATAGCCGTTGGCGTGGCCCAGCAGGTGCTCGGCGGGCAGATTGGGCGCAGTGAGCGGAAACCACGGCATTGCGGCGGGATACGGAGATTCCCCGGCCTCAACCTTCTGCTTGTAGGCAGTGGATTTTTCGTACGCCGCCTTGCAGCGGTTGGCCGGAAAGCCCTTGGGTTCCTTTTTGCCGGGAAAATCCGCCAGATTATAGCGCGGGCCGGGAAAAGCCGGGTTGTGGAAATTGCCGGGCGCGACGCACAGGCCCCCCTTGGCGTTGAGATTGCCAATGAGCGTATTGAGGGTCAGCACGGCAAAGGTGGCGTTCATGCCCGTGGCGGTCATCATGCCGCCGTGAGCGTCCGCCGCCGCTTTTTTGCCGTGGGCCGTGAACTCCCGCGCCAGATCAATCATGGTCTCGCTGGCAACGCCACACAGGGCCGCATATTCCTCCAGCGAGTGCGCCAGGGCTTCTTCCTTGAGCAACTGCAGGGTCGTGGCGGCCTGAACCCGCGCGCCGTCCGGCAGCGTCACTTCGCCGTTGAAAAACAGCGCCGCTTCCGCGCATTTGTCCGCAGGCAGCAACTCGCCAGAGGGCGAAAGCACAAGCGCTTCACCGGGCAGGGGCTTTCCGTCCGGCCCCTTGCTCTCGGCCTGCGGCGGCATGCGCAGTATCTTGCCCTGTTCAGGGCCGGAAAGGCACACAAGGTGCGTGGCGTTGGAAAAAGCGGCTTCCCCGGCATCCGTGGCGGCCTTGAGCGTGGGGCGGCAAAGAAAATGCGCGTCGTAACGCTCGTTTTCCAGTATCCAGCGGATCATGCCCAGAGCCAGAGCCACGTCCATATCGGGCCGCACAGGAATCCAGCGGGCCCTGTCGCGCACGGCATCGGTGGTGGAAAGCCGCAGTACCGGGTCCACCACGGCATAGCGCAGTTTGCCGTTGGTGCGGGCCTCAGCCACCATGCGGGCCGAATGCTTGAAGGGATTGCCCGCCTGCGCGGGCGCGGTGCCCCAGAACAGGGCAAACTCACAATTTTCAAAATCCGGTTTTGCGTGCGCGTTGGTAGCCATATCATTCAGCACAAGGCCGGAGCCCATGCGGAACGACAGCCCGCAGTACGCGCCGTGCTTGCCGAAATTGCGCGTACCATACGACTGCACGCCAAAACGCTGAAAGAAAAAGCGTTCGCGGCCATCATCCAGAGCATAGGTCAGCAGCAGCCGGTTGGAGTGCGGCCCGAATTCCGGGTTCTGGGGACTGGCCGGGCCGGGGGCTTCGCGGATGGCCCGCAGCCCGTCCACATGGCCTTCGCCAAAAAGGTCGCCGCCCTCAACCACTTCTTCAACAAGCTGCTCAAAGGCAATGGTTTTCCAGCGGCCCTCACCGCGCTTGCCCACCCGCTTGAGGCAGTGGGTAATGCGAAAAGGGCTTGCCGAAGCGTCAATCATGGCAGCGCCGCGCCCGCAAACGGTGGAGCGGCGCTCATGCCCTGTGGGTTCTTCCTCCCCCGCGCTTCTGGCGGAAAGCCCGACAAGCGCCTCGCGCACAGGCATGCTCATGGGCACGGCGTGTGAGGCGGAAAGGGGATTGTACGGGTTGCCCGCCACGCGAACGACCTTATCCTGCGCTTCGTCAATGTGCAGGCGCACGCCGCACATGGTGCAGCAGCCCCAGCAATGGTTGAAGGCAACGCGCCTGCCCTTGCCCAGTGCCACCGCACCGTCTTCGGCCACCGTAAATTCCGGCTGCAGGGCGTTTTTGTTGATGGGGTCGCGCACCGGCTCACCTGCGGTGCCGTTCACAATGCCATTAATAATTTTTTTGCCGGCGCCCGCTGTGGCGGCGGCCACCGCGCCCGCGCCAAGAATCACCGCGCCTGCGCCCAAAATTTTACGTTTTTTGGTATCCATCAGTATATCCGTCTAAATTTGTTTGGCCTTGGAGGAGGAAGGCAGCAGGAAAGGCAGAACCGTCGCCAGAACAACCATCAGACCAACGGTGCCGCCAAAAGCGGCCAGCGCGTCCAGCGTGAGGAGGTCGGCAAAGGCTTCGCGCGCGGGATACAGAGAGGCGTTGCGCCCGAATATTTCGCCCATGTGGATGATCTTCCACAGCAGCAGCATGGCGGAAAGCAGCGCAAACGATCCCCTGACCGCAAGGCGGCCCAGAGTGCCGCTGCCGAGCAGCAGAGTGCAGAGGGCCAGCAGGGCCGACAGAATCTCCGGCGCGTGCCACCACATGCCCACAAAGGCGGCATACCCTTGCGGAGCGCGCACCAGCAGGGTCAGCAAAGCGCACAGCATCTGCAATACCAGGCACAGGCCGCCAAGCGTCAGTAGCGGGGCCACGTGACTGACCCCCTGAGCGAAATCATCAAGACGCAGGCGCAGCCAGGTCAGCAGAACCAGACCGCTGGCAGCCGCAATCCCGGCGGCAATCAACTCCATCGACGACCAGTACCCGACCCAGAGAACCCGGCCCACGCAGGCCCGAACTTCGCCCGTGGCATAGGCCAGGGCCAAAATGCCCAGAGCTGCCGCAGCCAGGGCCACGGCCCGATTGGCGGTCTGCTCCTTGCCGCTCTGCCAGAGCACCGCCAGCACGCTCAAAAGACACAGGGGCAGAATATAGGCTCCCCAGGCTGTCCAGGAACTGAATGAAGGATGTGCGGCAAACTCCCACACGCGGAAGGGCTGCTCAAGCGGCACAAATACGCCCATAATCCCGCAGGCCAGAGCAATGCAGCTTGTCAGCGCCAGCACATGCACCATAAAGGGCTTTGCCCCACGCAGGGCGGCCAGCCCCGCGCCAAAAGCGCTCACGCCGCCCGCAAGGATCATGATCAGGGCCAGAGGTTCCCACGCGCCCCACTCCGGCCTGTTGACAAAGGGCACAAGGTCAAGAATGTCGTGCATGCTACGTCCTCTCCAGTGGTGTGATAGGCATTGGCTGCGGAATGGAATCCGAGCGGGTAAAGAACCTGTCCAACCCGAGATAAAACACATGAGGATCGGTAGATTTTTCGGGATACAAAACGGCAATCTTGCCCTTGTATGCGGCCAGCATTTTGCTGACAGCGCTTTTGGGATCGCGCAGATCGCCAAAAATTCGAGCGCCGCCAACACAGTTTTCCACACAGGCGGGCAGAAGCCCGGCGGCAGTCCGGTGCGCGCAAAAGGTGCACTTGTCTGCGGTGTGGGTTTCCCGGTTCAGAAAGCGGGCGTCGTACGGGCAGGCCTGCACGCAGAACCCACAGCCGATACAGGTTGTGGCGTCGATCAGGACGAGGCCGTCTGCCCGCTTGAACGTGGCTCCCACAGGGCACACGGGCACGCACGGGGGATTTTCGCAATGGTTGCACAGGCGGGGAATGACTGCCACCGAGGGCACTTTGTGCTCAGAGGGGACGCCGCCCATGGCGTATTCGCTCACAGTGGTGCGAAAGTTCCCCAGCGGCACGGCGTTTTCCGCCCCGCACGAGACCGTGCACGACTGACAGCCCACACAGCGCCTCAAATCAATCAGCATGGCGTATCGGGATTTACTCTCACCTGCCTCAGCCAACGCGCGGCCCGGAAGCAGCGAAGCTGCGCTGACGCAGCAGAGAGAAAGAAATGTTCGACGTTGCATCAAGTCTCCAATTTTTACAGCTAGATATGCTATTCCAGGTTGGAGCATTTACCTTATTTCAAAGGTCAAATGCTCTAACGCTGCACACAAGTGCAGCGCGCCACAACGTGGCGTGGATCCTGTCGCAAATCGCATTTTCGGCAGAATGACAAATTGAAATGTGAAACATTTCAAAGCTACTCTGATCTAGTCGCTATCATGCATGCGAACCCATTCTGACGCATAATAGTATAGACTAGTCTTGTATGGAGAGGGGGTTGCCGTGTCAACATTGGTATTTTGTGCACAATCATGAGACTACGGGCGTTACCACTGTGCCACTCGCACTCATTTGGTCATAAAATACAGACCAGCCTATGCGCCCAGGACGGACACGAAAATATTTTATCTGCAGTCCCGGATGGATATAAACAGTGCGAAGGGCTGCTGACGATAACGCAATGATGCCGACAACAGCATTTTTCCTGTGACCTTGCTCGCGAGCGGAGGCATGCCTTTTTCTCTTTGACGGATTATTTTGTGGCGGGACGAGGTTCACGCCACAGCCAGTCTCCACTCTGGCCGCCACATCCAGCCCCCACCCTGGCCCCCACCCTGGCCGCAGATTCACGTTGTACCACCACACCATTTTTCCCCGGCCGCAACCCCTCAGGTTGACATTTTTATCACGGCATCCCACTTACTTCATTAGACTTATTGTTGCGTAGCAATCCGGGCTTTACCGTATTTAGGACTGGTGGGCAGCTTTTTTGAACAGCATAATCAGCGCTGGTTCAAGGTACCGTTCCAGAGCCTCCGCTTATGTTGGTATGTATCCACCGAAATTGCGGGTACGCCATTGGCGGTTTGGAGCCCCCGCGATTTAAGACAGATTTAATACCATCTGCCCAAATTTAACACCAATTTCATGCTGTTTTTCATACCGTGCTTCTGCGGGAAAGGTTCACCACCCGCAGGAGGATTTTATGGAAAATGTCATTCTTCAATGCGCACTGTACCTTCTGGTATTGGCCGTGCTTGCGTGGCCTTTGGGGATATACATGGGCAAGGTCATGGACGGGGAGTCGCTGGGCATCCTTTCCTTGCTTGCGCCTTGTGAACGCGCCTTGTACCGAATTCTGGGGGTGAATCCCACGGAACAGATGGGCTGGAAGCGGTACCTGGGCTGCGTGCTGGCCTTTAGCGCCGTCAGCATCGTGATTCTTGTTCTTCTGCTTATGGTGCAGCATACGCTCCCCCTGAATCCGCAAGGCATACCCGACACAAGCTGGGACCTTGCCCTGAATACCGCCGTGAGCTTTGTCACCAACACCAACTGGCAGGCCTACTCCGGCGAGAGCTCCATGAGCTATCTGGCGCAGATGGCCGGGCTTACAGTGCAGAACTTCGCTTCCGCCGCTGTGGGCATTGCCGTTCTGTTTGCATTTATACGGGGCCTGCGATCTTCGGGAACTGCGGCATTGGGTAATTTTTGGGCTGACGTCACCAGGGGCACTCTGTATATCCTCATGCCGTTTTCTCTTGTGCTGTCGCTTCTGCTTGTGTGGCAGGGCGTGCCGCAAAATTTCTCAGACTACAAAACTGTTGCCCTGCTGGAACCGCTTTCCACAGAAGACGGAACAGCCGTTACCGAGCAAATGGTTCCCATGGGGCCGCAGGCTTCGCAGGTAGCTCCCAAACAACTGGGAACCAACGGCGGCGGTTATAACGGCGTCAACTCTGCCCACCCGCACGAAAACCCCACTCCCCTGTCGAATATGCTGGAGATGTTGAGTCTTTTGCTCATTCCCGCCGGGCTGTGCTTCACCTTTGGCCAGAAAGCAGGCGACATGCGCCAGGGCTTCGCCGTGTTTGCCGCCATGTTCCTGCTGCTGGCAATGGCTGTGAGCTTCACGGCATGGGCCGAGCAGAAAGCGACGCCGCAGCTTGCACAAAACGAACGGATAAATCTGTCCCCGCAAGACGGCTCCATTGCCCAGCCCGGCGGCAATATGGAAGGCAAGGAAACGCGTTTCGGCATAGTTAACAGCGCCGTATGGGCGGCCGCCACCACAGCCGCGTCCAACGGCGCGGTCAATGCCATGCACGACAGCTTCACGCCCATAGGCGGTCTTGTGCCCATGGTGCTCATGCAACTGGGAGAAGTGGTGTACGGCGGCGTGGGCAGCGGACTTTACGGCATGTTGGCCTTTGTATTGCTGACCGTGTTCCTGGCCGGACTTATGGTGGGCCGCACCCCGGAATACCTGGGCAAGAAAGTTGAACCTTTTGAAATGAAGATGGCTGCAGTGGTTTGCCTGGCGACCCCCGTGATCATCCTGATCGGCAGCGGCATCATGTGCCTTGCGCCGCAGGTTGTGGAAAGCCTCAACAACCCTCTGCCGCACGGATTCAGCGAAATCCTATATGCAGCCACATCTGCCGGGGCCAACAATGGCTCGGCGTTTGCCGGATTAAACGCCAACACGCCGTTCCTCAATGTTCTACTCAGCGCGCTCATGCTGGCCAGCCGGTTTGTGCCCATTGCCGCTATTCTCGCGGTCGCGGAAAGCCTGGCCCGCAAAAAAAAGGTGGCCGCCAGCGCTGGCACGCTTTCGACCAGCAACGGCATATTTGTTTTCCTGCTGGTTTTTGTGGTGCTGCTTGTGGGCGCACTGAGCTTTTTCCCCGCGCTGGCTCTCGGGCCTGTGGCCGAACATTTACAAATGGCGCGGTAGCCTGAATATCGCGCATCAAGGATACTGGTATGTCCACAAAATCAGAACAAACCATGAATGGCAGCCGCATGCTGCAAGAGGCGTTGGCAAGCTCGTTCGCCAAGCTGGCCCCCCGCTCCCAAGCCCGCAACTTTGTCATGTTTACCGTGTACCTTTCCGCCATCATGACCACGATTCTGGCCGTTTTTGCCGTTCTGGGCGGTCCGGGTGCAATTTCTGCCCACACCGTGCAAGCCGGATTTGCTGGCGCAGTGGCCGTCATCTTGTGGTTCACGGTACTGTTCGCCAACTTTGCCGAGGCCATAGCCGAAGGTCGGGGCAAGGCGCAGGCCGACAGCTTGCGCAAAGCGCGTAAAAACGTCACCGCCCGTCGGCTGCCGAATCCCGCCACGCGCGATTCGCACGTCATGACGCCGTCCACCGACCTGAAGCCCGGCGACTATGTGCTGGTATACGCCGGAGAGCAGATCCCCGCCGACGGCGACGTTACGGAAGGCGCGGCATCTGTTGATGAAAGCGCCATCACGGGCGAATCCGCCCCTGTCATCCGTGAAAGCGGCGGAGACCGCAGCGCCGTTACCGGCGGCACCACGATTCTTTCCGACTGGCTTGTGATTCGCGTTACCAGCGAGGTGGGCCGCAGCTTTCTGGACAGGATGATTGCCATGGTTGAAGGGGCCGCCCGGCAAAAAACCCCCAACGAAATAGCCCTGAACATCCTGCTGGTGGCGCTTACCATTATTTTTCTGCTGGTTACGGGTTCTCTGTGGTGCTTCGCGCGCTTTGCCGCAGAACAGGGGCACGCCGCCAACCCTGCTGACCTCACTTCGCTGTTGGCCCTGTATGTGTGCCTGGCCCCGACCACTATTGGCGCGCTGCTTTCGTCCATAGGGATCGCGGGCATGAGCCGTCTGAACCGGGCAAATGTTCTCGCCATGAGCGGACGCGCCATTGAAGCGGCGGGCGATGTGGATGTGCTTCTGCTGGACAAAACAGGCACCATCACTCTTGGCAACCGGCAGGCAGTGGCTTTCATGCCCGTGGATGGGCACAGCGAACAGGAACTGGCCCACGCGGCGCAGCTTGCCTCGCTGGCGGACGAGACTCCCGAGGGCCGCAGCATTGTGCAGCTTGCCGAAACCATGTCGCCCCGGCGCACCACAGAGCACAATGACGACCACATGCTTTTTGTGCCTTTTACAGCCCAAACCCGCATGAGCGGCGTTGACGTGCAGAATTCTTCCATCCGCAAAGGAGCGGCCGATGCCGTTGAACGCTTTGTTGAGGGCATGGGCGGCCACATCAGCGAGCGCTGCGCGGAAGAAGTCAGCGCCATTGCCCGCCAGGGTGGAACGCCGCTGGTGGTGGCCCGTGACGCCGCTGTGCTTGGCGTTGTCCATCTCAAGGACGTGATCAAGGACGGCGTCCGGGAAAAATTTGGCGAACTGCGCCGCATGGGCATAAAAACGGTCATGATTACCGGCGACAACCCGCTTACTGCGGCTGCCATTGCCGCAGAGGCCGGCGTGGACGACTTTTTGGCCGAAGCCACCCCGGAAGCCAAACTGGCGCTTATCCGCAGGTTTCAGGCAAAAGGGCATCTGGTGGCCATGACCGGCGACGGAACCAACGATGCCCCGGCTCTGGCGCAGGCGGACGTGGCTGTTGCCATGAATACGGGAACACAGGCGGCCAAGGAAGCGGGCAATATGGTGGACCTTGATTCGTCGCCCACAAAGCTGTTGGACATCGTGCGCATCGGCAAGCAGTTGCTCATGACGCGCGGCAGCCTCACAACCTTTTCACTGGCCAACGACGCGGCAAAATACTTTGCCATCATCCCTGCCCTGTTTATGGGATTATACCCCGGCCTGGGAGCGCTGAACATCATGGGTCTGCACAGTCCGCACAGCGCCATTCTTGCCGCCACCATTTACAATGCGCTTATCATTGTGGCGCTTATTCCCCTGGCCCTGCGGGGCGTGAAGTACCGTGAGGAGTGTTCCGAGCACCTGCTGCGCCGTAACCTTTTCATCTACGGGTTGGGGGGACTGGCCGCACCCTTTGTGGCCATCAAGCTTATTGATTTATGTCTGGTCGGCCTTGGGCTGGCTTGAGGAGAATACACATGCACACCTTGACAGTACTACGCCGCGCTGTGGTTTTTCTGGTGCTTCTGACCATTCTTACATGTGCCTACACCGTGATTGTCACGGCTGCAGGCAAGGCTCTTTTTCCCTTTCAGGTCGGGGGCAGCATCATAACAATCAACGGCAAGGCATACAGCACCCTGCTGGGCCAGCCCTTCAACGCCCCCAATCATTTGTGGGGCCGCCCCGTCAGTGTGGACGTTTCCACATATTCCGCCAACAATAAGCCGCTGCTCTATGCCGGGCCCAGCAACAAAAGCCCTGCCACAGCAGAATACGCGGTAAATCTGCAAACCCGGCTTGACCACGTCAGAAACGCCCACCCGGAAAAAGCGGGCACGCCTGTGCCGGTTGAACTCGTGACGGAATCTGCCAGCGGCCTTGACCCGCATATTTCGCCCGCAGCGGCAGAATACCAGGTGGAAAGGCTGGCCCGCGCCACGGGCTTTACGCTTGTTGAGGTACGCCGTACCATTGCCATGTATACTGAAGGGCGAACCCTGGGGTTGCTGGGCGAACCCAGGGTGAATGTGCTCAAGGTCAATCTGGCGCTTGACGGGCTGCTGCCCAGTGGGCGCGCCGCTCCCGCCGATGGCGATACTTTGCAGCAAACCGGGGCCAGGGCGACGGCGCTTGCGCGCTAACCCTTTTACCCTTCAGCCAGTTACGGAAAAATCATGGCAGACAGTTATTCCCGTCCATCTCCGGACGCATTGCTGGCGCAGTTGCGACAAACTGAACCCGGCAACACCCCGCTTACAGCGAATGCTGCTGCGCGGCCTGGAGGCGCTTTTCCGCCACGCGGGACGCTCAAGATATTTTTCGGCTACGCGGCAGGGGTGGGCAAAACATACGCCATGCTCCGGGCGGCCCACACCGCCGCAGAACAAGGGCAGAACGTGGCTGTGGGATACGTTGAACCGCATCCCCGGCCTGAAACTGCGGCCCTGCTGGATGGGCTGAAAAGTGTTCCGCCGCTGGTTCTGCCTTACCGGAATATGTCGCTCAACGAGCTGGATGTGGACGCAGTGCTGTCCCTCAGGCCGGAAATAGCCCTCGTGGACGAACTTGCGCACTCCAATACCGAAGGTTGCCGCAACCGCAAACGGTATCAGGATGTGGAAGAACTGCTGCAAGCGGGCATATCCGTCTGGACAACCGTCAACGTACAACATCTGGAAAGCCTCAATGATGTGGTGGCCGCCATGACCGGCGTTATGGTGCGCGAGCGCGTGCCCGACAGCGTGTTTGACGGCGCTGACCATGTGGAACTGGTGGATCTGGAGCCAGACGAGCTCATGGCCCGGCTGCGCAGAGGCAAGATCTATGCTGAATCTCAGGTGCAGCGCGCGCTGGGGCACTTTTTCCTGCCCGCGAACCTCATAGCCCTGCGTGAACTGGCGCTGCGGCGCATGGCCGACCGCATCAACCGGCGCGCACTGCCCGCCGACAGCAACGGGGGCGAAGCAAAACGGCAGATCAAGGAACATATTCTCATCTGTCTCTCGGGCGCGCCAAGCAACGCCCGCGTCATCCGTACCGCCGCGCGCATGGTGGAGGCTTTTCACGCCGATTTTACCGCCCTGTTCGTGCAAAACGAATCCGCAAACCGTAACAGCGCCAAAAGCCGAAAGACGTTGCGCGAAAATACCCGCCTGGCCGAAGACCTGGGCGCGGCCATCGTCACCTTGCAGGGTGAGGACATTCCAACGCAAATTGCCGAATACGCCCGGCTGAGCGGCGTGAGCAAAATTGTGGTGGGCCGTTCACCCACCGGAGGCTGGCCCCCGCGCAGGGGGAAAACCCTGGTGGAGCGCCTGGCCGAACTCGCCCCGGAAATGGAAACCTACATTATTCCCGACGCAAAAACCGCCGGGGACGGACTGCAGAACAACAGCCCGATGAGTGCGGCCCTGCGCACCCTGCGGAGCACCATTCCGCTTTCGTGGCGGCAATGGGCGATTACCGCGCTCCTGCTCTCTGTATGCACCAGCGCCGGGTTTTTAACGATTTCATTGGACATGCCCAATTCCAGTATTGCAGGATTGTATATGCTGGGCGTGCTGGGCGTTTCCATTCTTACTTCTGGCCCATGGTACGGGGTGGCCGCATCCATTGCTGGCGTGGCCCTGTTTGATTTTCTGTTTGTAGCGCCACGGTTCAGTTTTACCGTGTACGACGTGGACTATCTGAGCCTCTTCATAGCCACGCTCATGGTTTCTGTGGTGACCAGCGCCATTACCACCCGGGCCAGAAGTCAGGCCCGGCGCAGCGCGGCCAGGGCACTGCATACAGAACTGCTCCTGGGCAATAGCCGCAGACTACAAAAAGCGGCCAATGAAGAAGACATCCTTGCGGAAGCCGCCCGTCAGTTCAGCACCCTGCTTGCTTGCGAGGCAACCATATACCCCGTCCGCAATGGTCGCCTGGAACCAGGAATCAATTTTTCTCATGGCATGAATGCAGGCTCGTACCTTGAAAAAAAAGCGCTCGTGGATGGTAAAAAGCGCCGTGATGACAGAGCCGTAAGCGCCGATAAAAGCCCGACGTACGGCAAGGATGAGCGGGCCGTGGCGGAATGGGTTGCCAAAAATGGTCGTCCTGCGGGAGCAGGAACGGATTCCCTGCCTGGGGCGCAACGGAGTTTTGTTCCCATCCGCAGTCAGACGGAAGTTCTTGCCGTTGCCGCACTGGATTTCCACGCGAACCATCCGGGATCACTGGCGGACGCGGCCAGCAAGAATCTTGTCCTGGCATTGGCGGGCGAATGCGCCATGGCCCTGGAAAAAGAGCGCCTTGGCCGCGCCAATGCCCAAATAGCCGCCCAGGCCCAGCAGGAAAAGCTGCGGGCTGATGTGCTGCGTTCCATTCCGCACGATCTGCGCACGCCTTTGACCAGCATTTGCGGCAACGCGGCTATTCTGGCGGGACGCGACAGCCTTGCGGAAAACCCGGAACAACGCGCGCAACTGGCAACGGCCATTGAGGAGGACGCCCGCTATCTCGTGGGCATGGTGGAAAACCTGCTGGCTCTGACACGTCTTGAACAACAGGGCTTTACCTTGCGCCTTGAGCCCGAACTGCTTGAGGATGTTATATCCGAGGCCATGAATATAACAAACCGCCGCGCCGCTCGGCACGTTCTGCTGGCGGAAATTCCCGACACCCTGCTCATGGCCCGCATGGATGCGCGACTTATGGTGCAGGTGCTCGTCAACCTGCTGGACAACGCGGTTAAATATACCCCTGAGGGCACTGCCATACATATACGCGCACTGGCCGACGGGCCATGGGCACGCGTGGCAGTGGCTGATGACGGGCCGGGCATTTCCAATGAAGAAAAAAATCATATCTTTGACATGTTCCATGCCGCAGCAGTAAAAAAAGGCGACGGCAGACGGGGCATGGGGCTTGGGCTGGCTTTGTGCCGCAGCATTGTCCGGGCTCACGGCGGCGACATACAAGTGTTCGACAATACCCCCCATGGCGCCGTGTTTTCGCTGACGCTGCCAAGAGAGACGGGCTACGGCGAGCAAACGACAGATTCCGCCCCACCGCTTGCAACAGAACACAAACAAGAGTGACCCATGCCGCACAATTCGCCTTTTCAGGCTGCTCCACACGAGCAACAGGCCATTGAAACTCCAGAACGTATCCTTGTGGTGGAAGACGACAAGGCCATTCGCACTCTTGTGACGGCCACCCTTGAAAGCCACGGCATGTCCTTTCTTGCCGCCGCAACAGGACGTGAGGCTATTGCGGCAGCTTCTGCCTCGAATCCTGATGTGATCCTGCTTGACCTGGGGCTGCCCGATATGGATGGCGTGGATATTATCCGCGCAGTGCGGCAGTGGACCATGACGCCCATCATTGTTCTCAGCGCCCGCAGTGAAGACGATGATAAAGTGGCCGCGCTGGATGCCGGTGCGGACGATTACCTGACAAAACCTTTCAGTGTTGATGAACTGCTGGCGCGGCTTCGGGCCGCCCTGCGCCGCATACGCTATGAACGCGGCAACATGAACCGCGATCAAAGCATCTTTGAAAACGGCCCCCTGCGCATTGACTTCGCGGCGGGCTGTGTGTCCGTTGACGGACAGGAAGTGCGCCTTGCCCCCATGGAGTACAAACTCTTGTGCCTGCTCGCCCATAACGCGGGCAAGGTACTCACGCACAGAACAATCCTCCAGGCCGTCTGGGGCTCTACCCTGCCCCAGAATTTACCATCCCTGCGCGTATTCATGGCTACCTTGCGCAAAAAGCTTGAAGCGGTTTCTCCACAGTGCAGCTGCATTCATACCCATGTTGGGGTTGGCTACCGCATGGGCCGCCTTGAAACCCCACCGGAAGTGTAGCTGTCCATCCAGCAAGACTGTTGCCAGAAACTCCACACCCCAATTTGACGGCATACCGCAGGCAATGTGCAATCCGATCATCTGCGTTGCCTGTTCATGCCAAAATTCTTGGCCACCATTTTTGGTTAAAGCCTTTGGGCATGCATGCGGCGGCACAGGCTCTGCGCCCACGCAGATATGACGCATCACGATCAGATTGACAGGCCCACGCTTTTGGGTGGTCGAGGATGTACATTCCAACAGGCAGATCACTCTCCAAATCGCGATCTTGAAGAGGCACAGCGCTTTGCCGCGCTGCATCCAGGCAGGGCGGCTTTTTTGCGTAAAAAATTGGCGTTGCCGCATCCGGCACGTTTTCCTCGCAGCAGAGCCGCGCATTCGTGGCGCCCCCCGCGCTGCCCGGCCCCTCCCCCGCGTGATGCCGTAAGCGGCCGCTCCTCCCCACGCGTATTGCCGCAAAAGGCTGCTCCGCCCCGCGCCTGAGCGCCGTAACCTGCCGCAGTCCAGCGATGGGCATGCTGGCGTCATTCCTCAAGGCACAAATTTTGCTTAAAAAACAGTGCAAGACCCCAAGGGGTCAATTTTGCCGCCCATCGTTTCCGCAATGCCCCGGCAGAGCAGGAAACGCCAGCATAAGGAGAAAGCCTGTGGAACTGGAATTCCGTTTTCGCAATAATGACATGGGGATGTTGTTCCCCACGTTTCAGGAAAGAGTGAACGCCATGCTGCCCGCCCAAAAAGCGGAAGCAGCAACCGAAGCTTCCGCCGCGACAGAGTTGAAGCCTCTGGTCACGGATACGCCGCACATGCTCAACAATGAAGAAATGACCCAGGCACTTGCCCAGGTGGAAGAAGAAGCCGCCCAACACAGCCAGGAACTGATGCAGGCGCACTCCGGCCTCAATGAGCAGCGCGTGGCACGGCTTTTGGGGCTGCTTGACTAGAACAGATTCCCATTGAGCTGCTTCACATTGCAAAGGCAGTCTTGTTTAGAGCATTTTAACTTTGAAAAAGTGCAAATGCTCTAACGCTGTACGAAAGTACAGCGCGCCACAACGTGGCGTGGATTCAGCCGGAAATCGCATTTTTCGGCTGAATGAAAACTTTGAAATGTGAAGCATTTCAAAGTTAATCTGCTCTAGAAGTCCATTATTTTGACGGTGCGTTTCTCTTTGCCCAGAACGCAAGAACCGCCTTTGTTCTCCTGTGCGAAAGTGGAGCCAAAGGCGGTTCTTGCGTTCTGGGCGGTATTATACGCCCTTGCGGGCAGCCCTACACCTCAAGGCTCAGGCCCACAGGGCAATGATCCGAGCCGTAAACGTCCTGCTCGATCCAGGCGTCACGGATGGCGGGCGCAAGCTCCTGCGACACAAAAAAGTAGTCAATGCGCCAGCCCACGTTCTTTTCGCGCGCCCGGCTCTTGTACGACCACCACGAATAGTTGTCGGGCGCATCGCCGTGCACGTGACGGAACGTATCCACATAGCCCATGGCAAGAAAGCGATCCATAAAAGCCCGCTCTTCGGGCAGAAAGCCCGTATTTTTTTCATTCTGCCTGGGGCGGGCCAGATCAATGGGCCTGTGCGCGATGTTGAAATCGCCGCAGACCACAATGGGTTTTGTTTTGCGGCATTCTTCAGCATAGGCCAGAAAAGCCTCGAAATAGCCCATTTTGTAGGGCACCCGCTTGAATGCGCCTGTGGGTTTGCCGTTTTCGTCCAGCTCTTCTGCGCCGCCGTTGGGAAAATAGCCGTTGAAAAAATGAAATGCCGGGTATTCCAGATGCAGCAGACGCCCCTCGCCCTGATATTCGGGCTGCGGCAGTTCAGCGCTGCACGACAAAAAAGGTTTGCGGCTGTACACGGCCACGCCGGAATAACCCTTTTTTACACTGCTGGACGCCCAGCGCGATTCCCAGCCCGCAGGCTCCCGCACGGTTTCGTCCAGTTGTTCGGGGTGGGCCTTGGTTTCTTGCAGGGCCACCACATCCGCATCGGTCTGCGTGAACCAGTCCCATTCAGCCTTGGCGGATACCGCGCGCAGGCCGTTGACGTTCCAGGATACAAGTTTGAACTGCATGAAACCTCCGGCCAGAGCATAGCCTTGCTGGCCCGGCCCCGCAAGCTCGACTGGAACATAAGCGCTGTTGCCGATTGCGCAAAAAGAAGCTTTGCTGTAGTAATAAGCCAGGGTTGCATCACGCAGCGCCGGGCTTTCCGGCGCATGAGCCCATGAAATTTAGGAGTCGCTCCATGGAAATTTTGCCCATCAGACGCGCCATATTAAGCGTCACGGACAAAAGCGGCCTTGTGGAATTCGCCACTTTTCTGACAGCCCGCGGCGTGGAGCTTATCTCCACCGGCGGCACCCAGAAAGTGCTGGAGGCGGCGGGGTTGCCCGTCACCGCGGTAAGCACGGTAACCGGTTTCCCCGAAATTCTCGGCGGCCGGGTAAAAACCCTGCACCCCAAGATTCACGCAGGCATTCTGGCCAACAAGGACGAAGAATCCCACATGCAGACCCTGACCGAAAAAGGCATACGCCCTTTTGACCTCGTCTGCGTCAACCTCTACGACTTTGCGGGCGCAGTGGAGCGGCACCTTTCGCTTGAGGAAGCCGTGGAAGAAATCGACATCGGCGGCCCATGTATGTTGCGGGCGGCTGCCAAGAACTTTCACAGCGTCCTTGTGCTGTCCTCACCCCAGTGGTACCCCATGGCCATGGACGAAATGCGCGCCCACGACAACGGTGTTGGCCTGGAATTTCGCCAGATTATGGCTTCGAGGGCCTTTGAGGCCACTTCGCGCTACGACGCCCTTATCACGTCCTATCTTCGTCCTTAACCGTCCTGCCACGGGGCGGCCCCGCCGCCCCGTTTTTTCCAAGCCACGGCCGCCGAACCAGTCGCTCCGGCCGCAGAAAATACAAAAACACACGCCCGTCAGGAGCCGACCATTCCAAAACCAGAAGGCAATGTACAGGGGCTGAAACCGAGCCAGCTTACCGCCCTCAACCGTTTGTTCAACCGCCGTTTTCCGGCGGAAGACGTCTATACGGTGGAGCAGGCGCGTGAACTGGCCCTGCTTTCACGCGCCGTAGGACGGCAGGTTGGCCTGCTCATAGACCGCAAGGGCCGCGTGCAGATGGTCATTGTGGGCGAGCCGGGCAGCATATTGATTCCTGAACTGCCCAGAGGCCGCAGCGGCAACGAACGCCTGCGTGGCCTGCGTCTCTTGCACACGCACCTGACCCCCGGCGGCATCAGCCAGGAAGACCTCATGGATATGCTCTTCCTCCGGCTGGACGCCGTCATCGCGCTTACGGTCAATCCCGTGGGCGACCCCGTGCAGTGGCAGGCCGCGCATTTGCTGCCCTCCAGCGTCAACGGCCAGGCCTACCACCTTGACCAGCCCCGCCCCTGGGACCGCACGGCGGCCCATATGACGGACACGGCCGAAGCGCTGGAAGAAGAGCTGTCCCGCAGGGCCGAAGACGCCAAGGAGGCGGACGGCAGCCCGCGAGTTCTGCTGGTTTCCGTGGCTGCTGTGCCCCGCATCATTCAGGAGCGCAACCTGGACGAACTGGGCGAGCTGGCGCGCACCGCCGGTCTGACCGTGGCCGGGCGTATGGTGCAACGCGTGACCCAGGTGAACCCGCGCCTTATCATGGGCCGGGGCAAGGTGGCGGAGCTTGAAGTGCTGGCCCTGCAAGGCAGAGCGGGCATGCTGATCTTTGACGGCGAGCTTTCGCCCTCGCAACTGCACAATCTGGCTGACATCACCGAGCGCAAGGTCATAGACCGTACACAGCTTATTCTTGATATTTTTGCCCAGCACGCCGTTAGCCGCGCGGGCAAGTTGCAGGTGGAACTGGCCCAGTTGCGCTACACCCAGCCGCGCCTGGTGGGCAAAAACCGCGCCATGGACCGCCTCATGGGCGGCATCGGCGGGCGCGGCCCCGGCGAAACCAAACTTGAGACCGACCGCCGCAAAATACGCGACCGCATGGCCCGCATCCGCAAGGAGCTTGACCAGTTACGCCGCCAGCGCTCCTTTACCAGGGCGCGCCGCTCACGTCAGGGCATCCCCCTGGCCGCCCTTGTGGGCTACACCAATGCGGGCAAGTCCACCTTGCTCAATACGCTCACCCGCTCCGAGGTGCTTGCGGAGAACAAACTTTTCGCCACTCTTGATCCCACCACGCGGCGGCTGCGCTTTCCCGCTGAAAAAGAGCTTATTCTGGCCGACACCGTAGGGTTTATCCGCAATCTGCCCAAGGAACTCATGGACGCTTTTCGCGCCACCCTTGAGGAACTGGAGGCTGCCCAGCTGCTTCTGCATGTGGCCGATGCCTCGCATCCCGACCTTTTGCAGCAGATCAACGCCGTGGAAACCATACTGGCCGAAATGGAGCTTGACCGCGTGCCGCGCCTGCTCATCCTCAATAAATGGGATCAGCTGGAAGCCCCTGCCAGGGCGGAACTGGCCGACGCCTTTCCCCTTGCCCTGCCCATTACCGCCAAAACAGGCGAGGGCTGCAAGGTGCTGCTGGAAGAGCTTGAAATGCGCCTGCTGCACGAGGCCACGAACATTGTTGAAGATATCCCGTACAGCCTCAACTAGACACTGTCTGGAGCATATAACGCTTGAAAAGCCCGCATGCCGAAGCATGCGGGCTTTTTTTCAATACACAAACGCGCCGCACTCTTGCGGAACGTTGGGGCATGTGCCCTTTTGCAAAGGTAAAATGCCTTAAATTTTCGTGACGCCCTGCGTATCGCCAGCCATAGTGTCCTGCCCGGGAGCGGGTTTTTCCGGCGCGGGCTGGGGCTTGGGTTCACCAGGCGTGGCGGGAGCAGGCGCGGCAGGGGCAGCAGGCGCGCTTTTTGCGACGGCATACTGGCGGGCCGTGCTTTCCATAACGGCCCGTCCCACCACCAGCCATTTGTCGCCAACCTTGCGCAGGGCAAGCCAACTTGTCATGCGGGCAGGGGTGGTCACCTGGGCCACGGCGGCGTCGGAGCCGATTTCCGTAATCTTGGCGTTATTCAGGCTTTCAGGCACCCAGGGGCAGTTGGGCGTCTCAACCTCACGGCATTGGGCCATAAGCTCGCCCGTGCTGACGCCACGGTTGAACTGGTTGTGCAGGCGCGATTCCATATCCACGATGCTGCCCAAAATCTCATCCATGCCGCCAATGCCGAGCGAACGGCCCAAGCTGTCCAAAAGTCCCAGCGGCGCCTCTTCTTTGGCGAGATTCTTCATTTCATTATTGGCAAAGCTCTTCATGTCCATACCAGCCAGAAAAGCGGCACTGTCGTTCTTTTTCAAAGCCTCGGCCATGCCGTTAAGCGCTTTTTGCGGCCCGGAGGAAACGCAGGCGGCCACCAGCGCCGCCAGAATAAGCAATACAAAAAAATAACGTGAGGAACGGCTACCTATTTTCATACACACCCCTTGGCAAATATTCAGCATTTCAACTTTGGGAACAAACATTCCCATAGGTTTACATCGTTTACCTTGCTGCGCGACAGCTCCATAAAACAGCACCTAGAGCAGATTAACTTTGAGAATGTACATTCTCAAAGTTTAAGATACGCTCGCTTCGGTGCTTAACCGCGCAGATAAACTGCGCTTACACCTCTGCGGCGGGCGTCTGCTTCCGCATCCGCCAGAGCAATTTCAAAGTGAAATTGCTCTAGAAACAGCACTTGCGCCTTTGTGACTGTTGCCCGCGTGAAGGCTACAGGCATGTCATTTTGATAGTGCCCTGGCCACGCGCCAGACTGCATCAACAGCGCATCTGGAACGCCACAGACTTTTTATACCCTTTCGCGCGCGCCAGAGCAAATCAACTTTACCAATTTATCTCCGCAACGTCTCAATGCTGCCGCTTTGACGCGTGACCGCGCCGTGACACCACTTTTGCGCTGTCACGGCGCGCCCCTGCACACGCTGCGGCCCACCGCGCCACGATGAACGCGCCCAAAAGCAAAGGGGCCGCCGCTCCGCCGCAGGGCTTTTTTTCCTCCCGGCCTTCTGCTACACATGGGCCACGAGCAGCGCACGGCATTGTGCCTGAGGCGCAGCGTCAGGAGGCACTTACATGAAAGTCATTATTATGTGTGGCGGCAAGGGCACGCGCTTGCGCGAAGAAACCTCGGTCAAACCCAAGCCTATGGTCGAGATCGGCGGACGGCCCGTGCTGTGGCACATCATGTCCATTTATGCCCGCTTCGGCTTCAAGGATTTTGTACTGCCGCTGGGCTACAAGGGGCAGGTCATAAAGCAGTATTTTCATGACTACAATATCCGCAACACGGATTTTACCGTTGATCTGAAAAACGGCGACATCACCACCTACCCCAGTCACATTGAAGACTGGCGCGTCACCCTGTGCGACACCGGCGAGGACACCCTCAAGGGCGGTCGTCTCAAACGTGTGGCCAAGTATATTGACACTGACAGCTTCATGGTCACTTATGGCGACGGCGTGGCCGACATCGACCTGCAAAAGCTTATCGAGTTCCACAAGCAGTCAGGCAGCATCGGCACCTTCACGGGCGTGCGCATGCCCTCGCGTTTCGGCACAGTGCGTACCGACGACAAGGGCAAAATCCTTTCATGGGAAGAAAAACCCGTGCTGGACGAATACATCAACTGCGGCTTTTTTGTCTTCAAACGCGAGTTTCTGGACTACCTCACCGAGGACGAAAGCTGCGACCTTGAAAAAGAACCCCTGCAAAGGCTTGCGGCTGAAGGGCAGCTTTCAATGTACCCGCATCCCGGCCAGTGGCAGTGCATGGACACGCTGCGCGACTCCATCAAGCTCAACGAGCTTTGGGACTCCGGCCGCGCTTTCTGGGTGTAAACCCGCGTTTCACGTCAGGCGCGTCGGGACGGAACGGAGCATCTTTGTTCCAGCTTCCGTCCTGTCGCGCTGCAACCATTTCTGAAGGAGCAAACCATGTTTGCCAACGCATACAAGGGACGCCGGGTTTTCGTAACCGGGCACACGGGCTTTAAAGGCTCCTGGCTGGCGGCATGGCTGAGCCAGATGGGCGCTGTGGTGGGCGGTTTTTCCGACGACGTGCCCACCACCCCTTCGCATTACAGCGCCATGAACCTTGGCGCGCACCTTGAGACCGACCTGCGCGGCGACATTCGCGACCGCGACGCCCTTGTGCGGGCCGTGCGCCAGTTCCGCCCGGACGCGGTCTTCCATCTGGCCGCCCAGGCCCTGGTGCGTAAATCCTATGACGATCCGGCGCTTACGTTTGAGTCCAACATGATGGGCACGCTCAACATGCTGGAGGCAGTGCGCGCCTGCCCCGACGTCGGCGCTGTGGTCATGATCACCTCGGACAAGTGCTACCGCAATGACGAGTGGGTGTGGGGCTACCGCGAAACCGACCACCTTGGCGGGCACGATCCCTACTCCGCTTCCAAGAGCTGCGCCGAAATCATCGCGCATTCCTATTTTGAGAGCTTTTTCAAGGACGGCCCGGCCTGCGCCACGGTGCGCGCGGGCAACGTCATCGGCGGCGGCGACTGGGCCACAGACCGCATTGTGCCCGACTGCGCCCGTGCCTGGGCAGCAGGCCAGCCTGTGCAGATCCGCAGCCCCTGGGCCACCCGCCCCTGGCAGCTGGTTCTGGAGCCGCTTTCGGGCTACCTGTGGCTGGGCGCGCGGCTGCTTCTTGGCCAGAACAACCCCTTTGACCTGCGCGGTCAGGCGTACAACTTCGGCCCCGCCGCTGATGTGAACAATACCGTGGCCGAGGTGGTTGAAGCCCTGGCCATGCACTGGCCCGGCTTTAACAGCGAAATGGACAAGGCCGGGCAGGCCGGCATGAAGGAATGCACCCTGCTCAAGCTTTGCTGCGACAAGGCCCTGGCCCATCTGGGCTGGAAGGCCACGCTGAATTTTGAAGAAACCATCCGCTACACTGCGGAATGGTACCACTGCTTCTATCAGGGCGAAGGCGGGAAAAAACCGCAGAACATGCTGGACTTCACGCTGGGCCAGATTTCGGCCTATGTGAACGCCGCCGAACAGCGCGGACAGGTGTGGGTAAAGTAATGGAAGCCACAGAAAGCACGGCGCAGGATGTGGGCATTGAAGGCGCATTGCTGCAACCGCTGGCGGTGATCCCCACTCCCGGCGGCCCGGTGATGCATATGTTGCGCCCCGAATCCGCCCTGCTGCCCGATTTTCACCAGTGCTTCGGCGAAATATATTTTTCCGAAGTTCTGCCCGGTCACGTCAAGGCGTGGAAGCGCCATACCCGCCAGGTACAGCATTTTGCCGTTCCTTCCGGCCTTTTGCGCATCGTGCTGTATGATGACAGGCAAGGCTCCGCCACTAAAGGCGTTTTGTGCGAACTGGCCCTGGGCAGGCCGGACAACTACGCCCTGCTGCGCATCCCCACGGGCGTGTGGTACGGCTTTGCGGCCATGGGCGACGCGCCTGCCCTCATATGCAACTGTGCGGACATTCCCCACGATCCGACCGAAGGCCAGCGCCTGCCCGTGGATGATCCTTCCATTCCCTACTCCTGGAACGCGGGAAAGGCATAACCATGGCATACAGCAGTCTGTTGCGGGCCGCCTGGCAAGGGCGGCCCGACAATGCCCCTCGCCTGTCGGGCGCAGCGACGTTGCGCGCATGGTGGCAAGCCTGCCGCCCACCCTTCTTCATCACGGCGGCCATACCGGTAACTTTGGCTCTGGCCTTTGCCTTTCGCCTTGAGGGGCAGATCAGCCCACGGCAGTGGACTGTTTACGGCCTTCTTCTGCTCGGCTGCTTTATGGGGCTGACCATAGCCAACTTCGCCAATGACCTTTTCGACCATATCCTTGGTGTGGACGGCGGCGACAATATCGGCGGATCGCGCGTTATCCAGAACGGCTCCATCAGCCCCCGCCAGCTTTCGGTAGCGCTTATGCTGCTTACCCCCGCCACGCTGGCTGTGGGCGGGCTGCTCATAGCCATGACGCCCGCAGGATTGCGCTGCGCTTTGTGGGCCGCGAGCCTTTTTGCCGTGGCTTCGGCCATTTTCTACGTGGCCCCGCCCCTGCGCTACGGGCACAGGGCGCTGGGTGAGCTGTTCGTCTGCCTGAACATGGGCTTTATCATGGTTTGCGCCAGCACGTCCCTGCTGCTGCAAGTCTTTGACCCCCGCAGCATGGCGCTGGCGCTTCCCATAGGGCTTATGGTGGCGGGCGTGCTGTACTACCAGAGCCTGCCTGAAATCGAAACAGACCTTGCCGCCGGCAAACACACTCTGGCCAACAGGCTGGGCAAGGACAGGGCCGCGCTGGTCTTTCGCCTGTGGTGGCCCGCCGTATGGCTGCTGCTGCTCAATTTGTGGGCGACCGGGCTGGCGGGCTGGCCTGTGGCGCTGGCCCTGCTGGGCCTGCCCTTTTATCTGCGGGCCTGCCGCCATATCGAGGCGGCAGGGTCCGGCGACTGGCTGCCTCTGGACGCGTATGGGCATCTGGTGCGCAAATGCTATCTTTTGAGCGGCGCGGCGCTCATTGCCGGAGTGGCCCTTTAGGGCAATTTTCCGTTGAGGATGGTTCTTCTCAACGTATCCTCGCCTCGACGCATAACCGACAAAAAAATCCCGCTTACGCCTTTAGGGTGAACGCCCACCCCCTATAAAGATTTTAGGGGGTGGGGGCGTGGGGGAGGAGACCCTTTTGCAAAAGGGTCCCTCCCCCACAAAACGCCTTTACCCGACCACCCTCCCCCACAAAAATTTTCAAACTGACAGCCCCCTGAAGCACGAAAAAAGGGGCGGCACAGGCCGCCCCTTTTTTCGTAAAAAACAACTCGTCTTGCTTCTCAGCCCAGCACGGCCCTGGCTTCAGCCAGCCGGGCCTCGTCTTCACGGTCAAGGGCTCGCAGGGCACGGGCCAGGGTCTGCCATGCCTCGGGCCTGTCGTGCAGGCCCGCGCTCTTGCGGGCCAGCAGTTCCGCCATGGCCGGGTCTTCGTTGCCGTCAAGATAGATATTGGCCAGCAGCAGCATGGAGGCCGCGTCCTGCGGATTGCGCAGCAAGGCCTCGTGCAGCAGTTCGCGGGCTTCGCCGCCCTTGCGCTGCCGGGCAGCCACACGGGCCAGATGCCGCCTGGCCACGCCTGGACGTCCGGGGGCGGCGTCTTCAATGGTGGCGGCCAGTTCGTAATAGCGGCGGGCTTCGGCCCTTCTGCCGCTTTGCTCGCACAACTGCCCGAGGCGTATATGGGCGAACAGATGGTCGGGCGCAGTCTTGACGCACTGGCGGTAATAGCGTGCGGCGGCGCGGCGCTCACCCAGGCTTTGGCAGACGTTGCCGAGATTGTAGTTGATCTGCGTGGCTGTGCTTTCGTCCGGCTTGTGACGCAGGGCCTCAAGAAAATGCCTGCGCGCCTCATGCCTGCGCCCCAGGGCCGCCATGCACACGCCAAGGGAGTTCCAGGCCATGACGTTGGTTTCGTCCGCCAGCAGGGCCAGCTTGTATTCCTCAAGCGCGCCGAACACGTCGCCAAGGCTGTAACGCCGGTCAGCGCTGATGTTCAGGGCCAGCGAGTTGCACTGCCCCACTCTTGGGTGCGGCAGAAGAAGGGCATATTCCAGCGCCCTGAGAGCGCAGTCGGGCATCTCGGCCTTGCGGTACTGCAAGAAGGGAAAGGCGGCCAGACCCGCAGCGGCATCGACGCCCGCGTCTTTCAGGGCCGAGCACAGGGATTCATACAGGGGCACGACGTTCTGCGGCTCTGAACCGGGGTGGAAAAAAATCAGGCTGTTGCTGCCATAAAGCCCGGCAAAGGGGGCGGCTCCTGCATCGTGCGGGGCGGCCCCACGCAGCAACTTTTCCCACAAATGCAGGGCTGTTGCCGCCGTGGAGCTTGATGCGCCCTCCATGCGGAGGATGGCGAGCACAAAACGGCCGCGGCGCTCGCTTTCCTGCGCAAAGCGATTGAGAAAATCACCGTGACCGCACAGCGCCGCCTGTCCGGCATCTGCGGCAGCGGCGGCAGCGACGGTATCTGCGGAGTCTGCGACATTCACGCCAGTCACGGCAGCTGCCATACGGCTGGCGGACTCGGCCTCAGCCTGGGCATGCCCTGTTGTGGCGCTTTCTGAAGTTGCCGCAGGGAATGCAGCAGGGAATGCGGCCTTGCCAGTGGCCAGCACTGGACTGGCCGCCGGGGCGGGACTGGCCGCCAGCGCTGAACTGCCCGTCTGTGCTGAACTGGCCGCATGCCCGGGACTGCCCTCAGGAGCGGCGGAACCCGTTTCCCCCTGTTGCCGCGCGTGCCCGGCTGTTTCGGCAGGCGGAGCGACTGCGGCATGCTGTTGCCCGGCAGGCACGGAAGGCATGCCCTGTACGTCGGAAAAATGCAGCACGGGATCGTGTCCGTCGAGATCCGGGCTGAGCACAGGGCTTTGCCCAAGAAGCGCCAGACTGTCGCCGGGCGCGGGCAGAAAGGTGGTGTCTACCAGATGCAGAATTTCGGCAATGGAATCCCTGTCGCCCACACGCAGCAGCACGATTTCGCCCTTGTGGCGCGCCTTCTGACCGGGTTCGGCGCTCCACACCGCAAAGCGCATGCCTTCACGGGCCTTGGCCTGTCGCCCAAGGCTGATGCGCAGACGGCCCACCGGCAATGCTTCCAGCACAAGCCCGCCCTCTTGCAGAATGCGGGCAAAAGGCATGACGCGCCCCTCGCAGAAACGGTTGCCTGCCGCCCCCGCAGCGGTCTGACCCGCAACATCCGCAGCCAGCCGGGCTCTGGCCATGAGCAGCCGGGCCTGCTCATACATGCCAAGCCTCATTTCTGCTCCCTGCATGTCTTGCGGATACAGGGCGTGCCCGGCGCACAGGCGTGGAGCCACACCCTGTTTTGTCAGGGGCGGCACGGGACGCAGCGCCTGCATGCGGGCCAGCACGGCGCAGGCCAGCTTATGGCATGCGCCACGCCCGCTGGCGGAAAGCAAAAGCGCCATTTCGTGCGTTCCCACCCGCGCGGCAAGCACGTCTGAAGGCAGAACACCACGGCAGGCGGCGGCAAGCTGGCACATGACATTCTCGCCAAAGGCATAGCCATACCGCCGGATCATATCAGGCCCGTTGCTGAGGCGCAGCAGCACAATGCCCATACACATGCGGTACATGGGCGCTGCAAGGCCTTCCGGCGCGGAAGGTTCTTCAAGATGGGCGCGCACCCTCTCAGCCTCGCCCTCCATACGGGCAAAAAGGCTTTCCTCGGTGACAAGGCCAGTAACGGCGTCGGTACGCACAGCCTTGGCGCGAGCCAGATTTTCCAGACACAGGGAGGCAAGGGCAGGCAGCACCTGTAAAAGAGGCCGCACCTCACGGACGCGCACGCCGTGCAGCATGACCATGCCAAGCTGATGCCCGCCCCAGTGCAGAGGCAAAAGCAGCCTGCGCTCGCGCGTCAACAACCGTGGTTCTTCCGGGGTGCTCTCTCTGGGAAAATAGAGCGCGTGACCGCTGAAACTCAGGAACGCCGACAACTGGCGGCACAGCTGACCTTCCATTTCCATGAGGTCTTCACGGGCAAGCTGTTGTATGGCCCGCAGTTCAGACCATTCCCGCGTAAGGGCGCTGTCGCCATGGGCTGACGCGCCCCAAAAATTCTCTGTCCCGCCCGTCCAGTCCATCCAGCCTGTCCCGTCCGGGGATTGGGGAGCCAAGATGGGCGCATCCGCCTGAACGGCGGCATCGGGCCGGGAATCCGGCATGTCATGGCCCTTGCCCTTGTGGCTTGCTCCGGCGATTTTTCGCTTTGTGTTCCGGGTCATTTCCTGAAATCCTTCTGCGGTCGGCAACATCAGTTTTATGGCGGCAGTGTAGTGCGCTCACAGGAGCTTGTCTAGAAAATATCTTGAAAAGTCGCCTCTGGCGCGTCAAACACCACGCACAGGCTTGCCCAGCGAAAATTAAGAGGTTAGTATCTGGCCAACGCACGTTGATGGCACGCTGCTGCTCCGCAGCGTATCGCCATCTCTGAACCGCAATCCCCATATACAAGCAAGGAAAACCCACATGGCAGTTGCTGCTTTTCCCATAGGCCCATTACAGACCAACAGCTATCTTATCCACAAGACTTCCAAGGCCGTGGCCATTGACGTAGGCGGCGACCCCGCCCCCATGCTGGAATACCTGGACACGCACCACCTGAAGCTTGACGCCATCTGCATAACCCACCGCCATTTCGACCATATGTACGGTGTGGCCGCTCTGGAAGAAGCCACCGGCGCGCTGGTATACATTCCGCAGGACGATGACAGCCTTGCGGGCACGGACTCCGGCAAGGGCGGCGTCTGGGGCTTTCCGCCGGTTCCGGAATTTACGGCCGTACCCATGCCCATGGGCAATACAATCTTTGGTGACATGGTCTGCCAAGTGCTTAAAACACCAGGGCATACCCCTGGCGGCGTCTCCCTTTACTTCCCCGACGAGCACGCTGTTTTTTCCGGCGATGCCCTGTTCTACCGCTCCATCGGGCGCACGGATTTTCCCGGCGGCGACCACGACACCCTCTTGCGCTCGCTCAAGGATGTACTCTTCAAACTGCCCGCTGAAACCATTGTATATCCGGGACACGGCCCCACAACCAATATTGGCGACGAAATCGCCAATAATCCCTTTTGTGGCGAGTTCAGGCCATGAGCAGACCACTAGCCCTTCTTTGCAGTCCGCACCCTGATGGCGTGTCGGACAGTGTGGCCCGACTTGTGGCCGAGGGGGCAGCCGAGGCCGGAGCCGACTGGCAGATTTTGGCCTTGCGGGACTATGCGTTTGAGGGTTGTGTCGATTGTGGCGGCTGTAGCAGGCCGCCGCACAGGTGTACGCTGGCGGGCCGGGACTACGGCGGCATGAAGGACAGGGCTGATGAAATATTTTCGCTTATTGAAGCCGCACCCCTGCTCTTCATATCCGCGCCCATCTACTTCTACTCCCTGCCCGCGCATTTCAAGGCGCTCATTGACCGCTCCCAGCGTTTCTGGGCCGCCCAAAACCACGCATCGGCAACCAAGCCCCTGCTTCCCCGTCCGCCAATCAAACCCACACTGGTGAGCCTGGTGGCCGGAAGGCCGCGCGGCAATCTGCTGTTCTCCGGCTCCCTGCTGACCCTGCGCTACTTTCTTTCCCCGCTGAACGCGACCATCAGCGAAACACGGCTGTTGCGCGGGCTTGAAAAGGTGAAAGACCTGGAAGAACGCCCCGCTGTCCGCGCCGCGCTGCATGCCTGGGGACACGATTGGGGCTGCAGGCTCATGGCGGGCAAGATACCGGGGTATAACCCGGCCGCCATCTCCGGCCCGGATTGCGCCAAGGACAGCCCGCCCTCCGCGAGCTGACCGTGCCCATCCGGGGCACTGACCCTTTTGGCCCGTCTGCTGACCAGATGCCATCGACAATTGTCAGGTAGCCGGATGAACGTGCAGCTCGCCCACAAACTCTCCACAGCCGCCCGTTTTCTGGGACTTGCCCAGGCACGGTGCTTTCACTGCCTGCGCCCTTTCAGCCCTGACGGCGAAATTTTTTCCGCCAGCACCGCCTGGCCGCCTGCGGGTTTCTTTGACCCTGACGCTTCCCTGTGCCCCTCTTGCCGCGACCTGCTTGTGCCCTACAGGGGGCCGCGCTGCCCTTTGTGCGGCCTGCCCGCCCCAATGCCCAGCGGCCTGCCCGCCCCCAGGCCAGTTGGCGGCTGCGGAACTTCACAGGAAGCATACCAGGGCAGTCTGTGCGGGCGTTGCCTCGCAGACCCGCCGCCCTGGACGCGAGCCGCATTTTACGGCCTGTACCGCCAATCCCTGCGGCATGCGCTTTTGCGGCTCAAGTTTGACGGGCACCTCTATCTGGCCCCGCTGCTTGGCGCTTTTCTTCTGGAAGCCGCACACTGTCTGCCCGGCCCCGACGCCCTGCTGGCTGTGCCGCAGTACCCGGATCATCTGCGGCACAGGGGCTACAATCAGGCGCATGAGCTTGCAAAGGCCCTGCACGCGCAGACCGGCCTTGCACTTGTTCCCGACCTGCTCAGCCGCACCCGCCCTGGCCCTGCCCAGGTTGGCCTCAGCGCCCGCTCGCGGCCGGAAAACGTGCGCCACAGCTTTGCGGCCTCCCCTGAGGTAAAAGGCTTGCGCCTGTGGCTGGTGGACGACGTCATGACCACGGGCAGCACCCTTCGCGCAGCGGGTCTGGCGCTGCTCAAGGCGGGAGCCAGCAGGGTGGATGTACTGGTGGTGGCCCGCACGCCCAAAGAAGATATGGACGTCACTGACAACAGCGCGCCTTAGAGCATTTTAACTTTGAAAAAGTATAAATGCTCTGAGGCTGCACGAAAGTGCAGCGCGCCACAACGTGGCGTGGATTCAGCCGAGCTTTAGCCGTTGCGACGAAGGAAGCTACGGACAAAGACAGCATGCGTAACGACACGGCTTGTTCCATACAATCGCTGTCGCCATTCGTAAGGCTCGTAAACTCGCCAACGACTGCCGCAAAGACAGCAATTGGTTAATAGAGCGACCAGCCTGCTGATGGTTGTCGCAAATCACATTTTTCGGCTGAATGAACACTTTGAAATGTGTTGCATTTCAAAGTTAATCTGCTCCAGTGGCAAACTGGTCAAAAAGTCACAGGTCTGCCACATGACAATGCGAAAACGTTCTGCTATGTTCTCGCAAACAGGACGTTCCGCCCTGGCTCCGGTATGCTTGGGGCCACAGGGCTCACATCCGGCATTGCAGGAGCCTTCATGCCGCGCCTTTCTTTTTCATCCAGCCTGCCGCACGCGGTGGGCGCCATTTTGTCCACTGCTCTGTGGGCCTTTGTGTGCTGTGCCTTTACAGCGGTTTCAGCCAACGCCCAGGTGACCTTGCTGGTGCCGAGCCAGCCCAGCATCGAGGCTCCGGCCAAAACCGACAAGGCAGACGCTTCCGGCAAGCGCGATGACAAAAAGCAGGAAAGCAAACAGCCTGCGCCCAAACCGGAAAAAAGCGCGGACACCGGCAAGACCGCTGCCAGCGCCCGCAAACCGGAAGCCGCCGCTGCACCCACGGCCAAAGCCGCACCCGCCGCCGAGCAGGGGGCCGCAAAAACGCCCGCAACGCAGGGAACGCCACAGCAGGGCACGCCACAGCAGGGAACGCAGCCAGCTGCGGAGGCCCCCGCATCGCCGCCGCCCCCGGAGCTTCCCGTCATCGACGAACAGGTTGATGTGCTCATCACCATGATGCGCCCCTTCCAGTACCAGAGCCTTGTCATGGATATGCCGCAACTGTTCGCCGCACTGCGCTATGACAACGCCAGCCCGGTCAAGGACGGTCTCATTCAGCCAGCACGCCGCGACCTTCTGGGCGATGTGGAAGAAATCGGCTACCTTGATCAGAAAGCCTGGGGAGCCAACGTAGCGCTGACCACTCCTGGCCTTTACCAGTTCATCATTGAAGGCCGCCCCTGGTGGGACGCCGCCCGTGGACAGTTTTTGCAGCACTACGTAAAGACCATGCTGCCCGTACACGGCGTGGAACGCGGGTGGGAGCAACCCGTGGGCCAGGTGTTTGAAATCCAGGCACTTACCCGTCCCTTTGGGCTTACCGCACCCGCCATCTTCTCTGGCGTCGCCCTGCTGCACGGCAAGGCCCTGCCCAACGCTCCCGTGCGCATGATGCGCATCAATACGGAAAAACGCCCCGTCCCCACGCCCTGGCATGAAGAGATGGAAGCGCGCACCGACAAGGCTGGCCAGTTCTCCTTCATACTCAACCAGCCCGGCTGGTGGTGCTGTATGGCAACAACGCCTGGCGATCCCCTCAAGGGGCCGGACGGCCAGCCCAAACCCCTGAATCTGGGCGCGCTTTTCTGGCTGTATGTGGATGGCGCTGCCGATGCCCGCAAGCGCTGATCCTGTCGGGGATAAGGACGTCATGGCGTTTTGGCGCGGCACGGCCACGCCAGAACACATAGAAGAATAAAGCGTCAGGCCAATTGTAAAATTGAAATTACCCTAAGCCGCCATAAAAAATATTTTTTGACGCTTCACTGCAGGGCCGGACGAAAATCCGGCCCTTGCCTTTTCCGTCACAATGTTTATGGTAAGAAAGGCTAAACAGAACGTGCTGCTATCGCACACTGCAACCCAACAACCCCCTCCTGGGAGCTGTTCATGAAATTAAGTGCCTTTCTGACCATTGTTCTCTTTCTTTGCTGTTCCATCATGCTTGCCGTGCCCGACGCTACTGAAGCCGCCCGCCTTGGTGGCGGCAGTTCCTTTGGCAGCAAGCCCTTTATGAGCACCCCCGCGCCGCGACCCACCATGCGCCAGGACGCCCCGCAAGCCCCACGGTCGTCCATGAACCAGCCCCAGGCTGCGCCGCAGGCTCCCCGGCCCGGCATGTTCGGCGGTATGGGCGGCCTTTTCGGCGGTCTTCTGGCCGGCACGCTGCTTGGCTCGCTGCTGGGCGGTCACGGTTTTGCCGGCGGCGGCTTTATGGATATCATCATCATTGGCCTTCTGGTCTTTTTTGGGCTCAAGCTTTTTGCCCGGTTTCGCGGTCAGCAGGCTCCTGCGGGCGCAGACGCTCGGAGCGGGCAAGGCGGCTCGTATGACGACCGCATGCAGGGCATGCAGCGCGAATCCACAGGCAGCAACGGATGGGATGTGCTGCGCGGCGACGGCTCCGGCCCGTCCGCGCAGGCAGCCGCTGGCCCCAATATTCCCATGCCCGACGGATTTGATGCTGAAGAATTTCTGCGCGGAGCCAAGATGGCGTACACCCGGCTGCAAAACGCCTGGGACAAGCGCGACATGGACGACATCGCCCAGTTCACCAGTTCTGCCGTGCAGCACGCCGTGCGCGAGCAGATGGAAGCCGACCCCAAGCCGAGCAACACCGAAATTCTTCTGGTCAATGCCCAGCTGCTTGGTGTGGAAAATGAAGGCAGCGAGCAGTACGCCCAGGTCTTCTTTGATGTGCTGATGCGCGAAAGCCCTGACCAGCAGGCTCCGTCCACCGTGCGCGAAGTATGGCATTTCATGCGCCCTGTGCAGGGCGGCAGCTGGAAACTGGACGGCATCCAGCAGGTAGAGTAACATAGGCGGTCCGCATTGGCGGAAATGCTCCAGCATACACTATGCCGGAAGCCCCAGGCTTCCGGCTTGTTTTTGGCAACCTTGGAGAACATATGAAAAATTATGTCGAAAAACACGACAAACTGCTACGGCATCTGCAAATGACCATTGAAACCGCCACTCCGGATTACGCCAGAGTGACCATGCCCCTTACCGAAAACCACAAGAACGGCATGGGCTGCGCTCACGGTGGAGCCATTTTTTCGCTGGCCGACGTGGCTTTTGGGGCTGCGGCCAATGCGGGCAAGGATATGGGGGTGGTGAGCCTTTCAACCACCATCGAATTTCTGCGTCCCGGCAAATGTGGCCCCCTGGCTGCCGAATCCTATGTGGTACGCAAGGGCCAGCGCATTCAAAGCTATACCGTAAAGGTTTTCGACGGCACCGGAGATCTTATCGCCCAGTGCATGGCTTCCGGGTATCAGACAGACATCTTGCTGCCAGAATAAGCTGCGTCAACGACAATGGCTTTTCAGCCCGGCGGCCTTCAAGGTTTGCCGGGCTGCTTCCTTTTTATGCCGCCCGGACTTATATTCGCCATACTGGAGCATTTAACACTTGAAATGCTCGCGTACGGCAGGCAAAAGCCCGCCTACTCGCATTTCGTGGCAAGGATTTTCAAAAAAATCCTTGCAGAGCATTTAACTCATTTCATTCGTAAACTGCTCTGGCTGCCGACAACGCGGCCAAAAAAACACCAGGAGGACGCCATGGCAAGCGGTTGGGCCGGAGACGGCGCAGTGCAGGATCAGATCCAGGATTCCATCAATGACGAAGTTGCCCGCGCGCGGCGCAATCTTCCCAGCGGTGAAAGCCTGAGCCATTGCGAGGAGTGCGGGGAGCCCATCCCGCAGGCCCGACGTGAAGCCCTGCCGGGCGTGCGCCTGTGCGTCGCCTGCCAGCAGGAGGCGGACAGGGAACAACAGGCAGTTTCTCTTTATAATCGGCGCGGCAGCAAGGACAGCCAGTTGCGGTAGGCATGCCGTTTGCCACCACTCGCCCCCCGTTCGCGCCACTCGCCCCCCGCTCGCGCTACTCGCCCCATTTGCCCCATTTGCGCAGCCGTCAGGACAATTTCAGAGCACATTTGCCCTGCCGCAATTCTGGCCGCCACTCCTGTAGCGCTGCCCCGCCGCAAATCCTTGCGGCATGTTCTGCTTACAGAACGCTGACAGCCGCCCGGCTTTAAGGTACCGTGCTGCCCATGAGACAGCACTTCAGTGATTTCACCCATATTGAACAGCATCTGGACAGTCTGGGACTTTTTCACATGGACATGGGCCTTGACCGCATGTGGCACGCCCTGTCGGCCCTGGGTCTTGTCCGGCCTCCCTTTGTGACGGTGCAGGTGCTCGGCACCAACGGCAAGGGGTCCACCGCCTCCTTTCTTGCTTCCCTGTGCGCTGCCCACGGCCTGCGCGCGGGGCTGTACACCTCCCCGCACTTTGTCAGCCCAACGGAGCGCATCCGCATCGACGGCAGGCCCTGGCCGCAGGAATTGTGGACCAGCCAGGCCAACAAGGTCATGGATGCCGCCCCGGCACTGACGTACTTCGAGTTTCTTACCGTGCTCGCCTTGCTGGCTTTTGCGGAAGAGCGGGTTGATGTGGCCATTCTTGAGGCAGGGCTTGGCGGCAGCCACGACGCCACCACCGCCGTCAGCGCCGATGTGCTCTGCTTTGCCCCCATAGCTATGGACCACAAGGACGTGCTTGGCGACAGTCTTGCGGCCATCGCCAAGGACAAGGCCGGGGCCATCCGTTCGGCGGCTCCCGTGTGCTCCACCTTTCAGTTTCCACAAGCTGCGCGGGCCATTGAAGCCGCCGCGCGCGAGCACAAGGCACCGTTGATATGGGCTGGCGCGGCCGACGCATCCCTGGAACTGGGGCTTCCCGGGCCGCATCAGAAAAACAACGCTGGCCTTGCGCTGGCCGCGTGGCAACTGCTGGCCCCCATGCTCGGCAAAGACCCGCAAGACGCGCAGGCGCGAAAATGCGGCCTTGCCCGGGCATTTATTCCCGGCCGCCTGCAGTACGTGCCCGCCACGAGCGCCATGCCGCCTCTTTTACTGGACGGCGCGCACAACCCCCACGGCATGGCCGCCCTCATGGCGGCCTTGCAGCAGGCAAACATACAGCCCGCCGCCATCGTGTTTTCCTGCCTGGGGGACAAGGACTGGCAGACAGCGGCCGCCATGCTGAAAAAACAGGCAGGCGACGCCCCGATCTTCGTGCCCCCGCTGGACAATCCCAGAGCGGCCAGCGCGCAGGACGTGGCACGCTTTTTCAACGCCACGCCCCCGTCCACGGCCCAGGCCATGCCTGACGCGCAGGGCAGCGCGGCCAGCACGCCCCCCGACGCTTCGCCGCTGGCGCAGGCTCTGGCCCATGCCGCAGCCGTGGCGCGGGCCTGCCCGGGCCGCCCGGTGCTGATCACAGGTTCGCTCTATCTGCTGGCAGAATTTTTCAGCCTTCACCCCGCATACCTTTCGCACCAGGACGCGATTCACCAGGACGAAACCAGCCCGGACGTAATCCGCCAGGACGAAACCAGCCCGGACGTAATCCGCCAGAACGCAATCCGCCAGGACGCAACTCAAGGGAAAACAGCCCATGAATAAACTCTTTCGCGCCATCCCCGCCGTGGACCTTTGCCTAGCGGCCCTTCACGAGGCCGACCCTCATCTGGCCGACGCTCCGCGCACCTTTGTGCGGGATCTTGTGACCGCATTCTGGGATCAGCAGCGGCAGGCCATCCGGGAAGGCCAGTACAGCTCCGCCCATGAACTGGCGCTCGAAGCCCGCCTGCAAGACCTTGCGGCCTATGTGCGGGCAGGCCTGCGGAGCCACTTCAGCGCGGCGCTCAACGCCACCGGGGTGGTGGTGCATACCAATATGGGCCGCTCGGTGCTGGCAAAAGAAGCGCGGGAGGCGGTCATCACCGCCGCCACAGGCTACTGCAACCTTGAACTGAACATGGCCACCGGCGGGCGCGGCAGCCGTCACTCCCTGGTGGAAGACCTGCTCTGCCGTCTCACAGGGGCCGAAGCGGCCCTTGTGGTCAACAACAATGCCGCCGCCGTGCTGCTTGTGCTGGACACCTTTTGCAAGGGCGGCGAAGTGGTGGTCTCGCGTGGCGAACTGGTGGAAATCGGCGGCAGCTTCCGCATTCCCGAAGTTATGGAAAAAAGCGGCGCCACCTTACGCGAAGTGGGGGCCACCAACCGCACCCATCTGCACGACTACAGAGCGGCCATCAATGAAAACACCCGCGCCCTCATGCGCGTGCATACGTCAAACTACCGCATTGTGGGCTTCCACTCTGCCGTGTCCCTGCCAGAACTGGCAGAACTGGCGAAGGAGCATGATCTCCCGCTTATTGAAGACCTGGGCAGCGGCAGCCTGACGGATTTTTCGGCCGTTGGCCTGCCCAATGAACCCACGGTTCCTTCAGTGCTGGCCCAGGGCGCGGATATTGCCACATTTTCCGGCGACAAGGTACTGGGCGGCCCGCAGGCGGGCATCATTACGGGCCGCAAAAGCATGGTGGACAAGCTCAAGAGCAATCCGCTCACCCGCGCCCTGCGTTGCGACAAGCTCTGCCTTGCCGCCCTTGAAGCCACCCTGCGCCTCTACCTTGACCCGGACAAGGCCCGGCAAAGCGTGCCTACCCTGCGCATGATCTGCCGCACCGCCGAAGAACTGCACAAGGACGCCCGCTCCCTGGCCGCCGCCCTGCGCAGGGGCCTCAACGCCAATCCGCAAACATCCTGCCACATAAGCCTGCGGGCCGATGTTTCCCGCGTGGGCGGCGGGGCCTTCCCCCAGTACGATTTGCCCACCACCCTGGTGTGCCTCAAGCCTGCCGCATGCAGTCCCACGGCGCTCAAGGCCGCCCTGCTGCGCACTGAACCGCCCCTTATAGGAAGGCTTGAGGATGACAGCTTCTGCCTTGACCCCCGCACCCTGGACACTGCGGACAGGCCCGCACTGCTGCGCGTTCTGCGCGAGGCACTGGCCCTTGCCGCCACAGGTCTTATATAGATAGCAAGATTGATTGCCGCCCCTCGCGGCCATAAAGGAAAACACCATGGAAAAGACGCTGACCTACAAGCCCAGAAACGCCTGGGAAGATGCGGACGCCAAGACCCGCAACCAGATGGAATCTTTGGCTCTTCGTTATATGGACTTTATCACGCGCTGCAAAACCGAGCGTGAAACCGTGGAATACGTGCGCGAACGCCTGACCGCCCAGGGCTATGGAGAAGATTTCAGCGGCGACCGCGTCATGCGCCCCATGCGCGGCAAAGCCATTTTTGCCGCCCGTCGCGGTACGCTGCCTCTGGATCAGGGGCTTGCCCTTGTGGCAGCCCATGCAGATACGCCGCGCCTTGACTTCAAGCAGCGCCCCCTTATCGAGCAGCCCGGCGTGGCGCAGGCCAAAACCCACTATTACGGCGGCATACGCAAATACCAGTGGCTGGCGCGCCCCCTGGCGCTGCACGGTGTGGTCATACGCGCCGACGGTTCAACACTTGAGGTCACCATTGGCGAAAAGCCCGGCGAGCCTGTTTTCTGCATTGCGGATCTTCTGCCGCATCTGGCGCAAAAACAGGTAACGCAGACCGTCAGCGATGCCTTTGAGGGCGAAAAGCTCAACATCATTCTGGGGCACAGCCCCAAGGCCGCCAAGAGCAAAAAAGACGAAGCGCCCAAGGAGCCCATCAAGGCCCAATTGCTTGAAATCCTCAATAAAAAATACGGCATTACTGAAGAAGACCTTATTACTGCCGAGCTTCAGGCCGTGCCCGCAGGGCCGGCGCGCTTTGTGGGTTTTGACAAGGCCCTGGTGGGCGGCTACGGCCAGGACGACCGCATCTGCGTGTTCGCGGCTCTTGAGGCCCTGCTGGAAGCCGAGGCCACCGGGCGCAGCATGGCGGTGATGTTCTGGGACAAGGAAGAAATCGGTTCGGACGGCGCAACCGGCGCGGCGTCGCGCTTTTTGCAGTACTGCATTGAAGACCTGACCCAGGCGTGGGCTCCGGGCCTGTCCGCATCGCGCGTCTTTATGGAAACCCGTGCCCTTTCCGCCGACGTTCAGGCCGCTCTGGACCCGGATTTTCAGGAAGTGCACGAAAAGCAGAACGCCGCCCAGATGGGCTATGGCCCCTGCTTCTCCAAGTTCACGGGCTCGCGCGGCAAATACGGCGCCAGCGAGGCCGATGCCGAATTTTTCGGCGCGTTGCGCAACCTGTTCAACAGCAAGAATATTCCCTGGCAGGCGGCGGAACTGGGGCGCGTGGACCACGGCGGCGGCGGCACGGTGGCGCTCTTTCTGGCGGCCTATGGCATGCACGTCATTGACCTTGGCCCGGCCGTGCTTTCCATGCACAGCCCCTTTGAACTGGCAAGCTGCGCGGATCTGCACACCACTGTTCAGGCCTACCGGGCTTTTCTTGAGTCAAGCATCTAGAGCAGTTTACGAATGAAATGAGTTAAATGCGCTGCAAGGATTTTTCTGAAAAATCCTTGCCACGAAATGCGAGCAGGCGGGCTTTTGCCTGCCGTACGCGAGCATTTCAAGTGTTAAATGCTCTAGCTGATCAGGTTTACGTGGGCAGGTTTACTTGGCCACGTATAGCTGGCCACGTATAGCTGGCCAGTGCGGTTTTAACAGAGCAGACAGGCTTTGAGCCACTGCGATGCCTGAAAGGCACGATCTCTGCCCCCTGCTTCCGAACAGAAAAACCTTTGTGGTATTACAGCATACTGTAAAGGTTTTAGGGGGTGGGGGCGTGGGGGAGGCGACCCTTTTGCAAAAGGGTCCCTCCCCCACAAAAACTGCTCCTGCATTGCAGGGCGCATAGTTGCGCGGTTTCTTGTTGCCCCTCCCTCACAAAGCTTGCCCCTGCACTGCATGGCGGCCCGCGCCAGCCCCAAACGGATACCCTATGGACATCGACAGTCAAAAACTGGCACTGCTCAACAGCGGCCAGGCCGCCTCAAGCAATCTTGCCGAAGCCCTTGCCGTGGATTTTGCCGCTCTTATGGCTGCGGCCGTTCCCGATGTGCCCGCCAGCGGCATTGACGCCCTGCGCGCGGCGGCGGGACTGGGCGTTTCCAAAAAGATGCGTCTGGCCGGAAAACTGCTGTATGAAACCTTTGGGGCTGACGGTCTGGTCCCCTGCGCAAGCCACCCCTCGGACACGGTGCGTGGCTGGGCCTGCTTTGCCCTCGCCCTTTGCCCGGCCCGCAATATTGAAGAACGGCTTGAAGCCGTGCGGCCCCTTGCCGATGACGGGCACTTCGGCGTGCGCGAATGGGTATGGATGGCCGTGCGCCCCCATCTCACCGAACACCTTGATGCGGCCATACCCCACCTCGTGGGCTGGACGGCGGATACTTCCGAACGGGTGCGCCGCTTCGCCAGTGAAAGCATACGCCCGCGCGGGGTCTGGTGCAGCCATATGGAAAGACTCAAACAGAACCCTGCCCTGGGCCTGCCGGTGCTGGAGCCGCTGCGGGCAGACCCGGCGGCCTACGTGCAGGACAGCGTGGGCAACTGGCTCAATGACGCTGCCAAATCCCAGCCGCAGTGGGTGCAGGATGTCTGCCACCGCTGGCTGGCTGAAAGCCCCTGCAAGGCGACGGAGCGCATCTGCAAGCGTGCTCTGCGCAGCATCAAGAAATAATATTTGAGATGCTTTGTGGGGGAGGGACCCTTTTGCAAAAGGGTCTCCTCCCCCACGCCCCCACCCCCTAAAACTCTTAAAGAATTTTTTGTTCTTTGGCGGAGGGGCCATACCATTTCAACATTTATCTGCTCCAGCTCTGCCCGCAAAGAGGCGCGCCCATGGCGCGCCTCTTTGCAGGGTAATTAACCCATTCCATTCGTAAATTGCTCTGGCATCAAAAATAATCCGAAAAATAGGGCCTGTCCGGGGGAATCAGCGCTTCAAGCGTTTTGAGCAGATGGTAGTCCATATCAATGCGGTCATTGTTATAGAGATAGGTTGGCCGCTTGTAGCCCATAAGCATGGTGGTCAGCGTCTGGATGTCCAGCGCGATGCGGTGTCCCGAATGGCATGTGGTCACCTGCTCGCAGACAGCCTCATCATCCTCCCACCGCACGTGGAATATGCCGTTGTTCCACGGCGCAATGGGATCTTTTACCTCAAAATCCAGCGTGAGCCTGGGATCGCTGAACTGGAAGGGGTAAAACTCCATAAAGCGCTGCACATCCACAATACGGGCCATGCCGTAGGGCTGTATGGTCTCGTCGATTTCGCTGTCCTCAAGCTGAAAAGCCATGGCCTCGCCCGTGTAGTTGGCTCCTTCCACCTTGGTGATCATCGAAAAATGCGCGGTGATATAGTTCCAGATGCCGTACTTGGCCTCCTGATTCAGGTAGACCATCTCCTTGATGCTGAAAACTTCATTCTCAATGTAGTAGATCACATAGCCCAGGGGCTTGCGGTCAGCGCTGTAATACACAGCCGCCATGACATCGTCCGAATCCCAGCGCCAGTATTCCTCCCACTCCAGTGCGCCGCGTATGAGCGCGCCGTGTTCCTGCAGCGCAAAATATTTGTAAACCTTGTGCAGATCCTCATTTTCAATGTCCACACGCTCTATCTGCCCCTCCACCTGGTGACGCGCCGGAAGCTGCGTATCCTTGATGGCAAAGGTCATCTTGTCCGACATGATTTCCCAGCCGTGCTTGCGGTAAAGCGGGATGGAATAGGGGCACAGGTAGGAGATGATCTGCTGCTGGCTGCGCATGTACTCAAGGCTTTTTGCCAGCAATGAATGGATAAGCCCCCGGCCGGTATATTCCGGATAGGTCGCCACCCCGGTGATGCCGCCCATTTTGCAAATTTCGCCCTGGATGTTCACTTCCATAGGGTAGATGACCACTTGCGAAGCCAGCCTGCCCTTGTAAAACCAGCCCATGACGTGCGATGCCTCAAAAATGGGCTTCTTGGACTGCTTCATCTCCTTGTCGGACCAGCCGATGCGGGCCATTTCAGACGAACTCACCTGAAAGGCATACCGCAGCAGGGCTTCAAACTGCTCAAAATCGTCCTTGCCAAGCTGGCGAAATTCAAAGGCATCGTGAACGCCATTGGGCGGTTGTCGGTCCTCGTCCTTGTGTTCGCTGTTCACGGCTTCTCCTTCACCGCGTTCCTCTGCGGCCATGACCGTCCGGCGGGCCTCAAGGCCACGTTCCCGGCGGTTGACGGGCACAAGCGGCGCGCCGTTGCATTTGTCTGGCGGCGTGCCTGCGGCGCGAAATGGGTGGGGCTCCAGTCGTGGACCATCAAGAGGCGGCAAATGCTGTTGCTTATGTAGAATGCGCATGCCTGTTTATTCCGGTAGCTGCTCGTAAAAGAAAAATGCCTGATTCTGACCAGCACGCCAGGCGGGGACTGCGTGTCTGCACCCTGGCGGCCCTTGTTTGCGGGGCGGGGTGAAAAACATCCCCCCAAGGCCGCTGTACCGCGCCAGGCAGTTTTACGCAAGGCATGAAGCCGTGGTAAAATGAAAAAAATAGATAACGATATGGCATGGTTGAAAAACAGCCTTACAGCGCGACACCATAAGGGAGCTTTTTTCGGCGCTTTGTCGAATGGCAAAGTATGGGTAAAAATTGAAGAAAAATGCCAGGCAGTCACAATAGGAAATAAAAAAATGGCACAGCTGTGCCGCAAGCCCTGTCAGACAGGCAGGCCCGCTGCCATCCGCCTTTGGCGCAGACTTTCCAGCACATCCATACCGACGCGAAGTTTGCCGTAGCCCGTGCCGAGGCAAATGGACGGCTTGTTGCCGCCATGATAATCCGATCCGCCGCTGATGCCCAGGTCAAACCGTTTGGCCAGGGCGAGGCAGGCGCGAACGTCCGCTTCGGAATGCTCACTGTGCCACGCTTCAATGGCATTGAGTCCGCAGTCTTTCAGGCGCGCCACCTGTGTGTCCAGCCAGCCTGGCGGGCCCTTCCAGAGCATGGGGTGGGCCAGGCTGACAGTCGCGCCAAGATCGGCCAGAAGGCGTACGCTTTCTTCCGGTTCCAGCACTTCCTTGGGCAGATAGGCCTTGCCGTGGCAACCAAGATACTTCTTGAAAACTTCACGGGAATTCTCGGCATATCCCTTGCGCAACAGGACTTCAGCGATATGAGGTCTGCCCACGCTTTCGCCCGTGGCCGTGGCCAGCACCTCTTCCATGGTGATATCCAGCCCAAGCTCCTGAAGCTTGCGCACTATGCCTTCGTTACGCTCCGCGCGTTTGCGCCGCAAAAAAGCCAGCTTTTCCTGCAGTCGTACAGGATTTTCCGGCAGCCACAGCCCCAGGATATGCAATTCTCCCAGTTCCGTGCCCGTGGAAATTTCGCACCCGCGTATGAGTTCAACACCATGCTTGCGCCCGGCGTCAGCGGCTTCATCCAGACCAGAAAGCGTATCATGGTCAGTCACGGCCACGACCTCAAGCCCCACCTGGGCGGCCTTGACCATAAGAAGCGCCGGAGAATCCGTGCCATCGGAAGCAGTAGTATGCGTATGCAGATCAACCAGTTTCATGAAGTGTAACCCTTACTAAAAATGAGTTTTTATTAGTAGCGCAAAATATCAATAGGGTGCAAGCCTTGAACTGCCCCCTGCATCTCTGTATACTCGTTGCCCATGCTTGCTATACGAGGAAGGATATATGCCCATCAACACTGACGAACTTTTGCGGATACTGGCCTGCCCCAAATGCCTGGGCAGCCTTGCCGCCATGGAAGAAAATAATACTGCGGCGGGTTTTGCCTGCGCGGCCTGTCAGGTCATCTACCCCGTTCGGGAAGACATACCTGTCATGCTGGTGGAAGAAGCTGTGGATATGCCCACCTGGAGCGCCCAGCATCCTCTGGCAAAGGAACGCGCCTGATGCGCCTGCTTATTGCCTCCGATCTGCACGGCTCCATTGAAAGCCTGCGCTTTCTGGTGGAAAAGGCCCGGCAGATGGAACCCGACATGCTGGTGCTGCTGGGCGACCTTGTCTATCACGGCCCCCGCAATCCCCTGCCTGAGGGCTATGACACGAGGCTGGTAATGCGTGAAATGCCCGACCTCACTGCCCTGCCCTGCCCGGTTACCGCCGTGCGCGGCAACTGCGACGCCGAGGTGGATCTGGGATTGCTGCCCTTTCCTGTGGTTGATACCACATGGCTTGATGCCGATGGACTGCGCATCTTCGTAAGCCACGGCCACCACCTGCCCGAAAATCCGCCATGCCCCGGCTTCACGCCCGGCACTGTCTTTCTGCGCGGGCATACCCACATTCCGCGCGGCGAAACCCTTGACGGCCTGCACTTCTGGAATCCCGGCTCCCTTTCGCTGCCCAAGAGCGGCTTTCCCCGCAGCTACGGGCTGTATGAAAACGGCCTCTTCCGCGTGCTGGACATGCAGGACAAAGAAGTTCTGCGCCACACCCCGGCCTGATCGCCCCGGCCCTTGCCTGGCAATACTCTCCTATGACCACTCTACCCACATCGCGGCAGCCGCTCTTCACCCTGACTGAAGGGTTCAGACTGGTGCTGGCCTCCGGTTCGCCGCGCCGCCGCCTGTTTTTGTCCGAATGGGGCCTGCCCTTTGAACTGGCCCGCCCTGACGGGGCAGAGCCTTTGCCCCTGCCCGGTGAACAGCCTGACGCCTACACCCGCCGGGCTGCGGCGGCCAAGGCACACGCCGTTGCCGCCAGTCTGGACAGAACAGGTGCGCGAGCTTCCGCATCCACGCAAGACAAGGCCATCATCCTTTCCGCCGACACGGTGGTGGCTGTGGATGGCGACATACTGGGCAAGCCGCATGACGCAGCCCACGCCCTCGCCATGCTGCAACGCCTCACCGGACGCGGACATGAGGTCATCAGCGCCGTGTGCCTGCTTTTGCCCCCTTCGGCTGGCGCGCCTGAGGAAATATTTGGCAACGCACCCTGCAATGCGCCCTGCAATGCATCTGGCAAGACATCTGGCGACACATCTGGCGACACATCTGGCAAGACACCCTGCAATGCACCCTGCAACACATCTGGCAACACATCTGGCGACACATCTGGCGACACGCCAGACCACGCACCTCATAAGGCGCGCGACACTGACATAAATTGCGAAAGCCAGGGCTGCGGCGCAGAAGAACTGATTTTCAGCGATGTAAGCCGTGTGTACTTTCACCCCTGGCCTGAAAGCGTTTTGCGGGCCTACGTGGATACGGGCGAACCCCACGACAAGGCCGGAGCCTACGCCATTCAGGGTCAGGGAGCCTTTCTGGTGGACAGGATAGAAGGGTCGTGGAGCACCGTGGTGGGGCTGCCCGTCACACAGCTGGCCCACCTGCTGCTGCACCGGGGCTTCATGAGGCCCTGCGCCTCCCCCCGCTTGCCCTAGAACAGATTACCTTTGAGAATGTACATTCTCAAAGGTTAAGGCACGCTCACTACGGCGCTTAACCGCGCAGATAAACTGCGCTTACGCCTTCGCGGCGGGTGCCTGCTCAGGCAGTCGCCGGAGCAATTTCAAAGTAAAATTGCTCCAGGGAAACGCTGATGTATTCCTTTTGGCGGCCTTGCTTCACGGTTTTTGAAGCTGTCGAGGACAAAAGAGTCCACTCCTGCTTGAAAAAAGATCGCGCCTTGCCAAACGAAAAAACTGCGCGTTTCCATAAATAACCTCACCATGCCCCAGGCCTTCGGTGTTGCCCAGACCGCCGCATGCCGACGTCGTGTCAAAATCCCTGCCTCTCAAAAAACCTTCCCAGACACGCAAAAAATGGGCAAGCAGCCCATTTTTTGCCCTCAGTTCTGCCTGTGGCCATAAAATTTAAGAAATATCTATATTTTTTTACACCTTGATTGTGAAAATTTTCTTCAATTGTAATGGCGTTACAATCCGCACTGCGTGGTGGAATCCAGTCATTTTTTACGCTTTTGCGACTTTTTTCACAACTATGACTGAAAGCACAAACAAGAATCTGCCTCTTGACTGTTATTTAAAATCTCTTTACTCGAGTAACATGGCCAATTTTCAACTTTTCAATTTACAGTTTAGACAGGATGGAGGTCTGGATCATGTCTCAGGAACGGATCACGACACTGTTGAATGAAAATCGCAGCTATCTTCCACCAGAGCACGGCAAAACTTCTGCCTGGGTATGTGGCCCAGAAGAATACGATGCACTGTGCCGCCGTGCCGTGGAAGACCCCAGTGACTTTTGGGGTGCTCGAGCTTCGCAGTTAGTCCATTGGTTCAAGCGCTGGGACAAAGTGCTAGAGGCAGATGAAGTAAACCACAAATACAGGTGGTTTACTGGGGGCAAACTCAATGCCTCATTCAACTGCATTGACAGGCACCTTATTTCAGGCCGGCGCAACAAGGCAGCCCTCATTTGGCAGGGCGAAAAAGAAACGGACGTTCGCTGCTATACCTACCAGATGCTCTATACAGAGGTCTGCCGGGTGGCTCATGCACTGAGTTCGCTGCGCATCCGCAAAGGCGATCACGTGGCCCTGTATATGCCTATGATCCCGGAGCTGTTTATCGCCATGCTGGCCTGTGCCCGCATTGGGGCCATACACACGGCCATTTTTTCCGGCTATGCCGAGGGCGGCGTGCGCAGCCGCATCCAGGGCTGCAAGGCGCGCGTTGTCATCACGGCCGATGCGGCCGTGCGTGGCGGCAAGTTCAAGCCCCTCAAGGCCAACCTTGACCCCATTCTTGAAAAATGCCCTTCCGTGGCGCATGTGGTGGTGGTCAAGCACGCCGGGATTGAAAATGTCCATATGCAGCGCAACCGTGACATCTGGTGGCACGACCTTATTGACGACTTCACGCTCAACCCCGACTTTCCCTGCGAGCCAATGGACGCCAATGACACGCTCTTTCTGCTGCACACCAGCGGCAGCACGGGCAAACCCACGGGCGTCATGCACTCCACGGGCGGGTATCTTACCTATGCGGCCCACACCACCCAGTGGTGCTTCGACATGCGCGACGACGACGTGTACTGGTGCACTGCCGACGCAGGCTGGATCACCGGGCATACCTACGGCGTTTATGGCCCCCTGTCTCTGGGCGCTACCACCCTCATGTTTGAAGGCATACCCACATGGCCCTATCCCGACCGCTACTGGCGCATTGTCGAGAATTTTCGCGTCAACATTCTCTACACGGCGCCCACGGTCATACGTTCGCTCATGCGCATGAACGAGGCGTGGACAGAACGCTACGACCTGCGCAGCCTGCGCATCCTGGGCAGCGTGGGCGAGCCCATCAACCCCGAAGCCTGGCAGTGGTACCACAAACACATCGGCAGCGGCGAACTGCCCATTGTCGACACATGGTGGCAGACGGAAACCGGCGGGGCCATGATCGCGCCCATGCCCTATGCGACCAAGCTCAAGCCCGGTTCGGCCTCCAAGCCCCTGCCCGGCATTGACGCCACGGTTATGGGATCGGCAGCGCGCGACGGCGAGGAGCCCGAAGTGGGATGCAAGGCCGGGCATCTGGTCATACGCCGCCCCTGGCCCGGCATGATGCAGGGCGTCTTCAATGACGAAGAGAAGTACCAGTCCTACTTCACGCGCTTTGGCTGTTACGCTTCTGGTGACGCAGCCGAAATTGACCAGGACGGCTACTTCTGGATTCTGGGCCGTATCGATGACTCCATCAACGTATCGGGGCACCGCCTCTCCACTGCGGAAATAGAAGCAGTGCTGGCCACCTGCCCCGAAGTGGGAGAGGCCGCCGTTGTGCCCATGCCCCACGCCCTCAAGGGCGAAGCCATTTACGCATACGTGGTCACGCGCGACGAGGTGCCCTGGAGCGCCGACCTGCGCACCAAGCTGCGCGAGGCAGTGCGCCGCGATATCGGCGCTCTGGCAACCCCGGAATACATACAGTTTGTGGACGGCATGCCCAAAACGACCTCGGGCAAGATTATCCGGCGCATGCTGCGCAAGATAGCTGGCGACAACTACGAAGATATTGGCGACACCACCTCCCTGGCCGAACCCGAAGTCATACCCAAGATTATCGAAGGGCACCGCAATCTTGTGGCCGGGCGGCATGAAACGGAAAACGCCCCCGAAGGCGGCGACAACGCCAAGGCGGAGTAACACAGCAGATGGGGGCGCATGCCCCCTGACGCCAACTGACATCTGCCGCAAGGCCACGTCTGCCGCATGACAATCCCTGTCGTCGCAGAGCCATACGCGCAGAGCCATACGCGCAGAGCCATACGCGCAGACGCCATACGCGCAGATGCGGCGCACTACAGTCCCCCAGGGACCGATGCCGTGCGACCACGCCTGGCCATGCTCATGTGACAAAAGACTTTACACCTTCCAGCAACAAGCAGAGGCCGGGGCAAACCGCCCCGGCCTCTGTTACAGAACAACGTGTTTTTGAAAGCAGGCACTCTCAATGCGTGAAGTCGCCCGCACAAGTTCATGACCCCGCAGATAAACTGCGCTTACGCCCTCGCGGCGATCTCCTGCTCCGGCAGTGCCGGACAGTTTCAACGTAAAGCAACTTCAAGGTGAAAATGCTCTGGGTGAACGCCACCCACACATACGGCAAACTAACGCATGCTCGTCTTTCAGACGGGATTGCAGATCGTGCCGCCACGCTGGAGCCAAGGCAGATGCGACCTGGGTTGGCTCCGTGAAGAACCGCCGGCCTACAGCGCCTTACGGCGCACCCACACGTGGCGGCCCGCCAGTGTGGCCCAGGCCAGGCCCGCTGCCACATGCAGCCCCTTGCCGCCAGCAAGGCCGGCAAGCAGGCAAAGACTGCCCGCGCCAAGCATGGAGCGCACCTCGAACTTGCGTGGGCTTATGCCCATAATTTTGCCCTTGCCCTTGCCAGACACAAAGGGCTTCAAAAAAGACGGTACTTGCATATCGCCAAGCATGTCGCCAAAGCCCGTGCCGTGACCTGCACCCTTACCCTTGTGGCCTGCCTGCTTTGCGCCGAACTGTGCCCGCCGTTCGGCCTTGTGCGCTGACGCAACCTCGGCTTTGGGCTTGAGAAGATCCGGTATTTTTTCTTCCAGCCGCTGACAGATGGCGGCAAAGTCCGTGCCGGGGCTCATGAGCAATAAAAGCGACTCCGAACCAAAGCGCACTTCGTTGACGCCTTTTTCACCCCGCAGCAAGGCCTGTGCCTCGCCACGCGCCCTGGCGTCTGCCAGGGCGGGATGGCGCAAACGCGCTCTGCCTTCGATGGCATGCACAACATAGGATGATTGCATGGGGCCTCCTTGCCAAGAAACGGGTCGTCCAAGGCCCGGTTTGAAATTGACTTTCTTTTCTCTTGACACATCTTATTATTGACGGCAAGGTATTCATCAAGCCTGAAGAAAAAATTGGCACCCAAGCTAAAGCTACGCCGTTGCAACACAGTTACGGTGGCGACTTTTGCATGGGTCGGAATCCATAATTTCAATGTGTCACAGCCTCAAGGCTAAAAAAGAGAGAACACGCATGAGCCAGATTGTCAATCTGCGTCAGATGCAGGTAGGCCAGCAGGGCAAGATTGCCGCTGTGGAAGCCCTTGGTGAAATGAACCGCCGCATTCGCGACATGGGGCTCATCCCTGGCACAACGGTTTCCATCGTTGGCCGCGCTCCCCTCAAAGACCCGGTCGCCCTGCGCCTGTCCGGCGTCACGATCTCTCTTCGCAACAGCGAAGCCGATTTTATCAAGGTCGACCTGGCGGGTTCCGGCAGCTAGACTTCCAAATTTATCCCGATTATTATAGTATTGAAACATCCCTGCCACGTTCGCGTGGCAGGGAAGTGGATTTTTTTGCCGACTGCGCGGGTTTCCGCACAGACGGTTGATAACGCGATCAGTAAGGAGACGCCTATGAATACTGGACTGAAATGCGGCCTGTGGTTTTTTGGTGGGCTGATTGTCGGCGCTTTGGGTGTTGCGGCTGCGAGCCGCGCCAAGTTTGACTTCAAACCGCTGGCAACCGACCTCATCAGCCGTGGCATTGATGTTAAAGATGCCCTGCTGACCAAGGTTGAAGCCCTCAAGGAAGATGTGGAAGACCTCACCGCCGAAGCCCGCGTGGCCTCTGACAAGCGCAAGGGCGCCAAGGGCAAGGCTGAAGCCTAAAAAGTCCCGCATTGGTACGGTCAGCCGCCGGAACAGACCAGTCTGAAAAAGGCGGTCGTTCCGGCGGCAGGACTGTTTTGCCGTGCCCTGCAGGAACCTTCGGCAGACGTGCGCATGGGCATGTGCATGGATTTGCGCATGGGACTGTGCTTGGATTTGCGCATGGGCCTGCGCCTAGGATGGACACAGGGGCGTATCCGCCCCACCCGCTTAAAAATCTGACGGCGCCGCCGAGGCGGGCTGACGCCCGCATCCTCCCGGACAAACGCCGTATCTCACAAATTCAATAGTTATATATGGAACAGGAGCGCGCGCATGCGTTTTTACATTGTTCATGAGCTGCGTGGCATCTCCACGCCCCATTCAGGCAGAATGCGCGTGCGCGCCTCTTGCCCCCTCGGTCTTGCCCAGGCCGAAGCTCTGGCAGGGGCGCTGGCCACATTGCCCGGCATAAGCGAGATACGCGTAAATCCCCGCCTGGGCAGCCTGCTTTTTCATTATGAAGACGCCGAAAGCCGTGAAACTGCCCTGACCCTCTTTGTGGGCGCTGGCGGCGTGGATGGCCCCCTGGCGGACATGGTGGACGATCCCGCCCCGGGCCCCGGCGAAGCCACGCTTACTGAAGGGCTCATGCCCGTGTTTCAGTATGTTTTTGTCCGCCCGCTGCTGCCCATGGCCTTGCGCATCGTCAACAGCTTTGTCAGCGCAGTGCCCTTTCTTTTCAAGGGCGTCCGCGCCGTGCTGCGCGGCGCGCTCAACGTGGACGTACTGGATGCTGCCGCCATTGGCGCGTCCCTTGTCATGCGCGACTTCCGCACTGTCAGCCTGCTCACCCTGCTGCTGGGACTTGGCGAAACGCTGGAATACTGGACGCGCCGCCGCTCCATGGCCACGCTCACCGAAAGTCTGGCCCTCAATGTTGAAAACGTGTGGCTGCTGGCCGACGGTACGGAAATATCCGTTCCTCTGGCGCAGGTGAAGGAAGGCGACCTCGTTGTTGTGCGCGACGGGGGCAGCATTCCCGTTGACGGCGTGGTCGAGGAAGGCTGCGCCGTGGTCAACCAGTCGTCCATGACAGGGGAGCCTCTTGGGGTTCGCCGCACCACGGGCGCGTCGGTCTTTGCCGGCACTGTGGTGGAAGAAGGCCGCCTGGTCATCCGCGCCCGCCATGTGGGCGACGGCACCCGCCTGCGGCAGGTCGTAAAATTTATTGAAGAATCAGAGTCCCTCAAAGCTGGCATCCAGGGCAAGTATGAGCGCCTGGCCGACATGGCCGTGCCCTTTACCTTTGGCCTGGCCGCTCTTGTCTGGCTGCTCACGCGGGACTTCCGCCGCGCGGCCTCGGTGCTGCTGGTGGACTACTCCTGCGCGCTCAAGCTGGCGACCCCGCTGGCTGTGCTGGCCTCCATGCGCGAAGGCGCGCGCCACGGCATGGCCATCAAGGGCGGACGTTACCTTGAAGCCCTTAACGAAGCCGACACCGTCGTCTTCGACAAGACCGGCACACTCACCCAGGCCAGCCCCGAAGTTGTGGAAGTCTTTCCCGCGCCGGGCTTTGAGCGCACTGAAGTGCTGCGCATCATGGCCTGCCTTGAGGAGCATTTTCCCCATCCCGTGGCCCGCGCCGTTGTTCGCAAGGCTGATGAAGAAGGCCTCAAGCATGCCGAGGAGCACGCCCATGTGGAATACGTGGTGGCGCACGGCGTGGCCTCATCACTGTACGACAAAAAAATGCGCGTGGGCAGCCGCCACTACATCGAACATGATGAAGGCGTTGACCTTTCACCCCTGGAAGCAGTGATTGAAGAACAGACCGGCATGGGCCGCTCCCTGCTCTTCATGAGCGAGGACGGCAGAGTGGCGGGCATGGTTTCCATTGAGGATCCCATGCGCCCTGAAGCCCCCCACGTGGTTGAAGAACTCCGCGGCCTGGGTTTCAACCGCGTTCTCATGCTCACGGGCGACGACGAGCGCACGGCCCGGGCAGTGGCGGCCCGTGTGGGTATCAGCGAATACCGCGCCCAGGTGCTGCCCACCGACAAGGCCCGCATTGTTCAGGAACTGACCGATCAGGGCTGCAAGGTGCTTATGGTGGGGGACGGCATTAACGACGCTCCCGCGCTTTCCGCTTCGCATGTGGGCGTGGCCATGAGCGACGGTACGGACCTGGCCCGCGAAGTGGCCAACGTGCTGCTGACCCATCCCAACCTTGAAGGACTTGTCAACGCCCGCCTGCTGGGCACGCGCACCTTGCAGCGCATCCATTTCAATTTCGTGGCCACATTGACGCTCAACAGCGCCTTTCTGCTGGGCGGCCTTTTCATGTTTATGGGGCCCGGCGTTGCAGCCCTGCTGCACAATGTCACCACGCTGGGCGTGGCCCTCAACGCCATGCGCCCCCACCTGCCCACAAAGGCCCTGCCGGGCGAGGAGAGCCATTTTGAAAGCCCTGCATCTTCTTAAATACGTACGCAGTTTCGTGGACGGCCGGGTGCGCATACGCCACCCGGCACTGCACGACGCATCCGTGGCGGCCCTTGCCGAATCCCGCATGAAAGCCATTGCCGGGGTCGCTTCAGTGGAATGCAACCCCGTGAGCGGCTCCGTGCTCATCACCTACGACAGCACGGTCATTCCCAAAGACCGCCTCTTCGCCATTGGCGAGGCCTGGGCTGTCTATCTCGACAAGGTCAAGGCCGGAAAACCCGCCGACGTGCCGAAATTTTAAGTCAAAATTAACGTTAGGGCATTTTATCTTTTTCAAAGGTAAAATGCCCTAACGCTGCACGAGAGAGTATGCGCCGCAATGTGGCGTAAACCCTGCCTTACATCGCTTTTTCACCAAAATAATTCCGCTGAAGTTTGAAGGATTTCAGAGATAACCGGATCCAATTCTGCTGGTTTGACAGAGAGTTTGATCTTTTTTTTATGGGGCAAGTCGATTATGGTCAGAAAAAATGTCGCATGGCTCCTTTGGCGCGGAGTTGTCCTGCCGAGCGACCATCGACATCTTGCCGCGCTGCGGCCCAACACCAAGGAGCAAGAGTGCGCGTAGCCATAGTCCATTATTGGCTTGTTAATATGGGCGGGGGTGAAAAAGTTCTGGAAGCTCTTTGCCGTCTGTACCCCGAAGCCCATATCTATACGCACGTGCTTGACCGTGCAAACGTGTCGCCTGGCATTGCCCGCCACCCGATTACCACGACCTTCATTGACAAACTGCCGTTCAGCAAAAAACACTATCCGCGCTATCTGCCGCTCATGCCTTTTGCTTTGGAACAACTTGACCTCACTGACTACGACCTGGTCATTTCCAGTGAGTCCGGTCCTGCAAAAGGCGTCATAACCAGGGCAGACACGCCGCACATCTGCTACTGCCATACGCCCATGCGTTACCTCTGGGACAACTGGACGGAGTATCTCGCCTCATCCGGCTTGTTGACGCGTTGCGCCATGCGTTTGCTGCTGCCCAGCCTGCGCAGATGGGATGTCGCCAGTTCATTTCGCGTGGACCATTTTGTGGCAAACTCCCACAATGTGGCCCGCAGAATCCGGAAGCACTGGCGCAGAGACGCGTCTGTAGTGCCGCCGCCGGTAAATGTGGAGACGTTTACAGCCAAAAAAAGCCCTGGTGGCGACCACTATGTTTGCTTTGGCCGACTGACGGCATACAAAAGGATGGACATTGCCGTTCAGGCATGCACTCGCCTGAATCGCCCGCTTCTGGTCTTGGGTGAAGGCGAGGAAATGGACAGGCTTAAGGCCATGGCTGGCCCCACCGTGCGTTTTCTTGGCCGCCTGAGCGACAAAGACGTTGCATCCGTGCTGGCAGCAAGCAGAGCCCTTCTTTTTCCCGGTGAAGAAGATTTCGGCATCGTCCCCCTGGAGGCGTCGGCCTGCGGTGTGCCCGTGCTTGCCTACGCGCGTGGAGGAGCCCTGGAAACGGTTCGCCCGGAAGAAACGGGGTTGCTCTTCAATGAACAGACCCCTGAATCCTTGGCCGCCGCAATTTTGAAGTTTGAAGAAGATGAAATGCGCTTCAACCCCGCCGCTATCCGCACCCATGCGGAAAAATTCTCAGAACAGCAATTTCGTTCCCGCTTTATGCATGAGGTGGAGCAGGCATGTCAGGCGGTGGCAGGAATATAATGTCTGTCTGCCGTCAGCCGGCGCATGGGCGACATACGGTGCTCATGATCAGTAGGCTCCGTACCCGAAGATCACCACAGGCACCGTTTTAATCAATATCCACAAGTCCATCCATACAGACCAGTTACTGATATAGTATTGATCAAAGTTCACGCGTTCCTGATACGTGGTGTTATTGCGGCCCGAAACCTGCCACAATCCCGTAATGCCGGGTTTGACCATGCAATATTCCTCAAAAATCTGACCGTACTTGCCCACCTCGGACTGCACAATGGGGCGCGGCCCCACAAGGCTCATGTCGCCCATGACAACATTGAGAAGCTGTGGCAGCTCATCAAGGCTGAGCTTGCGCAGCAGGCGACCCACGCGGGTAATGCGGGGATCGCATTTGAGCTTGCGGTCACAGGCCCATTCCTTTTGCAGCGCGTTGTCGCAGGCCAGCATGTCCTTGAGAACCTTGTCCGCGTTATTGACCATGGTACGAAATTTAAAGATACGGATCTCTTTGCCATGCTGGCCGATACGCTTTTGACGGTAAAAGACCGGCCCGGGGCTGTCCGCCTTGATGACAAGAGCCAGAGCTGCCCCCAGTGGCAAGAGTACCACCGCGCCCAAAAGGCATAACACAAGGTCAAGGGTGCGCTTGATGAAAAGCCGCCGCTTGTCGCGTAGATTCTGCCGCACCAGCAGCCCCACAGCGGTGCCAAGATCACGCGGCGTCAGCCAGTGCACCTTGAAGCCGCCGCCAAAAGACGGCACCACCAGAGTATTGCTGAAATAACGGCAAGCCTCGGTAATGACATCCGTCTTCTGGGCTTGCCCTATTTTTTGCAAAAGCAAAGCCATGGCCCTGGGGTAGCGCTCTGATACCGAAGCAAAAAGCGCACACATTTCTTCAGCAGTATCGGGCAGATCAAAAATGGCTACGGGATTCAGCCCCCGTTCAGGGTGCCTTTTGAGATACCGCCATAATTCGCGCCCCTCACTACAGTGGTCGAAAATGATCAGGGGCTTGCCCCACCAGCGCCTGCGGGAGTAAAAATGCCTGCACAGATACCGCGCGAGAGGCATGGTGACCAGCGTTGCCGCCCAACTGCCCACAATGACGAAGCGCGAGTACGCATCACCGGCTTTTGACAGAAAAAGCACGGCGAGGATAATGGCGTACAACAAACTCACCAGTTGAAACAGGGCTTTGAGCTCACGGTGCGGCGCTGGACTGATGCTTTGATAAAGCCCAAGTCCAGCCCCGAAAATGGGGCCCATCAAAAGTATGGGCACAACCCCTTGGTACAGCACCGGGTCAACACCGCCAAAGGCCGCGCGCGTCAAAAAAACAAGCGTGGCCGTCCCCAGGAGGGCCAGCATGTCAAAACAGCAGAGGAGGAGCTTTTGCGTTGAGATGCCAATAAACGCGGAGAGCGTTTCCCAGCAAGAGATTTTCGTCATAGTCAACAAACCCAAAAAAACGTTGTGGACAAAAGATTGGGTGAAGAGGCCGAGATATGCAGGGCGCAATTTGCAGTTATTTATCAGGTGGTGCTTTTGTAATACGCACTGCCACATAAATACATCATATTTAC
>Ga0265295_1000665_pt1 | contig 66930 bp, 63 predicted proteins | sample Munlansysbiofilm_FD_192503 | JGI IMG/M metagenome (GOLD analysis project Ga0265295, IMG submission 192503) | Leachate microbial communities from a municipal landfill in Southern Ontario, Canada - Methane capture system biofilm | ecosystem: Engineered > Solid waste > Landfill > Unclassified ...
CGGATAGGGCGCAGGGGATGCGTTTGGGGAACTCGGGATTCGGGGGAGAGATAGCTGAACAATTTCTGTTGCTGAATATCAGGACCGCGCATATTTCCACCTGTTTGTCAGTTATTCCAATTGGTTGGATAATACACGGTATTGTTTTACATGTCCCGTTGTTTATGAGTTTTTCAACAGCCTGCTAGCCCTTTGAGAACCATGTAACTGCCCAGTATTAACATAGCAACGAGAAACCACTTCCTGAATGCTACAGGGTTAATTCGGTCCCTGGTATATTGACCAATAAACATGCCAAAAAGAGCAGGAATTACAGCAAAAAATGAAACAAACAGTGCATCGGAGGAGAAACTGCTCTTGATGCCGAGGCCAAGTGCCAACGCTATAGTGGAAACGGTGAACGAAAAGCCAAGAGCTTGAACGAGTTCATCTTTATTTAAGTCAAGCGAACTCAAATATGGAACTGCTGGCACAACAAAAACACCGGTAGCTCCGGTAAGAATGCCAGTAACGATACCGACTATAGGAGAAAGTGTGTGCTCTGAACGGGACGGGACGACGAATTTAGGTAAAAATAATGTGAGCAGGGCATAAATAGCCAAGACGGCACCGAGTGCCACGGACGGCCATCGGGAAGAGTCGGATGTAAGGAAATGTATACCAATGGCTGTTCCCAGGCATACACAAAGCATCATGCTGGCAAGTCTAATAGCGATTGTTTTTTTGCCTGGGCCTGCGACAAATTGCCAAACATTCGTAACCATTGAAGGGACAACTAATAATGCTGCGGCTTGGACAGGCTGCATAACAAGCCCGAGCGCTCCCATTGCTACAGTCGGCAAGCCCATACCAACAACACCTTTGACCCAGCCGGCGAAAAGGAAAACAACAGTAATAAAAATAATAGATTCATCTATTTTCATGCAGAGTACCAGTTCATCTACAACGGCGAGGCGCATAACCTGCGCATGTGTAGTGAGCAGCGCGAACGGAATATGCGTCGGAGTTGACGCGGTTGTTAGATTCAATGGTAAATATCATCATCATTAACAAGACTCTCATTTCGATACTTATATTTCACAGATTTCACACTTACCATTTCCGCACTCGATTCATCCTGCGATGTGGCGCTCTGATCGAATAGCACAATGTTTTTACCATTCCCAACGGTGCTGTTAAATACAATACCTTCAAATCCAAGTTGGCGAATGCAATCTGCGATTAATTGGGTGATGGAATAGCGAATGCGCTCGGAAGGAGGTATGGCTTCGTTAATCAAAACCCCTAAAGTATTAATCGGCTTTAATTTATCCAACATCTTATCAGTATCAAAAAAGGACAGCAACATCGTGCTGGAGAGATCGAAAATCTTTACATCTCTGGTAAGCAAAATTTTTGCAAGTGATACCCTATCGCCTGGATGCGGCCTAACTTCAGATATTGCCGTATATTTTTCAGTTGCGCAGTACAAAAAAGATACGCCAGCTCGGTTTACTCTTCCGCTAGTAGCCATATAAGGTGGGGGAGCGCCTATTTCTGATCCTTTGTAAGGGATATAGTGAAACTCAGTTTCAAATCCCTTAAAGAGAACGCGTTTCTTATCTTTGAATCCGACACGTGCTCGGTAGAGAGCCATGTTTTCTTTCAATACTAAAGAGGCGGTATCTCGATATTCTTCAAGTATTTCTATAATGTCACCTTCAAGATTAAAATGGTTTTCGTTTTTAAGTCGTTCCGATATGTTTAATATATGATGATCTAAGTCAGTGGAAACGGCCTTAAGAAGCATGTTTTGCTCGCCATCGGTGTAGCCCGCAAAAATACTTATTCCTTTGTCATAATCCTCATACACAGGGCCATCAGTGATACTTAAAACGACATCCTCATAGGCTTCATCAGATTTAGCTCTTGATTCATCAAAAAAGCGATTATCTTTTCCATAAAATAAAGACTCGTACCCATCCCCACCCCAATGATGGTTGTAATCCCACTCAGAGAAATAGTATCTGACTAGCGCCTTAGTCAATTGAAAAAACCGATGCCCTTCTGCATCGATTACCTGACCATTCTCACCACACACAGAACATTCACCGGAGGCACCCTCCTTTCTGATGAGATCTTTTAAGTGATGATCCTTGACGCAGTCAATGCAGATATTTGGCACGGAGTTCTTCTTCCTTCAGAATCTAACGCCCAAGGTCACCCGCCGACAGCACGCAGCGAAGCTGCGGGATGGCGGTCGGGTGCAGCGCCTTGTTGGCCGATGGGTGATTGGTATAAAACCAAGGCCCACGGCGGGAAAGACCAAAATGTGACAAACCACGGTGCGCTTGACCTAGCGCGGTACTGCAGCCGCGCGTGAATGAACACGATGCTCGCAGGTGAAGCCTTTTATTGTGGCGAGACCAGCGCGGTAAAACTACCGCGGCCAGTGCGAATAGGCGCATAACTGACAGCGCTAAACGCAACGCACAGCGTGGAACGTGCCGCGGATTTACCACGGACAACAACTCATAAATCGACGGCCTTTGCCATACTGATGCAAAAAGTGCTGACTTCTTAACTGACATGGCGGTTGCAATTGGCCCCATGATTCCCGATACAGCTAACGTTTAAAATTACCGATCTACACGATTTTTTACATAGATGCGGTGGAATGATTGATTGGTCTCGGAAGAGTATCTCTCATAGAAAAGAATGTAACGTTAAGTCTCCAAAATATTCAGCATTAATCCATTTATCGGGCTGAATATTCTTTAGTACTTCGACATCTTTTTTCGAATTGAGACAAAATAATGTTTGCACATTGTTTTTATCCAGTTCCGTAAGTTTCTTGAATACAAGGTGTTTTTGTTGTTGATCTAATCTTTGAAAGAATGTTGTGTCGAATACGTAGATCCAACTCTCACTCCCTGAACCGCAAGAGGCGAGTTTTAGAGCTATATCTAGGAATGCCTTTTGCTGTTCAGTAAAACTCAAACTCTCATGCGGCAAAAAAAATTTGCGACCATCTGGCACGAGTATTTCAACCTTACGATGCCCTGTTCTTCTAAATCGGTTTCCAAATATGGAGTTTGTGAACAATTCCTCACGAAGAGAGTCCCAAATCAAATTCTCGTCAGTGCCAAGCACGTTAGCCAGATAGCGCAGAGCCTTAATGAAAGTATTTTTTGGATCGGAGTAATGTGTACGGTAAAGTTGAGTATCGAAATATAAGACTCGAAATAATGATCTTTGCCAATCAGGAGATGGGCAGCCGTTTATCTCAATATGAATTCTCTGACGTGTGTTGTCGACCTTCCGCCTGCCGCCGGACAAGACCTGAGGACTAAGCCGAATGGTCGTCGTTGTGTTGTCAATCTGGTGAGATATTTGAATGTTGGCACGTTGTGCAGACTGTTTTGAAAAATTAAATCTATTGTTGAACTGTTGCCAATGAATTCCACCAGAAAAGGCGGACAGAATTTGGCAAAACGTAGTTTTGCCTGATTCATTGACACCTACGAGGACATTATTTCGACCAAATGGAATAGAAAAATCTCCGGAAAACATCCCAATATTTCTAAAATTTAGTCGGCAAACACCACGGTAGAAAAGTTCTACTCCGCTTTCGACTCGATCAAACACCCACTTTTCATGCTGTGCCTTCCAGCGGCGAAGTTCATCAACCGAACACTTACTCGGATTGTCGTCGATAAATTTGCCATGATTTTGGCAAGTCCAAATTCCATTCGTCTCGCTTGCTCGCTCTTCGGCGCTCATGTCCGGATCGTATCGCGGCCCGTTCTTTGATGCGGCAGTAATATGTGCGGCGACACCAATCATAGTAAGGCCGGACTTTCGATCATCTGATCCGGCAACAGTCATCCGCTTGCAGCCTGGATAAGCACATATGTAGCCAGACTGCTTGGCCAGTAGTTCTTTTGTCGATGACGAAAAGTTATCTCGTCTATCTTCTTTTCCCAAGGTGGAGTTAGTCATAACTGGAATGTGGGGGTGCCGGAAGCAACCTGGAAAGAGGCCCAACGGAGGCGTGTAGTGCCGGCTAACGTGGAACTAAGGGGCTGGGTTGGAGGCGGCGGCGGGCGAAAGCCCGCTGTAAGCCAGTCCCACTTGAGCGCAGGGTTAGCTTTCCCTTGCATCAGATGTTGCATAGGCAATCTTGATTCCGGGTAAAATTATTCGCTATCTCGTTGTGGTAGTTTGCAAGCCATTCGTATTTTTCCTTTACGCTATCTTCATTAGTGTCAGCGTGAGCACGCTTGATATTTTCTGAATGGGTTTTGAGCCATTCATCGATATTCTGGCGATACCCCTTGTTCATGATTTTGTCTTTATCTTCCGGTGAAGAGAGGCGGTATTCATCGAGTTGCTCTTTTGATCTCTGCCATCCAACCGCTTCCAAACATATGGTCACATAATCTATGTAGAGATGCTTTTTCCCATTTATTTCCAGTGTCCTAAAAACTCTAGGTATTGGGTCAAAATCATCGCTGTAGTATTCGCGATGAGAATGCTTTGAAAAATAATCATAAACTCGGTCGGTGAGTGCGATAACTGGAACTGATACAGCGCCTTCTGATTTATATGCGTTTACCATGCTCTGGCTGATTAATGTGGCGTCCTTCTGATACCACCATCCAAGATCAAGGCCTCCACGGATAAAAAGTGAATTGAGGCAGCAGATCCCTTGGCCATAAGCAAAACTCGTAATCTCAGACATTATTGGGTCAAAAGTGCCTTCGTATTTCGTAGCATCAGACTCGAGCGGTATATTAACAACCACGCAATCTGAGAATGCCAAAACAGTCGTCCTGTGTATCTCTTGCACTTCGCGGGTTAGATCATCGTCGGTTTCGAAATCAAAAGCGTCCTGGATGAGTTTTACATCTTTATGTATTTCTTTGATGTCATCTATGCTCTTCGCTGCAAGCACCTTGTTGCCAAAACCTAATATGTCGATGAAGGCAGTGACTCCGACGGAAATGTCTTTTTCGTCCATATGGTATCGGGTGTCCTTGAACGCTAACAAGGTATTAGCTGGACGGAATCGTCCAGCTAATACACTCAGTAGTGTTGTTAACGATAATAGCACAAAAACATGCCAGATCTATTATATTTCACGGTGAAATGATGCTTAAAAATCCAATGGGCTTTTTGCCTCTTTTGCTGTCTTGCTTGGTATGCAGCGGGTATACATCATCGTTGTTCTCACGTCAATGTGCCCCGGCATCGTTTGGATTGTCCGTATGTCGTAGTCAGCTTGTAAAAGATGGGTCGTGAAACCTGCCTCGGAAATCTCAAGTTCAATGCTGCCAGGCATTGTTGGATGATGCTACCCACAAAACACAAAAAAGCCCATGTAAACATGGGCTTTTGTACTCCTGGGGCTGATGAGAGGCAACAAACGTTTAGGGCGCAATCACTCCCACTCAATGGTGGCCGGTGGTTTGGACGAGATGTCGTACACCACCCGGTTGACGCCGCGTACCTCGTTGATGATGCGGCTTGAGATACGGCCGAGCAGCTCGTAGGGCAGCTGCGACCAGTCTGCGGTCATGGCATCGCGGCTGTCCACCGCCCGAAGCGCAATCACATGCTCGTAGGTCCGGCTGTCGCCCATGACTCCCACGGTCTGGATGGGCAAAAGCACGGCAAAGGACTGCCACACCTTGCGGTACCAGCCGCTGTCCTTCATCTCTTCCAGCACAATGGCATCGGCCCGGCGGAGGATGTCCAGCCGCTGGGCAGTGACCGGCCCCATGATACGGATACCCAGGCCCGGTCCGGGGAAGGGCTGGCGGTAGATCGCCTCCTCGGGCAGCCCCAGTTCCAGCCCCAGCTCACGCACCTCGTCTTTGAAGAGTTCGCGCAGGGGCTCGATCAGATCAAGCTGCATCCGCTCGGGCAGGCCGCCGACGTTGTGGTGCGATTTGATGGGTGCCTTGCCCCGGAAGGACACCGACTCGATCACATCCGGATAGAGGGTTCCCTGGGCAAGATAGCGCACGTTTGCCAGTTTTCTGGCCTCAGCCTCGAAAATTTCAATAAAGCCGTAGCCGATGCGTTTCCGCTTCTCCTCCGGATCGGCAATACCCTCCAGAGAGGAGAGGAAAAACTCGGTGCCGTTGACATCAATGACCTGCAGGCTCGTTTTTTCCCGGAAGAAGCGAAGCACACTTGCCGATTCGCCGGTGCGCATCAACCCGGTATCAACATAGATACAGGTGAGCTGATCACCAATGGCACGATGCACCAGGGCCGCCACCACCGAAGAGTCCACACCGCCGGACAGGGCGCAGATCACCTGATCATCACCCACCCGGGCACGAATTTCCGCCACTGTGTCCTCGATAAAGGACTGCATGGTCCACTCCGGCCGACATCCGCAGAGACCGAAGATAAAGTTGCGCAGTACATCGGTGCCGATCAGGGTATGGACAACCTCAGGATGAAACTGGATGGCAACAAAGGGTTTTTCCAGATGCCGCAGGGCGGCACAGGGTGAGTCCGGGCTGGTGGCGGTGACGGCAAAACCCGGGGCAGGTTCCTTAATCCGGTCGCTGTGGCTCATCCATACCTGAAAACGAGCCGGGGCAATCTCCAGACCGGCAAACAACCCGCCGGTGTACTCCACTGTGAGTCTGGCCTTGCCGAACTCCTGTTTATCAGCCCGTTCCACCTGCCCGCCCAGTTGCACGGTCATCAGCTGGGCACCGTAGCAGATGCCGAGAACAGGCACCCCGAGCTCGTAGATTCCCGCATCACTGAACGGCGCATCCTCGTCATGCACACTGGCCGGACTGCCGGAGAGGATGATACCGGTGGGCTGCATGGCCTTAAGCTCAGCCAGCGGCAGGGTATAGGGGTGAATTTCACTGTACACCTTCTGTTCGCGGATACGGCGGGCGATCAGCTGCGTGGTCTGCGAACCGAAATCAAGGATAATTATTTTCTGGGCATGAGTGGACATGGCTGTTGTTCAGTCTGTGGTTGACAAGATGTTAGAGACTTTCAGTTCGGTAGTTGGGTGCTTCTTTGGTGATGATAACGTCGTGCACGTGTGATTCACGTAGTCCAGCGGTGGAGATCTGGACAAATTGGGCTTTTTTATGCAGCTCCTCAATGGTGGCTGCACCGGTATAACCCATGCCGGAGCGCAAACCGCCGAGCAACTGATAGATCATCTCTGAAATCGGCCCACGGTACGGCACCTTGCCCTCAATCCCCTCCGGCACCAGCTTGCTGCTCTGATCCTGGAAATACCGGTCACCGGAACCATCTTTCATGGCACCGATCGAACCCATGCCCCGGTACCCCTTGTACTTGCGTCCCTGATAGAGAAACGTCTCGCCCGGGGTTTCGTCCGTACCGGCAAAGAGCGAGCCGACCATGACCGAATGGGCACCGATACCAATGGCCTTGCAGATATCACCGGAAAACTTGATACCACCGTCTGCTATCACTGGAATGCCTTTTTTGGAGGCAGCCTGTACACAGTCGTGCAAGGCGCTGAGCTGCGGCACACCGACACCGGCCACGATGCGGGTGGTGCAGATTGATCCCGGACCGACACCAACCTTAACACCGTTGGCACCGGCCTTGATCAGCGCTTCGGCCGCCTCGCCGGTGGCAATGTTGCCGGCGATCACCGACAGGGAAGGAAAACTCGACTTCAGTTTGCGAAGTGCCTCAAGAATACCGGCAGAGTGACCGTGCGCCGAATCGAGCACAACCACATCCACCTTGGCCCTGACCAGCGCCTCGGCCCGCACGAGCAGATCCGGCCCGATGCCGAGGGCGGCACCGGCCAGCAGACGGCCCATGGTGTCTTTGGCGGCATTGGGATACTGTCTGATCTTTTCAATATCTTTAATGGTGATCAGCCCTTTGAGCCGGCCGTCATCATCAACGATCAGCAGTTTTTCAATACGGTGCTCATGGAGCAGGGCCTTGCTGTGCGGCAGATCTATGCCGACCGGTGCGGTGACCAGTTTTTTACTGGTCATCACATCGCTGACCCTGAGGCCGTCATCTGAAACAAAACGAAGGTCACGGTTGGTGACAATGCCCACCAGTTTGTCACCGTCAATGACCGGCAGGCCGGAAATACGGTAGGTGCGCATGATCTGCTGTACCTCGGCAACGCTTTGATGGGGAGTAACCGTGATGGGGTCATCGATCATACCGGATTCTGATTTCTTGACCCGTTCAACCTCCCTGGCCTGCTGTTCGATACTCATGTTCTTATGGATAATGCCGATGCCGCCTTCCCTGGCCATGGCAATGGCGGTCTGGTGTTCGGTCACTGTATCCATGGCGGCACTGAGCAGTGGAGCCTGCAAATCAATGGTATCGGTTAAACGGGTTTTGAGCGACACCTCCGATGGTAAAACCTCGGAGGCTCCCGGCACAAGGAGAACATCGTCAAAGGTGAGCGCAAAGGGAATGGAATGTTGCAACATGAGTTTTTACTTTCTCCTGCAGTGGAAACAAATAGTCTGCCCGTTCACCTGCATCAGACGGCTGGTTGCCATTGTGGTGAACGGGTTTGCTGAGCCGGGTTCCGGCTGACTGACCGGCCCGGGATCTTTACAGTTTAATCTCGTCTTTTGTCTGGAAGAATGACCGGATACGGTATTGCCTGCTAAAGTAATAACGGAACAGATTCCGGTCAAAAAAAAAATCGGCCGGGCGCCAAAAGCCTGTGTTTTTACGGCTCATTTACAGCGGCATCCCGGGTAGATAAAAGAAATCACTGGATTTTAACGGTCTTTCCTGCTTAAATATGCAGTTCATTGAGATCAGCACCGCAACGGTTGCTTTTTTGTGTATCATTTTTTCTGACCGCCTCCACCCTGACCAGACCTTTGTACCTATGGCTAAGATCGTATCAATAAATCCGTCCAACCCTCAGCCGCGCCTCATTGCGCAGGCGGTTGAAATCCTGCAGCAGGGCGGTGTCATCTGCTATCCGACCGATACCATGTACGGCATCGGCTGCGACATCTTTAATCAGAAGGCTGTCAAGCGTGTGTATCAGATAAAAAGACGCCCGAAAAATAAACCCTTTACCTTTATGTGTGCCTCACTGACAAACATCAGCCACTATGGCCATGTGGGGAACACCGCCTATCGGCTGATGCGGAAAAATCTGCCGGGCCCGTACACCTTTGTTCTGTCTGGTACCAAACTCGTGCCAAAGATCATGTTAACCAAGCAGAAGACCGTGGGTATCCGTGTGCCTGACCACCCGGTTTGCCTGGCCATCATCGAGGCCCTGGAAAACCCCTTACTCAACACCAGTGCAACCATTGAGGACGAAGAACAGTCCATCACCAACAGCTACGATGTTGATGAACTCTTCGGCAAACAGGTTGATCTCATCATCGACAGTGGTGAAATTGTTCCACAGCCCTCCACGGTGATCTCTCTGCTGACCGACCAGCCGGAGATCCTGCGTGTCGGCAAGGGTGATACCGAACCCTTCCTCTGATCACCACTGTCCCGACCCCGCAAAACAAAAAAGACCGAACCCCCTGGGATCCGGTCTTCAACTCACCGACAAAAACCATTATTCAGCTTCGTCGATCAACATTTCCTTCAACGACTTACTCATGGTGAAATGCAGCGTCTTGCGCGCTGGAATATCCATCATCTTGCCGGTTTTCGGATTTTTAGTGGTGCGTGGTTTACGGGTGCGCACCGAAAAACTTCCAAACCCTCTGATTTCAACACGCCGTCCCTCTGTCAATGCCTGGGATATTTCCTCAAGTATTATTTCAACCGCCTGTGTAATGTCTTGTTTATAATAGTCGCCGAGCTGCTCGGAAACCTGGTTAATTAATTCACGCTTAAGCATGATTCGTATCCTTATAGTAAACTAACCGCATGCTGATAGGATGAATACATCACCGTCCACGGATAAAAGTAACAGGTTCACACCCGCTCTAGCAGCAGGTGTGAACCTTGATGGATGATTCGAACTCTATACAGCCCGATTTATTTATTGGATTCTTCGTTGGCAGCCGCCTTCAGCAAGTCACCAAAAGTTGATGGTGCAGCACTTTGTGACTTCTGCAGGTACTCTTCAGGAACAGCACCCTGATTGTCTTCCTTCTCCTGCAGGGCCTTTACAGAGAGTCCGATCTTGCGGTCGTCTGCAGAGACATTGATGACCATGGCCTTCAATATATCATTGATATTGAACATGCCCACCGGCGTCTTGACCTTGTCTTTTGAGATCTCAGACACGTGCACCAACCCCTCAATGCCCTCTTCCAGCTGCACAAAGACACCGAAGTCGGTTACGTTGGTAATGGTGCCCTCGACAGTTGAGCCGATGGGATAGTTGCTTGCCGCCGCCTGCCATGGATCCGGCTCCAGCTGCTTGATACCAAGAGAGAATCGTTCGTTTTCCTTGTCAATCTTAAGGACCACCGCGTGGATGGTTTCACCCTTGGCGTACTTTTCGGACGGATGCTTGATCCGTTCGGTCCAGGACAGGTCGGACACGTGGATCAGGCCGTCAATACCTTCCTCAATGCCGATGAAAATACCAAAGTCAGTAATATTTTTGATTTTCCCCTCGATAACAGAGCCGACAGGGTAGCTCTCCTCAACCACATCCCACGGGTTGGGCTGCAGCTGTTTCATGCCGAGGGAGATACGCTTGGTCTCAGCCTCGACCTTGAGCACCTGCACTTCGATCTCATCGCCGACACCGACGATCTTGGAAGGATGCCGTGGTTTTTTCGACCAGCTCATCTCCGAGATATGCACCAGACCTTCCACACCCTCTTCCAGCTCAACGAACACACCGTAATCCGTGATGGAAACGACCTTACCCATAACCCTTGATCCGGGGGCATACTGTTCGGGAACACGCTCCCAGGGATCGGTTTTCAGTTGCTTGACACCCAGGGAAACCCGGTCGGAATCTTTGTCGTACTTGAGAATTTTAACCTCGATCTCCTCACCGACGTTATACAGCTTGGAGGGATGCGAAACCCGTCCCCAGGAAAGATCGGTGATGTGGCAGAGGCCGTCCATACCGCCAAGGTCAATGAACAGACCGTAGTCCGTGATATTGGTGATGGCGCCGCGAATGATCTGTCCCTCTTCCAGGGTGTTGCGCATCTGCTCGCGCAGGGCGACACGCTGACTTTCAAGAATGGCCCGACGGCTGATCACAACGTTGTTGCGCTTGCGGTTGAACTTGAGGATCTTAAACTCAAAGGTCTCACCAATAAGGGCATCCAGATCCTTAACCGGCCGCAGATCGATCTGCGAATACGGAAGAAAGGCCGGCACACCGATATCAACAGACATACCGCCCTTAACCCGGTTATCGATACGGCCCTCAATTGTCCCGTCTTCTTCCTGAATTTCGGCAATCTGTTCCCAAACTTTGATGGCAATAGCTTTCTCGCGGGAGAGGAGCAGACCGCCCTCATCCTTCCGTTTTTCGATGAAGACTTCAAACTGGTCGCCGATGCTGACCACGCAGTCAGGGTCTTCATGACGAAATTCAGAAAGAGGAATGTAGCTTTCCGCCTTATCGCCGACATCGATCAGCGCGGCATCGCTCGTCAAGCCGACAACGGTACCGATGGCAACCTCACCGACATTGATAACGGTGCTGTTGTCTCCCTGTTCAAACAATTCCGCAAAACTGATTTCCTCATCAAAGTTCGTGTCATCTGCCGCAAAAGCGGGTTGAGTTCCGTTTTTTGTCATGGAGTTTCCTGTGATCGCCAATACTGGTCTTAAAAAGAATAATGGATCGGACGAAAAGACTAGCCTTGTCCCTGTTAGTAAAGATAAATTGTTTACCAGAGATTTTTTCAAAAAACAACTGTTTCCTCTTGAAAGAAGGTATTTCTTTCAATCGGAAAAACAGGATGAACGGACACGTTGTGCCCGGTAGCAGTCCGATAAAACAGTGGTACAGACCGGAAAGCGATCCGGAAAAGGCGGCCGGCAGGCAGCAGATTTACTGTTTGCCGTAGACGCTCAACTCCTCGAGCACAGGGCCGAACAACTCTTCGTACATGGGGATTGCCTTGCGCAAAATAACATCGAAATGACGAAGATCCGCCGTATTGACGGTGAGATTGGCACTGTAGGCCAGGGCCTGCAGGTTGTACAGGGTGTGGAGTGTCTTGCCGATGAGAATATAGTAGATGTAGCGTCGGCGATCCATGGACAGCCGGCACATGTGCCTGTGAAACATCGACTGTTCAAGAGGGCCCTCAAGCTCAATATCAAAGACAACACAGGCAAAGTTGACAAAACGCATCCGCTCAATGGCATCGGCAACCGTTTCCACCATGAACACCTGATACCCCACAGCTTCCAGCGCCTCACCGATCTGCTGACGCTGCCCATCATGCTGATGCAGCACAAGCGCCATGGGGATATCTTCCACCTTCTCCTCCGTGTCAAAGAGGCCAGCGGCAAGCCAGTCCAGATTTGGTGGTGGCGGCGGCTGCACGCGGCCGACGGCCGATGGTGGCGATGGTGCAGCTCCAGCCGCATCCAGATTGATGGTACCCCGGCAGTGGGGACATTTCAAAGCCAGCTGTTTTCCGGGTGTCAGTTGAGCCAGGGCCTGCTCCAGACGGGCTACCTGCTCACTGGTAAAGGAAAGTGCCTGCCGGCAGTTCGGACAATGGGTCAGCATGAAGTACGTTCCTTAAAAAAAATTATGTTCAAAATGAAACCGGATTGCAAACAATGGCCCCTTGCTGCGCTGCTCACCACCGCTGGTAAGGATCGACCTCTTCCTCCTCCATGCGCAGGTTATCGATATCTGAGGTACGCTCACCGCGTGCAGCCTTCACCGTGTCCATGCCCCGTTTAATTTCACTGCGGTGAGAGGCGTAGAGGATCGCGGACTCTTCGGTGATGAGTCCGGTTTCAAACAACTCGAGCAGGTGCTGGTCAAAGGTGCGCATATCTTTGGTGGAACCATCCCGGATGACATTGTAAAATGTCTTCTCCTCGGTTTCACCGTTGATGATCAGGTCTTTGATACGCAGACTGGTGCAGAGAATCTCCAGTGCTGCGACCCGTCCACCGTTGATACGCGGTAAAAGCCGCTGGCTGACAACCCAGCGGATGGCATCGGCCAGCCGATTGCGGATCTGCGGCTGTTCATCGGTCTCAAACATGCCCAGGATACGGTTGATGGTCTGACCGGCATCAATGGTATGCAGGGTGGAAAACACCACATGCCCGGTTTCCGAGGCTGTCAGAGCAATCTCCAGGGTTTCCCGATCCCGGATCTCACCAACCAGGATGACCTTGGGGGCCTGACGCAGAGCCGCCCGGAGGCCGTTGGCAAAGGTGTCGAAGTCGTCACCCATCTCCCGCTGGTTAAAGGTGGCCTTCTTGTGCGGGTGGATATACTCAATCGGATCTTCCAGGGTAACGATATGCACCGGCCGTTCTTCATTGATCTTATTAAGAATTGCCGCCATGGATGTTGTCTTTCCCGTGCCGGTGGCACCGGTGAACAGAATCAGTCCGTTTACCTCCCGGGCCATCTTGCCAAAGGCATCAGGAAAATTAAACGCCTGAATTGACGGGATTTTTGTTTCCAGTTTTCGTAAAACCGAGGAATAACATCCTTTCTGAGAAAAGATATTGACCCGGAAACGGACCTTGTCATCCAGGGAATAGGAGAGGTCGCAGGAGCCTTTGGTGACCAGATCCCGCAGCAGCCGGCGATTACCGCCGATGAGGTTGAGCGCAAAAACTTCAGATTGAAATGGCGTCAGCTCCGTGACCGGCGGGGTGACATCCACCGGGACAAGCACACCGTCACTTTCCACCTGAAGAGATTTGCCGACAGTGATGTTCAGATCAGACACCCGCGCATGCCTGTTGAGCATGGCGGTGATCCAATAGTTAATCTCCTGTTGCTTCATAGCGTATCCTGGTATTGAATTGACAAAAGCATTTTATTACGTTTTATCGCTTCACAGTGATGAAAGACAAGAAAAAAATAGTTTTGCCTTGAGGTGACGATTATGGCGAACCCATTACGGAGTGCGGTGACAACAGAGGGAAGAAGGATGGCCGGAGCCCGGGCACTCTGGCGGGCCAACGGCAGGCGGGAAGAACAGATGAACCGACCGGTGATTGCCGTGGTCAACTCCTTTACCCAGTTCGTCCCCGGGCACGTGCACCTTCACGACATCGGCCAGAGGGTCAAACAACAGATCGAAGCCCTGGGATGCTTTGCCGCTGAGTTCAACACCATCGCCATTGACGACGGTATTGCCATGGGGCACGATGGCATGCTGTACTCCCTGCCGTCCCGTGAGCTGATTGCCGATTCGGTTGAGTACATGTGCAATGCCCACAAGGCCGACGCCATGGTCTGTATCTCCAACTGCGACAAGATCACCCCGGGCATGCTCATGGCGGCGATGCGCCTCAACATACCGGCGATCTTTGTCTCCGGAGGACCGATGGAGGCCGGACGCGCCGCCAACAAGGCCATTGACCTGATCGACGCGATGATCCTGGCTGGTGACGAAACAGTAAGCGAGGCTGAGGTTGCCGAGGTCGAACGTTCTGCCTGTCCGACCTGCGGCTCCTGTTCCGGCATGTTTACCGCCAACTCGATGAACTGTCTTAACGAGGCACTGGGTTTGGCATTGCCCGGAAACGGCACCGTGGTTGCCACCCACGCGACCCGGCTCACTCTTTTCGAACAGGCGGCACAACGGATCGTTGCCATGTGTGAAGCCTGGTACGACCGCAGTGACGACCGGGTTCTCCCCCGATCCATCGCCACCAAAGCCGCCTTCCGCAATGCCATGGCCCTTGACATCGCCATGGGTGGCTCGACCAACACCGTTCTGCACATCCTCGCCATTGCTCATGAGGCTGAGGTTGACTTCACCATGCAGGATATTGATGAGCTGTCCCGCCGGGTACCCAACCTGTGCAAAGTTGCACCAAGCTCTCACTATCATGTTGAAGATGTCAACCGTGCCGGCGGCGTACTGGGCATTCTGGCTGAACTGGATCGCGGCGGTCTGCTTGACACCTCGGTACACCGGGTCGACGGCATGACCCTGGATCAGGCACTGGCCCATTATGACATCATGCGCCCTGATGTTCAGGAGGCGGCGCGTACGCTTTATCGCAGTGCTCCTGCCGGCAGACGCAACCTGGTGATGGGTTCGCAAAACACCTTCTACGACGAACTGGATACCGACCGGGTACATGGTTGTCTTCGCGATATTGACCACGCTTACTCGCAAGACGGCGGCCTGGCTGTTCTGTACGGCAACATTGCGGAAAAGGGCTGCATTGTCAAGACAGCCGGAGTGGACACCTCAATCCTCCACTTCATGGGGGTAGCCAAAGTGTATCACTCTCAGGACGAGGCCTGTGACGCCATCCTCGGCGGCGATGTTCAGGCCGGTGATGTGGTGTTCATTCTCTACGAAGGCCCGAAGGGAGGCCCCGGCATGCAGGAGATGCTCTACCCCACCTCGTATCTCAAATCCCGGCACCTGGGCGCGGCCTGTGCGCTTGTCACCGACGGTCGATTCTCCGGCGGAACCTCAGGGCTGTCGATCGGCCATGTTTCACCCGAAGCAGCCGCCGGCGGCGCCATCGGCCTGGTTCGTAACGGTGATCGTATTGATATTAATATTCCCGAACGCTCTATCTCGCTGCTGATCAGCAAAGAGGAGATGCTTGCACGTCGTCGGGAAGAAGAGGCGCGGGGGAATCTGGCCTTCACCCCGGATAGAACTCGAACGGTTTCCACCGCTCTTCAGGCCTATGCACGCTTTGCCGCCTCTGCAGACAGGGGGGCGGTCCGCATTCTCACCCCGTAAGGTGCAGGGCAGCGACGGCCTGCAAAGACACGGACAAAAAAATCACTGCACCCGGCGTAGTCCACGCCGGGTTTTTTTGCTTGCGCACTGCAAACAAAAACCCCGCGAACACGCTCTATAAACGTATTTGCGGGGTAACAAGACGGCCAACGACTATAGCTTGTTTACATTTTCTGCAGCCGGTCCCTTGGCTCCACTGACAACCTCAAAAGTAACCCGATCACCTTCTTTCAGGGACTTGAAACCCTGGCCCTGAATCGCAGAGTAGTGCACAAACACGTCTTTGCCACCGTCCTGCTGAATAAAGCCAAATCCCTTAGAATCATTGAACCACTTCACTGTTCCCTCTGCCATAGCCGTTCCTCCTTGTGTGACGACCTAACTCAGGCCCGTATCCGGACCATTTTACGAATAAGGGTTCATCGTACAGCTGCCATCCCGGTGCTGCTCCAACAGCACTTCAGACGATGGAAGCATACGGCATGCCCCCTAAAAAAACCTGGATGATGCAGCGCGCGCTGCAAAGCATGATACACACGCCGCAATAACCGGCTGTGCTCTATTGCCACCATTAGTATGTACCTGAAATGCACGATATGGGGCCTGAGCAAAAACGAAAAAGGGCCCATGAAAAAGACAGCGGTGAGTGAGAGAGGGACTTTCATTCAGCAAAACGATGTGCGAACATAACGGTACAGCAGGCAGAGGAAGATGTTCTCAACGGGGAACAACATGAGTGGAAATGAAAAGTAACTGTAAAACACAGGTATTTTAACTGTCCTGCCTGAGTAAGTGGGGCTGCCTTTCGGCACTGATATACTGTGGAGGTTCTACCGTAAAACACAGTGGAATGCCAGCTGTTTTTCACTGTCTGCAGTATTTCTTTTAACAGGCGGGCTGTGGTTCCCGCCTCTTCAGGCTGTCTGTTTGAGGAGCGGATGTCCCATATCCTCCCGCAACTTGACATATCGCTGGGCAACCAAACGGACGATATGGCGTATTCTGCCGATATACCGTGTGCGCTCGGAAACGCTGATCGCCTGCCGGGCATCGAGCAGATTGAAGGTATGCGAACACTTGAGGCAGTAATCGTAACTGGGAAGAATCAGGTTTTTTTCGGCCAGCCTCAGGGCCTCACGCTCATAGGTGTCAAAGGCGATCATCAGATCAGGAACGCTGGCCTCTTCAAAGTTAAAAACAGAGTACTCTTTTTCCGCCTGGTGGAAGATCTCCCCATAGGTGACATCCCGGTTCCAGGCGATATCGTAGACGGAATCCACCTTCTGCAGGTACATGGCAATCCGTTCAAGCCCGTAGGTGATCTCAACAGTGACGGGTTTCAGGTCAATGGAACCGGCCTGTTGGAAATAGGTGAACTGAGTGATCTCCATCCCGTCCAACCAGACTTCCCAGCCCAATCCCCAGGCACCAAGGGTTGGTGATTCCCAGTCATCCTCAACAAAGCGGATATCGTGCTCAAGAAGGTTGAGGCCGAATCTCTCAAGACTTTCCAGAAACATCTCCTGAATATTGGCCGGAGATGGCTTGATCACCACCTGATACTGGTAGTAGTGCTGCAACCGGTTAGGATTTTCGCCGTACCGTCCGTCGGTCGGGCGCCGCGACGGTTGAACATAGGCGGCCTTCCAGGGCTCCGGTCCCAGGGCGCGGAGTGTTGTGGCGGGATGAAAGGTACCGGCCCCCACTTCCATATCATAGGGCTGCATGACAACACAGCCCGCGGTTGCCCAGTAGCTGTTCAAGGTGGCAATGATATCCTGAAAATACATGATAAATTCTTTCCAGTATTGATTGTTGGTAGATCATGGCTACAAGTGTGCAGCAATCTACCACAGCCTGAAGCACGGGTAAATGAAATTATCGGCATCGGGCCGCAGGGATACAGGGCAGCGCCTTGACAGGAGTATTGCATGGAACCACAATTTTTACGCATTCGCGGGGCGCGGATGCACAATCTGAAGAACATCTCGGCCGACTTGCCGCGTAACAAGCTGATCGTCTTTACCGGCCTGTCCGGTTCAGGCAAATCGACACTGGCCTTTGACACCCTTTATGCCGAAGGGCAAAGACGCTATGTTGAATCACTCTCCACCTATGCCAGGCAGTTTCTCGGCCAGATGGACAAACCCGATGTTGACCTGCTTGAAGGGTTGTCACCGGCCGTATCCATCGAACAGAAGACCACCAGCAAAAATCCGCGTTCCACCGTTGGTACAGTGACCGAGATCTATGATCACCTTCGCCTGCTCTTTGCCCGGGCGGGACAACCGCACTGCCCCCAGTGCGGCCAACCGATCCGATCACAGTCGGTGCACGATATCCTGGAGGCCCTGCTCAACCGGCCGGAAGGAGAAAAACTGCTGCTCCTGGCTCCGGTTATCAAACACAAAAAAGGGCAACATGAGCAGGTGTTGCAGCGGCTGCGCAAGGAGGGCTTTGTCCGGGCAAGGGTGGACGGTGAGATCCGCTCTTTAAGCGAGGAGATTGTTCTTGATAAAAACAAGTACCACTACATCGAGGCAGTGGTGGACCGGCTGGTCATCAAATCTTCCATTCGCCGGCGATTGGACGAATCAGTAAGTACCGCCCTCACACTCAGTGGCGGCACCCTGCTGGCGTTTTTCCCGGACAGCGACGAAGAGGTACTCTTCAGCGAGTCCGCCGCCTGTCACCAGTGCTCCATCTCGGTGCCTGAACTTTCCACGCAGCTGTTTTCCTTTAACAATCCCCAGGGCGCCTGTCCGGTCTGCAGCGGTCTCGGAGTCAACCAGTTCATCGATGAGCGGCTGATTGTTCCGGACCCGACCCTTTCTCTGCTCGATGGTGCCATTGCCCCCTGGACCCGCCGTCGACTCTCCACACAGTCACACCACTGGATAGAAGCATTCTCCCGGCACTACAGTTTTGCACCGGACACCCCTTTTGCCGACCTGCCGGCCAAGGCCCGGAAGGCGTTACTGCAGGGGACCGGTCGGGAAAAGCTGGAGTTCATCCATACCCGTGGCCGCCGCACCCTGGTGTCGCAGATCGCCTTTGAAGGAATCGTTCCCCGGCTCAACCGGTTGTTTCGCGAAACCACCTCCAACCGTTTACGCGATGAGATCGAGGAGTTCATGACGGAACAGAACTGTCCGGCCTGCCGGGGAGCACGCCTCAAACCGGAAGCCCTGGCAGTGCGAGTCGGCCGCTGGTCCATCATTGAACTGTGCCGCCTGGCCATTGAACAGCTGGTGGTGGAACTAGAGACCCTTACCTTTGAGCCCCGTCAGACGGTCATTGCCACCCCGATCCTTAAGGAGATCCGTGAACGGCTCTCCTTTCTCCAGGGTGTGGGGCTTGGTTACCTGTCGCTGGACAGAAAGGCCGGTACCCTGTCCGGGGGAGAGGCGCAACGTATCCGGCTTGCCTCACAGATCGGCTCCGGCCTGGCCGGCGTCCTCTATATCCTTGATGAACCCAGTATCGGGCTGCATCAGCGCGATAACAACAAGCTCATCAAAACGCTGATCAACCTCCGGAACCTGGGAAACACGGTGATTGTGGTCGAACACGATTCCGACACCATCGCCAATGCCGACCATGTTCTCGACATCGGTCCCGGTGCCGGTGTTCACGGCGGTGAAATCCTCTACTCCGGGCCGGTACCGGGCCTGCTCGACTGCGAGCTCTCCCAGACCGGCGGTTATCTTTCCGGCCGTTTAAAAATCGACGTACCGGCAAAACGGCGGCCGGCAACCAAACGGGCCATTGAAGTGCGCGGCGCCACCATCAACAACCTGCAGAAGCTGTCTGTCAGCTTCCCGTTGGGACTGATGACCTGTGTCACCGGCGTCTCCGGTTCCGGCAAGAGTTCTCTGGTGATCGAAACCGTCTTTCGTGAGGCTGAACGGTATTTTGCCGATAAAAAGGGGTACCTGCGCGGCCCCCATGTTCTGCACGGTCTGGAGCAGCTCGACAAGGTGATCGACATCGACCAGAGCCCCATCGGTCGTACCCCGCGCTCCAACCCGGCCACCTATACCGGGGTGATGACACCGATCCGTGAACTCCTGGCCCGTCTTCCCGAATCCCGTGCCCGCGGTTACAAGCCCGGTCGCTTCAGCTTTAACCTCAAGGGTGGACGCTGCGAGGCATGCGAGGGTGACGGCGTCCTCCGCATTGCCATGCACTTTCTCCCTGATATCTATGTAACCTGTGAACGCTGCCAAGGGAAACGCTACAACCAGGAAACGCTTGATATTCGCTACAAGGAGAAGAACATAGCTGAAATCCTGCAGATGACCGTGGAAGAAGCGCTGGAGTTCTTTCAAAACGTACCGCCCATTGCCGGCCGCCTGCAGACCATTGTTGATGTGGGCCTGGGGTACCTTTCTTTAGGCCAGAGCTCGGTGACTCTGTCCGGCGGTGAGGCACAGCGGGTCAAACTGGCAAAAGAACTGAGCCGCCGCTCCACCGGCCAGACCCTCTACATCCTCGATGAACCAACAACCGGTCTGCATCCCGCCGATATCCAGCACCTGCTGCGCGTGCTCGACCGGCTGGTCAGCAGCGGCAATACAGTGGTTGTGATTGAACACAATCTGGATGTGATTAAAACAGCCGACCATGTGATCGATATCGGCCCTGAAGGCGGCAGCGGCGGCGGGCAGGTCATTGCCACCGGCACTCCGGAGGCGGTTGCCCGCATCCCCGGTTCCTACACCGGCATGTTTCTGAAACAATTTCTGAACAACGACTAACGATTTTTCATTGTCTTTCCAAACTGTCGCCTGTTAGGATGCCCGGCAGAGCATCAACCCGAACCGGCGGCCGTCTCACCAGCGCCTGTTTTTATTGACTTTTACCACAAGGACATACCATGCCAGACCAGACCCCTGAACAGCAGGAAATTCCGATTTTCCGCATGCAGAAGATGTACATTAAAGATTTTTCCTTTGAGAGTCCCAACAGTCCCAAGATCTTCCTGGTCCGCGATCAGAATCCCAAGGTGGACTTCAACCTGCAGTTGAAAAATCAGAAACTCGACGACGACCACAGTGAAGTTTCCATTGCCATCACTGCCAAAGTACTGGATAAAAAGAATGATGACTCGGTCATGTTCATCGTTGAAATCGAACATGCTGCCGTTTTCCTGATGAAGAACATTCCCGAGGAACACCACGACCGGGTACTGGCGGTCGACTGTCCGCTCATGCTCTTTCCCTTTACCCGGCAGATCGTCTGTCAGGCGGCGGTGGACGGCGGTTTCATGCCGTTTTTAATGGAGCCCATCAACTTCATTGCCCTGTACGACAATGCCCAGCAACAGGAAAAGGATGCATAACGAACAGACAACCATTTTCAGGAAAAGCACATAAAAAAAGCAGTGGAACCCATGGCCCTTTTTACTGTTCAACACAATAAAGAAGGCGATAACAGATATCTCTTACCCGTCTTCCGGTGTCACCGCCGGTAACAGAAAACAGGCAGCGCCTGCACAACTTCTTTTGAAAAAGTGCAGGCCCGGCCTTTCCTGAGCATACAGACAACAATCAACCGCTGCGGTTGATGACAGACCCGGGGAGATCATCATGCTGTATTCAACAGAACACAAAACTTCACTTGGAACAGTCACTCTGGTCAGCGACGGCGACAGCCTTGTCGGCCTCTGGGCCGACGGCCAGAAATACTTTGCCGCCACCGTGCAGAACAAGGTCCTGACGCCGTCAGACCTGCCTGTCTTTACCCTGGTCAAGCAGTGGCTGGACAGGTACTTTGCCGGAGAAAAACCGGCGATCTCGGAACTGCCGCTGTCTCCCCGGGGAAGTGCCTTCAGAACAGCGGTCTGGGATATGCTGTGTGCCATTCCCTACGGACAGGTGACCACCTATGGTGCCATTGCCAGGGCAATGGCGGCCAAGCTGCACAAGGAAAGGATGTCCAGCCAGGCAGTGGGCGGAGCAGTGGGACACAACCCCATCTCCATCATCATCCCCTGCCACAGGGTTGTCGGCTCAAACGGCAGCCTGACGGGTTATGCCGGGGGTATCGATAAAAAAATACAGCTTCTGGAACTTGAAGGGGTGGATACTTCGCAGTTTTTCATTCCGAAAAAAGGCACGGCTCTGTAACACCGATGTTTTTTGAATACGGAGAACAGGAAACAGCCTATCTCAAGAAAAAAGATCAGGCCCTGGCCGGGGTCATTGACGAAGTCGGGCACATCCACCGGGAGGTCATACCCGATCTGTTCGCAGCGCTTATCCATGCGATCATCGGCCAGCAGATCTCCACCAAGGCGCATACAACCGTCTGGCAACGCGCCCAGACCATGTTTGCGCCAATAACACCGGAACACATCGTCTCTCTTCCGGTGGACAGGCTGCAAACCTGCGGCATCTCCATGAGAAAGGCCGTGTACATCCATGAAATGGCCGCAACCGTCTTAAACGGCAGCCTTGACCTGGACGAACTGCACGCTCTGGATGATGACGCCGTGTGCAAACGCCTGTGCACAATCCGCGGTATCGGCGTGTGGACGGCGGAGATGCTGATGACCTTTTCCATGCAGCGCCCGGATATCTTAAGCTGGGGCGATCTGGCTATCCAGCGTGGCCTCAGGATGCTCTATCGACATCGGGCCATCACCCCGGCCCTGTTTACAAAGTACAGAAGGCGATACTCCCCGTACTCCACCGTGGCCAGCCTCTATCTCTGGGCTCTGGCCGGGGGCGCCTGCAGCGGATATACTGATCCGGCACCCGGAAGGAACGCTCTCAAAAAAACCGGATCAACACTGGACAGATAAAAAAAACCGCAGCGAGATGCCATGATTTTTGTTCTGCTTGAAGTGATCATTAAAAAAGAGGGGATGCAACAGTACCTTGCCCTGGCGGCGGCTCTGAAAGACGAACTTGCACAGGCCGAGGGGTTTATCCGCTCAGAACGATTCCAAAGCCTGACCGATGAGCGCAAGCTGCTCAGCCTGTCGGTCTGGGAAAGTGAACAGGCTGTGGAACAGTGGCGGAACACCGCAAAACACCGCTTGAGTCAACAGCAGGGCCGTGCAGCTCTGTTCGACAGCTATACGCTGACCGTTGCCGCAAAGATCAGATCGTACACCAAAGACGATCGCACAGAAACACCCGGGGACTCAAAAGAGTTCTTTGCCGGACCCTCTTCAGACTGAAGCGGAAGAAAGGCTGCGAACAGATCCGGCTACAGACGGGCATCGACTGTGTTTTCTTTGACCTTAACCCTTTTTCAAGGAGTTTCCCATGTCGCACGTTCTCATCATTGGTGCCGGCGGTGTCGGCAGCGTTGTTGCCCATAAGTGCGCCCAGGTGCCGGAGGTCTTCTCCCGTATCACCCTGGCCAGCCGAACCCTGTCCAAATGCGAAGACATCGCCCGATCCGTCAAACAGCGTACCGGCATACGCATTGCCGTGGAACAGGTGAATGCCGACGATGTGACCGCAACCAGCGCTCTCATCAGACAGCTCAGCCCCGACCTGGTTCTCAACGTTGCCCTGCCCTATCAGGACCTGCCGCTGATGGACGCCTGCCTGGCAACCGGCGTTGACTACCTTGACACCGCCAATTACGAACCACCGGACGTGGCCAGGTTCGAGTATAAGTGGCAGTGGGCCTATCAGGACAGCTTTACCGAAAAAGGCATCATGGCTCTGCTTGGTTCCGGTTTTGACCCGGGCGTGACCAACGTGTTCACCGCCTGGGCGGCAAAACATCACTTTGACGAGATCCACCAGCTCGACATCATCGACTGCAACGCCGGAGACCATGGGCAGGCCTTTGCCACCAACTTCAATCCGGAAATCAACATCCGGGAAATCACCCAGCGCGGGCGATACTTTGAACACGGAGAGTGGGTGGAAACCGATCCCCTGTCCTGGTCCATGACCTTTGATTTTCCCGAGGGGATCGGCCCGAAAAAATGCTACCTCATGTTTCACGAAGAGCTGGAATCTCTGGTGCGGAATATTAAAGGGCTTAAACGGGCACGTTTCTGGATGACGTTTTCCGACCAGTACCTCACCCACCTGCGGGTACTGGAAAACGTCGGCATGACCCGGATCGACCCGGTGCTGTATCAGGGGCAGGAGATCGTGCCCATTCGATTTTTAAAAGCGGTTCTGCCCGAACCGGCCTCGCTCGGCCCCCTGACCAAAGGACGAACCTGTATCGGGTGTCTCATGAAAGGGATAAAAGACGGTAAAGAAAAACAGCTCTACATCTACAACATCTGCAGCCATGAAGAGGCCTATCGCGAGGTCGGTTCCCAGGCAATCAGCTACACCACCGGGGTACCGGCAATGATCGGCGCCAAGATGATGTTGCAGGGGTTGTGGAAACGACCCGGTGTCTGGAATATGGAAGAGTTCGATCCAGACCCCTTTATGCATGACCTCAATACCTATGGTCTGCCCTGGACCGTGGTTGAACTGTGAGCACAACCGAAAACAACCGCTATAACGGTCGGCTCGCCTGCCGTTTTAATCCTGCCGAAGTGGCAACCCCGGCCTTTGTGGTTGATGAGGGATTGCTTGCCGACAATCTTGCCATCCTGGCCCGGGTCAAAGAGCAGACCGGCTGCAGGATCCTGCTGGCCCTGAAATGTTTCGCCATGTTCAGTGTCTTTCCCCTGCTGCAACAGGTACTGGACGGGGTGTGCTGCAGTTCACCGCACGAGGCCCGGCTGGGAAGAGAAGAGTTCGGCCGGGAGGTCCACAGTTTTGCCGCGGCCTACTCGGAAGAAGATATCAAACAGCTGGCCGTGACCTCGGATCACCTGATCTTCAACTCCTTTGCCCAGTGGCAACGATTCCGCCGGCCGGCTGAAGCCACAGCCGGGACTGCCGGTCGGCATCCGGCATTCGGCCTGCGGATCAACCCGGAACATTCCGAAGGCGCCATTCCGCTGTACGATCCCTGTGCGCCGGGGTCACGGCTCGGCATCCGTCGGGCCGACTTCCGCACCGACCTGCTGGACGGTATCAGCAGTCTGCACTGGCACAACCTCTGTGAACAGGATGCCGACTGTCTGCAACGAACTGTTGATACGGTTGAACAGCGTTTCGGCGATATCATCCCCCGCATGCGCCACGTCAACTTCGGCGGCGGCCACCATATCACCCGGCCCGGCTATCGGCTTGACCTGCTCATCAATACGATCAATCGTTTTCAAAGGCACTGGAATGTGCAGGTCTATCTTGAACCCGGCGAGGCGGTTGCCCTTAATGCCGGTTACCTGGTGACCACAGTGCTTGATGTGGTGCAGGCTGACCTGCCGATCGCCATCATCGACGCATCCGTACCGGCACACATGCCGGATGTGCTGGAAATGCCGTACCGGCCGCACATCGTCGGATCCGACGAGCCCGGCAAAAAGGCATGGACCTGCCGGATCGGCGGCCTCTCGTGCCTGGCAGGCGATGTTGCCGGGGAATACTCCTTTGACCGGCCCCTGACTTTGGGATCAAAACTGGTGTTCACCGACATGGCCATTTACACCATGGTCAAGACCAACACCTTCAACGGTGTGCAGCTGCCCTCCATAGTGCGCTATCATCCGGACAGTGATCAGCTCAGCCTGGTTCGCCGGTTCGGCTACGAAGACTTCAAGAACCGGCTCAGTTAACCTGCCCTGTGCAGCCTGCCGCACGTGCCCCAAACCACCAGACAAAATATTGACAGATTGCAGCAGGTTGAATAGGGTAGCCTGCACCTTTACAGGCAGATCAGCCGCATTGGATCAACACACACTGAAGGAGCCCAGCCATGGTCGATATGCTCTACACCCCCAGAAGTGAAGTTGACGCCCGCATCGCAGCCTTTCAGGCTACCCTGGACCAGCTGCATCTTGACGGTGCCCTGATCATTCATCACACCAACCTCTTCTACCTCAGCGGCACCTCACAGGCAGCCCACCTGTTTATACCCCGCTCCGGCAAACCGCTGCTCATGGTGCGCAAGAGCTTTGAGCGTGCCTGCCGGGAATCTCCCCTTGAAGATATTGTAGCGGTCAAAAGCCTGAAGATGATCCCGGGGATCTTGAAAGAGCGGGGCTATACCGCTGCTAACATCGGCCTTGAGCTGGATGTTATCCCCTATACCACCTGGCAGTTCTACACAAAGATTTTCAATCACAGCACCTTTACCGACATTGCCGACTCCCTGAAACGTATACGGACCATCAAGTCTGCATACGAGATCGATCTTTTGCAGAGGTCCTGCACTGCTCTTGACGAGGTCTTTGCGGAGGTGCCGGCCTGGCTGCGGGAAGAAATGACTGAAATCGAACTGGCCAGCCTGTTTGAGGCGGGTATACGTCGACGCGGTTACGGCGGCTGCTCCAAGATGCGGGCCTTTAATCAGGATTTTTTCATGGGCCATGTGGTCAGCGGTGCCAGTGGTGCCGTGCCGACCTACTTCGACGGCCCGGTGGGCGGCCACGGCCTGACCCCGGCCAACAACCCCCATGGCGCGGGCTGGCAGGTTATCCGCAGCAATGAAGTTGTGTACATCGACTACACCTGCGTTATCAACGGCTATACCGCTGACGAGACACGAGTATTTGTCATCGGTGATGTTGCCGATCATCTGCGCCGGGCACATGTCGCCAGCCTTGCCATCCAGGCTGAACTGGTGAACATGATCAAACCGGGCGTACCGTGTGAAGCAGTGTACAACAGATCGCTTGAACTGGCTGAACAGGCGGGGCTGGCGGATCACTTCATGGGGATCGGCAGCAGCCGGGTTCGCTTTATCGGCCATGGCCTGGGGCTGGAACTTGACGAATACCCGATCTTTGCCAACGGTATTCAGATGCCGCTGGCCGAAGGCATGACCTTTGCGCTCGAACCGAAATTCGTCTTTGCCGATGGTGCCATCGGCACTGAAAACACCTATGTTCTCAGACACAACGGCCCCCAGGTGTTAACACATGCCGTGGAAACGATCACCCGGGTCTGAACAGAGACGACTGAAAAAAGCTGACCGTAACCGGATCTTTGACACAACAGAAAGAGAGCATAACACCGGAAGCCATATCGTCTGCCCTGTGCACGGTTGCCATCGCAGCAATAGCAAGCTTTTTTTCTTGACTCCCCAAGGGATTTCCGGCAGCCTGTCTATAGAGCTGAACTTTTTTTAACGACCTATCTTCCCGTGTACAATGGTCACTTTTGTGAACAACTTTTTCAGATTACAGTCAAAAAAAGACGAGGCATCCCAACCGGGATCGCACAGAAGCAACGAGACCGTCAGCTCACCTCCTCCTCCGGCAATGCAGGGTGATATCGGTATTATTGCCCTGGAAAACGTCTTTCAACTCTTTGACCTCGCCGCCCTGACAGGCAAGCTTGAAATCGAATCACCCACTGACTGCGGTATCTTTTACTTTCGCAACGGTGCCCTCATTCACGGTCTGCTTCGTATCAACCAGCGAAAAATCGGCCAACTGCTGCTGGAAGCCCAGGTCATTACCCAGGAACAGCTCGACGAATGTCTGCACCTGCACGAGCAGTCCAGCAACCGGCAGCGCTTTGGGCAGCTGCTTATTGAAAAAGGGTATGTCAAACCCGGGTGGCTGGATAAATCTCTGCTGACCCAGGTCAAGGAAGCCTTTTTTGCGACCCTGTCCTGGCAGGAGGGCAGCTTTCGTTTCTATCCCAACCAGCTGCCGGAAAAGGGTGCCACCCAGTTTTATACCCGCATCGATCATCTTCTTCTCGAAGGCATGATGGCCATCGACGAACATGGTGCTCCGGACGGCGGCGATGACGAATAAGTGCAACTTTAAAACCTGCGCCCCCGGACTGTCTTACAGGCGTCGAACACCCGCCTATCTCGCGTTTTTCATCACTTTCTGTTCGATTATCTGATGTTCCTGTAGTATAGAGCTATCACTTTTCCTGTCTGCTCCGGCAACGGCTCATCTGGAAGCATCCCCACCGATCGCAACGCCGACAACCGGTGCATACACGCGCAGTAACCACACCGCGCCGACAATGGCCCAGGGTACCACACGCATATTGCGTTGTTTTGATTCGAATCTTGTACTGATGACGGGAGGATGCACAGATCCAATGGAACAAGACGCCATCTTTGAGCGACTGCTGCAAATCATCACCAATTACCGGCAACAACGAACCACCGACTGCTTTGTCGACTACCTGGAGCCCGACGAACTTCGGCAACGACTCCGACTTGAGGAGGATCGCGGTCATGGAGACTGGGACGCTCTGTTTTCCTGGGTTGAGGCCTATCTGGCGTATGCTGTAAAAACCACGCATCCCGGCTATGTCAACCGTATGTGGGCCGGTGCCAACCTCCCTTCAGTCATCGGGGAGATCATTGTCGCCTGCACGAACACCTCGGCCTGCACGTACGAAACTGCGCCGGTGTCCACCCTGATGGAAAAGTACATGCTTACCACCATGCTCAGACTGGTCGGCTTTGAGCAGGGGTGCGGCCAGATGACCACCGGTTCGAGCAATGCCAATATGATTGCCATGATGGCCGCCCGCAATACCGCTCTGCCGGACATCAAAAACAAGGGACTGTCCGGCGGACCGCCGCTGTTTGCCTTTGTCAATGCAGATGCGCACTACTCCATGGACCGGGCCGCCAACATTCTCGGAATCGGCACCGATCAGCTGCGTAAAGTCGCTGTGGATGAGCACGGCCGCATGGATACAGTCTCCCTGGAAAGGCAGCTTGCCGATGTTCAGGCTCGGGGCGGCCTGCCGTTTTTCGTGGCCGCCACCGCCGGAACCACGGTCCGCGGTGCGTACGATCGTGTTGAACCTCTGCTGGCGTTACGTCGGAAGTACGGTTTCTGGTTGCATGTTGACGGTGCCTGGGGCGGAGCGGTGATCTTCAGTGACGAACTTCGCCGCCGATTCCTGCCGGATCTTGAACAGGCGGACTCCTTCACCCTCGACTTTCACAAGATGCTGGGCACGGCGCTGATGTGCAATGTACTGCTGTTTAATCGGCATCAGGATGTCTTGCGCAGGGTGTGCAGTGCCGGTGACGAAAGTTACATCTTCCACGGCGGGGAAAACGGCGAAATCAGGGATCTCGGTACCCTGTCCCTGCAGTGCGGTCGCCGTGTTGACAGTCTGAAGTGGTTCCTTGACTGGAAATTTTATGGCCAGGCCGGATTTGCAGAACGCGTCGAGCACTACCTCGATCTCTGCCGGTATGCGGAACAGCAGATTAAACGCTTGCCGGAACTTGAGATGGCGGTCCCCAGAGAATCGTTTAACGTCTGTTTTCGATTCCGCACCCCGAACGGCACTCCGGCAGCCCTGTTCAATCAGAATTTGCGCGAGCAGATGCATCACAGCAAACGCGCCCTGATCGGTACCGGCTTTGTCAACGGTGAACTCGTGCTCCGGCTGTTGATCACAAACGTCAATGTCGACAAGCCTGAAATCGACCGCTTCCTCACCGCTGTGATCGAAACCGGACGAGAACTGCTCCAGCAAAAAAACAGTCTCCAGCACAACAATACAGCGAGGCGGCCATGAGCGACAACGAGTATGCGATGACCCAGAAAGAGGCTGCTGATTTCCTTGATGTTTCTATTAAGTCCATCACTCGCTACCGCAAGCGCGGTCTTCCCTTTAAGATGATACTCAACCCGGCCACCGGCAAACAGGAGGTCCGTTTTCGCCGACCGGATCTGGAAAAATGGAGCGACGGCCGCCGACTGATGGCCACCTATGCCCGGGACGCAGAGCCAACCGCTCCACCGCCCCCTGCCCCTGTTGCCTCACCAGCCGCCGCAGACGACAGCTACCTTGATGAACTGCTGCAGTCCTATAAAAATCAGATCGGCCTGCTTCGTGACCAGCTCGAAGACATGCGCGAACAACTGGCACGGCGTGACCGGCAGATTGACGATCTGATGCGGATGATGGTGGGTTTACAGTTAGAGTATAAACCAATGCCGCTCGCCCCGGATGAGCAACCTCAGGACGACCGCCTGTCCGCAGACCGTCCGTCTGATCTGTACGAAGCCATCGTGCTGCCTGCCGATTTCACATCTCTGCACACAGCTACCCCAGCGTCTCCCCCGCCGGATCGACAGGAAGCATGGCATCCCAAAAAAACGTTCAGCCGTGAACAGCTGGCCGCTTCGGTGCAACGACTCCGGCAAAAGGGGAAAAGCTATGAAGAGATCGCCCGGGCCCTTGATCAGATCCAGGCGGCCCCTCCTTCGGGCCGGCTCGAATGGAGCGCCTCCGAAGTACAGTCCCTCTTACCCCCCCTGGTGGACAACACGCTCGCCATGGACTGATCCGCACAACAGCGGGCACCAATGCCGGGCTCCCGTTTTTCTGCACAACCTTTATTCACGGCTTGACTTCACCGGAAGCGACGGGTACGATGGCTCGCACTGACATTCAGGTGTCCAGATCAACGGATGAAAAGGGAATCCGGTGCAAAACCGGAACGGGCCCGCCGCTGTAACCGGGGACAGATCCCGCACGAACGTCACTGCTCCGTCAGGAATGGGAAGACGCGGGACGAGGTCGATCCGGAAGTCAGAAGACCTGCCTGAATTATGGATCCCGCGTCTGCAGGCACAGGAACGGGACAGGCTCCAGCGGTAAGCACGGGATATCCTGGATCATAAAGAATGATCCGGGATTTTTTTATTTCAGCCTCCCGGTTCAGCCCGGCATGCACCAGTACTGCTGCTCTGGTATGCCTCCAACCGAGAAAACCCATCATGCATGAGAACAAAGCGATTGTCCTGGCCACGTTCGGCACAACAGTGGAAACAGCCCTTTCTGGACTGCTGTCCATTCGTCGGGCCATGACTGAGGCGTTTCCACAGATTCCGGTCAGGATGGCCTTTACAGCCAACCAGATCCGGCAGATCTGGCAGCATCGTGCCCAGGACCCCATCTATCTGAACACGCATCCGGAAGTTCCCGACGAAATTCTTAAAGTCCAGGGTGTCCTGGCGGCCATAGCCAATCTCCAGGACCGGGGTGTCGATACTTTGATCGTCCAGCCGACCCACATTGTCCCGGCTGAGGAGTTCCACGACCTCAACGCCTATGTTCGCGGACTGACCTCGATCAGTACCATGAAGCCGAGATGGCGACCTTTTAAAACCATTGCCCTGGGCCGACCGCTTCTGGGCAGCTATCACCTCCAGCGCCCCTACGCCGACGACATCCGCCGGGCTGCTGAAGCATTATCCGACGACGCTGCCCTGGCTCGTGACAAAAAAGCCGCCCTCGTCTACATGGGCCACGGCAACCACTTCTTTCCCTCCGGTGGCTTGTATCTTGAATTTGCCGCCCGCATGCGTCAGCTGTATCCCGATGTGCTGACCCTGATTGCCACAGCGGAAGGTTTTCCAAACCTTGACGACATCCTCACCGATCTGCGCCACCATGGGGTTCAGCGGGTGATACTCAAGCCCTTTTTACTGGTTGCCGGTGAACACGCCGGCAGCGATCTCGCCGGACCGGAAGAGGACTCCTGGCTGTCAAGGCTTACAGCACAGGGGTTTGAAGTCACGCCTGTGCTTACAGGGTTGAGCCAGTGTCCGGCTCTGGTACAGATATTTATAGACCATGCGGCAGAAGCCGCTGCCGATGCGGGAGTCGAGTTGCACTGATGACCAGACCAACCATGACAGCGTGGCTGCTGCCACTGGTCATAGCCGTGATGGCGGCAATTGCCTTCTCGGCAACCCTCGGTTTTCTCCAGGTCTCTGTTTCAGATGTGGTGGCTGTTCTCTTTGCCAGGCTGAGCGGTCAGGCACCGCCTGCAGATATCGACCCGGTTGCCGCCACGGTGATCACTGATGTCCGTCTGCCCCGCATACTGGCCTCCGTGCTGGTCGGCGGCCTGCTCAGTGTCAGCGGGGCCGTCTTTCAGGCCATTCTGCTCAACCCGCTTGCAGACTCGTACACCCTGGGCATCTCCACAGGAGCAGCCTTTGGAGCCTCGCTCGTCATTGTCTTGCAGATCTTCGGCCTTTCTCTGCCCACCAGCGTGACTGTTCCGATCTTTGCCTTCGCCGGCGCCGTGGGCACCCTGGCCGTGGTTCTGTTTTTAGCATCCGGGAATCGACGACTCTCCTCCACAAGTCTTATTCTGGCCGGAGTCATTGTGGCGGCTATCTTGTCGGCAGCCATCGGTTTTCTGAAGTTCCTTGCCGATGAACAGGTCGGCCTGATCGTTTTCTGGCTCATGGGCAGCCTTGCCGGAGCTTCCTGGTCCAGTATCGTCCTGCTGGCACCCGCGGCCCTGTTCGGCACCCTGGTGGCTGTCTACTACAGTCGCGACCTCAACATCATGGCCACCGGCGACCGCACAGCCACTTCCCTCGGGGTGCATGCCGTGCGCATTCGGCTCTCCCTGCTCGTTGTGACCTCACTGATGACCGCGCTTGCTGTTTCGGTCTCCGGTATCATCGGCTTTGTCGGCCTGATCGTTCCGCATATGCTCCGCCACCTGGTCGGTCCGGACAATCGGCTCCTGGTGCCGCTGGCCTTTTTTGCCGGCGGCCTGCTTCTCCTGGTGGCCGACACCTTAACCCGGGCCGTGCTGCCGACGGAGGTGCCGATCGGCGTGTTGACCGCCCTGCTCGGCGGGCCGTTTTTCTGTATCCTTTTCAAGCGAAGGCAACGGGATGGCGCAGCCGTATTCTGATCACCAGCACCATCCGCTCTGGTCGCTGACCAACATCAACTTCAGCTACGGCAACCAGCCGGTGCTGCACAACATCAGTCTGCAGCTCGAACACGGCTACTGTACCGGTATCCTCGGGCCCAATGGCTGCGGCAAGACCACGCTGCTTGATCTTCTTGCCGGGCTGCGCACCCCGAATAGCGGCACCATCACCTTCCGGGGACAGCCGCTGCAGCTCTGGCCCAAAAAACAGCTGGCCCGCCTGCTGTCGCTGGTTCCGCAGGATTTCATGGTCCGGTTCGGCTTCTCGGTGCGTGAGGTTGTCGAGATGGGACTGCATCCCCACCTGCATCGCTTTGCCCTCCCGAGCCAAACTGATCAGATGCTCATTGAGGCAACGCTGCAGGCCACCGGTGTCGCCGCCCTGGCCGATCGCCCGATCACTCAACTCTCGGGCGGTGAAAAACAACGGGTGGCGGTGGCACGTGCCCTTGCGCAACAACCGGAGGTGCTCCTGCTTGATGAGGCAACGTCCAATCTCGACATACACCACAGCCTGGAGATCCTGCATCTTATCCGCAACCGTTTTCACCAGCAGGGGTTGCAGGTGGTGGCGGTGATGCACGACCTGAACCTGGCGGCCTTTTTCTGTGATCAGCTCATCTTTCTCAAAAACGGCAAGGTCGTCTGCCAAGGGCCAACCAACGATGTTCTCACACCGGCCACCATCGAATCCGTGTATAACGTCGAGGCGGAAGTCTCTGTCAGTACCTTTACCAACAGTCGGCAGGTCAGTTTCAGACTGCCGCGCTCTTTGTAACCTCAACACGTTCAGCCCATGCAAACCAGACACCTTGTTACCATCATCCCCTGTTTCCTCCTGCTCCTGCTCCTGCTCCTGCCGGCTTCCCAGGTCTTTGCGACCTCGATTACGGACAGCGATAAACGGACCGTGGTCTTCTCGCAACCATTTAAACGGATCATCTCGCTCTATCCGGCCCACACCACCAATCTGATGGAACTCGGCCTGAACCGGGAGATCATTGCCTGCGGCTTAAACGACAACCAGCTGCCGGGCCGGCCGAAGATCCATTTCTCAGATGACCCGGAACGGCTGCTTGCCCTCAAGCCGGACCTGGTCCTCATCCGGCCGATGATCCATCGCGGCTATCCCACCCTTGTCCGCATCCTGGAGAAAAACAATGTCCGGGTGGTCTCGCTGCAACCCACAACCAAAGCGGAACTCTTTGACTACTGGAATGCTCTGGGCCGACTCACCGGTCGTGAACAAGAGGCAACCGCCATGATTGCGACCTTTAACAAACGACTGGCCGCCATACGCACATCCCTGCAAAGCGTGCCGCAGGACAAACGTAAACGAGTCTACTTTGAGGCCATTCATCGCCAGATGAAGACCTTTGCCCCCACCTCAATCGCCATGTTTGTCCTTGAATCGGCAGGCGGCATCAATGTGGCCGCCGATGCCAAACAGGTACGTGAAACAAATATCGCGGCCTACGGCAAGGAGCGGATTCTCGCCAAGGCCGATCATATCGACCTCTACCTTGCCCAGAGCGGCCGGATGAACCCGGTGAGCGTCGATAACATCATCAAAGAACCAGGTTTTGCAGCCATTAAGGCAGTGCGTGAGAATCAGGTGTTTCTTGTTGATGAAAACATGGTATCACGACCGACCATGGGGCTGCTGGACGGCATAGCCTTTGTCCGTTCCCTGCTCTATCCGGATTACGGTCAGGAAGGGATTGCCCGTTTATGAACTGTTCTGGCCTGCTCATCGCCGGTACCCATTCAGGGTGCGGCAAAACAACCGTTACCCTTGGCCTGATGGCTGCTTTGGCCCGCCGTGGGTTAAAAGTCCACCCTTTCAAGACCGGCCCCGACTTCATCGACCCTGCGCTGCACCGGATGGTCACCGGCCGGGTGTCACGCAACCTTGATATTCGTATGTGCGGAGAAGCCTTTGTGCGCCACACCTTTGCCCAACACACCTCCCCTGACGGTATCGCGGTGGTTGAGGGCGTCATGGGGCTTTTCGACGGTGGTGAAGGCTCGGCGGCAACGCTTGCAAAGACCCTCGGCCTGCCGGTCCTGCTGGTTGTTGATGCCCGTTCGGCAGCTGAAAGTGTGGCCGCTGTGGTACACGGGTTCAATACGCTGGATCCTGAAATCAGGTTGGCCGGGGTCATCTGCAACCGGGTCGGGTCTGCCAGACACCAGACAATGATCGCCGATGCCATGCACACACACTGCCCGGTCCCGGTGGTCGGGTTTCTGCCGCGTCAGGCAACCATCACCCTGCCCTCCCGTCACCTCGGTCTGTGCGTGGATGAAGATCACCCGCTGTCACCCCAGGCTCTTGACCAGCTCGTCAGCCTCATCGAATCTCATCTCGACCTGGGGCTGGTCCTGCGGACTGCCGCAGACTGTGCAGCACAACCTGATACCACCTGGAACTCCCCCCCACCGGTTACCGACAGGCCCGTACAAATCGGGGTGGCCAGGGATGCAGCCTTTTCATTTTACTATGAGGACAATCTGGATCTCCTCCGGGCCGCCGGTGCAGAACCGGTCTTTTTCAGTCCTCTCAACGATGAGCGGCTCCCCTCCGGTATTACAGGGCTCTATCTGGGCGGCGGGTATCCGGAGCTCTATGCCCACCGTCTCAGTACAAACAGCAATATGCTCAGGCAGATCCGCCACTTTGCCGAAGCCGGCAGACCGATCTATGCTGAGAGCGGTGGTTTTCTCTACCTCTGCCAATCAATCACCGACCAGGAAGGTGCCACCCATACCCTGACCGGACTCTATCCCTTTGCCGCACAGGTGCACTCTCAACTGCGCCGTCTGGGGTACCGCCAGGTTCAGGTACAGACCGACTGCCTGCTGGCACCACAGGGGTCGGAACTGTACGGCCACGAGTTCCACTACTCAAGCATAACAATCAACGATACGACTGCAGACACGGCCTTCCGCTTGCCGGACGGCCGCCGGGAAGGGTATCGTACCTGCTCCGATCACACCCTGGCCGGTTTTGTCCACCTGCACTGGGGCCGCACCCCTGCGGCAGCAAGTCGATTTGTCCGGATATGTCAACAGGTTGACGCCGGCACAGACGCCGGACTCCTGCTGCAGGCTGCAGCTCCCACTCCTCAACCCCTCTAGGTTCTCCATGGTCACACTACAACCAATTGCTCCGCAAGACATTGAGGCTGAAAGTTTTCGCATCATTGAACATGAACTCGGCACCACTGACTGTACACCGGAGGAGTTTGCCGTGGTCCGACGCATCATCCATGCGACCGGTGATTTCAGTTTTGCCGAAACCCTTCGTTTTCATCCCCAGGCCATCAGTGCCGGCCTTGCCGCCATCCGCAGCGGAAAGAACATCCTGGTTGATGTCAACATGGCGGCCAGCGGCGTTTCCACAGGCCTGCTCGCCCGTTTCGGAGGCCGGGTCATCTGCCGGATAGCAGAGGCCGAGACCGCAGCCATGGCCAAAGCCAACACCACCACCCGTTCCGATGCCGCCATAAGCCGGAGTGTGGCCGACAACATCGGCATTGTTGCCGTGGGCAATGCCCCCACCGCACTGCTCAAGGTCATGGAGCTGATCGATCAGGGTCTGTTCAATCCGGATCTGGTGATCGGTGTGCCGGTAGGCTTTGTCAATGCCGCCGAATCCAAGGAGATCCTGGTCCGGCAGCCTTATCCGTTCATCACGACCCTGGGCCGTAAAGGCGGTACACCGGTGGCGGTTGCCGCCGTCAACGCCCTCCTGCGGCTTGCCTGAGGTGACCATGGGCGCTGCAGGCAGAAAAAGACCGCTGCGCAGCGGGTACACGACCGGTGCCTGCGCAGCAGCCGCAGCCAAGGCAGCGGTTCTCGGTCTGTTGGGCACACCCGGACAAACTGCCGTGGAGGTCCCCTTTCCCGACGGCTCCCGGCACAGTTTTGCGCTCTGCCGGGTTGACAGCAGGGCGGACAGCGCACTGGCCACAGTGGTGAAAGATGCGGGCGATGATCCGGATGTTACCAACGGCGCTGAAATCGGGGCGCGGGCCCGCTGGATTGAAGCCGGTCACTTACAGCCGGTCATTCTGATAAGCGGCCCTGGTGTCGGCACTGTCACCAAGCCCGGCCTCCCGGTTCCTGTGGGCCAACCGGCCATTAACCCGGTCCCGCGGCAGATGATCCTTGCCGCAGTGGCGGAGGCCCTGGACGGATCAGACCAGAAGCACTCCCTGGAGGTGGAGATCTTTGTCCGTGACGGAGAGATCCTGGCTGAAAAGACCCTCAACCGGCGACTCGGGGTGATCGGCGGCCTCTCCATTCTCGGCACCACCGGTATTGTCCGCCCGGTATCAGCCAAGGCCTGGACCGACACCATCGAGGCCTCAATGCAGGTGGCGCGGGCAGTCGGTCTGTCTGAGGTGATCCTGTCCACCGGCCGCACCTCGGAAGCAGCGGTCCAGAGACTGTTGCAGTTGCCGGAAGAGGCCCAGGTGATGATGGGCGATTACCTGCACTACTCCTTAAAGGCTGCCCAGCGTCATGGCTTCTCTTGTATCCATCTCGCGGCTATGTGGGCCAAGATGGTGAAGGCTGCTCTGGCTGTACCGCAGACCCATGTTCGCAACGGTGCTCTGGAAACCCGCCATGCCGCCGAACTGCTGGCGCGCCTCGGCCTTGAGAAAAACAGCGCTGATGAGCTGCGCCTTGCCAACACTGCCCGCGAAATCTATGACCGTCTCATGGCACAGGGTCGGGACGATCTGGTTGCCGCCGTCTGCACACAGGCCAAAATCCAGGCAGAGCAGTGGTCCGGCCTGCCGGTGCATGTCTATCTGGTGACGTCTGATCAAGGAGTTGCACATGTCACGCATTGAACTGATTGGTATCAGTGGTACAAGCCTGAGCAGCGAGCAGTGGACCGTTCTCCGCCACTGCTGCGCCATTGCCGCCTCCCGCCGCCATCAGCCCCTTGTTGTCGATATTCCGGTGCTGCTTATTGCTATCAGCCCGGTGGCGACCATGCTCAACCAGGTGGAAGAACTCCTGGCCATGGGTGATGTGGCGGTGCTGGCCAGCGGTGACCCCCTGTTTTTCGGCATCGGCCGCACCCTGCTTGACCGGTTCGGTCCGGATCAGATCCGTGTTCATCCGGCCCTGTCAGCCGCCCAGTTGGCCTGTTCCCGTTTTTGTGTCCCCTGGGACGATCTGACCGTTCTCAGTCTGCACGGCCGCTCAGCGGACAATGTTGTCGGCCAGGTGCTGCGTCATTCCCGAACCCTCCTGTTCACCGACAACCAAAACACCCCTGACTGGATAGCGGCACGGTTGATCAGCGCACTGACAGACTGTGATGATCATGAACGTCTTGCCGTTCTTCACATGCGGGTGGCACAAAACCTGGGCTTGCCCGATGAACAGCTCATCGACGGTAGTTTAGCTGCTATGGCAGAGCGTACCTTCAGCGCTTTGAACATGGTGCTCATTGAACAGCCGGTACCGCCCGTAAAAACCTGCTTCGGGCTTTCTGAAAACGACATCCAACACTCCCGGGGGCTGATTACCAAAGACGAGATCCGTGCCGCTGCCCTGCACCGGTTACAGCTTCCCGCCACCGGTATTTTCTGGGATATCGGCGGCGGTTCCGGATCGATCTCCCTGGAGGCGTCTCGTCTCTGTCCGGATCTTGCCATCTATACCGTTGAAAAAAAGGCAGAGGAACAGGCCAACATCCGCGCCAACATCCGCCGCTACGGCAGCTATTCCATCCGGCCGATCAACGGTGAGGCACCGGAAATACTTGCCGGGCTGCCGGACCCGGATCGAATCTTCATCGGTGGCAGCGGCGGCCAGCTGAAAACGATTCTGGCAACCGCGACCGCCCGGCTCAAACCAGAAGGAAGAATCGTCATCAGTGCCGTGCTCGAACAGACGGCGACCACTGCCATCACCTGTCTGCAGGAGCTGGGCCTGCAGGTGCATGCCAGCACGCTGACCGTTACCCGGCAGCAGTATCCCGACGAGGCAGTGAAGAACCTCAACCCCATAACCCTTATCACAGGTACCACATGAACAACGCTTCCCCTCTTTCCTCATCAAATGGTCACCTGTACCTGGTCGGCGTCGGACCGGGAGATCCGGAGCTCATGACCTGCAAGGCGGTCCGTGTTCTGAGCCGAACCAGGGTATGGGCCGTGCCCTCGGCCAGACAGAACGGAACCAGCAGTGCCCGACAGATCGCGGAACAGATGGTACCGGACACCGACCGCACCATTCTCTCGCTCTGTTTTCCCATGAAAAAGGTCTATCTCGGTCAGGAAACCGACGAACAGCTGCTGGACGCCTGGCGGCAGTCGGCCGAGGAGGTCATGCAACACCTTGACCGCGGCGAGGACGTGGCCTTTCCCACACTGGGCGATGTTACCCTGTACTCCACGGCCTTCTACTTGCTGCCCATGATTCAGGAGCAGCGACCGCAGACAGAGGTCACGGTGATACCTGGCATCACGGCCATGGCCGCCTGCGCCGCATCGCAGAACAGCCCCCTGGCTCTGGGTGATGATATCCTGACCGTGGTACCCGCTGCCTTTGAAGATGATCGTTTGCGGCATATCCTCCTGACCATGGATGCCGTGGTACTGATGAAGGTGCACCGCCGTATCGATGCCCTGCTTGATCTCCTTGAGGAACTCGGGCTTGTGGACTGCGCAGTACTGACCGAACGCTCCGGTCTTCCCGATGAACGGGTGTATACCGATGTCCGCCGGGCCCGCGGCCAGAAACTGCATTACTTCTCCACCATGGTCATCCGCAAAAAGAAGGTACAGGTTATCTGATGGAAGCAACACATCCGCAATGTAAAGGCACTCGTTATCCCGTGGTTTTCCTCGGCGCAGGTCCCGGAGACCCGGAACTGATCACCCTCAAGGGACGTCGCCTGCTCGATACCGCAGATATCGTGGTGTATGCCGGCAGCCTGGTCAACCCTGCACTGCTCAGCGGCATAGCAGCGGTCTGCCATGACAGTGCAGCACTTGACCTGAAGGAGATCATGCAGCTGCTGGTAGAGGGCCACACCGCCGGTTTGCGAGTGGTACGGCTCCACACCGGTGACCCGGCCATCTACGGTGCCATCCGGGAGCAGATGCAGTGGCTTGATCGGGTACAGATCCCCTATGAGGTGGTGCCCGGCGTCAGCTCCGCCTTTGCCGCAGCCGCGGCGCTGAAAAAAGAACTCACCGTTCCCGAGGTCACCCAGACAGTGATCCTGACCCGTCAGGCCGGGCGCACGCCGGTGCCGGAACGTGAATCGCTGCACCGCCTGGCCCAGGCCCAGGCAACCATGTGCATCTTCCTGAGTGTTTCCATGATGGGGGCGGTGGTTGAAGAGCTGATTGCCGGAGGATATCCAGTGCAGACCCCTGTTGCCGTGGTTGAACGGGCCAGCTGGCCGGATCAGCAGATCCTGCACGGTACTCTGGAGAATATCGCCGATCAGGTACAGACGTCCAACATCAAAAAAACCGCCATGATCGTGGTCGGCCCGGCCTTAGCCGACGAGATCACCACTGCGTCCAAACTCTATGCCCACACCTTCTCCCACGAGTACCGCTGATTTAGCGACAGACCGACGCTGTGCCGTCCTGGCGATCAGCCGTGGCGGCTGTGAACGCGGGGCTCGCCTGGCCGACCGTCTGCACGGAGACTTCTTTGCCTGCAAAGGACGGCTCGCCGCAGTGATGCACGAGGTTTGGCATCGCTATCCTGCAATTGTCTGCATCATGGCCACCGGTATTGTCATCCGCACCATTGCCCCGCTCCTGCGCGATAAATACCACGATCCTGCCGTGGTGGTGTGCGATGAGCTGGGCCAGTTTGCCATCTCTCTGCTCTCCGGCCACATCGGCGGTGCCAACGATCTGGCAGAGCGGGTGGCCGGGATCACCGGCGGCCAAGCAGTCATAACCACGGCCTCCGATGTCCTGGGATACACTCCCCTTGACCTCTGGTGCCGGCAGTGGCAACTGACGCCGGTCAGCGCCGATGCTCTGACCCGTACCATGGGACGACTGGTCGACCAGGGACACGTCACCCTGTGGAGCCGCTACCCTCTGCCACGCCTGCCGGAAGATCTCAGACAGACATCCGACCGTTCCCGGGCCGACCTGTCCATTGACAGCCGCCTGGAGCCGACCGGGAACGGCACTCTCCTCTTTCCCCGATCCCTGGTGTTTGGTATCGGCTGCAACCGGGGAACACCGGCAGAGGCAATTGCCGCCGCTGTCACGGCAACCTGTCGGCAGCATGGCCTGGCCCCGCAGGCCATTGCCCGCCTGGCCTCCATCGACCTTAAACAGGACGAGATCGGACTGTGCGAGTATGCCCGCCGACACGACCTGCCCCTTGATTTTTATACCAAAGATCAGCTCAACCAGGTGGAGGGTGTCAGTGTCTCGCCGGCAGTGCAGCGGGCCACCGGCGCCAAGGGTGTCGCTGAACCTGCGGCCCTGCTCAGTGCCGGGGTCGACAGCACCCTCCTGGTTCCAAAAATAAAATGGCCGGCTGTAACCACTGCCGTGGCGGAAATCGCCGATCCACTCATCGTTTCAACACACAAGGAAGCAACAGCACCATGACAACCGCACAGCACAGCTCAGAGGGAACACTCACCGTTGTTGGTATCGGTCCCGGTGCCATCGATCTCATGGCCCCCAGGGCGCAAACCGCGCTGGAACAGGCAGAGATTGTGGTCGGATACCGCACCTATCTCGATCTGGTCCGGTCCTGTCTCAACCCAGCAAGTACCGTGCTCTCCTCAGCCATGATGCAGGAGATCGACCGTTGTCGCAAAGCCCTGGAACTTGCTGAAGAGGGAAAACGGGTGGCGCTGGTCTGCGGCGGCGATCCCGGCATCTACGCTATGGCGGGCCTTGTTTTTGAACTCGCCCGAACCATGAACACCTCGGTACCCATCGACATCATCCCCGGTATTGCCGCCCTGAACGCCTGTGCCGCCATCCTCGGCGCACCGCTGATGCACGATTTCGCCGCCATCAGTCTCTCAGACCTCATGACTCCCTGGGAACTGATCGAACAGCGCCTGGCAGCGGTGGCTCCGGCGGATTTTGTTGTGGTCATCTACAACCCCAAGTCCAAAAAGCGCACTGACCAGATCGTCAGGGCCCGCGACATCCTGCTTGCCTCCCGGGCCCCGGACACTCCGGTGGGCATCGTCAGCGGCGCCACCCGTGAACACGAGACCGTGCGGCTGACCACCCTGGCAGCAATGCTGGATGAAGAGATCGGCATGCAGACCACGGTGATCATCGGGAACTCGCAAACCTTTGTCTGGCGGGATAAGATGATCACACCGCGGGGATACAGCCGCAAGTACGGCCTTTAGGTCGTGTAAACAGCAACAAAAAATATCTGCAGAAGGAGCGGACAATGCCGTATGTCAACATCAAGATCACCAGAGAAGGCGCAACCTCCGAACAGAAGGCAGCTCTCATATCCGGTGTGACCAGGCTGCTGCAGGAGGTGCTCAATAAAAACCCCGCCACCACCGTGGTTGTTATTGATGAGGTGGACACCGACAACTGGGGAATCGGTGGTGAACAGGTGACCCTGATCCGACAGCAATCCCGCCGCTGACCGGGCAGCCCCCCTGTCTGTTTGTTCCGCCTCAGAGCCGGGCAGCAGGCAGGGACCACACTTTCGCACAGCAGGTACATCCGCACGGGCGCTGATCCGGTCCTGCCTGGCTCAACCCGGCAACAATCACGCAGCCGCTCAATACTCTGCCTGCAATCAACCCTGGAACACCCGTACCAATCCTTGACGATCTGCACAATTTATGGAACCCTGTCTGTGTTTCTTACAGACCACTGTCCGTACCTGTTGCAGAGTCTGCAGCAGGTGCTTTTAAACGTTCAACACAGGCCGGCACGGCAAGGGGAGGCAGACTATGCGTTTTGTTATTATTGGTGGTGATGCGGCCGGAATGAGTGCCGCCAGTCGAGCCAAGCGCCACGATCCGGACCTGGAGGTCGTTGTCCTTGAAAGGGGTCAGGATGTTTCCTACAGCGCCTGCAACATTCCCTACAATATCGCGGATCCGGACAGGGTCATAGAAGACCTGGTGGTGCGCAGTGCCGCCACCTTTATCAACAAACTCGGGATCGACCTGCGTACCGGGCACCGGGTGGAACAAATAGACCGCACAGCCCGGACAGTACATGGCCGCACAGCGGAAGGTACCTCTTTCGCTGTTGCGTACGACCAGCTGCTCATCGCCACCGGTGCCAGACCTATCCGGCCGAATATCCCGGGTTGCGACCTGGACGGCGTTCTGGCAGTCAAAAACCTGGTTGACGGCCGGAAGATCAAGACCTTTCTCCGCGACCGGCAGGCCCGTCGGGCCGTTATTATCGGGATGGGGTATATCGCCCTGGAAATGACGGAAGCTCTCACGAAACGGGGGCTCAAGGTCGATCTGATCAAGCCGAGGGCAGGCCTTCTGCCCTGGTTGGATCGGGAGTTGGCCGAACCGGTGAAGGAACACCTGCTGGTAAACGGGGCCGGTCTTTATGACGGTCATGCCATTGAACGGATCATTGCCGTGGATGATCATCTTGAGGTGGTTGCCGACCAGCTGCGCCTTGCCGCGGACCTGGTTATTGTGGCCATTGGTGTGGAGCCGATGGCCTCTCTGGCCAGGGATGCCGGTCTTGAGCTGAGTGTCGGCGGCTCAATTGCCGTTGATCATGGTCTGCGCACCTCGGATCCCCTCATCTTTGCGGCCGGTGACTGTGCCGACAGCTACCACCTGGTCACCGGAAAAAAGGCCTGGATCCCCCTTGCTCTCCGTGCCAACCGCGCCGGCTGGGCCGTGGCCGACAATGTCTGCGGCGGCCGGGTCGCCTTACCCGGCATAGCCGGTACCGCGGTATTCAAGGTGTTTGACATGCAGATCGCCAGAACCGGGCTCACCGTGCACGAGGCCCAGGGGGCAGGGTTCGATCCGGTCAGCGTTGTTATCCGCTCCAGATCGCGGGCCGGAATCTATCCCGGTGCACAGCCCATCCACGTGGCCATGGTGGGTGATCGCACTTCCGGACGCCTGCTCGGTGTGCAGATCACCGGAACCGACCAGGTGGCACATCGTATCAATGCCGCAGCCGTGGCTCTGTTGGCAAAGATGACGGTGACCGATTTTTACCAGAACGATCTGGCCTATGCGCCACCCTTTGGTCCCACCTGGGATCCACTGCTGACAGCGGCCAACCAGCTGATCAAGAAACTGTAGGGGGCAGGAGTATTGCCGGCGGCAGAAGGGGATGCTGCAGATGGAAGCAGGTGAGTAATGCGCAGTTCATCGCATCATCACAGCATCCAATGCCACCGGACTTACCCAAAAAGGACCGGATTGCCGTCTGGAGTCGGGCCTAAAAAAGAAACTCTGTACCAAAGCGCCGAGGAGGCCGACCTCCTGATGAGCGCTTGTCGGCTATTGCACAAAAAGTGAAAGTACCGGACCCGGAGTGTTCACTGCCTGTGGAGGAAATGACATGTCTGCATCCAAAAATACGCAATCTGCCCTGAACAGACGGCAACTGCTCAAACTGATCGGACTGGGCAGTGGTGTGCTCACTGTGGGGCCGTTTCTCAGCAGCTGTGCGGTCAACCCGGTTACCGGCCGACAGCAGCTGATGATGATGTCCGAGAGCCAGGAGATTGACACTGATCGTCAACGGGCGCCCTATCAGTTTTCCGAGGATTACGGCGTTCTCCAGGACAACTCGGTGAACGCCTATATCGGCCGGGTCGGCAACGAGCTGGCCACGCGCTCCCACCGGCCCCAGATGCCGTTCTCCTTTCGCGGAGTCAATGCCGCCTATATCAATGCCTATGCCTTCCCCGGCGGTTCCATAGCCGTGACCAGAGGCATGCTGGTTGAACTGGAGAGTGAAGCCGAACTTGCCGCCCTGCTGGGCCATGAGATCGGCCATGTCTGTGCACGCCACTCCGCTCAGCAGGCAAGCAAAGGGATGATTGCCAACCTGCTCATGACCGGGGCAAGTGTGGCCACCGGTGTTGCGGGCTATGGCGGTGCCACCGACCTGGTGCAACAGCTCGGCGGCCTGGGGGCCGGAGCTCTGCTGGCCAGCTATAGCCGTGACAACGAACGGGAGGCCGATGCCCTTGGCATGGAGTACATGGTCAGGGCCGGATACGATGCCGATGGGATGGTGAAACTGATGGAGGTGCTGAATCGGAACCAGCAACGCAACCCCAGTGCCATTGAACTCATGTTCGCCACCCATCCCATGAGTAACGAACGCCTGGCCACGGCCCGGCAGGCGGTGGCCACCACCTATCAGGCATCCCGAACCGGAGTCGTCCAGCGGGAACGTTACCTGGACAACACAGCGGGCCTGCGCCGAATCAAACCGGCGATTCTTGCTCTGCAAAACGGCAGCACCGCCATGGGAAAAAATCAGTTCCCAACAGCCAGAGAGCAGTTCACTGCAGCGCTGCAGACCGCTCCCCAGGACTATACCGCCCTGGTGATGATGGCCTCCTGCCAGATGGCGCTCAAAGATGTGACCAGTGCCGCACAGTACGCCCGCAAGGCCACAGAGGTGTATCCCACCGAGCCAAAGGGGCACAGCCTGCTGGCGGTCAGTCTGATCAACACGAAGAAGTACGACCAGGCCCTGCAGTCCTTAAGCGAGTATGACCGCCTGCTGCCGGGCAACCCGCAGATCATCTTTTATAAAGGCTACTGTTACGAACAGATGGACAAAAAACAGGAAGCCGCCACCCACTATTACAACTATCTGCAGAAAGTCAGCTCCGGCGAGCAGGCCCGGCATGCCTATGCACGCCTGCAAAGCTGGGGCTATGTGCGCTGAACACCGCAGGCAGGAGAAAAGACAGGGCGATACCCGGCCGCGGACAGGCTGTCGTTAAAGTACCGGCAGCCGGCTGTCTGCTCAGTACAGTTGCAGCAGCTTATCCATTTCCTCGGGTTTCATGGTGAAACTGTGCTCGGCAGCGGGAAAGGCACGACTTTCCACATCTTTCTTGTACTGTGCCAGGGCCTTGGCAACAGGCTCGTTGAGCCGGGCGTACTGTTTGACAAACTTGGGGGTAAAACGGTCATAAAGCCCCACAGCGTCATGGATGACCAGAACCTGACCATCACACCCCGGACCGGCACCGATACCAATGGTTGGGATGGTGATCTCCTGCGTGATATGTTCGGCCAGCGGTGCGGGAATCGCCTCCAGCACCACAGAAAAGCAGCCGGCCTCTTCCAGAGCACGGGCATCTGCAATGAGCTTTCCTGCAGCCTGGGCACTCTTGCCCTGCACCTTAAAACCGCCGAGACTGGTGGCTGTCTGCGGCGTCAGTCCGATATGCCCCTGCACCGGAATACCCGCCCGCACAATGGCGGCCACGGTTTCCGCCATCTCCACCCCACCTTCGACCTTGACCGCATCTGCCCCACCTTCCTTCAGAATGCGGGTGGCATTGCTGATCGCCTCGGGTATGGAACTGTTGTACGACCCAAAGGGCATGTCGGTGACCACAAGTGCCCGTTGCACCCCCCGTACCACAGCCCTGGTGTGGTGGATCATCTCTTCCATGGTGACGGAGACCGTGTCAGGATACCCCAACACCACCATACCCAGACTGTCACCCACCAGTACAATGTCGATTCCCGCCTCATCAACCAGTTTGGCCCATGGATAGTCATAGGCCGTCAGCTCGGCAATCGGGGTGCCGTGTTTACGATGTTTAATGTCCGGGATGGTCACTTTGTTCAGATGCATGAAGTCTCCTGGGTTGAGATGAAGGTTTTCAGGTAGATATCCGCTGGGCGGCAGTGGCCTCCAGGGCCTTGATCATCCGGGTAAAGAGCAGATTAACCGGTGTAGGCACGCCGACCTCCTGCCCCCTGGCGACCACGGCGCCGTTGATGACATCGATCTCCGTTGGTCTCCCCCGCAGCACATCCTGAAGCATGGAGGCACGATTGGTGGCCGTCTGCCGGCAGACCTGATGGACACGATCGAGCTGCTGTTCATACTCAAGATCAATACAGAGGGCACGGGCCACAGCCACGGCTTCCGCCACCAGCTCGCCCATCAGCTCTCTGCAGGCCCCTGCTTCAACCAAAGTGCCGTTGGGAACACGCAGCAGTGCGGCGAGCGCGTTAATACCGACGTTAACAATGAGCTTTGACCAGAGCAGGCTATCCACATCATCACTGGTTCGGGTCTCCAGACCGGCGCGGTTGAACAACCTGACAACCGCTGCAATGGCGGCTGCCTGCCCCGGCCCGACCGCCAGCACCGTGGCACCGTTTCCGGCATGGCGGACCTGCCCGGGCGCCTGCAAAGTGGCTCCCTGTGCGGTGATACCCGCAGCAGCCCGTTGACGGCCGACACGGGCTGCAATCTGCTCCAGATTGCCCAGCCCGTTCTGCAGGGTGAGTACCAGACCTTCAGGGTGCAGGAGCTGTTGCGCTGTGACGGCAGCTGCCCCGGTTGCGCCTGCCTTGGTACAGATCAGAATCAGATCAGCCCGGCGATCGTACTGCTCCGGTCCGGTCAGCACCGGAAGAGCAAGGGAATGCTGCTCACCCTCCATAGTTGTCAGCAGAAGACCGTTCTGCTGAATGGCCCGGGCATGCTCGCTGTTCGTGGTGTACAAAGTGATCCGGGCATGGGGAGCAAGCAGACCGCCGAACAGACTGCCCAGAGCGCCCGCTCCGATAATGATAACTTCCATGCGTCCTGGTTCAGTTTGCATCAGATACTCTCATAGCCTGCAGTCTGGTTCGATCCCGGCAGCGACAGGTTATAAACCATCATCCAAAAAGGTCAACTCGAACCCGTCAACAGAAAATAAAGTGCTGAAATTTGCACAGCCGTTTGCAACAAGGTAAGATATCCCGGTCTGAAACCAATATCTTTTCACCTCTGCCCCGGAGAAACATCTATGCAGCTTTTTATCTGGCGACACAGCAAACACTTTTCCAGCTGGTCCATGCTGGACGAACCCCATATCCACACCAGTAACTACCTGCAGGCTGATGTCACGGTCCTGGCGTCCTCCAGGGAGGAGGCCATGGCACTGCTCGAACAGAACGGCCAATGGCACAAAGAAGAACTGGCCCGCATTGAACCGCAGATCATCTCCCTGAACAAGGCGCGAATTGTGATCAGTCATATTGATGGACGTGAAACACCGACCGTCTGAGAGTGCGCCCGTGAAGGCGCCGCTGCTTTTCCCTGTGCATTCCAAGGGAAAGAAAGGTATGATGCACATGTTCATAAGCAGGGAAGACAGTAATCACTGTTCTTTATGTCCGCCTTCCAAGGCAGTCGTTGAAAATCCTTTTCACAGGAATGTACCATGGAGCAGCCCGCACATAACCTGATCGCGAAAAAGGTCTGCTGGTATGAATCTCTGGCTATCCTTTTCTGTATCGCTCTGTCATGGTTTGATGAAATTTTTGATATCCCCTACGTGTTGCTGGGTGGCCCGGCAACCCCGATAAACTGGCGGGAGTCTATTTTTGAAAGCATCATCATCGGTATTGTGGGTGTTGTTATTATCCGCCACACCTACAAACTCCTCACCAAAATAAGCTACCTGGAAAGTATTCTGCCGATCTGTGCCTCCTGCAAGGCTATCCGCCTGGATCAGGAATTCTGGGACAGTGTCAAACAGGTGGTGGAAACCAAGGCTGCCGCCGAATTTACCCATGGTATCTGCCCGAAATGTATTGAAACCTACTATCCGGAACTCAGACGAAAGACCGCTGTAAAAGATACATCCGGCAACGCCAGAACATAGTTCCCGATCCATCTGATCAGGCGGAACAACAGCCGCCTCTACCCAGCAGCCCTTGTCCATGCAAACCATCAGAGCAATCTGCCTGGCCGAACGATTTCAATTCGACGCCCTCTGGGATCATTTCTCACAGCAGCCGGAGGCTGTTCGCCTGCGCAACGTCATTGCCCTGACCAAAGGGGAGAATGTTTTTGCCTTTTTATTTGATTACGGGGTCTGTGTACTTTTTCAGTACGGGCGCGATGCTGAACAACGGTTACTTGCGCTGCTGAACAGCTATCTGATCAACCCCTTGACATCTTTTGTTGACGAAGAGCTGAGCTACCGGCAGAACAGCGAAACCGGCATTCGCATCCGTAACGACCTGATCGAGATCAACGATCTCTCCCGGCTGACCTGTCTGTCACTGGCCCATGCCCTGGCGCAGTCAACCAAGCTGGCCTTCTTTGAAGCCTCGATTGAGAAGACCATCAAAAAGACCAAGTACATCCCGGAGACCCTGGCGCAAAAGGGATCCATTGCCCTGTCCCGCGTTCAGCTCGCCAAGGAACGGGGCCGGGTGTATCTGGAAAAATCACACGTCATCCTCCAGTTTAACTTGCTCGATACGCCGGAGTTCATCTGGGAGTATCCGGAACTTGAGCACTATTACCTTGCGCTCTCCCGTTACCTTGAAATCACTCCCCGGGCCACTGTGCTTAAAAACCGATTGGAGGTCATCCAGGAACTCCTGGAAATGATGGCTGATGAACAGAAACATCGGCACTCAAGTATGCTGGAATGGATCATCATCATCCTCATTGCCATTGAAATTCTCCTCTTTCTTGTCAACTGACACCGTCGGACAGGCAAGAGCACACGCTGCCTGCCTTTTCCTTTGCCGTCCGGCTAGAGGATGGTTATGCTAGACACGACAGCAGCCCCTCTCTTTCAAACCCCTTCTGTTGCCTGGAGATTGCCATGAAAATTTTACTCACCGGTGGATCTGGTTTTGTAGGGACCGCAATCAGTCGAAAGCTTCTGGATCTTGGTCATGAGATCACCATCATCGGCAGCAGCGGCCGTTGTCTTCTGGCTCCACACCCTCAGCTGACCTATGTGACCGCCGACACCACCCGCCCCGGGAACTGGCAGCAACATGTTCCGGAACAGGATGCGCTCATCAACCTCACCGGCCGATCGGTTTTCAACCTGTGGACCAAGCGCACCAAAAAAGCCATTTATGACAGCCGCATTCTGACCACCAGAAACCTGGTGGCAGCCTTACCAAACACGAGCAAGGCGGTCCTGCTCAGTACCTCGGCGGCCGGATACTACGGTGACGGCGGTGAAGAAGAAAAACCTGAAACCAGCCCAGTAGGTGCAGGTTTTCTTGCCGAGGTCTGTCAAGACTGGGAGGCCGAGGCCAACAGGGCGGCCGACAAAGGCGTCAGGGTGGCGGTGATGCGTTTTGGTGTTGTGCTCGGCAAAAACGGCGGAGCCCTGGCCACGATGAAACTCCCCTTCCAGCTGGGTCTGGGCGGACCGATCGGCAACGGCCGGCAGTGGTTCCCCTGGATTCACCTGGACGATCTGGCAGGGGCTGCGATCTTCCTTCTCACCGCCGAAGAGTGTCACGGTGCCTTTAACTTCACAGCACCACACACTGTCCGGCAAAAAGAATTTGCCCGTGAACTGGGCCGCGTGCTTCATCGGCCGGCTTTTCTGCCTACACCCGCCTTTGTTATGCAACTGGTACTGGGCGAATTCGGCCGCTCTCTGCTGCAGGGACAAAAAACCGTCCCCCATGCCCTGATCAACAGCGGCTATCAGTTCACCTATCCGGATCTGCACACAGCTCTGGTGGAGGCGATCGGTGTCTGACACCAGGTTCACAGCGAGCTCGCTCTTCCCCTGCACCGCTGCTGAGCTGTATGCCTGGCACAGTCGCCCCGGCGCCCTGGAGCGGCTGATCCCACCCTGGGAAAAAACCAGGGTCATGGTCCGGGAAGGCGGCATTGATCCCGGCGGCAGGGTGACAATGGAAATGCATGCCGGACCGATCCCCTACCTTTGGCACGCCCGGCATGTGAAAAATACCCCGGGCGTGATGTTTCAGGATATCCAGGAGCGCGGCCCCTTTGCCCGCTGGACCCATACCCACTTTTTTACCGACACAGCAAACGGTGCTCTGCTGGAAGACCGTATCGACTACGCCCTGCCCGGCTCGTTTCTTGTCCCGGCCTTTGCCGTAAAAATGGTTGATCGCACGCTGCAGCGCATCTTCCGGTACCGCCACGATACACTCCACGCCGACATCGAGCTCCACCGCCGCTGCAGTACCAAACCGCAGCGCATACTGATCAGCGGAGCCAGCGGGATACTGGGCTCTGCCCTGCGCCCTCTCCTGGTCACCGGCGGCCACGATGTCTGGACCCTGGTACGACGCCGACCAGACCGGAGCAAACAAGAAATCTACTGGGACCCGCCGTCCGGCCACCTTAACCTGGCAGGACTGCCGCCCTTTGACAGCGTCATTCACCTGGCCGGCGACAACATTGGCGGCGGACGCTGGACCATGGCCAAAAAGAGACAGGTCATTGACAGCCGGGTCCAGGGAACCGGCCTCATCGCCCGCACCATTGCCGAGCTCCCGGTTCCTCCCCGGGTACTGCTGACCGCTTCAGCCGTGGGTTTTTACGGTAACTGTTTTGACTGCTGCATGCGTGAGGAGGATCAGGCCGGCAACGACTTCATCTCTGATGTCTGTAACCTGTGGGAACAGGCGGCCCAACCGGCCGAAGACCGCGGCATACGCACGGTCATCATGCGTATCGGTGTGGTGCTCACTCCCCGGGGCGGTGCCCTGGAAAGACTGCTCAGCACAGCCCCCATCGGGTTTCCCCGCCGTTTTGGCGATGGCGATCAGTTTATCAGCTGGATCGGCATCAACGACATGATCAGTGCCATCCTGCATGCCCTGTGCACTGACTCGCTCCACGGTCCCGTCAATATCGCCGCCCCTTATCCGGCCGCCAACAGCGAACTTCTGCACACCCTGGCGCGGGTTCTGCGCCGACCACTGCTGCCGCCGATACCGGCAGGCATGCTCAGAACCATGTACGGTCAGATGGCGGAAGAAGTGTTGCTGGGCGGTTGTCGCGTGGCCACGGACAAACTGCAGCAGTCCGGCTACCGGTTCCGGCATGCTGATCTGGAACAGACCCTGCGCCATCTTCTCGGCCGATGTACATAATCCCTACAGGAGTTCACTGTGAGCTGGAAATTCAAAACCATCCTCCTGGTCATGATGTCTTCCGCACTGGCCTGCGGTTTTCTTCATCACCTTGTGCCGCCGACTGTTCTCAACTTTGAACGATTGCACATCTTTCTCTTTAACCTGTGCACCGGCGGCACCCTGCTCATCTACTTCACCGAAGGCTGCCCCGCCCTGTCGCGACGCGGCACACTTTTTCTCGGCCTTGCCCTGGCCTTTGCGTTCTGTGCCTTTTTTCAATGGTATCTGCCGACCATCTTCATTCCCCTTGTCCTTGCTTACCTGATTGAGATGACACGTATTGAGCATTTCGGCAGCCGGTTTCCCAAAGGACTGTTCACGTTGCAGGACTCTGTTCCCAAAAAATTCCATCAGGCGGCCCTCCTCTGTCTGTCCCTGGGGTTACTGCTGTCCAGCCCAGTCATCCTCAACTCTGTCTACCTGCACTGGTTCACCATTGAAAAACTGAAACTTGACACCTTTTTTCTGGGCTTTTCCTTCCCTGTTTCCCTGATCTCCATGTCTGTGATCTTCACGCTGATGAAACAGGAGACCCGCCCGATAACCGCTGTCTTAAAAGAGATCTCCTTCTGGAGCATCAACCTCGGGGTTATTATTTTCTTCGGTTTTATCCTGGCCAATCTGTTTGCAGCGCAGGTGACCATCTCAAGCCTGCTGTTTCTGACCGTGGCCTTTATCCTGTACCTCTACTGGCATGAGGGCATTCAGCTGCAGCAGAAAGCCTTTCTCACATCCGGCATCCTCTTTTTACTGATCACCTCCCTCACCGGCATTCTCTACATCCTGCTCAGTTTTTCCCCGTATTACACGTCGGACATCAGTCATCCCCTTCTGCGGCTGCATGCCTTTACCGCGCTGTACGGATGGAATCTGAGCGGCCTCGCCGTTATCAGCCGTCACGGTGATTTCCCGCTCCAGCTCCATTCCAAAACCGTTATCCTCCTCCACTGGCTGACCGTTCTCATCCTGTGTCCCCTTGGCTACTTTCAACCAGTCTTTGCCATACTGGCGGTTCTGGCCTATACATGGCTGCTTTTCCGGGTCTTTTTTAATCAGGGAATTGTGGATCAGGAACTGACCGCTCTGCAGGACACGCACCTGTACCCTGCCCAGAAAACCGCAGGCTCGTGCCGGGAGGAACACCTTTAAGGACTCGCATCACCCGCTGCAGCTGCCGGGACAGCCTGCGCAATGCACAAACATTCGAAAAACAGGGCGTTCTGGAGTAAGGTACAGGCTAACCGGCCTGCTCAGGCAACCTTTACCTGCTCTGCTGAAACGTTGTATCACTGCCGTCTGTCAGGCAGGAACACCGGTACAGCCGGCTGAGGCAGGGGATTATTCTCACCTCCGGCCACCCGGGGAACAGTCCCTGCCATCCGGCTGCAGACCTGTTGCAACAATCGTCTTGTACGTCAACACCAGACCAACCAACCCCTTTATTTCTTTTCATCATGCCGACCAAACAGAACAACATCACGCCCTCTCCCCTTGATCAGGCAGCGGCCTGGTTGCATGCTGCGCAAAACGTTGCCGCCCTGACCGGTGCCGGTATCTCTGTGGGGAGCGGCATCCCCGACTTCCGCAGCTCCGGTGGTTTATGGACCGTGTTTTCACCGGAGGAGTATGCCACCATCGAGGTCTTTCATCGTGACCCGAAAAAGGCCTGGGAACTGTACCGGGTACTCGGCAGAACCCTGACCGGCAAGCAGCCCAATGCCGCGCACCGGGCCCTGGCAGATCTCGAAAACCTTGACCTCCTGCACGGCATCATCACCCAGAACATCGACAACCTCCATCAACAGGCCGGCAGTCGCAGGGTCTTTGAAATTCACGGTGACCATCAGCACCTGCAGTGTCTGCAGTGCGGCAACCTGGTACCGGTGACGCCGGAGCACTATCACACGGCAGAGATACCGCTCTGCCCCCTCTGCACCTTTCCGCTGAAACCAAATGTGGTTCTCTTTGGCGAGGATGTACGGGAACTGGATGCGATCCACACCTTTATCGCTGCCTGTGATCTGCTACTGGTCATCGGCACATCGGCTCAGGTCTATCCGGCGGCCGCGCTGCCGTCCATGGTATATCAGCAAGGTGGCCGCATCATAGAATGCAACCACGAACGCTCGCTGCCCGCCTCTTTGTATACAGCGTCTTCCCGCAGGGCCGCCCTTTTTCTGCAGGGCGACGTGGTTCGCACCCTGCCGCAACTGGCGCGGACCTGTCGGCAACAGTAAATAGGGAAGAGGCGACTTATCATCCTTGCCTTTTCAATTAAACAGATGTATACATTCTTTTTTCAGTTCTCTGCACTCTCTGCACACGTTCTGATGTTTCCAAACAGTCGCCCGGCCCCTTCGACCAGGCACTCTTTATTGTAACAATCTCATTACCTTAACCAGTCCGCCCCTACTCTTTGCCGTAAAATCCAAACAAACAGATTGGATGTGCCGGTCAGGCTCTCCCTGTTCATGAACAGGGGTATCTGTCAGCAGACAACGGGATCAATCCCGCACGGCAGGACTGTCCCTGGATTATCACGATATACCCGCTTGTTATGGAGGAACCCGATGACCACAGAACCGCTCACCTGGTTTGGCCTGCACCCCGACCTTGTCCACACGATCACTGCACTCGGCTTTACCGAACCCACCCCCATTCAGCAGGCTGCACTTCCCCTGCTGCTGCAGGGCCGCGACATGATCGGCCAGGCCCAGACCGGTACCGGCAAAACCGCAGCATTCGGCCTGCCGCTATTGCAGCGGATCGTCCCTGCACAGGCCGAAGTCCAGGCACTGGTGCTTACCCCCACCCGTGAGCTGGCCATCCAGGTTGCAGAAGCGCTCAGCAGCTATGGAACCCGGCTTGGCACCTCTGTGCTTGCCGTCTACGGTGGTCAGTCCTACCAGCAGCAGTTTCGCAGCCTGCGCCGCGGGGTCCAGGTGATCGTCGGTACACCGGGTCGCCTGCTCGACCTGATCAATCAGGGGTATGTGACGTTGAACAGTGTCCAGACCGTGGTTCTCGATGAGGCCGACGAGATGCTCAGCATGGGATTTATTGAAGATATCGAGCTGATTCTTGGTCATGTACCGACCAGCCGACAGACCATGCTCTTCTCCGCCACCATCTCCAAACGGGTACAGGAACTCTCAGCACGCTATCTGCAGCAGCCGGAGACCGTGTCCATCACGCCCAAACAACTGACCGGTGCCACCATCAGCCAGCGCTACTATCTGGTTAACCAGTACGACAAGGTCGCGGCCCTCACCAGGTTACTGGAGATGGAAGACGTTGACAGTGCCCTGATCTTTGTCCGCACCCGCTTGGCCACCGGTGAACTGGCCAATCAACTGACCACCCGCGGTTTTCCGGCAGAACCGCTCAACGGCGATCTCAGCCAGGATGCACGTATCCAGGTCCTGACCCGCTACCGGAACGGTCAGATCAAAATTCTGGTTGCCACTGATGTAGCGGCCCGCGGTCTGGACATTGACGATATCTCTCATGTGTTCAACTTTGACCTTCCTGAAGATCCGGAAATCTACGTGCACCGGGTCGGACGAACCGGACGGGCCGGACGGCAGGGTACTGCCATCTCACTCCTCACGCCCAAAGACCGCTGGATGCTCCGCCGCATTGAACAGTACACTCATTTTAAACTGAACAGATCGGAACTGCCGACGATTCAGCAGATAGAGAACCATCGCCAGGCCCTTTTGATGGAACAGCTTGAGATGTGGATTCGCCGCGGTCGCTGTCGTCAGGAGCGTGAGATTGTGGACACCCTGGTGCTGGCCGGTAATCAGGCCGAGGACATTGCCGCTGCCGCCCTGAAGATGGCACGAATTGATGAGAAGAAACGACCCATTGATCCGATCACACCGATCAAGGAAGAACAGTTCAACCCGCGTGAACGAAGAAGCGAACGTTCTGCCCGCCGCAGCGGCGCCACCACGCCCGGTCGTCGACGTGGTTCAAGCCGGGACAAGGACATGGTGTCGATAAAGCTCGATATCGGTCAGGCTGACGGCATTGGTGTCAATCATGTGGTCGCCTCGATCGCCCATTACTCGGGCATCACCTCTTCTCTGCTGGGCAAGATTCGCCTGGAAACGCACCATACCATGGTCGATGTTCCGGAAAACCTGGTTGGCCGCCTTCTTGCCAAAAACGGGGCCTATCGTATCGGTCGTCGGGTCTTTACCCTGGAAAGGGCCTGAAGCATCATACGCTCAACCGTCCTGAGGCAGCCGGTAACCGTAAAAAAACCGGGGACAGGTGCATTACCGTACCGCGCCGGCATCCTGCACTGCAAACACCGGACAGTACCATTCGCACATTGCGGGTAGAGGGTAACAAAAGCTGCTTGAATTTTGTCGTTTCATCGGGTAGCCTTGCCACGATTTTTCATCCCACTCTCTACAACAGGAACATCTGTGACTGATACACTCCAGCAACCCAAGAAATCTGTTATCCGCGAAAACATCGAGGCGATCCTGATCGCCATTTTACTTGCCCTGTTTATCCGCACCTTCATCATCCAGGCCTTTAAAATTCCCTCCGGCTCCATGTTGCCGACCCTGCAGATCGGGGATCATCTCCTGGTGAGCAAATTCATATACGGGATCAAACTCCCCTTCTCCGGCTCGACCCTGATCCCCATCAGCGACCCCAAACCCAATGATATCGTGGTCTTCCAGTATCCGAAAAACCCGGACCTTGATTATATCAAACGGGTTATCGGTGTTGCCGGCGATACTGTTGAGATCCGCGACAAAAAGGTCTTTGTCAACGGTGAGCCGTTTAATGATCAGTACGGCGTTTTTCTCGATCCGGTCATACACCCGGCCACTCTTGATCCCCGTGACAACTTCGGTCCGGTCACGGTGCCGGCCGGAAAAATTTTCACCATAGGCGACAACCGGGATAACTCCTATGACGGTCGTTTCTGGGGATTTGTTGATCTCAAGGCGGTACGGGGCAAAGCTTGGATCATCTACTGGTCCTGGGATGTCCAGACCCCTCTGTTCTCTCTGGACAGACTCAGCTCTATCCGCTGGAGCAGACTGGGCAATATCATCCATTAACCGCAGATAACAGCATGGCAACCGGTCCTTCCTTTGCACATCGCCATATCCTGGGCATGGAGCAGCTCTCGCAGGAGGATATCAACACCATCCTCAGTACGGCTGACTCCTTTAAAGAGATATCTGTCCGGTCCATCAAAAAGGTACCGACACTCCGCGGCCTGACCGTTATCAACCTGTTTTTCGAACCATCCACCCGCACCCGTCTCTCCTTTGAGGTTGCGGCGAAACGGATGAGTGCCGACACCTTCAACATCAACGCCTCCTCCAGCAGTACGGTCAAAGGTGAGACCCTGCCGGACACTGCCCGCAATATCTCTGCCATGCATCCGGATATCATTGTCATCCGTCACAGCTGCGCAGGCACCCCGCTTTTATTGACCCGGTATGTCCGGGCCGCGGTCATCAATGCTGGAGACGGCGCCCATGAACATCCGTCCCAGGCCCTTCTTGATCTCATGACAGTCAACGAGCACCGGGGCACATTGAGCGGGCTTAAAGTAGCTATTATCGGTGATATTACCCACAGCCGGGTAGCCCGATCCAATATCATCGGTTTTACCCGCATGGGTTCAGAGGTCTCTGTTTACGGGCCGGCCACACTTATTCCGAAAGGGATCGAACAGATGGGGGCCACGCGCAGTCCGTCGCTTGAAGAGGCGGTGCGCGATGCTGATGTGGTCATGGCCCTGCGTATCCAGCGCGAACGGCAAAACGACCCTCTCCTCCCCTCGTTGCGAGAGTACTCGCGCGAGTTCGGTATCTCCCGGTCCATCCTCTCCCTGGCTAAACCGGATGCCCTGGTCATGCACCCCGGTCCGGTTAATCGCGGCGTTGAACTGAGCCCTGATGTTGCCGACGGTCCCCGGTCAGTCATCCTTGATCAGGTAACCAACGGGGTGGCGGTACGGATGGCGTTGCTGTATCTGGTTATGGGAACCTCCTGACACATGACCGTCCCTCACGACCACCACTCTTGTCTTCCAGAGGTTTGTTGCCGATGAACACCACCTGGCATTTCATCAACGGCAGAATCATTGATCCGGCAAACGGAACAGATCGTATTGGTAACCTGCTTGTTATCGATGGTCGCCTTGCTGCACCTGATCACCCTGTTCCGGCCGGTACACCGGAGATTGATGTCTCCGGCTGCTGGCTTGTGCCGGGATTAACCGACATGCATGTGCACCTGCGCGAGCCGGGCGAAGAGTACAAGGAGGACATCCTTTCCGGTTGCCTGGCAGCGGCAAGCGGCGGTTTCACCGGTCTTGCCTGCATGCCCAACACCCGGCCGGTTAACGACTGTGCCGCTGTCACCGCCACGATCATAACCCGTGCCCAGCAGGCAGCAGCAAGGGTATATCCGGTAGCGGCGATCAGCCTGGGAAGCGAGGGCAGGCAGCTGGCGGAATTTGGTGAGTTACGTGCAGCCGGCGTGGTGGCGGTCAGCGATGACGGCCGACCGGTTGTTGACAGTCAGTTGATGCGAAGGGCGCTGGAGTACGCCTCCAACTTCAACCTCCCGGTCATCTCTCACAGTGAAGACCCGGCCTTAAGTAGCGGCGTGATGAATGAAGGCCCGGTCTCCACCCGGCTCGGGCTGAAGGGTATTCCCGCTGCAGCCGAGGCCATCATGGTCTATCGGGAGATTGCCCTGGCCGAATTCACGGGCACCAGAATTCACATCGCCCACGTCAGCACAGCCATGGCCGTTGATCTCATTCGGGCGGCCAAAACACGGGGAGTACAGGTAACAGCTGAAACCGCGCCGCACTACTTTACGTTAACCGACGATGCTGTGGCAGGGTTTGACACAAACACCAAGATGAACCCGCCTCTCCGTACCGAGCAGGACCGGCAGGCCCTGCAGGAGGCACTGGCCGACGGCACCATTGATGCCATTGCCACCGACCATGCGCCGCACTCCATCCTGGAAAAAGAGGTCGAGTTTGATCAGGCAGCCAACGGCATCATCGGCCTGGAAACCGCACTGCCCCTTTCCCTTGCCCTTGTCCGCAATCAGGTGATTGACGAAAGACGACTGATAGAGCTGCTGGCCGTCAATCCGGCAAGGATTCTAGGCATTGAAGCCGGGCATCTCAGTGTTGGTATGGTGGCGGATATCACGGTCATTGATCCGCAGCAACAGTTTGTCTACACCGCTGACCAGATTGTCTCCAAAAGCCGAAACACCCCGTTTCTCGGCTGGTCTTTACAGGGACGCGCCATGCTCACCATGGTCGGCGGCACCATCCGTTACAACCGGCTCTCCGCAATGCTCGCCTGACGGTCACCCACCCCCGCATAGGCTACCGGATCCTCCAGCCCGGCCTCGGCAAACCCCCGCAGTCTGAGCCGGCAACTGTCACAGCGACCGCAGGCCAGGTTCCCGATCGGATCGTAACAGCTGTGTGTCAGGCTGTAGTCCACGCCCAGCTTCACCCCGGTTTCGATGATCTCTTTTTTACTCATGAACATGAGCGGTGCGTGAAAATGAAAACGCGTTCCCGTAACACCGGCCCTGGTTCCTACCTGCGCCATCTGTTCAAAGGCAGCGAGAAACTCCGGTCGACAGTCCGGATAACCGCTGTAATCAACAGCATTGATCCCTAAAAAGATATCTGCGGCACCAATGACCTCGGCCCAGGAAAGCGCGTGGGCCAGAAACAGGATGTTACGACCGGGAACATAGGTGACCGGTATGGTTGCATCGCTGCTGTCCAGACTCCGATCCTTTGGTACGGCAATGGCATCAGTTAAAGCGGAACCGCCGATGGCATCCAGGTCGATCCGCAGCACCAGATGCCGTTCCACTCCATAACCACCACTGATGGCCCGGGCGCGCTCCAGTTCAACGGCCTGGCGCTGACCGTACTGAAAACTCAGGCAGTTGCAGGTAAATCCCTGCGCAAGCGCCATGGCAAGAACTGTGGTGGAATCGAGGCCACCGCTGAGAAGGACAACGGCTTGACGTTGAGACATGGTCAGGTCCTCATATCGGGCTCAAGAACAAAGGGAAGTTGACGCTGCAGAACAATCTCCTGCGGCTGCACATCTGCCTGATAGGCTAAAAAACGAACCCCCTGCTTCGCAGCCCAGGCAACGGTCTCAGCATACACCGGATCAACAGCAGCGGCAGCCGTGCACCGGTCCGCATCCCCGCGCTGCACACAAAACAGCACCGCTGCTGTGTTTCCTTCTCCAACAAGGCGGACCAGCTCATGCAGGTGCCTGGTGCCGCGACTGGTAACCGCATCAGGAAAAAATGCAGTGCCCTGTTCAGCCAGCGAACAGTTCTTCACTTCCAAAAAAACCGTTCCCTGATCAGTCTCCAGACGAAAGTCTAAACGGCTGCCGGCTGAAACCACAACCTCAGGGACAATCGAGTGGATCCGGCCGAAATCAGTGATCACACCCTGTTCCAGCCCTTCACGTACCAGACCGTTGGTTCGCCCGGTATGAATGCCGATCCACACTCCCTGTTCAAATACCATCTCCAGACTCCAGGCATACTTGCGCCTGATATTGTCTGAGTGGCTGATCACCACCGGACTGCCGGGTGTTGAACAACCACGCATGGATCCCGAATTCGGGCAATGGACGGTCAGGACCTGTCCATCTTCCAGACGAACATCGGCAAGAAAACGCTTATAGCGCTTCAGTAAAGTACCAGTTTGACAACGAGCAGGCAGCAGCATGACAGGTCTACGGGAACATGGAAAAAAAAAGGAGAAAGAGAAGACGTTATCTTCTGTGCACAGACGACAACACTGGATCCGGGCAGAGGATCCTTTCTTCAATAGTATCTTTTTCTATTATGATTTATAGTACGCATTTGAAAAAACAGTTTGCAATCCGGAGCAGCAAGCAGGCAGCCTGCAAACTCTCCGGCATATAATACGTTCTCTCCTCTAATCCAACCGTAAAGGAGTGTCCCTATGAAACTCGGCATCAATGGTCTTGGACGAATCGGTAAACTTTCTCTGTGGAACCATGTCTCCAAACAATTCTTTTCAGAAATCATCGTCAACCTCGGCCGCAATGTCGGTGGGGGTCTGGAGGATATCGCAGCAGCCGTTGAAAGAGATTCCACCTATGGACGGCTCGGTATGTTTCTCCACGGCAATAAAGGCGGCAGGGTTATTGAAAACCTGAACGAGGAAAAGGGCAGCATGACCATCAACGGTGTACCGGTCACCTTTCTGCGGACAGCACGTAACCCTAAAGATATCAACTGGCAAAACAACCAGGTTCGCCTGGTGGTTGACACCACCGGTGCCTTTAAAGATCCGACAGCCGACCCGGATGAGGGTAGAGGTTCTGTGCGCGGCCATCTCCTGGCCGGTGCAGAAAAAGTCATGGTCTCCGCCCCGTTTAAAATCCAGGCCAAGGGTCTGGACATGCCGGAAGATGCAGTCACCATGGTCATGGGCATCAATGACGATGACTATGATCCGGCCAGACACAACATCATCTCAGCAGCCTCCTGCACCACCACCTGTCTGTCGTACATGATCAAACCGCTGCTCGATCACTTTGGTGCCGGACGTATTCTGTCGGCGTCCATGGTCACGGTCCACGCCGCCACCGGTTCCCAGGAGGTGCTTGACCGGCTGCCGGCGGCAGGCGCATCAGATCTCCGTAAAAACCGTTCCATCTTAAACAACATCATCCTCACCACCACCGGTGCCGCCAATGCCCTTGCCCTTGTTATCCCGGAGATGAAATCCATCGGTTTCATTGCCGAATCGGTACGCATCCCGACTTCAACCGGCTCGCTGATTGTTCTTGTCATCAACCTGCAGGACGAGCTGGACAACCCCATTAAGCGGAACCTGCTCCACTCGATCTATGAGGAGTACTCCCAGACCAGTCCTTACCTGGTGTTCTCCAAAGAACAAAACGTTTCCTCTGATATTATCGGCATGCCGAGGGCGGCTGTGGTCATCGAATCAACCGAGATTCATACCCGCACCGCCACAATCAAGGTCAACCTCCAGAATCTGAAAAACTTCCGGTGCGAGGCCGATGCCTCACCCATTCTGGACGTGCCCTTCACCCAGGCAGCTATTTACGGATGGTATGATAATGAGCTGGGCAGCTATACCAACATGCTGGGCGAGTTGACGATTAAAGTTGCTGAACGCATGGTGTGATCATCCGTACCATGAACCGGGCGGATCTACCGGCGGTCATCCACATCGAGCAGCAGGCGATTGCCTCACCCTGGACGCCTGCTCAGCTGCAGGAGGAACTCGACGCTCCCAACAGTCTGGCACTGGTGGCAATGGAGGGTAAACAGCTCTGCGGTTACGCCTTCTATCGCACCTGTCCCCCGGAAAGTGAGCTGCTCCACATGGTGGTCGACCTGCAGCACCAACGGCAACAGATAGGGACCACACTGCTGCGACAGGGGCTTGACCGCCTGCTTTCGCTTGGCTGTACCGACTGTTTTCTGGAGGTACGATCATCCAACCAGGGAGCCCAGCTTCTGTATACGCATGCAGGTTTTCGTCAGACAGGAATACGCAGACAGTACTACCAGCAGCCGGATGAAGACGCCCTGGTTCTTACAATGTCCCTTGTCAACAGATCAGGAGATAGACAATGAAAACACTGCATGATCTCGAACTTGCAGGAAAAAAAGTACTTGTTCGAGTTGACTTCAACGTCCCCATGAACGAAGAGGGCCAGATAACCGACGACCTGCGGATTCGCTCGGTGCTGCCCACACTGCAGTATCTGACAGCTGCAAAGGCACGGGTGATCATCTGCACACACATGGGCAGACCAAAGGGGCAGCGTGTGGAAAAGTACTCACTTGCTCCGGTGGCACACCACCTCTCACAACTGCTCGGCAAGCCGATACCCCTGGCTTCCGACTGCATAGGGCCGGAAGTACAGGCCGCTGTTGGAACCCTGGCCGACGGTGACATTCTTCTTCTTGAAAACCTTCGCTTTCATGCCCAGGAAGAACAGAACGATCCGGAATTTTCCCGCCAGCTGGCTTCCCTGGCCGATGTCTATATCAACGATGCCTTTGCTGTTTCCCATCGCGCCCATGCCTCGGTTGAAGGGGTGACCCATTATGTTCAGGAAAAGGCCGCCGGGTTCCTTTTACAAAAAGAGATCGAGTACTTTCACCGTTCCATTGATAACCCGCAACGGCCGCTGGTGGCCATTGTCGGGGGCGCCAAGGTTTCCGGCAAACTTGAAGCCCTGCAGAATATGCTCAATAAAGTCGACAAGATGATCATTGGCGGAGCCATGGCCAACACCTTTCTGAAAAGTCAGGGGTATGCCATGGGTGCCTCCAAGGTTGAAGACGACCTGCTGACAACAGCAGACGACCTGCTGCGCAAGGCCAGGGAAAAGGGCATCAAGGTGTATCTGCCGGTCGATGTGATTGCTGCTGACAGGTTTGCACCGGATGCGATATGCAAACAGGTGACCATTCAAGACATTCCTGAGGGCTGGATGGCACTTGACATCGGCCCGGCCTCGGTCATCTGTTTCAACGAGGCACTGGACGGGGCCAAGACCATTGTCTGGAACGGCCCCATGGGCGCCTTTGAGATGAATGCCTTTGCGCGGGGAACCATGGCGCTTGCCCACACCGTAGCTGCATCGCATGCACTGAGCGTTACCGGTGGCGGTGACTCCAATGCCGCCATCACCCTGTCCGGTGAGGCAGCCAACATCTCCTACATGTCCACCGGTGGAGGCGCCTTTCTTGAACTGATGGAGGGTAAAAAGCTGCCCGGCGTCAAGGCGTTAGAATAAGGGCAGTTACCCAAACGTACCTCCTCGTGTCTACCTCTTGTCTATCTATTATCCAGGGAGTTACCTATGAGTAGACGTCCACTTATCGCCGGCAACTGGAAGATGCATTTAACTGTGGCAGAGGCTGTGCAGCTGGCAAAGGCACTTGCTGAAACCGCCCGCAACTGCCCGGATCGCGATGTGCTTATTGCCCCGCCTTTCACAGCTCTGGCTGCAGTCTGTACCGCTGTTGCCAAGAGTACGCTGCTGGTTGCCGCCCAGAACGTTGCCTGGGAAGTGCAGGGAGCCTTTACCGGTGAGATTTCCCCGACCATGTTGGCTGATCTTGGTATTGCCTGGGCAATCGTCGGTCACTCTGAACGGCGACAGATCTTTGGTGAAAGCAGTGCAATGATCAACCGCCGCATCCACGGTGCCCTGGGCAACGCACTCCATCCCATTCTCTGCATCGGTGAAACCCTGGCGGAACGGGAAAGTGAACAGACCTTCACGGTTTTGCAGCAGCAGATCCAAGAGGGGCTGGATCAGGTAACTGCTGAGCAGATGCGCACCATCGTGCTTGCCTATGAACCGGTCTGGGCCATTGGTACCGGGAAAACCGCCACCAAAGAGCAGGCCCAGGAGGTACACGCCTTTATCCGCGGGTTACTCACAGCCATGTATGAAAAAGCTGTTGCCGACTCCACCAGAATACTGTATGGTGGTTCGGTTAAGCCTGATAATATAGACGACCTGATGCAACAAGCGGATATTGACGGTGTCTTGGTCGGTGGCGCAGCTCTTCAAGTCGAATCCTTTAGCCGAATTATTTGTTTCCAATGATAACCCTAATCATCGTTGCCCATGTTATTGTCTGTCTTTTCCTGATCGGGATAGTCCTGTTGCAGCATGGAAAAGGTGCGGATGTGGGTGCAACGTTCGGTGGATCCGGTCAGTCACTGTTCGGTGCTGAAGGGCCTCTCCCGCTGCTCAATAAAATCACCACCCTGGCAGCCATTGTGTTCATGGCCACCTCGGTGGCTCTGGCCTATTTTTCCGCACATAAAACAACCGGCTCGGTCATGAGCAATGTTCAGACCCAGGAGGTACAGGCGCCAGCCCAGGAAACACCGGCTGCAGTGCCGACCCCGGCAGCAGGCCTGCCAACAAAAGAATCGAAGAAAACAGAGGGACAACCAGCACAACAGTAACCTTTATATCTTTTGCCGAAGTGGTGGAACTGGTAGACACACTATCTTGAGGGGGTAGCGGCCCACGGTCGTGCGAGTTCGAGTCTCGCCTTCGGCACCATCCTAATATCCGAACAAGTCCATGGATGTCTTGAAAGCCCAGTAAAAACTGGGCTTTTTCTTTTTCCGTTGTCCAGGGTTGTCCATTTTGATACGCTAATATCCAAAGACTATGGGGATATCTTTGGGGATACATCCCCATGTCCCAACGTGGCGTATCCCCAAAAAAGTGGAGCCAGCCATTATGCCTAAACGGATTGTCCACCCATTGACGTGCGGCCACCAGGTCAGCAAATCCGGTTATTGGGAAGGATGGGCGGTATTTACACGCGTACGGAACAAAGATTCAGAGTAGGCGTTATCGTTGGAGACGCGAGCACGGCTGTGCGATGGCGTGATGCCCAGCTCTTCGAGCTTGCCATAGATCGTCGAGCCCTTCATGGCTGAGCCGTTGTCGCCATGCAAGACAAGGGGTCGGTGCCCGCATTGCTCGCGCAGCACGGCTCGTTGAAGGACGTGCGAACTGTTGGCCATGTTCTCGGATTCAAAGACTTCATAACCCACAATCTTGCGTCTGTAGATATCGATAATCAGGTACAGGTAAAAGAACTGGCCACGAACCAAGGTCGGCAAACAGGTCACGCCCCAACTCCACACGGTGTCAGGATGGTCGGCACGATGACGGCGTGGCAGCCCTTCTTGTGTCGGGGCGCTGCCTGTTTCTTTTTTCACTCATCTCTTAGCCTCTTTCTTGCCGTTACCTTCGAGAGCCTCAGGCAACGGAGTATTATTGTCGCTTCTTACTGTTGCCTGAGGTTCTCGAAGGCAACAGGGTGTTTCCTCTCGCGGTGGCTGAGACTCTCGAAACCACTGCTAAATCACGATACGCCACTGCCAATTCCGGTAATAACTGGGTATCGCCCGCAATAAGGGCCTCTTTCTTTTTTCTACTCCAACCCTGCACTTGTTTCTCACGATAAAAGGCTTCATCGACTCTCGAATACTCTTCCCAATAAACAAGAGTTACTGGCAGCCGTTTTTTGGTGTGGTTCGCCCCATTACCAGATTGATGCTGAATCAATCGAAACTCCAAATTCCTTGTACTTCCAGTGTAATAGCTACCATCAGAACACTTTAGAATGTACATAAAGCCACCACTCATCTCTTGGCCTCTTTCTTGCCGTTACCTTCGAGAGCCTCAGGTAACGGAGTATTATTGTCGCTTCTTACTGTTGCCTGAGGTTCTCGAAGGCAACAGGGTGTTTCCTCTCGCGGTGGCTGAGACTCTCGAAACCACTGCTAAATCACGATACGCCATTGCCAATGCTGGTAATAACTGTGCATCGCCCACAATAAGGGCCTCTTTCTTTTTTCTACTCCAACCCTGCACTTGTTTCTCACGATAAAAGGCTTCATCGACTCTCGAATACTCTTCCCAATAAACAAGAGTTACTGGCAGCCGTTTTTTGGTGTGGTTCGCCCCATTACCAGATTGATGCTGAATCAATCGAAACTCCAAATTCCTTGTACTTCCAGTGTAATAGCTACCATCAGAACACTTTAGAATGTACATAAAGCCACCACTCATCTCTTGGCCTCTTTCTTGCCGTTACCTTCGAGAGCCTCAGGTAACGGAGTATTATTGTCGCTTCTTACTGTTGCCTGAGGTTCTCGAAGGCAACAGGGTGTTTCCTCTCGCGGTGGCTGAGACTCTCGAAACCACTGCTAAATCACGATACGCCACTGCCAATGCTGGTAATAACTGGGTATCGCCCACAATAAGGGCCTCTTTCTTTTTTCTACTCCAACCCTGCACTTGTTTCTCACGATAAAAAGCTTCATCAACTCTCGAATACTCTTCCCAATAAACAAGAGTTACTGGCAGCCGTTAATAACACTGAAGATATGTTACGTAAGTTTGGTTTATTATGTTGTTGCCTACATCATTTTCCCTGTTCACTGACGATACACATGTTTTGGTTCAGCGTGAATTGGAGAATTCAACCGTTTGAGTTAGTCTACAACAACGGAGGAATTCACCATGCGCAAACAACGAAAAAATTACACCGGTCAGGAGAAAGTCTTGATTCTCAAGCGGT
>Ga0265295_1000666_pt1 | contig 66806 bp, 66 predicted proteins | sample Munlansysbiofilm_FD_192503 | JGI IMG/M metagenome (GOLD analysis project Ga0265295, IMG submission 192503) | Leachate microbial communities from a municipal landfill in Southern Ontario, Canada - Methane capture system biofilm | ecosystem: Engineered > Solid waste > Landfill > Unclassified ...
GAGCATTGGAACCACCTGATCCCTTCCCGAACTCAGTAGTGAAACGATGCATCGCCGATGGTAGTGTGGGGATTCCCCATGTGAGAGTAGGTCATCGTCAAGCTTATACAGCAAAACCCCAGATCAGCGATGGTCTGGGGTTTTTTTATGCGTCAAAGAAAATCTATATTGGCGGATTCAATGTAAGCGTCCGGCCATTTCTGTCAGTGTTCGTGAATTATCGTCGTTGCTTGCATATGCGATCATTTTTGAATTGCTCGCAAAAAGCCTCACGCTGATCGTGTCAATAACACGAAGTGTTAAGGCGTACCGTACAATGACGTAGCAAGTCAGCCAAGGTGTCGTTACATAGTTCCCGAATCAGACTCGTTAAGGTAAGAGCGCTAATCGTGAAAGGCGTACACAGTGCAGTACTTTTGCCGACTTTACCGCTTATGCATTCTAAAGCTGTTGCTGGTAGAGTGCGCTTTCTGCAAAACTCGGCCGCTTTACTGCTAAACTGCTGCGATGTTTTTAGGTGTGTAGTTATGGATCCAAGAAGCGAAGTTTTGTTACGTAATCATGAACTGTTTTCTGGCAATATAGTTTTAGCCGGTTTGCCCGCTGATGAGTTACTCAGTGAGCTACCGCATGCGCAAGGTTGGAATTGGCATGCAGGTGAGTATGCAGTCCTCAATCAGCGTTTTGCGGATCGCTGCGTATTTTCTACGCAGTTACCGCCGGCAGAGTACTGTGCGGGTGTTCTTTTTTTACCGAAATCACGAGAATTAACCGAGTATTTATTACAGGAGCTTGCTGCAAAAATACCCAGTGGCATTGTGTTTTTAGTCGGAGAAAAGCGAACAGGCGTGGAACGTGCTGCAAAGCAACTAGCCGCTTTCGGGCGTACCAGTAAAGTTGATAGTGCACGACATTGCCAGCTTTGGCGTTGTGAGGTGAGCAACAAACCAGATATCCCCAGCTTAGAAGCAGCAAGCAAAGTATTTACTGTGGATTCTGCAGGGCAGTCAATCGAAATCCATAGCGTGCCAGGCGTATTTAGCCATGGACGTTTAGATGTGGGGACGCAGTTACTTTTGGAGTGCTTAGATGGGTTACCTGCAGGGCATTATCTAGATTTTGGCTGTGGTGCTGGTGTAGTTGGCTCATTTTTGAAAAAGCGCTATCCTCAAGCGCATGTCAGCTTGTTGGATGTTGATGCCTTTGCTATTTATAGTAGTCAGTTAACCTTAGCGGCTAACCAGCTTGAGGCATGCACTATTACGGGTGATGGTATTCATGCTGCGCCTAAGCAACTGGCAGCCATTATTAGTAATCCGCCCTTTCATCAAGGTGTACATACTCAGTATCACACAACCGAAGCTTTGCTGCGTGCAGCCGTCGAGCATCTGCAACCCGGTGGTGAGCTGCGTATTGTAGCTAATAGTTTTTTAAAATATCCGCCTCTGATTGAACAGCATCTAGGCCCCTGTACAGTATTAGCAGAGCGCGATGGTTTTAAAGTTTACCGCGCAGTACGTCGCTGATAACCCCAATATCTTTAATTTAGAAAGGACATTACGTGACTGATAACGTTTTTGTTTTTGATGTGATGGGCACGGCTCAGTTTGAACAGTTAGTTGTGCAAAACTCATTTCATAAGCCTGTTTTGGTCGATTTCTGGGCGCAATGGTGTGCTCCATGTAAAGTTCTTTTGCCTCTATTGGAAAAAATCACCGAGAGTTATGCTGGGGAACTGCTGCTGGCTAAAGTGGACTGCGATGTTGAGCAAGATATCGTTACGCGCCTCGGTGTGCAAAGCTTACCGACGGTGGTGTTGTTTAAAGACGGTAAACCTATTGATGGCTTTACCGGTGCGCAAAGTGAAACGGATATTCGCGACTTATTAGTTAAGTATATTGCAGCGCCCGCAGCACCATCAGCAGACCCATTACAAACTGCACAAGATCTATTTGATAGCGGTGAGTTTGCTCATGCAGAAGCGCTGTTGAAAGAGTTATTAAGCGTTAATGACCAACAGTCTGCAGTTTTAGTTCTTTATGCGCGTTGCTTAGCCGAGCGTGGTGCCCTTGCCGACTCTGAGGTCGCTCTTAACTCTGTCACTGATGATGAGCAAAAGCATGCGGTTGCGGCAGTACGTGCGCAGTTAGCTTTTCTAAGACAAGTTGTTGATCTACCTGATATGGCTGAGTTGAAAACCCGTTTAGCTAAGAATGCCAATGATGATGAAGCTGTGTTGCAGTTGAGTGTGCAACAGCTTGCACGACAGAATTATGAGCCTGCATTAGAGAACTTGCTGCAATTATTTATTCGTAATGGTAGTTTTGCTGACGGTGCGGCGCATAAAACATTGCTGCAAGTGTTTGAGTTGCTTGGCACTGAACATCCTCTGGTTACTGCCTATCGGCGTCGTTTATATCAGGCACTGTATTGATCGGCTCTTTGCTGATACCAGTGCTTTAACTGATGCAGCGTATACACGCCATATTGCTTGATGCATGGCAGCATACGGGCACGCGCCAGCGTCTATTTGCGCTGGCTATACCGATGATCTTAAGTAATCTATCCGTTCCACTGGTTGCCTTAGTGGATAGTGCTGTGATTGGCCGCTTAGCGCATGCCTATCAATTGGGTGCAGTTGCTGTTGGCGGTAGCCTATATACCATTTTGGTCTGGACCTGTGGCTTTTTACGCATGGGTAGCACGGGCTTTGCTGCGCAAGCTGCAGGTCGTAATGACCAGCAAGCGCTGCGTTCAGTGCTATTGCAGAGCTTAATCTTGGTGGTGGTCTTAACTGCTGTATGTCTGGCGATCGCTGTACCCTTATTGCCGAAAATCCTGATATGGATGCAAACGTCGGGTGATCTGCATGCGTTAGCACAAGAGTACTTTCTGATTCGTATGTTTGGTTTACCAGCTGCGTTGATGATGCACGTGTTGGCAGGCTGGTTGTTAGGTATTCAAAATGCACGAGCGGCATTATGGATGCTATTACTGTGTAACCTAATCAATATTATGCTTGATATTTATTTTGTGTTCGGTTTAGGTTGGGCTGTTGTGGGAGCGGCGCGTGCTTCGGTTGTGGCTGAGTGGAGCGGCGCGTTGCTGGGCTTGTGTTTGGCTTGGCGTTACGTTGATAAAGGTCCGCTGCGGGGCTTTTGGCAACGATTGCTACGCTGGCAGAGTTGGCGGCCTTTGCTTGCAGTGAATCGGGATATTTTGCTCCGTAGTTTGGCTCTGCAGGGCGTATTTTTTATGGTGACCTTTCAAGGCGCACGCTTAGGTGACAGTACCGTTGCAGCTAATGCGCTACTACTGAATGGGTTGTTGCTATGCGCATATGCGCTAGATGGTTTGGCGCATGCGCTGGAAGCCCTTACTGGACATGCTTTAGGTATGCAGGATAAACGTGCTTTGCAGCGCGCTTTAGGTTTGGTCAGTATCTACGCATTGTTGGCAAGCAGTGTCTTTGCTGTGTTTTTTTGGTTATTTGGTGACTGGTTTATTGCCTTGCAAACCAATATTCCAAGCGTGCAAGTGACTGCAGGGGACTACCTTTTGTACTTAGCGCTGTTACCGTTGATTGCTGTCTGGAGTTATGTGCTCGATGGTTTGTTTATTGGTGCAACACGGGCGCGTGAGATGCGTAATGCGATGTTGTTAGCCGTGTTGGTTTGTGCGCCTATTGCTTGGTTACTGCAAAGCTATGGCAATCACGGGTTGTGGATTGCCTTTTTATTGTTTATGGCGCTACGGGCTGTTTTTCTGGGCGTTAGTGCACGGCATTTGCCCAGTTGGTTTGTCAGTACTCAGACGTCTGAGCGATAACGTTTCCTTTGTAACACGGCGAGCGCTAAACATAGCGCGCAGAGAAGGATTAACGGCCAAGATTGCCAGCGCAAATAAGGTGTTAAACCTTGCATGGGGACTATTGTTCCGCGCAATACAGCCTGTTGAAACTGCGGTACGCTTGCACTAATTCTTCCCTTTGGGTCAATCAGTGCGCTGACGCCGTTGTTGGTTGCGCGAATCATCCAGCGGCCTGCTTCTAAGGCGCGCATTTGCGCCATCTGTAAGTGTTGCATTGGCCCGATGGACGTACCAAACCATGTGTCATTACTGATGGTTAATAGGATATCGCTTTGTGCTGCCAGTTCCGTAGCAAACTCTGGATAGACAACCTCGTAACAAATATAGGGTGCAATTTTGTACCCCTTGGCTTCGAGTGGCACTTGCTGGCTGGGTCCTCGGGCAAAATCTGACATTGGCAGATCGAAGAAGGCGATCACTCCACGTAATAGATTTTGTAAGGGGACGTATTCACCGAAAGGCACTAGCTTTTGTTTGCGATACTCGCCTTGGCTATTGCCCAAGGTAGTGATTGCATTGTAATAGCGTAAATCACCAGAGGCATCTTTTTGGCGCAGGGGTAAGCCGGTGATCAATGCTGAGTCACGCTGCTTAACCAAACGATCCATGCTGTTTAAATAACCTTGAGCTTGTTCTTTTAACACAGGCACTGCTGTTTCTGGCCATATGATTAAATCACTCGGTGCGGCATTTAAGGTTAAAGATTGATAGAGCAATAATTGGGCTTCGATTTGTGCGGGATCCCACTTAAGATTTTGCTCAATATTGCCTTGAATAGCGGTGACGCTGAGCGGTTGGCCAGAAGGTTGTGTCCATTGCTGCGTTTGCAGAGCAAAGCCTAAGCTCCAAATCGCGACGAGGAGTAATCCAGCGCTAAGGCGCGATTGCCCGTGCGGGTTTTTCCACAGCGTTATGAGCAATACGCTGCTCAGTGCTAGCACAAAAGAAACCAACCAGACGCCACCGAGTGGTGCGAGCCCGGAAAGAGGGCCATGTAATTGACTGTAACCGCTGTACAGCCAAGGGAAGCCCGTTAAGAACCAACCGCGAAAGGCTTCAATCGCTACCCAAAGTGCTGCGAAAGCAAGGGCGTTGCTGATGGAGTGGTTATTTTGGCGAAAAAATCGCACCCAGAGCCAGCCGAATAAAGCTAACAGCAACGCTAAGCCAGCAACAAAGGCAATGGTTAAGATAAATGCTAAAGGCGGCGCCGCAGCCCCGTAATCATGAATGCTGACATAGACCCAACTGGTTCCGCTGGCAAATAAGCCAAAACCAAACCACCCGCCACGCCAGGCGGCTTGACGAGGGGTTAACGTGCTGAGTCCAAGGTACAGCAACGCACAAGAGATAAGCGCTAAGGGCCATAGGTCAAAAGGCGCTAAGCTTAATGTGATAGCTGCTCCTGCAGCTAGGGCGATAGCATGTCCGCTCCAGCCACTGCGTGTGATCCAGTGCATGTGTGTAAGTCCTGAAATGTATCAAGCAAAGACGCTTAGCAATATTCAGCTTTGCGCAGGTAATTAACTGCTGTGTTTGCTGGATTTGTTTAACGGAGTGATCCGTAATAAATGTAAGCGTCGGCTATCGGCATTGAGGATACGAAAGCGCATATGATCGACTTCAATCGTTTCATTGCGTTTAGGTAAGTGTCCAAAAGCACTCATTACCACACCACCAATGGTGTCGAATTCGTCTTCAGAAAAACCACTATTAAAGAAGTCGTTAAAATCATCGACGGGAGTGAGTGCTTTGACAATATAATCACCGGTCGGTAATGGACGAATATAACTGTCTTCTTCAACATCGTGCTCGTCTTCGATATCGCCAACAATTTGTTCAAGCACGTCTTCGATGGTGACTAAGCCTGCGACGCCACCGTACTCATCAATCACTACTGCCATATGATTATGGTTGGCGCGAAATTCTTTCAGTAAAACGTTTAGACGTTTTGATTCGGGTACGAAGTTGCAATGCCGTAATAGGCTGCGTAGATCGAAGTCACTTGTTTTCTTTAGGATCAACGGCAGTAAATCTTTAGCAAGCAGAATACCGAGTACTTCATCATTGTTTTCACCGATCACGGGGTAGCGTGAGTGGGCGGCATCAATAATGGCCGGTAAGAACTCTTCCGGTGTTTGGCATGCCTTAATACTGATCATTTGCGAGCGTGGGATCATGATGTCACGCACTTGTAAGTCAGCGATTTGAATCGCGCCTTCAACAATGGCGAGCGCATCATTATCGAGCAGCTTATTGCGATTGGCTTCGCGTAGCAGTTCGAACAATTCTTTGCGTGTTTTAGGTTCTTGGGCAAAAGCCTGGGCTAGTTTTTCCAGCCAAGACTTATGCCCGCTGCTAGAATTATCTTCACTCATGATTGTATTAGATCCGTGTATTGATTATCGCGATAAGGGTCTGGGTGGCCTATTTCAGCCAACAGTTGACGTTCTAGATCTTCCATTTCTTCAGCTTCTGTCTCTTCAATATGGTCATAACCCAGTAAATGCAAGCAGCCATGGATCACCAAGTGTGCCCAGTGTGCAGTAACGGCTTTGTTTTGTTCAGCGGCTTCTCTCTCGACTACAGGTACGCAAATGACCAAATCTCCTAATAAAGGAATATCGAGTAAACCGTCAGGAATGTCAGCGGGAAATGACAGTACATTCGTCGGGTAGTCTTTGCCGCGCCAGGTTGAGTTGAGTTGCTGGCCTTCTTCAGTGTCAACCAAGCGAATGGTCAATTCTGAGGTTTGACTGCGTTGGCGTAAACCTAAGTTGCACCAAGCTAAAAAGTCAGCGTGACTGGGTAGATTGGTGGCTTGACTGGCAACTTGTAAGTCCAGTTCAATCATGAGCGAGGCTCTCTAACAGGGTTGGGCGTGGTTGGTGCTTCATAGTTTTCATAGGCCTCAACAATGCGCTGCACCAATGGGTGGCGAACCACGTCAGCAGATTTGAAAAAGGTAAAACCAATACCTTGGACATCTTGCAGTACCTTGATAACTTGCGTCAGTCCCGATGTGGTGCCGCGAGGCAAGTCAATCTGGGTGATATCACCAGTAATTACGGCGGTTGAACCAAAACCAATTCGAGTGAGGAACATTTTCATTTGTTCGGCCGTGGTGTTTTGGCTTTCATCTAAAATGATAAAGCTATTACTGAGCGTACGGCCACGCATATAAGCCAAAGGTGCGACTTCAATCACTTGTTTTTCAATCAGGCGGGTGACGTGCTCAAAGCCTAGCATTTCATACAGCGCATCATATAACGGACGCAAATAGGGGTCGATTTTCTGGGCTAAATCGCCCGGTAAGAAGCCTAGCTTTTCACCGGCTTCGACAGCAGGACGTACCAATAAAATACGCTGTACTTGTTCGCGTTCAAGTGCATCAACTGCGCAAGCTACCGCTAAAAAGGTTTTACCTGTGCCCGCTGGTCCAACACCGAAATTAATATCTTGGGCGAGGATTGATTTAACGTAGTTTTGTTGATTTTCACCACGAGGGCGAATCACGCCTTTACGGGTGCGTAGCGATATGCTGCTACTCTGTCCTGACGTCGGACGTGAGAGCTCCTGCATGCTTGATTCCTGTAAAAACAGGTGTACGGTATCGGGGGTGAGATCGCTTTGTTTGGTTTCTCGGTACAAACGGCGCAACAGTTGTTCTGCAATACGTGTCTGTTCGCGAGCGCCGAGCAATTCAAACTGTTCGCCACGATTACGAATGGTAATATTTAACCGTTGTTCGATTAAACGTAAGTGCTCGTCATATTGGCCACACAAGTTGGCAAAACGTGCCGCTTCAAAAGCGTCTAGAGTAAAACGATGGGTATCAGTTGATGTGTTCAAGAGTTTGAGAAATGCCTACTTAACAAATAAGATGCTTAGGATACCGCTGCAAATGCAAAGCGGGAAGAGCTAAAAAGAGTGAGTCAAGCAAAGCGTGTCGCCAGCAGGCCAATACTGTGCTGTCCGAACTCACAATTTATTTAGCGGTTACTGCTTTATAGCAGCCTTTTCGCAGATTCCAGCAAGTGCTTTGGCCCAATGTTCTTGAGCGTTTAAGCATGGAATGAGGACGAATTCCTCGCCGCCTGCCGCAAGAAATGCTTTACGTCCTTCGATGCCGAGTTCCTCAAGGGTTTCGATACAATCTGCAACAAATGCCGGTGACATTACTCGCAGTTTTTTAACCCCGCGTTGCGCTAATTCGAGCAGCGTTGCATCGGTGTAAGGTTCAATCCATTTGGCACGGCCTAGGCGTGACTGGAATGACACTGACCATTGCTCAGGACGTAGGCCTGCGTGCTCAGCAAATAATTTAGCGCTGCGCATGCATTGTGCGCGATAGCAAGTGTCGAGTACGGCTTGGCTGGCTGTTTCACAGCAGGACTTATCGCTTAAGCAATGTGTGCCGGTCGGGTCAGTTTTCTTCAGATGGCGCTCTGGCAAGCCATGAAAACTCAGGAGGAGATGATCAAAGTCTTGTTGCAGTTCGGCTTCGGCACTTTTTGCCAGTGCTTGGATGTACCGCGAATCAGCATAAAAAGGCTGCACGATATTTAATTTAAGCGCTAAGTGATGTTTTTTGATGCACTGCTCAGCCTCTTGAATTGCTGTGGTGGTGGTGCTATCAGCAAATTGAGGGTAAAGCGGTGTAAAAGTTACAGTTTTGACCCCTTGTTTAGCCAGTTCCAATAAGCGTGTGCTGATTGATGGCTCGCCATAGCGCATCGATAAACTAACAGGGCCGTGCGGCCATAATGGGCGAATAGCGTCAGTTAATTGCTGGCTGATGACGACTAAAGGTGAGCCTTCTGGCCACCAGATAGAGGAATAGGCTTCAGCAGATTGAGCGGGGCGACTGATTAAAATTAAGCCCACGATCAAGCGACGTAGCGGCCACGGCAGATCAATCACATAAGGGTCCATCAAAAACTGGTTTAGATAGCGACGCACATCGTTAACTGATGTTGAACGTGGAGAGCCCAGATTGGCGAGCAATAGTGCGTGATCAGACATGTGATGTATCCAATATTCAAAAAGCAAAGGAGTCTATTGTAAAGGGTTATAACTGAAAAAGAACCCGCTAACAGCGTGTGCCTGAGTGCGTTCCGAGTGGTGTATATACAATGCCTAGATGTTTATTCGCTGGGCTTGTGTGCTTTGATAAATAAATCCACTACATTGGCGACTTGTTGCTGCACATTCTCGACTGCGTGTTCTGGATGATAGCCAACCAGTAACTGTAAGTTGCGCGTGCCTTTGAGTAAGCTGAAAAAATGCTCAGCGGCTTGCCGAGGGTGGGTTATTTCAAGTTGCTTGGCTGCTTGGATCGTCGTGAGTAGTTGCTCCATCTTGTTGATGATGCGCAGGGCGGTGGCCTCGTAAAATAAGTGCGATAGCGCAGGATTACTCAGTGCATGACTGATGATTAAGCGATGCATTGCCAGTGATTCTGGGCTATCCACTAAAGCTTGAAAACTATGCCCAATACCCAGTAAGCATGCGCGTAAGTCACTTGGTGGCGCATCTGTAGAGCTTACAAACAACTGGGTTAACTGGGTTTCGCATTTAGCTTCGATCGCTGCGCAAAATAATGTTTCTTTGTCGGTGAAGTGGTTATACACCGTCAATTTCGAGACGCCCGCTTCTTGTGCGATGGCATCCATGCTGCTGCCCTCATAACCATGCTGTAAGAATAGAACTTGTGCAGCATCGAGAATGGCGGCTCGTTTAACCAAGTTTTTAGGGCGGCCAGGGCCTGGCGTGGATGAAATTTTAGACATATAAAATAAATAGTGAACTCATGAGTGTAGTATTTTACTATACTTCTACAGTTATGTATTCGATCTGCTTGAGACGAAAGGCCTACTATTATGTCACATCGTATTTTTTACGCATTTTTCTACGCTACATTACTGGCGTTGACGGCTTGCGGTGCGGAAGATCCTGTCGCTAAAAATCCTCGCCCAGTAATGGTGATCCAGCCTCAGTTGGCTGAGGCCATGACTGAAGCTTTTCCGGGTGAAGTGCGTGCACGCTTAGAACCTGAGTTGGCTTTTCGTTTAGGCGGTAAGGTGATTAAGCGTTTGGTCGATGTCGGTGCGCAGGTGCAGGCCAATCAGGTTTTGGCTGAGCTTGACCCTGAAGATGTACGTCTGCATTTAGATGCGATGCGTGCGCAAGTTTCTGCTGCAGAGGCAAACCTACAATTGGTTAAGGCTGAGCGTGACCGTTATAGCAAACTACTTGATCGGCAGTTGGTCAGTCATTCGCATTACGACAATGCACAGAATCAATTTAAAACCGGTCAAGCACGCTTACGCCAAGCTAGAGCTGAGCTGGAAGCGGCAAAGAATCAAGCAGATTACACGCAATTACGTGCACCGTATTATGGGGTGATCGCGCAGGCGCGTGTTGAGGCGGGGCAAGTGGTGGCAGCTGGGCAAACTGTCTTCGTCCTTGCAGTAGATGGTGAGCGTGAAGTAGCGATTAATTTACCAGAGCATGCCATTGAGCGCTTTAAAGTAGGACAGGTGGTTGAGGTGTCTTTATGGTCGCAGCCGGATCAACGTTTTGCGGGTGAAATTCGTGAGCTTGCGCCAGCGGCGGATTCACGTTCACGTACCTATGCTGCGCGAGTGGCGTTTCGCACCGCTACTATTGCTGCGGAATTGGGTCAAAGTGCGCGGGTCTATATGCGCTCGAATGCACAAGCTCAACATGCTGTACCTTTGTCAGCAGTGACAGCAGAAAATGATCAGTCCTATGTATGGGTGGTTGATCCAGATAGCTCGACGGTGCAGCAGCGTCAGGTGCAATTGGGTGCGTTCACTCAAGATAACGTGCCCGTGCTGTCTGGTTTGCTAGGGACGGAATGGGTGGTGGTAGCGGGTGTACATATGTTGCATGAAGGGCAAGTCGTGCGTCCGGTTGACCGTGCTAATAAACCTGTGCCATTAAGCGCTAAGGAGTAGTCAATATGCGCTTTAATCTTTCTGCTTGGGCACTTAATAATCGACCCTTAGTGCTGTTCAGTATGATGATGTTGGCGATTATTGGCGCGATGTCGTATGCCAATTTAGGGCAAAGTGAAGACCCTCCATTTACCTTTAAAGCAATGGTGATTAATACCCTTTGGCCAGGGGCAACCGCTCAAGAAGTGTCAGAGCAGGTCACTGAGCGCATTGAAAAGAAACTCATGGAAACCGGCGAGTTTGAAAAAGTGGTGTCTTTCTCACGCCCGGGTGAGTCACAAGTGACTTTTGTTGCGCGCGATTCACTTAATTCTAAACAAGTGCCTGAGTTGTGGTATCAAATACGTAAGAAAATTGGTGATATTCAACATACCTTGCCACATGGTGTGCGCGGCCCGTTTTTTAATGATGAGTTTGGTACGACTTTTGGCAATATTTACGCATTGACTGGGAAGGGATTTGATTATGCAGTGCTTAAAGATTATGCCGATCGAGTGCAGCTGCAATTACAGAGGGTTAAAGATGTTGGTAAGGTTGAGATCCTCGGCTTGCAAGATGAAAAAATTTGGATTGAACTCTCCAATACGCGTTTAGCCAGTATGGGCCTGCCTCTACAGGCGGTGCAACAAGCATTAGAAGAGCAAAATAGCGTATCGGCTACGGGTTTCTTTGAAACCGAAACAGATCGCGTGCAGTTGCGTGTCAGCGGGCAGTTTGGAACGGTACAAGAGATTCGTGATTTTCCGATTCGCATTGCTGAGCGCACCTTTCGTCTCGGTGATGTTGCCGATGTACGCCGTGGTTTTAATGATCCTGCGGCACCACGTGTGCGCTTCATGAGCGAGAATGCACTGGCCATTACCGTGGCAATGCGTGATGGTGGCGATATTCTAGTGCTGGGGAAAGCGCTGGAAGATGAGTTTTCTCGTATTCAGGATACCTTGCCGGTGGGCATGCAGTTACGCAAAGTGTCTGACCAGCCGGCTGCGGTTAAAGAAAGTGTTGGTGAGTTTGTCCATGTGCTGATTGAAGCACTAGGAATTGTTCTGCTGGTGTGCTTTTTTTCCTTAGGTTTTCGCACCGGTTTAGTGGTGGCGTTATCTATTCCTTTAGTTTTGGCCATGACTTTTGCTCTGATGCATTATTTTGGCATTGGCTTGCATAAGATTTCCTTGGGTGCGCTGGTGCTGGCGCTGGGCTTAATGGTTGATGATGCCATTATTGCTGTGGAAATGATGGCAATCAAAATGGAACAGGGCATGGATCGCATCAAAGCAGCCAGCTTTGCTTGGACTAGCACGGCTTTTCCAATGCTAACGGGTACGCTGATTACTGCCGCAGGGTTTTTACCGATTGCTACCGCGCAATCTGGCGTGGGTGAATACACGCGCTCGATTTTCCAAGTGGTGGGGATTGCCTTAATCGTTTCGTGGATCACTGCGGTGATGTTTGTACCTTATTTGGGGCACAAATTACTGCCTGATCTGGCTCGACTTAAAGCGGCTAAACATGGCAATGCGCAAGGTGCACATGATCCTTATGCAACACCTTTGTATCGGCGCATTCGTGCCGTGATCACCTGGTGCGTGACTCAGCGTGTGCTGGTGATTATTATCACGGTGTTGTTGTTTGCAGGATCGATCTTTACCTTTCGTTATGTGCCCAAACAATTCTTTGCTGATTCCAATCGTTTAGAATTATTGCTCGATATTAAATTGGCTGAAGGCGCGTCGTTAAAGTCGACGCAAGCGCACGTTGAGAAAATTGAAAAGGTACTTAAAGATCATCCGGGCATTGAAAACTATGTGGCCTACATTGGCTCGGGTTCACCGCGCTTTTATTTACCTTTAGATCAACAGTTGCCTGCCACCAGTTTCGCTCAGTTTGTGATGATTACTGAGAATCTTGAGCAGCGTGAAGTGGTTCGTGCTTGGCTGATTGACACCATGCATGAGCAGTTTCCGGATGTGCGCTCGCGTATTACCCGTTTAGAAAATGGCCCTCCGGTCGGCTACCCCGTGCAGTTTCGAGTGACGGGTGAGCACGTTGCGCAAGTGCGTGAATTGGCGCGTCAGGTTGCTACGGTGGTGCGTAACAATCCGCATGTTTCCAATGTGCATTTAGATTGGGAAGAACCCAGTAAAGTGGTGTATCTGCAAATTGATCAAGACCGTGCACGGGCCATGGGTGTCAGTACCGCCAGTGTTTCGCAGTTTTTACGCGGCGCTTTATCGGGTGCGAGCGTGGGACAATTTCGTGAAGGCAACGAGTTGATTGAGATTCTGCAGCGCGGCACGCTTGAAGATCGCGAAGATTTGGCGGGTCTGGGGAGTCTAGCCATACCGACTGAGTACGGAAGTAGCGTGTCATTATCGCAAGTCGCGACGCTTGAGTACGGCTTTGAAGACGGAGTGATCTGGCACCGCAATCGCTTGCCCAATGTTACGGTGCGCGCTGATATTTATGGTGAGAACCAAGCCGTCGATGTGGTGCGCGAAATTCTGCCACAGTTACAAGAGGTGCGCGATAGCTTGCCTGACGGCTATCTGCTTGATGTGGGTGGCACGGTAGAAGACTCTTCACGCGGTCAGCGTTCAGTGATTGCTGGCATGCCTTTATTTTTATTGGTGGTGCTGTCGTTATTGATGATCCAGTTACGTAGTTTTTCACGTTCAGTGATGGTCTTTTTGACTGCGCCTTTGGGCTTGATTGGCGTGACTTTATTCTTATTGTTATTTAACCAGCCCTTTGGTTTTGTGGCGATGCTCGGTACGATTGCTTTGTCAGGCATGATTATGCGTAACTCGGTCATTTTGGTTGATCAAATTGAAACTGATATAGGTTTGGGTCATAGCCCTTGGCAGTCGGTGATTGATGCTACTGTACGGCGTTTTCGACCGATTACGCTAACCGCTTTAGCTGCTGTTTTAGCAATGATTCCCTTATCACGTAGTGTCTTCTTTGGGCCGATGGCTGTGGCAATTATGGGCGGATTGATAGTCGCAACGGTGCTGACTTTGTTATTCTTACCAGCGCTCTACGCTGCATGGTTTCGTGTGCGCAAGGAGTAAAATACGGGCAAGTGTAGGCTTTTTTACGCCAACACTTGCCGCGCCTGCCTAGATGCTTGAAACTCTGCATTATGAATATATTGATTATTGGCCCAAGTTGGGTCGGCGACATGGTAATGGCGCAGACGCTTTTTATCTGTCTGAAGCAACAGCACCCTGGTTGCGCCATTGATGTGTTGGCTCCTGATTGGAGTCGACCTATTTTGCAGCGCATGCCCGAAGTGCGCCAAGCGTTGAGCTTTCCCCTTGGGCATGGAGCCCTAGAAATTGCTGCGCGGCGTAAAATAGGCGTGCAACTGAAAGGGCAGTATCAGCAAGCGATCTTGTTGCCTAACTCGTTAAAATCAGCGTTAACGCCTTTTTTTGCTGGTATTCCGCTGCGCACGGGCTGGAAAGGCGAGATGCGTTATGGCTTGCTCAATGATTTACGTACGCTTGATAAGCAGCGTTATCCGTTAATGATTGAACGTTTTATGGCTTTGGCTTACCCAGCAAACGTGGAGTTACCCACGCCTTATCCGCGGCCTCATTTACAAATTGATCCTGCTGAACGTGACAGTGCGCTGGACGCTTTTTCTCTTAAATTGGGCGATCGTCCCGTGCTGGCGCTGTGTCCTGGCGCTGAGTTTGGTGATGCTAAGCGCTGGCCGGCAGAGCATTATGCCAAGGTGGCTGAAGCTAAAATCCGTCAAGGCTGGCAGGTTTGGATTTTTGGTTCGAAGAATGATCACCCTGGTGGAGAAGAAATTCGTCAGTTTCTGATCCCAGGGTTGCGTGAAGAGGTTTATAATCTTGCCGGTGAAACCTCTCTAGCGCAGGCAATTGACTTAATGTCGTGTGCGACAGCAGTCGTCTCTAATGATTCAGGTCTTATGCATGTGGCTGCAGCTTTAAATCTGCCTTTAGTCGCCGTTTATGGCTCTACCTCGCCAGAGTTTACTCCGCCTTTAGCGGATCAGGTGGCGACGTTACGTACGGGTATTGAGTGTAGCCCGTGCTTTGATCGTACCTGTCGTTTTGGCCATTATGATTGCTTGCGTTTGCTCAAGCCTGCGCTGGTGATTGATGCGTTAACTGATTTAGTGGGTACCCCTCTCTCTTTGCAAGAGCCGATAATCTAGTGCGTGTATTGTTAATTAAGACATCGTCATTGGGCGATGTTATTCATACGTTGCCTGCGCTCACCGATGCGCTGCGTGCGGTACCCAGTATTCGTTTTGATTGGGTTGTCGAGGAAAGTTTTGCGGAAATTCCGCGCTGGCATCCGGCGGTTGATCAAGTGATTCCGGTAGCGATTCGTCGCTGGCGTAAAAGCCCTCTGCAAACGTGGCGCAGTGGAGAGTGGCATGACTTTAAAAAACGCATTCACCAGCAAAAGTATGATTTGGTGATTGATGCACAAGGCCTACTAAAAAGTGCGTGGCTGACGCGTGGTTTTAAAGCAGCCGTAGCAGGCTTTAATCGCAAGAGTGCGCGCGAACCCATGGCCAGTTTTTTTTATGATCGACCGATTTTTGTTGCCCGCGAGCAGCATGCGGTAGAACGTGTACGCCAGTTATTTGCGCAAGCTTTGCACTATTCTTTGCCAAAACAGATGGGCCAATACAGCTTGCATCGTGAGCGCTTGGTTATTGCTGAACAACATGCACCCTATGTTTTGTTCTTGCATGGTACAACTTGGCCAAGTAAGCATTGGCCGCAAGCAGCATGGCGCATGCTTGCTGAGCAGCTTTCTGCGCAAGGTGTTGCAGTGCGTATTCCTTGGGGTAATGCTGAAGAAGAGCGGCGCGCGCATGCGATTGCTGAAAGTTTGCCTCTAGTTGAAGTTTTGCCTCGGCTTAATTTAACTGGGGTGGCTGGACAGATTGCTGGCGCACAGGCATGCGTTGCTGTAGATACGGGGTTAGGACATTTGGCAGCCGCGTTGGATGTGCCTTGTGTATCGCTCTATGGTCCAACTTTACCAGGGCGAGTCGGTACTTATGGGCAAGGGCAAGTACACCTGTGTGCGACAGGTCCCAATGTGGGCTTGGGTGATCGCCACTTACCCTGTTTTGATGATCTCGGCGCTGATCAGGTGCTGACTGTGCTTAAGCCGCTGCTGGTTGCAGGCACTGCAGATGCTTATGCCGCACTAAAGGATGTTACGCAGGTTGTACACGATAAGGACGCGCACTGATGCAGCTGGCCTTTATCTTGTACAAGTATTTCCCCTTTGGTGGCTTGCAACGTGACTTTATGCGTATCGCTTTGGAATGCCAGCAGCGGGGTCACCAGATTCGTGTGTATACATTAATTTGGGAGGGCGAAATTCCTGCCGGTTTTGATGTGCGCATGGGTTCAGTCAAAGCATTATCCAATCACAGTCGTAATCAGAAGTTTTATCGTTGGCTGCAAGATGATATGCAGCAACAGCCAGTCGATCGGGTGATTGGCTTTAATAAAATGCCAGGTCTAGATGTATATTATGCGGCGGATGGTTGTTATGAGGATAAAGCGCAAACGTTGCGTAACCCGTTGTATCGCTACAGTAATCGCTATCGCCACTTTTCCAGTTATGAGCGCGCCGTGTTTGCGCCTGAGTCACCAACGCAGATTTTAATGATCTCGGAAGTGCAGCAGCCTTTGTTTGTACAGCACTATCACACCCCCGCAGAGCGTTTCCATTTACTGCCGCCAGGCATTGCCAGGGATCGCCAAGCACCGCGTAATGCTAGGCAAATTCGCGCAGAGTTTCGTGCTGAATTTAATCTGCACGATGATCAGTATTTATTGCTGCAAGTGGGTTCAGGTTTCAAAACCAAAGGTTTAGATCGCACGCTAAAAGCTTTAGCGAGCTTGCCCGCAGAGCAGCGTGAGCGGACTCAGTTAATAGTGATTGGACAAGATGATCCGAAGTCTTTTGTGATCCAGGCAGCTGCTTTAGGCATTTCTAAGCAGGTTAAGATTTTTAAAGGTCGTAGTGATATTCCGCGATTTTTACTTGGCGCTGATCTATTGATGCATCCTGCCTATAATGAAAACACCGGTACGGTATTATTAGAAGCATTAGTTTCAGGTTTACCTGTTCTGGTGACCGATGTTTGCGGTTATGCGCATTACATTGAAGAGGCGGACTGTGGGCAGGTATTGAGCAGTCCCTTTGAACAGAAACAACTGGATAAGGCTTTACGTACGCTCTTGGCCGATCCTTCGTTGCGTGCAGGTTGGGCGGTAAATGCACTGAATTATGCCAAAACAGCCGATCTGTATTCGATGCCACAGCGCGCGGCTGATATTATTTTAGCGGAGTCACCATGAAACTTATGTTAGACGAACCCTTTGCCAGCCTATGGGCGGGGCAAGATGCGTTTGTCGCTGTCGAACAATTGCAAGGTGAAGTGTACCGAGAGTTGGAAGCACGACGCACGTTACGTACTGAAGTGGCTGGACGCGGTTATTTTGTCAAGATTCATCGAGGGATTGGTTGGGCAGAAATCTTTAAAAACTGGCTGACTGCGAAAGCGCCGGTGTTAGGTGCTGAGCAAGAACTCATCGCTATTGAGCGCTTACAAAAAAACAAGATTGCCACCATGACCGCCGTGGGTTTTGGTGTGCGCGGCAATAATCCTGCGCAGCAACACTCGTTTATTATTACTGAAGAGCTTGCGCCGACGATCAGCTTAGAAGATTACTCGATTAACTGGCTCACCCAGCCGCCTGAGCCGCGCTTGAAATGGGCATTGATTGCACGTGTCGCACAGATGGTTGGCGGGATGCATCGGGCTGGAGTGAATCACCGCGATTGTTATATCTGCCACTTTCTATTGCACTCCGATCAGCCGATTTGCGCAGACTCTTTTCGTTTATCTGTGATTGATTTACATCGTGCACAAACACGCGAGCAGACGCCGAAACGCTGGCGTAATAAAGATTTGGCTGCACTCTATTTTTCTGCCTTAGATATTGGTTTAACTCGGCGCGATAAACTGCGTTTTTTACGTGAGTATTTCCAACAGCCATTGTTGGAGATTTTGCACGATGAGGCCGAGTTGTTGGCTTGGTTAGAGAATAAAGCAGCAAAACTGTATGCGCGTAAAGAGCGCTATGGAGATGCTTTGTAATGTCGAGTTGGCAGTTGGCAGTCGATTATCAAATGCTGAAAGCGGATTTTGGCAGTCTCGAACAGGTGTTTGCGCTGCAGGGTGAGCGTGTCACTCATGACCCTTTATCTGAGCTGATACGCGTCAATCGACATGGCGTTGAGTATTACGTGAAGCGTTATCGCAATGCGGGCAAAGGTTTGCGCCGCTATGCTGCGCGACCACGCATTAAAGCCGAATGGCAAAACCTTAAACGTTTTGCCAAATGGGGCATCCCAACTGCTGAAGTGGTTGCGCAAGGTTTAGAACGTAAAGCAGGGGCTTTTGTGCGTGGTGCCATGATTACCCGTGAAATACCCAATAGTCGGGACTTGGCTGATTTAGCCCAGCAAAGCAGCCCATTGCTAAAGGATTCAGCTTGGGTTAGACAGGTCAGTGTACAAGTCGCTCATGCTGCGCGCGTTATGCATACCCATCGTTTTACGCATAATGATTTGAAGTGGCGTAACTTGCTGGTCGATGAACAGGCGAAGGTGTATTTGATTGACTGTCCGGCGGGCACCTTTTGGTGGGGGCCAATGCTGCAGTATCGGATGATTAAAGATTTAGCGTGTTTAGATAAAGTTGCCAAATATTATTTGAGCAACACCCAGCGTTTGCGTTTTTATTTACAGTACTGCCAGCGCACTCGGTTGCAAGTCCAAGATAAAAAAAAGATCACGAAAATCGTGCGGTTTTTTGAGGGGCGCGAATGAACGATTTTATTGATCCAGATATAACTGAACTGCTTGAACAGCATCAGCTCAATAGCTTTACTGCGCTTTGGAACTTAGCGTTGGATGCAGTCGATGAACCCAATACTGAACGTGGCGGTTGGAGCAGTGTTGCCAAGTTGACGCTGGGTGAGCATGTTTTTTATTTAAAACGCCAGATTAACCACCTGACACGCAGCCTGCGGCACCCTTTTGGTGAGCCGACTTTTGCCCGCGAAATGCGCAATATTCAGCGGTATCAGCAATTAGCTATTCCTGCACTGCATGCGGCCTATTTTGCCCAGCGCAAAGTCGCTGGTGAGCAGCGCGCTATTTTAATCACGCATGCATTAGACGGCTGGGATGATTTGGAGTATTGGCAGAAAAAGTGGTTGGAACTTTCCAATGAGCAACAGCAAGGTATTATTCAAGCCTGTGCCAAGCTTGCGAAAACCTTACATCAGGCGGGGCAAATGCATGGTTGCTTCTATCCTAAGCATATTTTTTTGCAAAAGCAGGCGCTAGGTTTCACCGCGCAGTTGATTGATCTTGAGAAAACCCGCCCGCTGTTACTGGGGCGCCGTGATTGTATTAAAGATTTAGAGCCGTTATTTCGCCGCTCACGAAATATTTGGGGACGCGGACAGATCCAGCTGTTTTTGCAGAGCTATTTGGATCGACCTGAGGATATTCCTGGTTGGTTGGAGTGCTTAGAGTCACGGCGCAAAAATAAGGCCGCACGCTAATGAAACTGAGTGAATTAACCGGTCGTGCGCCATCATTACCACTGAATTTAAAGCTGGATAACGGGCAAACCCTAATTATTGAGCAGTGGCTGAGAGTATTGCCCGAGCAACGTTATGTTGCTCAAGCACAGTGGCAGGGTCGTCGTATATTAGTAAAAGTCCTCATTGGTAGCAAATCTGCCCGCCAGTATCAGTGTGAGTTGGTGGGCGCGCAGTTGTTAACTGAGCAGCAGATCAGCAGCGCCAAATTATTAGATGCTCAGCAACAAGCTGATGGTAGTGCGTATTTATTATTTGAGTTTATTGAGGATGCCCAGAGCTTAGCTGATGCTTGGCAGGAATGCAGTGCTGACCTGGCGTTGAGTGAGCGTCAAGCAGATGTATTAGGTCGAGCACTGAGTGCGGTCGCGCAGATGCATTTGCGTGGGCTTTGGCAAAGTGATTTGCATTTGGATAATCTTTTACAGCGGGGCGAGCAGCTTTACGTCGTCGATGGTGGTGGGGTGCAGAGTGAGCAGGCAGGTCAACCGCTCTCGCACGAAAAAGTGATTGCCAACTTGGCGGTATTTTTTGCGCAATTACCCAGCATGTTTGATGAGCATCTTGAAACGTTATTAATTCATTATTTGTTGGCCAATGGCGAGCATGCGCTGCGTTTAGAAGACTTACATAAACAAATCCTCACGATGCGTCGCTGGCGGGTGAAAGATTATTTAAATAAAGCTGGGCGAGAGTGCAGTTTATTCAGCGCGACGATTAGCCTATTTGGTTTGCGCGTGGTTTGGCGAGCGGCTAAAGATGAGCTTGAGCCGCTATTGGCTCATCCCGATACAGCCATTGCTACAGGTCATCTTTACAAAACCGGTGGCGCCGCGACGGTGGCTCGAGTTGAGCAAGGTCAGCGTACGTTAGTGATAAAGCGCTATAACATTAAAAATGTCATGCATTGGTTTAAGCGTTTTTGGCGTCCCAGTCGTGCTTGGCACAGCTGGCGTGCAGGGCATCGGCTGAGCGTGCTGGGGATTGCGACGCCTCAACCGCTTGCTGTTTTGGAAAACAGATGGTTGGGATTGCGCGGCAGTGCTTGGTTAATTAGCGAATATTGCGGCGAGCAGGATATAATCGCCCGCCTGGCGACATACGAAAATACAGGAGTTATGCCTGAGGCTGAAATTGTCGCGTTAGTGCAATTGTTGAATGCGCTGATTCGTGAAAAGATCAGTCATGGCGATTTAAAAGGCCATAATATTTTATGGCATCAACAGCGCTGTTATTTAATTGATTTAGATGCCATGCAACAGCATCACCATAGGCGCAGTTTTTCTCGCGCGTACAGCAAAGATCGTACCCGTTTATTACGCAATTGGCCGCAAGATAGCCCTTTGTACACATTACTTGATCAGCGTTTACCGCAGTTGTCCAGCAACTGCCCTGAAGACTAAGAGGCGAAACGACCCATGGCACTGACTATTCTCGGCCTATCTGGCGCGCTCAGCCATGATCCATCGGCAGCGTTATATATTGATGGCAAATTGATTGCTGCCGTTGAGGAAGAGCGTTTAGTACGCGACAAGCATGCTAAGAACCGCATGCCCTATGAATCGGCTAAGTTCTGTTTAGAGCAGGCTGGGATTACGCCGGCCGATGTTGATGTGGTTGCTATTCCGTTTGCGTCCATCAGTATTTTAGAGAAAGCGCGCTGGCATTACGCCAAGCGCTATTGGTATGCGCCGGATCGTGCTTTAGATGCGATTTTAATGGGCAACCGTCGTTACAAGCGCTACTACAAGAAAATTCAATGGTGTTTAGAGCAACTGGGCTTTGATTTAAAGAAAATCAAAATTGAGCCTGTTGAACATCACTTAGCGCATGCTGCCAGTGCTTACTTGTGTTCCGGTATTCAAGAAAAAACTGCCATTATGGGGATTGATGGTAAGGGCGAATACGCCACTACTTTCTTTGGCTATGGTGAAAATGGCAAAATTCATAAACTGAAAGAGTTTTATGATCCCGACTCACTTGGCGGCCTTTATGGTGCAATGACTGAGTTCTTAGGCTTTGAGATGCTTGATGGCGAATTCAAAGTGATGGGCATGGCGCCGTATGGTGATCCAGATTTATATGACTTATCGCGCTTAGCCAAATTCGAAGATGGCGAGCTGGTGATTAACACCGAATACGCCAATGTGGTTGGTTTGCGCCGTTATAAAGAGAAAGGCAAAGGTTTTTACTTTACCCCTAAGTTAATTGAATGGTTGGGCCCAAGGCGTGAAGGTGATATTGCCGATGATCCATACATCCATTACGCCGCTAGTGTACAAGCGTTGTTTGAGAAGCTTGCGCTAGAAATGATGGATTACTACCTTGGTGACATCATTAAAGAAACTGGCCGCATAGCCTTTGCTGGTGGTAGTGCGCTTAACGTTAAGCTCAACCAGAAAATTATTGCCCGCGATGAAGTCAAAGAATTGTTTGTACAACCGGCTGCCGGTGATGCGGGTACCGCTGTGGGTGCTGCAGCTTATATTTCGCAACAGCGCGGCGTACCGGTGGAGAAGATGGAACATGTCTATCTCGGCCCGTCGTACAGTAACGAAGACGTGATCGCTGCCTGTGCTAAGCATCCAGGCCGGCCGCAATGGCAGAAAATTGATAACGTGCCTGAGCATATTGCCAAAATTATGGTGGACGGTAATCCTGTCGCCTGGTTCCAAGGCCGCATGGAGTTTGGCCCTCGTGCGTTAGGTGGCCGTTCGATTATTGGTTGCCCAAGTATTCCAAAAGTAGCTGATCTGATTAATGCACAAATCAAGTTCCGTGAACGCTGGCGCCCATTCTGTCCCTCGATGTTGGATACCGTGGCCGCACAAATGCTGAAAGTGGATCATCCATCACCCTTTATGACGTTTACTTTTGAAGTCAGCGATGAATGGAAAGCGCGCGTGCCAGAAGTGGTTCACGAAGACGGCACCTCACGCGCACAAGTGCTTGAGCGGCAATATAATCCCCGTTGGTACGACCTGATGGTCGAATTAGAAAAGCTTACCGGCAATGGTGTCTCGCTGAATACCTCGCTTAATCGCCGTGGCGAAGCCATGGTCTGCTCACCTAAAGATGCATTGGATATGTTCTATGGCTCGGATCTACAGTATCTGATTATGGAAGATATCTTGGTGGTGAAAGAAGGCCAGGTTGATGACAGCCTTTAATTCTGAGCTAAAAACTGCAGAGTCATGGATTCTGCAGTTTTGTCATGGTTATGACGGGCCGTTCTTAGATTGTGCGCGTCAATATGCTGTGCTGTTTAAAGATACTGAATATAAAGTGTGTACAGTGTATTTAACAGGTGAACCGAGTGATGAAGTGAGGCAAGGCAGCGCTTCAGATGAGGTGATCTTTTTAAATTACAGCAGTAAGCAAGTGCGCGGACTGAAGCTCGCAGCAATTGCCGATTTTAAAAGAATCGTTGCCAGCCGTAATTTTACCTTGTGTATAGCACATCGCTTTAAACCCATTTATATCGCTTTATTCGGTTCTAAACTGCCAGTGATTGGTGTGCACCACGCTTTTGGCGACTATAAGCGCCGCTCAAGGCAGTGGTTGGCCAATCACTTTCGCGAGCGCCTGCGTTTGCTCGGTGTCTCCAATGCAGTACGCGATGACATGCGTGCCTGCTTGCCGAAGTTTAAGCCTGAACATATTGAGACGCTGTATAACCGCATTGATGTTGCAGCAGTACAAGCCGAGCAAGTCAGTCGTGAAGCCGCTCGCGAAGTGCTTGATTTGCCTTTGGATGCCTGGGTTGTTGGCAACGTCGGACGGCTACACCCCGATAAAGACCAAACAACTTTGATCAAAGGTTTTGCCAAAGCGCTTCCAGATTTACCTGTAGGCAGCTTGCTTGCCATTATGGGCAGCGGCCGCTTAGAGCAGCAGCTCAAACAGTTGGCTGTTGATCTTGGCGTATCTGAAAATGTGCGCTTCCTTGGTCAGGTACCACATGGACGGCGTTATTTTAAAGCTTTTGATTTATTTACCCTCACTTCTGATCATGAACCTTTCGGCATGGTACTGCTAGAAGCCATGGCGGCGGGTGTTCCTGTGATTGCTACGAATTGTGGAGGGGCGAAGGAAGTGGTGAATGATCCTGCGTGTTTGTTTGGGTTGGGGGATGAGCAAAGACTGGCTGACTTGTTTTCTTTAGCTCATAAAAAACCATATAAATATAAATCTGATTTAAATACATTTTCTGATGTTGAAGCAGTTTCGAGATTTAATAAAATAACTTTTTTATTTGGGTCTTTATACAATGATAAGCTCTCTAGGGTGTGATAGAAAATCATCGATTGCTATCTTAATACCTTATTTTGGAAAGTGGCCTTTCTGGATAAGTCTGTTTGTAGAAAGTTGTAAAAAAAATATAGATATAGACTGGTTTTTGTTTGGTGACTGTGGGCCTCTAGAATGTTTTTCTGAAAATGTGAAGTATGTAAATATCGAATTCAGAGAATATAAAAGTTTAGTTTCTAAAAAGTTGAATATGAATTTTGACCCAGATGACGCTTATAAATTTTGTGATATTAAACCTGCTTTAGGTCTTATTCATGAAGAATTTATTCTAGATTACGATTTTTGGGGGTTTGGCGATTTAGATCTGGTGTATGGTGATTTGCGCGCCCTTTATACTGAGGAATATTTAGATAAATATGATCTGTATTCAAATCATGCAACTCGAGTGTCTGGACATTTATGCTTGATTAGAAATACAGAAAAAATGCGTAATATTTTCAAAAAAATACCGGATTGGAAAAATAAATTTGCTAATCCAGCACATATGGCTATAGATGAAAAAGCTTTCAGTAAACTTTTTGTAAAGCATAAAAATCTTCCTGGTGGATTAAGAAATATACTAAGGTATGTTTATCGACTCTCACGGAAAAGCGATTTCATTGAAAGTTATACAACTCCAAATGGTTGTATTGCATGGCGTGATGGGAGTTATAATTTTCCCAAGAAGTGGTTTTGGAAAGATGGATTGATTACAAATGATTTAGATAAAAAATACTATCCGTATTTTCACTTTGCTATTTGGAAAAAAAATGACTGGTTAAAGAATGAAGTCGTCCAAGTAGAGAATATTAATGCAAATTTATTGTATGAGTTTTCATCTGAAGGGATTAGAACGGTGGATGACCTTGAGTAAAATTAAAGTTTTGCAGTTGCATCCAAAGTATAATATAAGGAGCACTGATATATCAGATTTGGGCGAGCAAATATTTAAAGCGTTGCCTGAAAATAGATATATAACTATAAATGGGTTTTTTTCAGGACGTCCTAGAGAAGGTGATCCTGTTAGCTGCGCAAATCAATCTATTTATTTTGAATTTACAGGTCAGCAGTTAAAAGGCTTGCGGATATTTGCGTTATGGAAATTGTATAAGTACTTAAAGAAAGAAAACATTGACGTGGTTATTTGTAATAGATATAAGCCGGTAAACATGCTTTTAACATTGTCACGCTTTATGAAAATACCTTTATGTATTGGTATTGCTCACGGCTTTGGTGATTATGATAGGGCTTACAGACGCAACCAAGTTAAAAAGAGAGTGAATAAGAATTGGAGATTTGTGGGTGTGTCTCCTGCAGTCAAAGACTATTTGCTGAGCTTGAAATCAGGGTTTACGGAAGAGAATACGGTTGCTATTACTAATGCAATTGATACTGAAAAAGCAGACTCTATCATGCTTGATAAAAGTGCTGCTCGAGCTGAGTTGAGGCTTGACCCTTCTGTTAAAATTATTGGCGCCTTGGGGCGTTTAGTTCCTTTAAAAGGGCATGCAAATCTAATCAAAGCTTTCTCAGTCGTGAGCAAAGACTATCCTGATACGCACTTGGCAATTATTGGGGAGGGGCGTGAACAAGCTAATCTTGAAAACTTGATTCAGACGTTAAATCTTCAAGATAGGGTGCATCTATTAGGATTTCACCCTGACGCTATCAGATTAGCCAAAGCATTTGATATTTGGGTGATGCCTTCGTTTAAAGAAGGCTTGGGATTGGCTTTGTTGGAAGGTATGTGTGCAAGGCTCCCTATCATCGCATCTAATGTTCCGGCGATGCTGCCTTTAATTAATGGTGCAGGCGGTATTGTTATTGATCCACATAATATTGAGGATATTTCAGCTGCGCTTGTAAGTTATTTGAATAAAAGTTATCAAGAGAGATCATTGTTAGGTGATAATGCTTATAAGTATTTGGTTGATAATCATAGCATAAAAGAGTTTAAGGTTAAGTATCTTGATCTTATCGAGAATGGGTTGAAAAAAAATGAGTGATAGATTGCCTTTAGTTTCTGTTATTGTTTCTTGCTATAATCATGATAAATACATTAAGGAGTGTATTCTTAGTGTCCTTAATCAGGACTATAGAAATATAGAATTGCTGGTGGTAGATGACGGTTCTAACGATTCTAGTGTTTCTATAATAAATAAGTTGAAGGAAGATTACGATTTTTATTTTTTGGAGCAAGAAAATAAAGGGCTAACCAAGACTTTAAATGAGGCGATTTCAAGATCGAGAGGAGAGTATATTGTTCCTTTGGGTTCTGATGATATAATGTTGTCGCATAGAATATCAACTCAAATTGAGTATATTATAGATAAGCCGGAAGTGGGTATCTGTGGTGGGAATATTGAGTTAATTGACTCTGATGGAGAGTTCTATCCTGAAAGTAGGCAAGGTCGAGATACCCCTTTTCGTCGAATGAACTTTGAAGACGTTTTTTTAGAAAGAAAACCGTACGTTCCTGCTACAACTCTGCTTATTCGAAGGGAGGCGCTTGATGCTGTAGGTGGGTTTGATGAAGATAATCGCTTAGAAGATCTTATGATCGAATTGAAAATAACTAAAGCTGGGTATTATATTGATTGTATCCCAGTTGTATTGTCTCAATATAGAAAACACGCCACGAATACTTATAAAAATCATAAATTTATGATTGAAAGTATATTAGATACTTATGCGCGATTTGCAGATCATCCCGACTATGATTTTGTTAAGTATAAATTTTTAAACTCTATGTTCTTAAAAGTTTCTAATAGAGATCATGAATTGGCTCGCGAGCTTTTAAAGAGTATCCCATTTAAAAAGTGGAATAAGAAAACATGGAGAGGATTGCTACGTTTATATTTTTACCCTCTAGAAAAGTGAATGTTATGTATGGGTGTTTTAAGATATTTCTCTCGTAAGAGAGAAAAAAAAAGAATTAGAGCTTTACCTAAATTAGAACAGGGTGCTGCAAAATTTAAAAATAAATACCCACTCTATGAAATGGGGCATGGAAGCTATGGCATTCCATTGGTCCATGATTGGCAGGAGGGGTCTACTTTAAAAATAGGCTCTTTTTGTTCAATCGCTGAAAATGTGAATATTTTCTTAGGTGGGCATCACCGTTCTGATTGGATTACAACGTTTCCTTTTCCTGCTTTTGTTAAGTCTGCATCGCATATCGAAGGCTATGCCTTCAGTCGCGGGGATGTTGTTATTGGAAATGATGTTTGGCTGTGCACCGGTGTTGTAATTTTATCGGGTGTGCGTATAGGTCATGGTGCGGTGGTTGCTGCTGGAGCTGTAGTCACTAAAGACGTTGAGTCTTATTCTATTGTTGCAGGAAATCCTGCCCGCTGTGTACGCTATAGATTTGATGAAAGTGATCGGCAAAGCCTATTAGAGCTAGCTTGGTGGAACTGGCCAGAGGAATTGATTTTACAAGCAATTCCTCTGCTTTGCAGTGGTGATATCAAGGGGCTGCTTAAACAGGCGGCTTATTCACCAACTCTTTAGTTTTGAGTTTAATCGCTTTATTTGATAGTAGTGCAGATACAAACGCTAATGGAATCCATGTGATAAACCAATGCTCTTTAGGTCTTGGCAGTAGTCCTCCGCCTTCAGTCATCCCTGCTGCTATACCGTAGACGAGTAATGCACTACCAATTATAAATAGTGTGTCTGTTTTGTTCTTCCAACATGCCCACAGTGCGCATGCATACATTGCACACCATAGTGTGAAGCCAATGATGCCTGTGAAGTATAAAATGCTTAGGTGAATATTGTGAGGTTCCCGGAATGCTATATCTAAAGAGCTTATATAAAATCTTGAGCTTGAATCAAAACCATAACCCCATATAGGCTTTGATAAGATTTCTTCTATTGCTACACTCCATAACTCTGGTCGGTAAGATAAACCTCTGCTAAGAATAGCTTCTGGATACAGTAAGTATATGCAGGCTAATACTACTGCTGAGTAAGCTATGATGATTACTGATTTCTTGTTTTTCAGTATCAAGGAGAGCCAAGCAGCCGCCGCAACGAGAGCAAGCAACGGTGTTCTTGAACCTGTCGCAACCACAGCTAGAACTAATAACGTTCCTAGTGTGAGGTAAATAAATCTTATTTTGATGCTTCTGGTTGTTAAGGATAAAGTCAGGAAGAGAACTGAGAACAAGCCGAAAATATGTGAGCTTAATAGTGGATTGCTTAAAGCACCCGTACCAATAAATCGTGAGCCAGGCTGATGTGTCATTTGGAAAGTATATAAGCTATAGGCTGATATCAGAGCAATGGCAGCTCCAGAAAAAATAAAGACTTTTAAAAGCATATTTTTATTGTTTTTGTTTATTATTGAAAATGATAAGAAAAGGCAAAGAATGTAAAGGGCTCTTTTTATTGGTGTTAACATGCTTTCTTGTGTATCGCTCCATAATATGGATAGCGTAGACCAAGCCGCAAAAAGGATAAATATTTTTGTTATGAGGGGTAAGTTTTCATTTATTTGGTTGGGATGAATGATAGAGGCAAGTATTACAGGAGTAAGAATTAAAATATAATAAACAGTATGGTAGTTTGAGCTTTTTTCTAAGAAGAGTAAGCCGGTCAGAACAAAAAAAACGCCAAGAGTTAATACTTTTATTAGCCCGTTTTCTGTCTTTTTTTTAAAAATTTCAGTATGCATTAGAGAGTTTCCATCTGTACTTTTTAATTTATTTAAAGTTTTCATATGATTTACGGGTTTGATTTATATGAAAACAGTGTGTAGCCACTCTCTATCCTGTGTGTCTTTCATCATATGCACAAAATTCCTCTTCCTCTGCGACTGACTCAGTGGCCTCCGGAAGATTTTCATATCAGAGATATCAATCAATCCAATCTCCCCGTCAGGAGTAAGCACCACATTGCCCAGATGAATCGAGCGAAAGTACACCCCTAGATCTTGAATGTGCTCAACAAACTTTAAAAACCGTTCGCGTAAATCGTCTGGATACTCGATGTCTCCGCGGTATAGATCACGCAAGGTGGTGCCGGGTAGAGGATGATAGTGCACGCCATCACGTTCAATACTTGGGATACGGTATACCTGAATTATTTTAGGGCAAGGAATACCCAGTTCTTCGAGCTTTTTCGCGTTATCGGCAAAACGCTGCGCATAGGGCCAAATGGCTGCTGAAGTGATTAAGCGCTTGCGGCGAAACAATTTTAAAAATGTACCGTCTTGCAGAATCATGACTTTATCGCCAAAACCGTCTTGCTCAATGACTTTACAGTTTTCGCGTAGGGTTAAATAATCGTTATGGTCGAGCTTGTGCATGCAATGGCCTTAATAGTTAAGCGGCGATCTTACCTGAAACAGTGTTATTGAGCATCTTTGAGTGCGCGCAGCATAAGGTTAAGCTCGCTTTTCCAATCGCTTTGCACAATGTTCAGGTCTTGGCTGATTTTTCTGTTATCTAATACGGAATAAGCGGGGCGCTTAGCTGGCGTTGGGTAATCACTGGTTGCGATCGCACTTAACGCTGGGCTGCGATTGATGAGTTGTAGTGCAGTCGCTTGCTTAAAAATCTCTGTTGCAAATGCGTACCAGCTGCAGGTTGGCGCACCACTGAAATGATAGGTGCCCCATGCGCAGCTACCATTGCTTTGATACTGCTGAGCAATCTGCCATAAGGCTTGCGCGATGCTATGCGCTGACGTGGGGCCGCCGACTTGATCACTAACAATGCTCAATGCATCGCGCTCTTGGCCAAGACGTAACATGGTCTTGACAAAGTTATTGCCATGCAGGCCAAAGACCCAGCTGGTGCGCAAGATGATGTGTTGTGAGCAATAGGTATTAATCGCTTGCTCGCCAAGCCACTTGCTTTCACCGTATACGCTATTCGGCGCAGGTGTATCTTGCTCGGTATAAGGCTGCTTGTGCTCACCAGAAAAAACATAATCGGTGGATATATGCAGCAGTGGGCAGTTCAGCGCTTGTGCCGCTTTGGCGAGGTTTGCCGCGCCGAGATGATTGACTGCCTGGGCGCGTAAAGTCTCGGTTTCTGCTTTATCGACGGCAGTATACGCCGCCGCATTAATAATCAGTTGTGGCTGCAATGTCTGTACGACTGCCGCCACGTGCTGCGCATCACTGATATCCAGTTCACTTGAGCCTAAGCCTTGTACCTGCCAGCTAAGAGGGGCAGAGTCCATCAGCTCTTGACCGACTTGTCCCTGTGCTCCAGTAATTAAAACCCGCATAACCGCGCAACCTCTATAAATAATCTGCTAAACACCGAAAACTCAATCGGCTTAGAACACGATCGGTCAGTTTAGCAGACCGTCACCGCGCTCGGTAAGATTCGCGGCTGATCGACCAGGCATCTCGGTTGGCTGTGCTAGAATTGCGCCTTAAATTATGCAGCATTGGAGCCACTGGGATTATGTTGAGCTATTTTCGTCTGTACCGTGAGCGTGGTTGGCATCCGATCAGTGCTGATGAGTATCGCGCGGCGTGGTTACGCTGGGGCGGCAGCGTCGCGACACACCCTGATGTGGTTGAGCGTTTAGCTGATTTGGCCGGTATCGCTGTACGCTATCTGGGCTGCTCGGTGAATGGCGAATTACAGGCTGCCGTGCCCACCTGGGGGCGTCATTTGGCTTTGGCTAAAGAGGTGCTGAAGCAGCAGAAAAAACGCAATGTGTTTGATTTGGGTAATGCTGAAATTATTCTTCCGCAGGCAGCTGACAGCGTGATCGCCTTGCGCCATAAAGCGCGCTATGTGTCTGCACTGCATGCGCAGCGAGTCTCCACGCTTAAAGAACAAAAAGAAGGCTTAGCGCTGGCGCGTGAGCCTGAACAGTACAGTAAAAAATTTCGCTACAATCAACGCCGCGAACAGCGTTTATTAGAAGAGCAGGGCGGTGTGATAATGCCGGTGAGCAGTCTCTCAGCTACCGAGCAAGCACAAGTCTATACGAAGCTATTTGAAAAACGCTGGGGCTTTGCGGTGCCAGGTAAAGACTATCTGGCTGAGGTGTTTAGCCTTATGGCTGAGTTTATGACTGGCAGTTTTATTGCGGTGAATGACCTGCCGGTAGCGTTTCAAGTGTTGTATCGCGTTGAGGCACCTGAGTGGATCAGTCTTGAATACATCAATGGCGGCGTGGATACCGATTACAATTCACTGAGCCCTGGTAGTGTTTTGAGCTTTGTGAATACGCAAAATGAGTGGCAACACGCGCGTGATCTAAACAAACCACTGCGTTACTCTTTTGGCCGCGCTGACCGTGAGTACAAAGACCGTTGGTGCAATCGCGTTGCGGTGTATGAGGTGTCCTAATGTCGGTACGCAAACAGCAGCTACTTAAACAGTACCGTGGTAATAAGCGCATCGCTATGTTTGTGCTTTTCGCTGGCTTGCTGATGCTTGGTTTTACTGCGCCGCTGTGGGTCTTGCCACTGGCATTGTTCGTGCTTTGGATAGGGCATGAAGCGTGGTTTGCCGATCATTTGTTTTATTCGGCGCAAGATGACTATCAATACCGTTTTCCAGAGGCTATCCAGCCGCTTTACGTACGTATTGTTAATGATTGTTTGCAGCTGGATGCCGCGTTACTCGCCAATCAGCAGGCGACGGTCATCGCTAAAGTGCAGCTTAAAAGCACTTGGCTAGGAGGCTGGTTTGATCCAAGTGTCTGTGTCGGCAATGATCAACAAACGTTCGAGCGTGGTACACAAGGCCTACGTTATCTCAATTTAACGGGACAAATTGAGGCATTAGTGGCTGAGGGGCTGTCTGTGCGTGGACGCTTTTGCAGTATTGCTGCAGATGTCGAGCTGTATCTGTTTACGCAACCCAGCCCAGTCGCTGAAAAGATAATGGTTCTAGCGCCGCATGCTGATGATGCTGAGCTGGCTGCATTTGGTTTGTATAGCAGTGCGCAAAACGTCAGCATTGTCACTTTGACTCAAGGTGAGATCGAGGCTGAGTATTATCAGCGTTTAGGCTTGTCGCAGCAGCAGGCGGCGCAACTGAAAGGACGCCTGCGCAGTTGGGATAGTATGGCCATTCCATTATGGGGCGGTGTGCCGCAAACCAACTGTGTGCAGCTTGGTTATTACTGCATGCAGTTGCCGAGTATGGCTAAACAGGCTGACGAGTCTTTTGCATCCAAGCAATCGGGGGAGTCGGATATCCGCAGTGCGCGTCAGCACAATCTTGTTCAGTTGCCTGCAGATGCTACGGGCGCGCCGACTTGGCAGAACCTTGTGGCCGATTTGGCGGCTTGCTTAATGCATTTTAAACCTGATGTGGTGGTGATGCCGCATCCGGAAATTGACCCGCATGCGGATCATATTGCCACGACGCAGGCGTTTTTTCAGGCGTTAGAGCAGAGTGACTGGCAGCCCAAGCGCTTGTTTCTCTATGCCAATCATTTACATGATAACGATCGCTGGCCGATGGGCAATGCCCATAGCGGTGTGGCGTTACCGCCGGCGATGCTGGAGTTGCCAGCAGATCAGCTGTTTAGCTATGTGCTCACTGAGCAGCAGCAGCTTGATAAAGCTATGGCACTGTTGATGCAGCATGATTTACAGCCACCGCAACCCTTTAAAAAGCGTGCGCGTAGAATGATTCAGAAGGTCTTAACCGGCCGCCGCTGGCCGAAAACGGGCGGCAATGAGTTTTTGCGCAAAGCGGTGCGCAAGCATGAGTTGTTTTGGGTGCGGGAGTTGTAAGCACAGAGCAGTGCTTATCGCATACTCAGCAGTTGTTGCAAGAGCTGACCATCCCAGCCCAATTGATCTAGCCAGTACACTTGATGCACCAACACAATCAACCAAAATACGCCTTGGTAAGAGGCTTTTTTGGTTTTGTGGCGTAGCAACTGCTGCGCCAGTAAGGCGCCAGGCCAGCCACCAAGTAACTCAACTGCATGCAATTGTTTTTCTGGAGTACGCCATGCGCCAGTTTGCGCATTGTGTTTATCGCGAGAGTATTGCCAGATACTGAGCAGACTCATCCCAAGATAGGCCAGTAATGGCCAGATCAGCGCTTGCTGTACAAAAACTTGCCAAGTACCAACGGCAGGGATGGCGCAAACGCCAATCAGCAGGGTCAGGCTTCTTTTTAGATTGGCTGGCGTGTGGCGACGCGGCTTATGTACAGATTTGTGATGTACAGGCGTATTAGGTTGTGTGGAGGTCGTTGGTTTGCGACGAATAGCCGTGCGATCGATGCTGAGCTCAGCACTGCGCATATGCTGTGCACGTAAGCGGCCTTGTTCGTCTTTGCTCGCAACAAAGTACACCGCTTCGCCTTGTAGCGGACGCCGCTCGCCACGCACGCTAGAAATATGCACGAAAAAATCACGGTCTTCAGCACGAATAAAGCCAAAGCCTTTGTCGTCATTCCAGCTGCGTAAGATGCCTTGTTGTTCCATAAAAACCCTTAATCTACCACGCCAGTGACGCGTACTCGTCGGCTTACCGCTGGTGCGTTAACCGTTACTGTGTTGGCGGTATGTTGAGCATAAAGCTGATCAATCCAGTTCTTTAATGCAATCAGTAGTCCGAGCACTAAGAAAGCCCCAGGCGGTAAGATTGCCAATAAGAAGCCTTTGTAATTCTCGAACACCACAATTTGCCAGTGTTCAGCCATGCTGCCAAACAACAGATGCATATTGGTAAACAGCATGCCGGTGCCGAGCAGTTCACGGGTTGCACCAATAGCGACCAACACCAAGCTAAAACCGATACCCATCATCAAACCGTCGTAACTGGCGCTGAGCATTGAGTTTTTCGCCGCAAAAGCTTCGGCGCGACCGAGGATGATGCAGTTGGTGGTAATCAGCGGAATAAAGATTCCCAGAATTTGGAAGAGCTCGTAGGTAAAGGCTTGCATCAGCAGTTCAATACAGGTGGTCAGTGCCGCAATGATCATCACAAACACCGGCAAGCGCACGGCATTGGTTACGGTATTACGGATTAAAGACACCGCAGCGTTTGAGCAAATCAACACCAGTGCGGTAGCGATACCTAAGCCTAGAGCGTTAACTGTGGAGTTGCTGGTACCGAGCAGTGGGCACAAGCCAAGCAGCTGAACAAGACCGGGATTGTTTTTCCACAAACCATTGATAGTGATTTCGCGAAATGATGTGCTCATGGCTTCACCTGCGCTGTATTGAGTTGTGCAAAGAGTTCAGCGTGGTGCTGATCAAAGTACTGCAATGCTTTGTGCACGGCAGTCACCACTGCGCGAGGGGTGATGGTGGCGCCGGCAAATTGATCAAAGTCGCCCTGATCTTTTTTGACGGCCCAGCCGCGTTGGTTTGGATTGTTTATGCTTTTTCCATCAAAACTTTTAATCCATGGGCTTTTTGCCAACTCAATGCGATCGCCCAAGCCCGGTGTTTCTTTATGATGGATGGCGCGTACGCCACTCAGTGTGCCGTCGGCCATAATCCCAATCAGTAAGCTGATGGTGCCGCTGTAGCCATCAGGCGCATTGGCTTGCAGGATCACGGCGGCAGGTTGTCCCGCTAAAGTAGCCAGATAAGCAGGTGTGTCTGCGCGATGGCCAAGTAAGGGTTCGTTTAGGTAAATCACATTATCCAATAGTGCATTGTCGTAGCTGTGTGCCGGTAGAATCTCACCCAGCGCACGAATCTGGGCCGCGCGTTCTGCTTCTATAATGCGTGACTCAGTGGATTGTTGGGTGATAGCTACTATCGCGACAGTGACTGCAGCAAACAACGCCAGCACGAGGCTGTTTTTAACAATGGAGCGACTGATTTCTGGCAGCATTTTATTCTCCCGCCTTAAAGCCGCGTTTGGCTGCTTTATGTCCATAGGTACGTGGACGGGTGAAGTAGTCAATGGTCGGAGCGCACAAATTCATCAGTAGTATGGCAAAGGCCACACCGTCAGGATAGCCGCCCCAAGCACGAATGATATAAACCAACAGGCCAACGCCGATGCCAAAGATTAAGCGGCCTTGCACGCTGGTCGCGCTGCTGACTGGGTCAGTAACAATAAAAAACGCCCCGAGCATGGTTGCGCCGCTGAGCAGATGAAACAGCGGGGCGCCATGTGAATCCGAACCGCTGCCATTCCAAAACACTAAGCTCATGATAAACAGTGCCGCGAGCATGCCAACGGGGGCATGCCAGCTGAAGAGTTTCTTGTGCAGTAAGAACAAACCACCGAGTAAAAACGCGAGATTGATCCACTCGCTGCTGTAGCCGGCCAGCCAACCAAATGCCGAACTGCTATTCCAGAGTTCTTCAATGGTCAGGTTGTGGTTGCTCTTGAGGGCATCAAGGACGGTGGCTTGGCTCCAGCCATCGGCGAACGGTTGGCCGAATAACACGTGCTGTAAGCCGCTGAGCGCATCAATGCTGTGTGCGGCGGGCCATGCGGTCATATCCACAGGGAAGGAAACCAGCACCACAACATAGCCGAGCATTGCAGGGTTAAACGGGTTTTGCCCAAGGCCGCCAAACAACTGCTTGCCGAACACCACAGCAAACCCTGTAGCGACAGCGATGAGCCACCAAGGTGAATAAGGTGGTAATGCCAGCGCCAGTAACAGTCCGGTGACTAGCACGCTGCCATCTTTTAGGAAGAAGCCTATAGGGCGTTTACGTAACGCTAGAATGGCCGCTTCAAACAGCAGAGCAAAGCTGCAGGCTAAAGCAATATTGAGCAGCGGACCAATCCCGAAAAAATAGCTCAGAGCAAGAATGCCGGGCACGCTGGCGGCTATCACCAACAGCATAACGCGCTGAGTGCGATTGGCGCCCTTGGCGTGCGGTGAGGTAATGCGGGGCAGCGTCATCGGAGCTCCAAATGTGTTGCTTTAGCGCAGGTTTTTAATTGTGCGCTGAAAATTAATTAAGTTCTGCTAAGCCTTGCTCAGCCGTGGTCAATTCTGTTTGTAAGGCCGCTAAAGTGTCGGCATCAGCTTCATTGCGTTCGGCTTTACGCAGCGCAGCCCGCTTCATGGCAACCTCTATTTTGACTTTTTTTAGTGCTTGTTCAGCTGCGCTGAGTTCAGGTTTAGCTGCTTTCTCAGTCACCGCAGGCGTTTCTGTGCTTGCCGGTGCAGCGGCATTGGCGACGTCCAGCGCTTGCTTGGCTTGCTCTGCCGCGACACGCAGTTGATCAACCTGTGTTTGCAGCTCTTGTGTCTGGTGAATATCGAGCTGTTTCTCGGCTTTGCGTAGCGCCACTTGCGCCATGCTCGCAGCAATTTTTAAACGTTTAATGTCATCTTCTGGAGTGGCTGCGGGGCTTGCTCCGCTAGCATCTGCAGCTTGAGCAAGCTCGGCTTTTTTTGCTTGCTCTGCTTTAGTCTTGGCCAGACGCTCAGCACGGGCTTTGCGCTCGGCTTCTTTCCGTTCATCTTCAAGGCGCAGACGTTCTTGACGGAACTCAAAACGCTCTTTGGCATGCTCTGATTTAGCCAGCTTTTGTGCTTGCTCGCGAATATCGGCTTTGGCGGCGCGATAATATTGCACTAAAGGAATGCTCGATGGGCATACATAAGCGCAGGCTCCGCATTCAATACAGTCAAATAAGTTGTGTGCTTGCAGTTGCGGGTGGTCATCACCGAGCGCGTAAAAGTGCAATTGCTGTGGCAGTAAATTAGCCGGACATACTTCGGCGCAGTCACCGCAGCGAATACACGGCAAGGCGGGCGGGGGGGCTGGCAGTTCTGCAGCAGTAGCAGCCAATAAGCAATTACTGGTTTTAATGACTGGGGCTTCCAGTGACGGCAAGGTAAAACCCATCATTGGGCCACCCACAATCAGCCGACTCAACTGGGCTTTTTGTAATTCGGCGAAGGCCAGTAAGTCGATCACGGGTGTGCCGATTAAGCACTCTACATTCATTGGCTTGTGCAGCGCTTGCCCGGTCAGAGTGGTGATTCGTGAAATCAGCGGTTTACCTTCGACAATGGCGTCATACACCGCTACTACGGTGCCGACGTTTTGGCACAAAATACCCAGTTGTGCAGGTATTTGCGCCGATGGCACTTGCTGCCCTGTCAAAATCTCAATCAACTGGCGCTCGCCACCTGATGGGTAGATGGTTGGAATCACGACAACATGATAGCGGCGTTGCTGTAATGCGCTACGTACTGCAGCAAGCGCTTCGGGCTTGTTGTCTTCGATAGCGATCAGTACATTTTCGGGCTGTAGAATCTGCTGCAAAATATCGATGCCCACCATCAGTTGCGTGGCTTTTTCACGCATCAATACATCGTCAGCGGTGATGTAAGGTTCGCATTCGGTACCGTTGATAATCAGGGTCTTAATCGGTTTGTCAGCCGCAGGTGACAGCTTAATCACCGTAGGAAAGCCTGCACCACCTAAGCCACTGATGCCGGCTTGACGGATTTTCTCAAGTAGTTCGGGTGCTGTCGCTTGGCTGAAATGAGCCAATGGCTTCAATGCGCACCACTGCTCTAAACCATCAGTATCAATAACAATGGCATCCATTAATTGGCCGGACGCATGCGGATAAGCTTGCGGACCAATAAAGCTCACTGTGCCTGAGCTTGGCGCATGCACTGGCGCACTGATTAGGTTGGCTGAATCAGCAATCAGCTGTCCCTTTAATACGTAATCACCGACACTCACCCGCGCTTCCGTGGGGCTGCCTAAGTGTTGTAATAACGGCACAATTAAATGCTTAGATAGCGGCGCGCGGTGGATCGGCTGCTGATTGGATAGGGTTTTGCATTGTGGGGGGTGTACGCCACCGTGCAGCGGATGAATCGGCCACGTGTTCATGACAAGGACTCCCGATCCGTTGCAATCAAAGTGCCAGGTGGCAAAGGATGTTCCCACTTCCACGTTTGTAAGGTGCTGGCAACGGGGATCATTTCAATGCAGTCTACTGGGCATGGCTCCACGCAGAGGTCACAACCGGTGCATTCGCTAACAATCACCGTATGCATTTGTTTGGCCGCACCTAAAATCGCATCCACAGGACAGGCTTGAATACATTTGGTGCAACCAATGCATTCAGCTTCGCGAATAAACGCTACCATTTGTGGCTTTTCACCTTCTACGGCATCCAGAGGCTCTGGCTCAACATCAAGTAATTCGGCCAGCGCTTGAATCGTTGCTTCGCCACCAGGCGGGCATTTGTTGATTTTATCGCCAGCGGCAATGGCTTCAGCGTACGGCTTACAACCTGGGTAACCACATTGACCGCATTGGGTTTGCGGCAGCAGAGCGTTGATTTGCTCGGCAATTGGATTGCCTTCTACGCGAAAGCGTACGGCAGCAAAGCCTAAAATAGCACCAAAGACTAAACTCAAGATGACCAGTGCAGTGACTGCAATAAACACCATGTTCATAACTTGATTAAACCACTAAAGCCCATAAACGCTAAGGACATCAACCCAGCAGTCAGCATGCCGATGGCCGCACCTTGGAAGGGCTTGGGAACATCTGCGATAGCGATTCGTTCACGCATCGCGGCAAACAGCACCAATACTAAAGAGAAGCCAATGCCTGCGGCAAAACCGTTTACGCTGGCCTGAATAAAAGTATATTGACTACGGTTTGCATTCAACAGGGCGACGCCGAGGACAATACAGTTAGTGGTGATCAGCGGTAAGAAAATACCGAGTACACGGTAGAGCATTGGGCTGGTTTTATTGACCACCATTTCAGTGAATTGAACAACAACGGCAATCACTAAAATAAAGCTAATAGTGCGCAAAAATTCTAAGTCAAAAGGCTTGAGGATGTATTGCTGAACTAAGTAGCTGCAAATAGAAGCCAAGGTGAGAACAAAAGTTGTCGCCAGCGATAAACCAATGGCTGTTTCGACTTTTTTCGAGACGCCCATGAATGGGCACAAACCAAGGAATTGAACCAATACAAAATTGTTCACTAAAATGGCACTGACCACAATAAGTAAGAGTTCGCTCATGGCTAATCGTCGGGGCAACCGTTGTTAAGGAGGCGCTTATTATCGTGCAGGTCGATATAGCGTACAAGTCGGATATTTAGCTTCTTTAAGCTCTTTTTGATCTAAGACTATGGTTTCTTGGGTAAAACGCTAAAAAAAGCATTATTTATATGTAAAGTGTGGCGTTATGACGCGTGCTCCGTAATACAAGTAAGACGCTGCGCTGGTGCCTAAGCTCGCCGTTGTGAATAAATAGTTAATGATAATCTTGAAATAGATATTTAAGTGGTGCATGGCTCGTTTGCAGGATAAGGGAAGACGGTGCTTACAACAAAAACATTAGTGATGTGCCATCCAGCTCTTGTTAGTTTTGCAGCATGCGCTAGATTCGTTTTTTTGATTTGCATGACCATCCCGTCAGTGGCCACTTGGGATGGATTAAAGTGGCCAAGCGCGTAATCAATATGCACAGGAGCACGATGAATTTGAGCTGAGGCACTATGCCGCATTGGCGTGTTAATGATAATAATTGTTATTAGCGTATGGTTCTGGTAACTTTCTGCTCAACATAACTTCGCATTAAGGACATGTCATGAAAAACCTAATTAAAGGTGCTGTATTAACCATGAGTTTAGCCGTTGCAGGCGCTGCTATAGCAGATGAGCGTCCTGGCCATTTTAAAGGTTTGCCAGCGCCGGACTTACAAACGGCAGTCACTCATTTTTCTGAATACAATGATCGTTTAGAAAAAGCCCTGAGTGGTGATCTGAGCGATGCTGATTTAGTGACAATTCATGAGCTGACTTACACGTTGGAAAATGCTCTAGAAAAGATCACTGTTGATTTAGACGAGTTGGCGCAAACGCTAGAGAAAGTGCATGTGGCTTCAGAAACCTTTAATCGTGATGCGCTTAAAGAGGCCGGTCCTGCCTATTTGAAAACCTCACGCATTGTCATTAAGTAATCCTCAATAAACGCCATCAAGGTCTGTTTTATACGACGCAATACGGTGGCGTTTGTCTAGCAGACTGTTTGAATATCGGTATACTTAGTAAGCTAATCAATAGCTTGGAGACTGCGTAGCCATGTACGAACAGCATCGTTTTGGAATGCAATTAACGCATTTATCCCGCGCCTGGCGTGCTGAGCTGGATCGCCGCTTAACTGACTTAGGTTTATCACAAGCACGCTGGCTGGTGTTGTTGCACTTAGCTCGTGGTCGTGAACGGCCCACGCAAGGTGAGTTGGCGAGCAGTGTTGGCGTAGAAAACCCGACCTTAGCGCGTTTGCTTGATGCGCTTGAAGTACAGCAGTTAATTGAACGTCAGGCTGACCAAGATGATCGCCGTGTAAAAAAAATTGTCCTAACGCCCAGCGCTATTGATCTAATTGATCGTATTGAAAGCATTGCTAGCGATTTACGCAAAGAAGTTTTTGCAGGGCTGAGTGAGCAAGACATTGCGTTGTGCCAAAGCATTCAGGCTCACATGCTGGCTAATTTAGAAAAACGTCATGAAGCGTGATTTAGCCAGCTTAAATGCCCGCTTTGGTGTGCTTTATCGTGTATGGCTGCTGGGTGTGTTGATGCTGGGCAGTATGGTCATGGTGCTGTCGTCCACCAGTATTAATGTCGCGTTGCCTGCCATTATGGATGAGTTTGCAATGGGACGACCGCTGGCACAGTGGTTGGCTACCGGCTTTCTCGCAGCAATGACCACAGGCTTGTTATTGGCGGCTTGGGCTCAGGCTAGATTTGGATCGCGGCTTACTGTGCAAGTCAGTATTGGCTTATTTGTGGTGTGCTCCATTGCTGCTTTAGCGGCAACTGCAGGCTGGCAACTGATTGTCTTACGTATTTTACAAGGTGCCTGTGCAGGTATTATTCAACCGTTGGCCACCGTGTTGATTTTTCGCGTTTATGCCGGTGGCGGACGTGGTGCAGCGCTTGGCGTGTACGGCCTTGGCTTGATGATTGCTCCCAGTGTCGGCCCGACTGTTGGCGGTTATCTGGTTGATCACTTTGGCTGGGCTTCAGCGTTTTGGCTGCCGTTGCCTGTGTGTTTTGTCTTGTTGTTTGCTGGGCATTGGTTGTTGCCCGATGAGGGCAATGTCAACGCTAAACGTTTGGATGTGCTTTCTTTTCTTATGCTCTCTGTCGCCGTCTTTGCTGGCCTTGGTAGCATTTCTGAAGCGCAACGCTACGCTTGGAATGACTGGCATGTCTGTCTGCTAGCGCTGTTAACGATGCTGTGTAGTGCCGTGTTTTTTGTACGTACGTTAAACAGTGAACGGCCTATTTTGTCTTTACGGCTATGGCGTTTAGCGGCATTTCGACGAGCCAGCTGGGTGGCTCTCGCTTTGGGTCTGGGTCTGTACGGTTCAACTTATTTAATTCCGTTGTACTTACAGACCATTAAAGGCTACAGCGCTGGGCATGCGGGGGTTTTATTGTTGCCTGCCGGTATTTTGTTGGGTTTGGCATCGTTTGCCAGTGGTTGGCTCTGTGACCGAATCGCGATTGTTTGGTTGCTGTGTGTTGGTTTGTTTTTATTTGCTATCTCTGCTGTCTGGTATGGCATCTGGGGCGCTAGCAGCGGCTTTTTATGGCTGTGCGTGATTGCAGGGGTTGGACGACTAGGTATTGGCTTGATTATGCCGGCTCTGAGTACGGCGTCGCTGGACAGTCTCACCGTTGATGAGTTGCCGTATGGCGCTGGCGCGGTGACCTTTGTTCGGCAGCTGGGTGGCGCGTTTGGGATTAACTTATTGACGGTGTTTTTGGAATGGCAGCACCACTCGCTAGGTGGCAATTTTGCCGCTGAAACCCGCGCATTTGAACGTACTTTTATTCTTTTAGGTTTAGCGTTTGTGTTGGCGTTGTGGCCTGCTTGGCGACTTAGAAAATTCCCAAAGTCTGTAAAACCCTAATGACCGCTCGTCGGGCACACTGAACAAAAATATTTTAGCGCCGTCCATTGAGTGTGCTTATGAGAAATAAGCCATTACTAGAAATTAATGTGTACGGAGTGCATAACGATGAAAACATTAACTCGTAAATATGCTGGTCTTGTAGTTGTAGCTGCTCTTTTAGGGATGCCGCTAACCCACGCAGTGGCGAACGATACGATGACTGACGTTCAAGATGTTGTCTCCGATAGCTGGATTACCAGTAAAGTTAAATCGGTTTTTTTAAGCGACGTGAATATTGGCGGTTTGGATATTAAAGTTGAAACTGTTGATGGTGTGGTTGCATTGTCAGGTGAAGTACCAACCGTTGCTGAGCGTGATTTAGCGATCAGTAAAGCTGAAGAAATTAAAGGTGTTAAAGCTGTCGCTGCGGATGGTTTAAAAACCAGTCGTTAAGCTTGTATAGCTCTTTATTGATTAAATGTATAACAGTTTAAGGTGTTTTATGAATACTGATATTTTTGAAGGTAAGTGGAAACAACTGAAAGGTAAAGTCAAAACTCATTGGGGCAAGTTGACCGATGATGACCTTGATGTCGTTGAGGGCCATAGCCAGTATTTGGCCGGTAAGCTACAAGAGCGCTACGGTGTCACTAAAGAAAAAGCTGAAGAAGAGATTGCTGAGTTTCATCGTAAACTGTAATTTAGCGGCTTGAATAAACGGCTTGAATAAACGGCTTGAGCAGAGTGTTAAAACGCTTTGCTCAAGCCGTTTTTTATCGAGTACTGATTGATCTGGATAGTTGGCTGCTATTTGAAAAGCGGGCCTGAACGTGTATTGAGGCCTTTGGCCAAACGGTCATACAGCAGCACATTCACCGTAGCCGCTAAATTCATGCAGCCATTGGTTGGCACATACACCACATCTTCACACCAATCGCGAATGTCTTTATCTAATGAGCCATCTTCTGGGCCGAAAATATATAGCGCTCGATCAGGGTGGGTGTATTCAGGTAATGAGCGCGCACCTTCAACCAGTTCAACGGCTACCGGTGTGCAGCCTAGTGGCAGAATCTTACGTAAGTCATCGATATTAATCAGAGGTACATCTTGATGAACTTTCTTAGTGTCGGTAATAAAATCTTTCGCACGATCGTAGCGAGTGCCTGTATAAAAGACGCTGTTCACGCCATAGCAGCCGGCTGCGCGCATAATTGAGCCAACATTGGTGGGTGATTTAGGGTTGCTTAAAGCTATACAGCTGTAACGACGATTGGCCACGATACGCTCACTCAATTTCAGGTCTATACCGCGACTGCATTGCTATCGGCGGACGCGGTATGTACAACAAGAATAAATAAAAAGGCCGAGAACTGAGTCTCGGCCTGATGGCTAGATTAACACAAAGGTTTTGCGCGTATTAAATCTCAACCGCTAAGCTATCAGCAATTTTTTTCTTCCACAGTGCAGGGCCGGTGATGTGGACCGATTCACCTAAACTGTCGACGGCAACGGTGACCGGCATGTCCTCTACTTCAAACTCGTAGATCGCTTCCATGCCTAACTCAGCAAAAGCAACCACGCGTGATTTTTTGATCGCCTGTGCAACCAAGTACGCTGCGCCACCGACTGCCATCAGGTAGATTGCTTTGTTATCTTTAATTGCTTCAATGGCGATTGGGCCACGTTCAGACTTACCAATCATACCTAACAAGCCTGTGCTTTCGAGGATTTGACGAGTGAACTTGTCCATGCGGGTTGCAGTTGTCGGACCAGCAGGGCCAACCACTTCGTCGCGGACTGGATCAACCGGTCCAACGTAGTAGATAAAGCGACCTTTAAGATCAACCGGTAGTTCTTCACCGTTATTGAGCATATCGACCATTCGTTTGTGCGCTGCATCGCGGCCCGTGAGCATTTTGCCGTTAAGTAAAATAGTTTCGCCTGGCTTCCAGCTTTGTACGTCTTCTGGGGTGATGGTGTCGAGATTGACGCGACGTGCTGATGGGCCTGCTTCCCAGACGATATCAGGAAAGGCATCCAGCGGCGGTGCTTTTAATACTGCAGGGCCTGAGCCGTCTAGGATAAAGTGTGCGTGACGTGTCGCTGCGCAGTTTGGAATCATGCAGACTGGCAAAGATGCGGCGTGGGTTGGGTAGTCCATGATCTTTACATCAAGTACGGTGGTGAGACCGCCTAAGCCTTGCGCACCAATGCCCAACTGGTTGACTTTTTCAAACAGTTCTAAACGCATTTCTTCAATACGGTTTTTTGGGCCACGTGCTTGCAGTTCGTGAATGTCGATGGATTCCATCAGTACTTCTTTAGCCATCACTGCGGCTTTCTCAGCGGTACCGCCAATACCGATGCCGAGCATGCCGGGTGGACACCAGCCTGCACCCATCTCTGGAACAGTTTTTAGCACCCAGTCGACGATTGAGTCAGACGGGTTGAGCATGGCCATTTTAGCTTTGTTTTCAGAGCCGCCGCCTTTGGCTGCGACATCAAATTCAACAGTATTGCCCGGTACGATAGAGTAGTGGATCACCGCTGGCGTGTTGTCTTTCGTATTGCGACGCGCACCGGCTGGATCTGCCAAGATAGAGGCGCGCAGAATGTTATCGGGCAGTTTGTAAGCACGTCGCACGCCTTCGTTGATCATGTCATCGAGACTCATGCTGGCGCCATCCCAGCGCACATCCATACCGACACGAACAAAAATAGTCACGATGCCGGTGTCTTGGCACAGTGGACGATGACCGGTCGCACTCATGCGTGAGTTAATTAGGATTTGCGCAATCGCATCTTTAGCCGATGAGGACTCTTCACGCAAATAGGCTTCATGCATGGCTTGAATAAAGTCGAGCGGGTGATAATAAGAAATAAACTGTAAGGCGTCAGCAACGCTTTGGATCAAATCATCTTGCTTAATAACGGTCATGAAACGCTCCTCTAATTTGACGGGAACATCAAGTGCTTTTAACCAGCGGACTCGGTGTAGATGAGCAGGCAATGGCTGCATTAAAACAGGCTTAACGCGCAGTGCATGTGCTTTTTAGGGCGCTAAGTATAGCGCGCATCACTGTCAGACGAACAGTCGCGCGCTATCGACTATGGTGGCAGGCGGGCGCCTAGTGTTTTTTGGGTGTCTGTTCAGCCTGTATAAGCGCACTAAGTTCTTGATCTTTTTGCAGCCAAAGTTGATTGACCCATTCTTGGAATTCAGCACGGTATTGCATGTCTTGATCATAACTTTTTCCGAGAAACTGCTCAGGAATCGGCATGATTTGAATGCGCATCACGATGTGTTTGATTTTTCCGCTGAGTACATCCCACAGTGTTGGCCGGCCTTCAGGGTAATGGATGGTGACGTTGACTAAGCCATGGAGCTGTTCACCCATCGCATCCAGAACAAAGGCAATACCACCGGCTTTTGGCTTCAATAAGTGCTGAAAAGGAGAGTTTTGTTGATCATGTTTCTCTGGAGTAAAGCGCGTGCCTTCAAGAAAGTTAAACACTGATACTGGATTGGTTTTATAGCGCTCGCACGCTTTGCGTGTGGTGGCTAAGTCTTGTCCTTGTTTTTCAGGGTGCTTGGCAAGGTAAGCTTTGCTGTAGCGTTTCATAAAGGGGAACTCTAGCGCCCACCAGCATAAGCCGATCACCGGCACCCAAATCAGTTCTTTTTTCAGGAAAAACTTGAGAAAGGGTAAGCGGTGGTTGAATTGATACTGTAGTACGAGAATATCGACCCAGCTTTGGTGGTTGCTGGTGACCAGCCAAGAGTGGGTCATATCAAGTTTCTCTAAACCTTCGACATCCCATTCGATGGGTTGGACCAGTTGCATCCAAAAGCGATTGACAGAAATCCAAGACTCAGCAACCCAGTGCATCACAAAACGTATGCCGCGCTGGATCGGTTTAAAGGGTAGAAATACTTTTAATAAGGCAAGAATAAACAGCGGCCAACACCAAAATAAGGTGTTGGTAATCAGCAACACAAACGCGATGATGCCGCGTAGTAACGGAGGAAGAACATGCAGCATAAAAGCAATACCCCAAAATAATGCGCTGAGCGCAGCAGTAATCGATGCTGTTTTCTTATTATGGTTATCGTTTCTGCGCAGGAGTGCAAGTGTTGCGTGAGACCAATGAGTCACCGTGCAGGACGCAACAGTGACTCATTGAGCCGCTATTGCTTAAGACAGACTCGCTGCTTGGATCGCCGTTAAGGCGATGGTGAAGACAATATCGTCAACCAAAGCGCCACGTGATAGATCATTTACAGGTTTGCGCAAGCCTTGCAGCATGGGACCTACGCTGATCACGTTGGCGCTACGCTGTACGGCTTTATAAGTCGTGTTGCCAGTATTGAGGTCAGGGAATATAAATACGGTAGCGCGCCCGGCAACTAGGCTGTCGGGTGCTTTCGATCGACCCACGCTTTCGATGCTGGCAGCATCATATTGCAGCGGGCCATCAATAGGTATATCTGGATTGATCTCACGAGCAATACGGGTTGCCTCACGCACTTTTTCTACTTCAGCGCCAGTACCTGAGTCGCCTGTTGAGTAACTGATCATTGCTACTCTTGGGGCGATTCCGAACGCTTGGGCGGACTCCGCACTTTGTAAAGCAATTTCTGCCAGTTCAGTTGCGTTAGGATCAGGGTTTACCGCGCAGTCACCGTAGACCAAGACTTGGTCAGGCAGCAGCATAAAGAATACCGACGATACTAAGTTGTAGCCTGGCGCTGTTTTAATCAACTGTAGAGCAGGGCGGATGGTGCTGGCCGTGGTATGTACCGCGCCAGAAACCAAACCGTCTACTTCATCTTCAGCCAGCATCATGGTGGCCAAGACAACAGTATCTTCCAGTTGTACGGCGGCGAGTTGCGGGGTCAAACCTTTACTTTTCCGCAGCTCAACCATTGGCGCGATAAAGCGTTGGCTGATAGAGGCAGGGTCAATGATTTCTAAGTCAGCCGGTAATTCAATGCCTTGCGCTTTAGCAATAGCATGCACTTCTTCAGGTTTGGCCAGTAACACACAACGTGCAATACCGCGTTTCTGGCAAATAGCCGCGGCCTGAATGGTACGAGGTTCGTTGCCTTCTGGTAGAACAATACGCTTGTTCGCCGCTTGTGCACGTTTTACCAGCTGATGGCGGAACGCCGGTGGGGACAAGAGTAATTCACGTGTTGTTTTGCAGCGCGCCGCGAGCCAATCTTGATCTAAGTAACCGGCAATGTATTCAGTGACAGCTTTGGCGCGTGCGGTATCACTGATCGGAATGCCTTTGTACAAACGGGTCAAATTGTAAGCTGTGTCATATGAGCCGGTTGGCACGCTCATAACGGGTAGGCCGCCTTTTAGAGCGCGCTCACCAATTTCCATGATGCTTGGGTTGGGCGTGAGGTCGCCCGTCAGTAATAAGCCAGAGAGCAAGATACCATTCATCTCAGCTAAGCTTACGGCTAAAATAATATCGTCGCGGTCGCCTGGGCAGACCACTAATACGCCAGGTTGCAGCAACGGTACGATATTGGCCACGGTGCGCGAGCATAAAATAACTTTTTGTACGCGGCGTTGTGCAATATCACCGGCGTTATGTATTTTAGCTTTGATCAGTTCCGCAAAATCACTGGTACGCGCATTGTTCAGTTCATCTTTAGCAGTAATACAGCCTATGAGGTGTAAATCGCCTTTACGCAATGCGGGTAGGTGGCTTTTCAAGCGCTCAACAAAACCGGCGATGGGCGTATCAGTGACTTTATTGATAATCACGCCGAGCACTTTAGGATCTTTAGTGCCGCCAAACAGCTGAGCTTGCATTTCAATGCGATCGGACAGTTCGTTCAGGTCATGACTACTCGGGGCGCTGACGAGAATGACTTCCGCATCTAGCGTTTTAGATAAGTAGGCATTGATACGCTCAGCATAGTTGGCTTGGCGTGACGGGGTCATGCCTTCAACAATAATGATGTCGTATTCAGTTTGAATTTGCTGGTGCATGCTGACGATTTCTTCCATCAGCTCATCCAGTTGGCCATTACCGATCATTCGCTCTACATAAGCTAGCGACAGTGCTGTCGGCTGGCGAATACCGTGAGTGGCTTCCATTAGAGCGCTAGAGCGCTCAGGCCCTGTGTCATCTGGGTGCGGTTGTGCGATTGGCTTGAAAAAGCCGACTTTTAAGCCTGAGCGCAGTAAAGCTTGGACAACACCTAGGCTCACTGAGGATAAGCCAACACCAAAGCCGGTTGGAGCAAGTAAAAATGTATGCATGAATCAATCGTCCTGTATTAAGCGTGAGCGTCGATCAAAGCCAGTGTTTCAACAGCGATCTGGCGTTCTTCGTTAGTCGGTACGACTAAGACACGCGGGTGGTTTTCGGCACTAATCATACCGCCTACACCGCGCACACACTTCAGGTTTGCTGCTTCATCGAGTTTAAAGTCAAACAAACGCAGGTAGTCCAAAGTTTTGCTGCGCACTAAGCTGGCGTTTTCACCAATACCACCAGTGAAAATCAAACCGTCTAGGTGAGGTAGCGCACAGGCCATACCGGCTAATGATTTAGCCAGACGGTAACAGAATACTTCAATGGCAAGCGTGGCGCGCTCATCACCTTTCTCACGGGCTTCGATCAGGGTGCGCATATCGTTAGACAGGCCCGATAAGCCCAGTAAGCCACTTTCTTTGGTTAATACCGTTTCAATGCGCTGGGTGTCCCAGCCTAAAGTGCGTGACAAGTGATTGTGTAAGCTTGGGTCAACATCACCGCTGCGCGTACCCATCACTAAACCTTCGAGTGGTGTTAAACCCATGCTGGTGTCGAGACTTTCACCATTTACAATGGCGCAAGTTGAGCAGCCGTTACCCAAATGTGCCGTCAGCCAGCTACTGTTTTCTACCGGAAGGCCGGTCATTGCAGCCGCTTTACGGCTGACATACATATGACTGGTGCCATGGAAACCATAACGGCGAACATGGTGATCAGTATACAAATGCTCAGGTACCGCATAACGGTAAGCATGTGGCGGCATGGTCTGGTGGAAAGCGGTATCAAACACAGCCACTTGAGTCAGTTTAGGGTACAACGACATGGCGGCTTCAATGCCGATTAAGCCCGCCGGGTTATGCAATGGCGCCAATACTGCAGCACGACGAATCACATCAATCACTTCGCGGTTTAGCGCAGAGGCTTGAGTAAAGTGTGCGCCGCCATGAACAACACGATGACCAATGCCCGTCAGTTGACCGTGGCTGGCCTTTTGTACTAAAGGCAGTAAACGTGCAAAGGCTTCTTTATGGTCTGCACCATGCAGTTGTGCGACATGTTTTTCATCACCCAGTTGCCAGTTTAAAACCGCTTCGCTGGTACCTAAGCGCTCAGCCAAGCCTTGAATTAGAAATTGTTCACTGTCTTCGTTGACCAATGCAAATTTAATAGAAGAGCTGCCGCTATTGATAACCAGTACATTTCGAGATGACATTGAAAATCCTTTAAATGTATATAGAAGTAGTTGGATGCGACCGAGTAGTGAATTTCAAAAGGTCGGATCATTTATAAGGTTTCTCAATCTTCGTGCGCGAGATGGAGTGAGGTCAAGCAGGCATTGGTCTATTTATTCTAAAGTCGCATTACGTCGCAAGTGCAGGTAAACTTTCGCCTACATTCATATTGATAAAGGTTTTTATTCTATGCTGATCGCCAATCAACACGTTGTCGCCATTGACTACACGCTCAGTAACGACGCTGGTGAAGTGATTGATAGTTCTGCTGGCGCAGAACCGTTGGTTTATTTACATGGTGCAGGCAATATCATTGCTGGTTTAGAAAACGCATTAGCCGGCAAGACTGTCGGCGATGAGTTGGACGTAAACATTGAGCCAGAAGATGCTTATGGTGAGTACAGCGCTGAGCTGATCACTAATTTAGGTCGTGAGATGTTTGAAGGTGTTGATCAGCTCGAAGTGGGTATGCAGTTCCATGCTTCAGCGCCGGATGGTGGCATGCAAATTGTAACAATCCGTGATATCGATGGCGATCAAGTGACCATCGATGGTAATCATCCTTTGGCCGGTCAGCCGCTTAACTTTAAAATTAAAGTGATTAGTGTACGTGCGGCTAGCGAAGAAGAGCTGGCGCATGGTCATGTGCACGGTGAAGGCGGTCATCAGCATTGATAATGCGACTGAGTGCATGATTGATTACAAAGGCACTTAAGGGTGCCTTTGTTGTTTAAAGTTGGTTTTGCCAATGATGACTCGGTTATGAAGAGTCGCCGGTGCTTGTCTATTGGGTGTCAGCGCGGACAGTGCTATATTGCCGCGCTGATTGCATACGCGAGCACTACAAATGCCCTGTGTTTCATACATTTTTATTATCTAGCGGGAGTTTAAATGTCAGCTGACGATGCTTTCGCCGTAGAGTTAAAAGGCGTGACCTTTAAGCGCGGCTCACGAAAAATTTTTGATAATGTCGATATCCGTTTTCGACGAGGCAAAGTGACTGGCGTTATGGGTCCGTCTGGTTGCGGAAAAACGACATTGTTACGCTTGATGGCAGCGCAACTTAAACCTGATAAAGGTGAAGTGTGGGTTAATGGGCAAAATCTGCCGAGCTTATCGCGCAGTGACTTGTTTGATATGCGTAAGCAGTTTGGTGTGTTGTTTCAAAGTGGCGCGCTATTTACTGATTTAAATGTGTTTGAAAATGTCGCGTTTCCATTACGGGTGCACACAAAGCTGCCTGAAGAAATGATTCGCGATATTGTCTTGATGAAGTTGCAAGCTGTTGGTTTACGCGGCGCAATTGATTTGATGCCTGATGAATTATCTGGCGGAATGAAACGCCGAGTCGCCTTGGCGCGGGCGATTGCTTTAGATCCGGACATTTTATTGTATGACGAGCCGTTTGTCGGCCAAGACCCGATTGCTAAAGGGGTGTTAGTCCGTTTGATCCGCTTATTAAATGATGCGCTTGGCATTACCAGCGTTGTGGTGTCGCACGACTTAGCTGAAACCGCGAGTATTTCTGACTATTTGTACGTTGTCGGTGATGGTCAGGTGTTAGGGCAGGGCACACCTGATCAGTTGATGAACTCAGAAAATCCGCGTATCCAGCAGTTTATGCAGGGTAATCCTGATGGGCCGGTGCCCTTTCACTTTGATGCTCCGGATTATCGCGACGACTTATTGGGAGGTCGTTAAATGGTGCATAAGTCGTTCTTGGATCGTATTGCCTTATTTGGACGCTCGGGACTCGATATTATTGAGTCGATGGGGCGCTCGCTGATTTTTTTATGGCATGTGTTGATTGGCCGCGGCGGTGCGGGTACTGGGCTGCATTTACTGGTTAAGCAACTGTACTCGGTGGGTGTATTGTCGCTGGCGATTATTATTGTTTCAGGCCTGTTTATTGGTATGGTTTTGGCGTTACAGGGCTACAGTATTTTAGTTGACTTTGGTTCTGAGCAAGCGGTTGGACAGATGGTTGCTCTGACTTTGTTACGTGAGTTAGGACCCGTAGTGACTGCGCTATTATTTGCGGGTCGTGCAGGCTCTGCTTTGACCGCAGAAATCGGCAATATGAAATCGACGGAACAACTGTCCAGTCTTGAAATGATTGGCGTTGATCCACTGAAATACATTATTGCTCCGCGTCTTTGGGCAGGATTTATCTCCATGCCTTTGCTGGCGGCGATTTTCTCCGTGGTCGGGATTTGGGGCGGTGCGATGGTTGCGGTTGACTGGTTGGGTGTTTATGAAGGCTCCTACTGGGGCAACATGATTAACAGCGTCGATTTTTATGATGATGTGCTCAATGGTGTGATTAAAAGTGTGGTGTTTGCTTTTGTGGTCACTTGGGTGGCGGTATACCAAGGTTATGATTGCGAGCCGACTTCTGAAGGTATCAGTCGTGCGACAACGCGGACGGTGGTGTATGCCTCGTTAGCGGTGTTGGGTCTAGACTTTATTTTGACTGCTTTAATGTTTGGAGATTTCTAATGCGAATCCGTGCCGTAGAAATTAGTGTGGGTGTTTTTTTATTGGCAGGCATCCTCGCGTTATTGTTATTGGCTTTACGAGTCAGTGGCTTAACCGTTGCTAATAGTACTGATACTTATAAGTTGATTGCTCACTTTGACAATATTGCGGGTCTGACTACACGCGCCAAAGTGACTATGGCAGGCGTCGCTGTGGGTAAGGTGGTCGCGATTGATTTTGATACTGAAACCTACACCGGTCGCGTCACCATGGAAGTGCAGAGCAGAGTCAATAATTTGCCAACCGATACTACCGCGTCAATTTTGACTGCAGGTTTGCTCGGTGAAAAATACATCAGCTTTAGCGTTGGTGGTGAAGATGACGTTTTGAAAGACGGTGATGTAATTTATGATACGCAATCCTCTTTGGTTCTCGAAGAGTTGATTGGTAAGTTTTTAATGAACAGCGTTAATCAGGATTAATTGTTATGTTAGCCATGTTACGTCATGTTTTATTGTTTTCTGCGCTCGCCTTTACCGGTATCAGTGGTGCGGCCACTGATGCACATGCGGTGGTTGAACGAACCACCAAGAACTTGTTGACTGATTTAAAGATTAACAAGGAAAAGTACCGTACCGATCCGGCCGCTTTCTATAATGCGATGGACTCTATTTTGGGCGAAGTTGTCGATGCAGATGGTATTTCCAGAAGTGTGATGACCGTTCGTTATTCACGACGCGCGACACCTGAACAGATGCAGCGCTTTCAAGAAAATTTTAAGCGTAGTTTGATGCAGTTTTATGGTAATGCCTTGCTTGAGTACAACAATCAAAGCATTCGCGTGTTGCCTAATAGTCTTGCTCAGGGCGCTGATCGCAGTGAGGTGCGTATGGAAGTCACTGATCACAAAGGCACTATTTATCCAGTGTCTTATACTATGGTAAAAGTTAAAGGCCAATGGATGATGCGCAATGTGATTATTAACGGCATCAATGTTGGTAAGCTCTTTCGTGATCAGTTTGCTGAAGCCATGCAGCGTAATGCGCAAGACCTTGATCGGGTGATTGACTCTTGGGTGGAAACGGTGGCGAAAACACGCACCGCTCAGGAGGGTGCGTGAGTAAGGCGAGTATCACGATTGATGATGCAGGCACACTCAGCATTAAAGGTGTGTTAGATCACTACAGCGGCCCACTTCTACGTGAGCAAGGACAAGCGCTTATTCGCAATGCTGCTGCCACAAAACTGCAGGTGAATTGTGCGGGTGTGGATAAGTCGAGCAGTGTAGGGCTGGCTTTATTGCTGGCTTTTATGCGTGATGGTCAGCGCTATGGGAAAACTGTTGAATCCGTTAATTTGCCTGACGATATGCGAAAAATTGCACAAGTATGCGGCTTAACTGATGTTCTCGGTATTGAGACATGCCGTTTTGCCTGCAGTAAAAACTGAATAAGTGCTAATGTGGCGGCCGCAAAATTGCTAGCCGCTGATGATGAGGTTAACTATGCAAGCTGTAGCAGTGAAACAACTGTTAGAAGAGAAACTAACGAACACTCAAGTTGAAATTGAAGGCGAAGGCTGCAATTTCCAGCTGAATATTATCAGTGACGACTTAGCCGCATTAAGCCCGGTTAAGCGTCAGCAACAGGTTTATACCGAGATTAACCCTTGGATTGCTGATGGCAGCATTCATGCGGTGACGATGAAGTTTTTTACTCGCACGGCTTGGGCCGAACGCTCTTAAAGCAACCACACGAGACTCTAATGGATAAGCTAATTATTAGCGGAGGACATCGTTTAAACGGTGAAATTCGTATTTCAGGCGCAAAAAACGCCGCATTACCTATTTTGGCCGCGACTTTGTTAGCTGGTGCGCCAGTGACTGTGTGCAACTTACCGCACCTGCACGATATTACGACGATGATTGAGTTATTTGGCCGAATGGGTATTGAGCCAGTTATCGATGAAAAGCTCAGCGTAGAAATCGATCCGCGCACGATTAAAACGTTGATTGCACCGTATGATTTAGTGAAAACCATGCGTGCCTCTATTTTAGTGTTAGGCCCGATGCTTGCGCACTTTGGTGAAGCAGAAGTTGCCTTGCCAGGTGGTTGTGCGATTGGTTCTCGCCCTGTGGATTTACACATCCGCGGCTTAGAAGCCTTAGGTGCATTAATTACGGTAGAAGACGGCTACATTAAAGCCAAAGCACCAGCAGGCGGTTTGCGCGGTGGTAATTTCTTCTTTGATATTGTCAGCGTTACCGGTACCGAAAATATTATGATGGCGGCTACTTTGGCGAAAGGCCGTACTGTTTTGGAAAACAGTGCGCGCGAGCCAGAAATTGTCGATTTAGCGAACTGCCTGATCGCGATGGGTGCAAAAATCCAAGGCGCCGGTACTGATACCATTACCATTGATGGTGTTGAGACGCTGGGTGGCGCAACCTATAAAGTGATGCCAGATCGTATTGAAACTGGGACTTATTTAGTCGCGGCGGCCGTTACGGGTGGTCGCGTTAAATTAAAAGACACCGATCCCACCATTCTTGAAGCGGTGCTTTCTAAGCTGCAAGAAGCGGGTGCAGAAATCACCACGGGTGATGACTGGATTGAACTGGACATGCATGGCAAACGCCCTAAAGCTGTTAGCGTACGCACCGCACCATATCCTGCTTTCCCAACCGATATGCAAGCGCAGTTTATTGCTTTAAATGCGTTGGCAGAAGGTACGGGCACGGTGATTGAAACCATTTTTGAAAACCGTTTTATGCACGCATTAGAAATGCAGCGCATGGGTGCGAAGATTCAAATTGAAGGTAATACCGCGATTGTTACCGGTATTGCCCAGCTTAAAGCCGCGCCGGTCATGGCAACTGATTTGCGCGCATCGGCCAGCTTGGTGATTGCTGCTTTGATGGCCGAGGGTGATACCCTGATTGACCGTATTTATCACATTGATCGTGGTTACGAATGTATCGAGGAAAAAATGCAACTCCTTGGTGCGAAAATCCGCCGAGTACCAGGCTAGTATTATGTTAACTATTGCACTATCAAAGGGTCGGATCTTAGACGATACCCTGCCGCTGTTAGAGCAGGCGGGTATTGTGCCGACTGAAAATCCAGAAAAAAGTCGTAAACTGATTATTCCTACTACGCGTGATGATGTGCGTTTGCTGATCGTGCGTGCCACCGATGTGCCGACTTATGTTGAGCTTGGCGCAGCAGATTTAGGCGTAGCCGGTAAAGATGTGCTGCTTGAGTACGGCGGTCAAGGTTTGTATGAGCCGCTCGACTTACACATTGCTAAGTGCCGGCTGATGACGGCTGGCGCTGTGGGCGTACCTGAGCCGACCGGTCGTTTGCGTGTGGCAACTAAGTTTGTCAATGTCGCTAAACGCTACTACGCTGAGCAAGGTCGCCAAGTTGATATCATTAAGCTGTATGGCTCAATGGAACTTGCGCCTCTCGTCGGGCTGGCCGATAAAATCATTGATGTGGTTGATACCGGCAATACATTGCGCGCCAATGGTTTGGAGCCGCAAGAGCTGATCGCGCATATCAGCTCACGTTTAATCGTTAATCGTGCGTCGATGAAAATGAAACATTCTGATATTAAAGCACTGATTGATACTTTAAGTGCTGCGGTAGAGGCACGACACTAATAGTAAAGTGTACCGGTGTGCTGATGCATGCCGCCTATCTACGTCATAGCCGAATTGATCGGGTGCCCGCGTAGAAGGTTTGCTAGTCTGGCGGCGCCCGAATGTGTGTTTATTATTGAGGCCCGCTATGACTGCCGCGACTATTATTCGACGTTTAAATGCCCAAGATGCAGATTTTAATACTCAACTTGATCAGCTATTGAGCTGGGAAAGTGTCTCTGACGCCAGCGTTAATCAGCGCGTACTGGATATTATTGATAATGTGCGCGCCCGTGGTGATGCAGCGTTAGTTGACTACACCCGTCAATTTGATGGGCTGGATGTGCTGCAGATGAGTGATTTGATTCTGCCGCGCGAGCGCCTTGAACTGGCTCTGACTCGTATCACTCCAGAGCAACGCACTGCTTTAGAAACGGCTGCGCGCCGCGTGCGTGAGTACCACGAGCATCAAGTGCAAGATTCATGGCGCTATACAGAAGCTGACGGCACTGTGCTGGGCCAGAAAATCACGCCAATCGATCGTGCCGGTCTTTATGTGCCGGGCGGTAAAGCGTCTTATCCCTCATCGGTATTGATGAACGCCATTCCCGCCAAAGTGGCGGGTGTACGTGAAGTGGTGATGGTGGTGCCTACTCCGCGTGGCGAAATCAATGAGTTGGTTTTAGCTGCTGCGGCGATTGCGGGTGTCGATCGCGTGTTTACTATTGGTGGCGCGCAAGCGGTTGCCGCGTTAGCTTACGGCACAGAAAGCGTGCCGCCAGTGGATAAAATCGTTGGTCCTGGCAATATCTATGTGGCTACCGCTAAACGTCACGTGTTCGGTAAAGTGGGCATTGATATGATCGCCGGCCCGTCAGAGATTCTGGTGGTTTGTGATGGCAAAACGGATCCCGATTGGATTGCCATGGATCTGTTCTCACAAGCGGAGCACGATGAAGATGCTCAGTCGATTTTGCTCAGCCCTGATGCGGATTTTTTAGAGCGTGTTGAAGCAAGCATGCAACGCTTACTGCCCACTTTAGAGCGCGAAGAGATTGCTCGCACTTCCTTGCGTGAGCGTGGTGCTTTGATCCATGTCGCAGATATGGCACAAGCGATTGCAGTTGCCAATCGGATTGCTCCAGAGCACTTGGAGTTGTCAGTGGAAAATCCTGAGGCATATTTGCCGCAGATTCGCCATGCGGGTGCGATCTTTATGGGTCGCTATACTGCTGAAGCGTTAGGTGACTATTGCGCGGGTCCTAACCACGTGCTGCCCACTTCAGGTACTGCACGCTTTTCGTCACCGCTTGGTGTGTATGACTTCCAAAAACGCTCATCGATTATTTACTGCAGCCCTGCAGGTGCTTCTCAATTAGGTAAAACAGCATCGGTACTGGCGCGAGGTGAGTCGCTAACCGCGCATGCGCGTTCAGCCGAATACCGCATCAAAGCCGATTAGAACGAGAGAACACCGCTTAAAAGAGCGGTATCGAGCATTTGAATCGTTGCGTAAGACGTGGCGATTGACTCAGTTTAGGAGCGCAATACGTGAGTAAGTTCTGGAGTCCTTTTGTTAATAATCTGGTGCCGTATGTGCCAGGTGAGCAACCGAAGATTGAACGACTAATTAAACTTAATACCAACGAGAACCCTTACGGGCCCTCACCCAAGGCTCTCGTGGCAATGCAAGCGCAAATCAGTGACGACCTGCGTTTGTACCCTGATCCTAATTGCGACTTACTCAAACATGCTGTAGCTGACTATTACTCAGTGGGGCCACAGTATGTGTTTGTGGGTAATGGCTCTGATGAAGTACTGGCACATGCCTTTCATGGCTTATTTCAGCACAACAAACCATTACTGTATCCTGATATCAGTTACAGCTTTTATCCGGTGTATTGCGGCTTGTACGGTATTGAACAACAGGCGGTGCCTTTGGATGAGTTCTTTCAAATTCGTCCGGAAGATTATCAACAAGCTAATGGTGGGATTATTTTTCCAAACCCGAATGCGCCGACGGGTTGCTTGTTAGAGTTGGATAAAATTGAGCAGATTTTAAAAACTAACCCAAACTCAGTGGTCTTGGTGGATGAAGCTTATATTGATTTTGGTGGTGATTCGGCAATCAGCTTGGTTAAACAATATGACAACTTGCTGGTCACCCAAACGTTATCCAAATCACGTTCTTTAGCGGGTTTGCGTGTAGGTATAGCTGTGGGTCACCCTGATCTAATTGAGGGTTTAGAGCGGATCAAAAACAGCTTTAACTCCTACCCGTTGGATCGTGCGGCCATTGTTGGTGCTGCTGCTGCGTTTGCCGATGCGGATCACTTCCACCATACACGCAATAAAGTTATCGCCAGCCGTGAATGGGTGGTGGAGGCTTTGACTGCACTTGGTTTTGAAGTGTTGCCGTCAGCGGCCAACTTTGTTTTTGCGCGGCATAGCAGTCGTGATGCTCAAGAATTATCGGCGCAGTTACGTGAGCAGGGGGTGCTGGTGCGTCACTTCAAACAGCCACGTATTGAGCAATTTTTACGGATTACTATTGGTACTGATGAGCAAAATCAAGCACTGATTGATGTGTTAAAAAGCTGTATCTAAAACATCCATATGCAAGGGTGTTGCCCTATTGAATAACGTTGAGGTGAGCCATGTACAGTGAACAAAACTTGATTTGGATTGATCTGGAAATGACCGGACTTGATCCTGATAATGATTACATCATTGAAATGGCCACCATTGTTACTGATAGCCAGCTCAATATTTTGGCCGAAGGCCCAGTACTGGCAATTCACCAGTCAGATGAAGTGCTTGCTGGCATGGATGAGTGGAATACGCGTCAGCATGGTGGCAGCGGTCTCACTCAGCGCGTACGTGACAGTCGTATCAGCGAAGCGGAAGGCGAAGCGCAAACCATCGCCTTTTTGGAAAAATGGTTGCCGGCGAATACCTCGCCGATTTGTGGTAACAGCATTGGCCAAGATCGCCGTTTCTTATACCGCCACATGCCCAAGCTGGAAGCCTATTTCCACTACCGCAATCTGGATGTTTCAACCCTTAAAGAATTAGCTGCACGCTGGGCGCCAGAGCTTCGTAATGGCTTTAAGAAAAGTGATGTGCATTTAGCTCTGGCAGATATTCGCGAGTCAATTGCTGAGCTGCAATATTATCGTGAGCACTTTATTCGTTGCTAATGACTGAAGTGACACTGTGTTGGCAAAAAAATAAGATTTTTCTTGCCAACATAAGACCTTTGGCTAGGTTTTATGTACTATGTTCGGCGGATTGTAAGACAAAACACATCAGCACATATGCTTGTGGCAGCTTGCACCGACGCGGGAGCGCAACGTTAGGGTGTTTCATATGACCGCTCCGTCACAAAACGGCAAGTTACCCAGCACAACTATAATAAAGAAACAGGATCTTGAATGATGGCTGCCTATGAAATACTGATTGCAGATGACCACCCTCTATTTCGCAGCGCGCTGCGCCAAGCGCTGACATTGAGTTTGGGTAGCGCTGCACGTTTAGTTGAAGCAGAAAATATTGCTCAACTAGAAAGTTGCCTGCAAGAGAAATCAGATTGGGATTTAGTGTTACTGGATTTAAATATGCCAGGTGCCCATGGTTTTTCTGGATTAGTGTTGCTGCGGGGGCAGTATCCACAGATTCCAGTGGTGATGATTTCGGCGCAAGAAGAATCAACCGTTATGGCCCGTGCGCGTGAATTTGGCGCGAGCGGTTTTATTCCAAAGTCCAGTCCGTTAGAAGATATTCAGCAAGCCGTACAAGTGGTGTTAGATGGTGATGTTTGGTGGCCTGCACAAACTGCCGCAACGGCTGCCGTCACCGCTGAAGAAAAAGCCGCTAGTGCAGGCTTAGCCAGCTTAACCCCACAGCAGTTTCGCGTCTTGACCATGGTCTGTGATGGCTTGCTGAATAAACAGATTGCTTATGATTTAAGTGTCTCTGAAGCAACGGTTAAAGCGCATGTCACCGCTATTTTTCGCAAGCTCAATGTGCGCACACGCACCCAAGCTGCGTTGCTCTTGCAGCAAATGGAATCTATCCCGCAAAGCGAGTAAATATGCGTTTTGGCAGTGTGCCTTTGGCAAGGATGCCATGCTGCTACACATCCGTTCAATGATTTCGTGGAAAGGTACTTATGTCGCCATTTAAAGGGCAGTCTGGTGTGCGCCGCATCATTAATGCTACCGGTTATTCATTCGCGGGCTTGCGCGCAGCTTTTGTGGGTGAAGCCGCGTTTCGTCAGCTTTTATTGCTCAACGCTATTTTAATTCCAATTAGTTTTTTGTTGGACGTTTCACGTGGCGAACGCGCCTTGATGGTTGCAGTGTGCTTGCTATCGCTGATTGTTGAGCTGTTTAACTCAGCGATTGAAGCCGCGATTGATCGAATTTCTTTAGAGCAGCATCCCTTGTCAAAAAACGCTAAAGATATGGGCAGTGCCGCACAGATGGTTGGTATGACTTTAATCGCTGCAGTCTGGTCAATCATCTTGCTTGGCTAATACGCGGTTACTCTTTAACCGCGCTGACCCCCGCCAAGGTGGTAAACGATGTATCTTTTGCGGTCAGTAAAAAATCTTTCATAAAAGCAGCATCGAGCATATCGGTGCGCACGGCTGCATACAGGGTCGAAAACAAACCCTCTGCACCTAAGCGTCGTGCGCTGACATAGCCTTTTGAGCTGTACTCATGCATGGCCCAGTTCGGCAAACAACATACGCCACGGCCACTGGCGACCAACTGCATCATCATCACGGTCAATTCAGACGTGCGTACTTGTGCTGGCTCGACATCGGCGGGCACCAAGAAGTGATTGAAAATATCCAAGCGGTCATGCTCGACCGGGTAGGTGATCAGCGTTTCTTCACGTAAATCTTCGGGTTCGACATAGACTTTCTGTGCCAGTGGATGCTGCTTCGCCACTGCCAATAATGCTTCATAAGCAAACAGTGGGATATAACTGATACCGGTCAGCTCAATGGGGTCAGACGTTACTACTAAGTCTAAATCGCCCCGCGCCAAGGCGGGCAACGGCGCAAAAGAAAAGCCTGAGGCTAAGTCCAGTTCTACTTCAGGCCAAGCATCGCGAAACTGATCAATGGTTGGCATCAGCCATTGAAAGCAGCTGTGACATTCAATGGCCATATGCAAACGTCCTGCCGAGCCGCCTTGTAAGCGGGCAATATCACGCTCGGCGCTGCGCATCAATGGTAGCACTTCATCTGCCAGCCTAAGCAACCGTAATCCAGCGCTGGTAAAACGTACCGGTTTGGTCTTGCGCACAAACAATTGCATGTCGAGACGGTCTTCCATCTCTTTAAATTGATGGGACAGTGCTGATTGCGTCAGGTGCAGGCGTTCTGCTGCTTCGACTAAGCTGCCCGCATCGCGCAGCGCGCCGAGCGTCTTGAGGTGACGAATATCCAACATGAGAATTCCTTAAGCGGCAACATGAGTAAAACTGTTGATCATCAATAATATTTTGAGATTGTCTCATCTAGGTTAAGTATTGAGAATAGCCCCAGACAATTTAAAGGAGAACACCCATGGCCGTAGCACATAACTTAGGTTTCCCTCGTATTGGTGGTGATCGCGAGCTGAAGAAAGCTGTAGAAGCATACTGGAAAGGTGACATCACTGAAGATAATTTATATCAAGTTGGCCGAGAATTGCGTGCTAAACACTGGCAACTGCAGAAAGATGCCGGTCTTGATTTCGTGCCGGTCGGTGACTTTGCTTGGTACGACCAAGTGCTGACACACTCATTGACCTTTGGTGTGGTACCAGAGCGTTTTGCTCAAGCAGGTGAAAAGCCAACCATTGATACCTTATTTGCTATGGGTCGTGGTGTGGTTGAAAGCGGCTGTTGTGGTGGTGCGCACGCCCAAGAAATGACAAAATGGTTTGATACTAACTACCACTACTTGGTTCCTGAACTGACTGTTGATCAAGAGTTTTCTTTAAGCTGGAATCAGCTGTTTGATGAAGTGGACGAAGCGCTGGCGCTGGGTCACAAGGTTAAGCCTGTGGTGATTGGTCCGCTGACCTGGTTGTGGCTCGGTAAAGTTAAAGGTAAAGAATTCAACAAGCTGGATTTATTAGAAAAACTTTTACCTGTTTATGGTGAAATCTTTCAACGTCTGGCGGCACAAGGTGTTGAGTGGGTGCAAATTGATGAGCCGATTCTGAGCCTTGATTTACCACAAGAGTGGAAAAATGCCTTTGAACGTGCCTATAACTTGTTGCAGCGTGAGCCGGTTAAAAAACTGGTTGCCACGTACTTTGCTGGTTTAGAAGATAACCTCGGTTTAGCGGCAGGTCTACCCGTGGATGGTTTGCACATTGATCTGGTGCGTGCGCCAGAGCAGTACCCAACGATTCTTGACCGTCTGCCTGCCTACAAAGTGTTGTCATTGGGTGTGGTGAATGGCCGTAACGTCTGGCGCTGTGATCTTGAGAAAGTATTAGAAACCCTCAAGCATGCACAAGAACGTTTAGGTGATCGCCTGTGGGTTGCGCCATCCTGCTCATTACTGCACAGCCCTGTTGACTTGGCGCGTGAAGATCAGCTCGATGAAGAGCTAAAAAGCTGGCTGGCCTTTGCCGTACAAAAATCTGCAGAAGTGGCCGTTTTGGCAGAAGCACTGAACAACCCAGACAGTCCGCAAGTAAAAGCTGCACTGGCACAAAGCCGTAAAGTACAAGAAAGCCGCGCCAACTCACCGCGTATTCACAAGCCAGAAGTACAAGCGCGTCTGGCTGCCGTAACGGCGCAAGACAGCCAGCGTAAATCTGTGTTTGCTGAGCGCATCAAGTTGCAACGTGAGCGTTTGGACTTACCACTGTTCCCAACTACAACCATCGGTTCGTTCCCACAAACCAAAGAGATCCGCGCCGCACGTCTAGGCTATCGCCAGGGCAAGCTCAGCGAAGTGGATTACCAAAAAGCCATGCAGGCAGAAATCCAACACGCCGTGCACGTTCAGGAAGAATTGGATCTGGATGTGTTGGTGCACGGTGAAGCCGAGCGTAATGACATGGTTGAGTACTTTGCCGAGCAACTGGACGGTTACTTGTTCACCCGCTTTGGTTGGGTGCAAAGCTACGGTTCACGTTGTGTGAAGCCCGCGGTGATCTTCGGTGATTTAACCCGCCCGAAAGCCATGACCGTTGAGTGGATTGAATACGCCCAGCAGCAAACCCATAAAATCATGAAAGGCATGTTGACCGGTCCTGTGACCATGCTGATGTGGTCGTTCCCGCGTGAAGACGTTTCACGTGAAGAACAAGCGCGTCAATTGGCACTGGCGATCCGTGACGAAGTGGTGGATCTGGAAACGGCTGGGATCAAAATCATTCAGATTGACGAAGCAGCCTTCCGTGAAGGTTTACCATTGCGCCGTGCGCAGTGGCAGAACTACTTGGATTGGGCCACTGAATCCTTCCGTCTCACCGCTAGTGGTGTGCGTGATGAGACGCAGATTCACACCCACATGTGCTACAGCGAGTTTAATGACGTGATTGATTCCATCGCTGCGATGGATGCTGATGTTATTACAATCGAGACTTCGCGTTCAGATATGGAATTACTGGAAGCTTTTGAAACCTTTCATTATCCAAATGACATTGGCCCAGGTGTTTACGACATTCACTCGCCACGCGTGCCTAGCAGCGATGAAATGGCTAATCTGCTCCGCAAAGCGGCTAAACGTATTCCTGTTGAGCACCTTTGGGTTAACCCAGACTGCGGTCTAAAAACTCGCGCGTGGCCAGAAACTAAAGGTGCACTGGCGCACATGGTGACAGCCGCGAAGCAATTGCGTAAAGAATATGCATAAGACTTAGTGTCATAGGCTCAGTACAGTCAAAGCATATAAAAAATGCGCAGCTACATAAAAAAGCCCCAAAAGTTTGACTAACTTTTGGGGCTTTTTTATGTAAGTCAGTGCGAAGTGAATTGTGTTTTACTGCTAAACATGACGAAGTGGTTTTCTAAAATAGAGCGTGATAAGGGGCTATTTCATGAGCATAAGGTCTCCTTTGGCTCTGTCACTGAATGCGTAGTTGTAGAGTACTGGATGATCGAATGAGTTTTAGGGGAAGTCCAAACCATTAAAAATCGCTAAGGATGGTGACCTTTACTACAGAGTTCACCTCATTAGTGCATGCCCATGTTGGGCGTACACAAAAGATTCAAACCGCTCGCTTCGTTCACTGGGACGGGCTAAAGTTCGCCCCTTAACTAAGCGTCTGTCGACACAGCAACACATAATGAGTTTTTATTTTAAAATACCTTCCGCTTGTTTCCTGTTCTGATGATGTTCTATCAACAATACATGCATAGCGATTCAATCAAAAACCTTACAACTCCCACGAGATGATATGAAACAATTAAATAAACTCGCGACAGCGATTATTCCTAACAATGGCGGTGAGTTGACTTTGTTTCAGCGTGAAAATGAGTTTTCTATACGGCTTTCCGGTGTGCGTGGGGAGTTGATGAATAGCCGCATTTTCAACTCTGAACAAGAGTTGGCTACGCTTGGTTGTGCGCATATTAAAAACCAAGAGCATGCCGAAGTTTTAGTGGGCGGCTTGGGTATGGGTTATACGTTGGCGTCAGCACTGCAATGTGTGACGGCCAGTTCACGGGTCACTGTGGCCGAGCTTATTCCAGAAGTGGTGGAGTGGAACCAAGGCTTACTCGGTGAATGTGCGGGCAGGCCCTTGGTTGATCCGCGCAGTCACGTACGGCTGGGTGATATTGTTGAATTAATTAAACAACAGCAGCCTGTTTTTGATGCCATTTTACTTGATGTCGATAATGGCCCAGAAGGCATCACGCATAGCAATAATAATTGGCTGTATTCCACGCCAGGCTTAGCGGCTTTATATAATAGTTTGCGCCCTGAAGGGGTGTTGGCTGTTTGGTCTGCTGGGGCAGATTCGATGTTTGTGATTCAACTCAAAAAAGCTGGGTTCACAGTGAGCGTGCGTACAGTGAGAGCGAGGCCAGGTAAAGGCAGTCACCATACTATTTTCCTTGCGAAAAAGCCTTGGCGCTCGTCTGCGAGGTCATCAGTCTGACTGTGCCGATGATTTAGAATCGATCGATAGTAGACTCATAAAATAGTGTATTTTTCATCACGCCTAACCGCGTGTTGGTTTCTTGGGACGTCGGGTCGTCACTCCTCAACTTAAATCTTATGGCATGCCATACCAATCAATCAAAAGAGTCTTAAATGTTAAAGTTTTTTAGAGTTGCAAGCCTATTGGAAGGACTGTCTTATCTGCTCATACTGTGCGTGACACTGGGTTTTATTAGCAGGCAGTTGGTGTTCACCATTGGCATGGCGCACGGTGCGCTGTTTATTGTGTATTTGCTGCTTTCATTTCTTGCGTCACATAAACAGGGTTGGCCTGTGCTGGTCTGGCTCTTGCTGTTCTTGGCGGCTTTTATTCCCTTTGCGTTTGTACCGGTAGAAATATTTTTACAAAGAGAGCTACAGAGAAACGAAAATAACGCAGAACCAATAGCCTAAGGTGAGGCCGCGTGACGTGCGTTCGCTATACCGAAGCTACTCTGAATGGCATTGCAGGTGCTATTTCTTGAGCAGTAGGCCTATGTTGTCTACAATGGCGCACTTTTTATTTACCCTAGGTCAGACATGAACGACACAACTTCACTACCTGCTTTACCTGATCATCTTTCGGGTAATCCCCGTAGCCCGCATCATGTTGCAGCAATTTTTGAGCATGCGATTGGTATTCGACTAAACGGAAAAGAGCGCTTCGATGTTGAGGAGTATTGCATCAGCGAAGGTTGGGTAAAAATTGCTTCGCCTAAAGCGAAGGACCGTCGTGGTCAGCCTCTAATGGTCACGCTAAAAGGTACTGTTGAGGCCTTTTATAAATAAGTGATTGTGCATGCCTCTAGCTATCATTGGTTCCCTGAGGGTCTAGAGGCGTTTAGCTCCTCGGTATCATCAACACAACACGCGGCAAGCTTACTCCGCTTGCCAAGAAGTTGCTCTTATCGTCACGAACAATTGCTAGTGGCTAACCGACGCGGGCGGAGGCTGCGGTTAACGTTTCGATGTTGTTGAGGTACGCGTATGTTGCTTTGTATGATTCTTCTATCCGTTCGGCAACGGCTTGCGAATTCGCAACACGGTTCTTGAGGTTGTTGAAGGCTTTTGGCTCGCCTGTCGGCAGCACGTGTACCTTTACTTCCGGTGGTACGCTGGCCAACGCCTCAAGGAAGCGGTGTCGACGTGCAATTTCGTACGCGACCATGGCGACATCCCATGGGTTTGTCGGTACGGCAAGCGGTGCTTCGATCCATCCCACCTGTAACACATAGATTGTTGTCGCGCCAAGCTCGATCGCTCGGTCAAGCGGGATCGGTGCAACTAGGCCGCCGTCGAAGTAGTGCTGGCCATCAATCTCTACGGCGGGGAGCAAACCTGGCATTGCCGATGAAGCGAGCACCGCCTCGATAAGGGGGCCGTGTTCAAAGTAATGAATGCTTGCCGCTTCAATGCTGGCAGCAACACACTGGAAAGGCACCACTAAGTCCTCGAATCGTTCGACCGTGAAGGCATCGGTAAATAGCTGGCGTAGCGATTCGTTACTCTGTAGGTGCGTTCCAGATTGAGAGAAAGTCTTGATTTGCTCGATAAATGATGAGTCGAGCACACCTTTTTGTCCTATGGTTGTCCACAGGTCAGCCATTCGGCCGATGGTGCTTAGTGATGGGTCCGCAGCGATCATTGCGCCGTTGACCGCTCCAATCGAGGTGCCGACGATTAAATCGGGTGTAATGCCCCATTCTATAAGCGCTCGTAGCATGCCGACTTGGTGCGCCCCAAGCAGCCCTCCACCACCTAATACAAATGCCGTTGTCATTCTCGCTTCCTAACACATGGCTATTTAAACGTCATGTTATGGCTAGAATCAACGCTCCGTCAAATGACTTTGTTGATGGTGTTGATGGCCGTTAGTGGCTGTAGAATAGCCTTGTTTGCTGGGCTTTATTCGCGTTCTAAGAGATGCGTTAATGGCATATTGCCCATTTTCAGGGTAAGCCCACGGAGAACCTTTTGCTCTCTATTCAGGCATGCAAGAAAATTGCACCGTGCAAGGAAGACTCCCTTATTCCTGCGCTGAATAGGAATTCATAGCGCACAAGAGTCTGTGCTCCGGATGTTTTTTGTAGCGATATATTCATTATGCCCATGGGTGACATATGTCGCACATGGGATGCAGCATTATGCTTAAACATTGTAAGAGTCATATAAATACGTTAAATTCAATTGTGTCTTAAAATATTATCCTTGCCAGTTTTCGAAGGAAGAGCAGAACTTCAGTCTGTTGTTTCTGAATACCTTCAATTGATTACACGCTCCGTTTATAAGCCTAGCCAAAAAAGTCATTGCTGGATAACAGGTCAAGCGTTTATTGACGTTGAAAACCC
>Ga0265295_1000668_pt1 | contig 66525 bp, 62 predicted proteins | sample Munlansysbiofilm_FD_192503 | JGI IMG/M metagenome (GOLD analysis project Ga0265295, IMG submission 192503) | Leachate microbial communities from a municipal landfill in Southern Ontario, Canada - Methane capture system biofilm | ecosystem: Engineered > Solid waste > Landfill > Unclassified ...
ATCTGTTTTAGCTTTGGTTGCGCCGGAATAGATAAACTCAATGGTTTGACATCCATAACTTGGATCTGATCCAGAATTACCCTCATCAGTCGCGCACTAGCGCCTTCTAACGGATATAGCCGCGGTATGGTAGTGGCATACAGAATCAGCTCTTTTAACAGCGTTGAAACAGCTACTACACAACAGCTTGAGGGCGCATCGGGAAAGTAATCGTGCTGGATAAATAGTGTTCTGATCGATAATAGACCGGATGCTTTACGCTGGTGGTGTGTATGGGCGGGAATCCAGATGGCGCGCAATGGTGGCACTACCCATATTCCATTATCTGTTGTCACGGTCATGACGCCACTGGAGGCGTACAGCAGTTGCGCTCGGGCATGGCTGTGGAATGGCGTAATGTGCCCGGGAGGAAATTCTCTGGACATGACTACGATTGGACGGGGGATTGTCATGATCTGTGCGACCTCATCACGATAATCCGAATTTGTCTCGTTTGCGTTATTATTTGTCTTCATATAGCAAGAAACATATTTGCCTTTTGCAGTATGGTCAATCGAATTTTGCAAAAGCATTGTTGCGTAGGAGTATAAAATGAAGAGCAAACTTGTTGGGGTATTATCCCTCGGTCATCTGGTGACTGACGTCAATCAGGGCGCATTGCCCGCCATGTTACCCTTTCTTATCGCCGACTATGGCCTGTCCTATACGGCGGCGGCCAGTATCGTGTTTGCTGCAAATGTTGCATCAAGTATTATTCAGCCTATCTTCGGTTTTGCGGCCGATAAGTCTTCAAAACCTTGGCTACTTTCTATCGGTATTGCCGCCTATCATCCTGAAGCCGCACGGCTGGTGAATTTTGCTGCCGGAAATAGCAAGAATACCGCAATGAGTTTTTTCGGTGTTGGTGGCACCATCGGCTTTGCTACAGGACCAATTTTTATAACTTCAGCTCTATTGGCCATGGGATCGAAGGGTACAGTTGTGCTTATCTTGCCGGTTGCTCTCATGGTGTTGGTTATGACAACGCAATACTCTAAACTCTCAGAGTTGACAGTTGCCAACAAACAGCAGAAAAAAATGGCAGGGATGCAACACGAAAAAGAGCATTGGTGGGCTTTTATCCGGCTGACCATTGTTATTATCGGTCGCTCAGTCATCTTTTTCGGTTTAAACACTTTTATCCCGATCTATTGGATCAACCATCTGCAGCAATCAAAGGTAGCTGGTTCTCTGGCTCTCTCGTTCTTTGCTGTAGCGGGGATATTTGGCAACCTGTCTGGAGGTAGACTCGCAGACAGGTTCGGGAGAAAAAATATTATCGTGGCTGGATTTTTAGGCTTAACTCTGTTTCTGCCGATTTTTATATTAATTAATAACGTGCAACTGGCGCTGCTAACGATGATTCCCATCGGGTTTATCCTCTATGCCACATACAGTCCATCGATTGTCATGGGGCAGAGTTTTTTGCCCAAGCGCGTTGGTTTATCTTCCGGGATTACCCTTGGGGTAGCTATCTCCATAGGTGGCGCCGTGACACCGCTGTTAGGTAAAATCGCAGATATCTATGGTATCTGGTACGCATTAGCAACAGTTGCCTGTTTACCGATAATTTTTCTTCTGATTGCTATGAGTTTACCGGAGGCTAATACAACAGTTTCAGTGTTTGGTGGGCAAAAAAAATAGTAGGGCAGCTGTGTGCCCTTTACCTCTATATTGTATTGAGTGTTAACAATGGGTCAGGTGGTTACTATTTACTTTTATGGTATAATCCATGTAGCAATTAACTTACCATAACTTATCTCAAGGTTAGATATGCCAAGAAACCCGAGAATAGATGTTGTAGGCTATTACCATGTGATTAACCGCGGAATTAACCGTGATAATATTTTTTTATGTGATGATGATAAATGTAAATTCTTGGATATCTTGTCTGCGGCAAAAAAAAATTACCATTTCACTGTGCATTCTTTTTGCATTATGGACAACCACTACCATTTGCTGATTGAAACTCAGCGTAACAACCTGTCGCTGTTGATGCGCTATGTCAATTCTCAATATGCCTGTTATTTTAATAAAAAAATGCAACGCAGTGGTCATCTTTGGCAAGGACGTTTTAAGTCTTGGTATGTAACTTCCGATAATTATTTGTGGTTGTTGATACGTTATATTGAAATGAATCCTGTTGTTGCGAAAATGTGTCCTGTCGGTGGAGAGTACCCATTTTCATCCTCTTATTGTTTGTTGCATGGGGCTCAGGGTGAGTTGTTACACTCGTCATTGTTAGCAGAAAAAGATCTCCTCGCTTGGCTTGTGCCTTTAAAGCAGGATGAATTAAATGAGTTGCGTCAGTTTGAAAAATCTAAGCTGGTAAAACATGATGATGACTATATCCTTTGCACCAAATTGCCTCTACCTGATTATTTTTGTTCAGCAGATTTTAAAATGCAGAGAAATTGGTCAATTTATCGCGCGATATCAGATGGCTACAAACAAAGTGAAATAGCTACTTTGTTGCATCTGTCGACTGCCGCTGTTTCACGAATTGCTGCCATCGAAAGGGCAAAGCATGATCTTTACCATAAAATAAAACAAAAAGGGTTATTGTGGAGCTACGACCATGATACTGAATACGATGTTCAAAAATCTCAATTGTTGGTTGAAACGGTATTGAAATACTCCTCCTTAGAGGATGTGGAAATGGTATTCCGGTTGTATGGACATAGATTTGTCAAAATGGTGTGGCAGGGCAGGTTGCTTAACGATTTGCGCTTTAAAAGACTGAACTATTTTTTAGCGCGAGTGTTTTTTAATATGGATGTGGAGGCGAATTATTTTGCTGAACATAAAGGATCTAGAGCCGACAAACTTCGATTACTTGCTGGATGAAACCAAGGCGGTTTTGTATTGTTTACGCACAACTGCGCCTTTTTTGTCCGATTATTGTTTGGTTGGCGGATCGGCATTGGCTTTGTATTTACGGCACAGGAAAAGCGAGGATTTAGATTTTTTTACTTTTGCTGATTCTTTTGATGCTGCACAGATTATGCAATATATGCGACAGTTTTCCACTTATGAAGTAATTAATAAAAGTCCTGATCAGTTGGATCTTTTGCTCAACGGGGTTAAGGTGACTTTTTTTAATGCTAAATGGTCATTTCTGCGCCCAGAACAATTACAACCATTGAATGTCGCGAGTTTGTCGGCGATTGCGGCTATGAAAATTAATGTATTGTTTGTCCGAGCAAAATATCGTGATTATTATGATCTGTATTGTCTGGCGAAACGCGGGATGGGAGTGAGGGCGATGTTTGATTGTGCCCTGCCAATTGTTGATGGTTTAACCTTTAAGTTGTTCAGCGTTGCATTACTGTATATTGATGATATTGATGACGATACGATTGCACACCTTGAACCTGAAGAAATTGTTGACAAAAAAGAGATCAGGTCCTTTTTTGAAAATCAGCTTAAAGCAGAACTGTTATAAGGAAATTGCTTCATGGTTATGAAGTTCCATTTTGTACTGTTTTAGAAAGTTACCTTTGAATAAAATTTCCTTTTTGGAAAAAATAGATTCAGCTGCCGGGGCGCTGCTAGCACGTTTTTTTACTGAACATGGCTAGACGGTGGTGGTAGGCAGACGTGATGATTTGGAGGCTGGCGCGTATTGTCGCGCAACGATATGGTACTACACCGAAATGTTATAAGCATGGGCAATGTATTCAGGATATTTCTGTTGAGATGGTTGTGAAGCCTTTGTTTGTGGAAGTCGTATGATGGTGTAAGAGGCTGCTGTTCCAAAATTATTCCCATTAGGAGCAACCTATTCGCCGAGTGATGTGTTTTGACCTCCGTAACTTGTACTTGACCCAGAATGACCATCGTCAGTCACGTGCTAGAGACTGCCGTGGTAGGTTCGTGGCACAGGATCAGTTCTTTTAGCTGTGCTGAAACAGCGCCTAAGCAGCAGCTTGAGAGCGCAATGGGAAAGTAATTGTGCTGTCGGGTAGAGAGTGTTGTTAAACTAGCGCTGTTTTTTTAACTCAATTATCGGTTGAACTGATTATAACTCTGCATCGGCCTTGCAGCGCATAAAGGACGGAAATTTAGGTATTCCTGACGGATAGTAGCCATAATATTTGAAAGTGATGTTCTCCCCAATAGCCGGTGGATGCTCGCGTTCAGCGTCGCTGAAACCAGATCCTAGCCGGAATTGGATGCCATTATTCAATTCTACCACTAGTGCTCCCATTCTAGCCCTGTTGCGCCCATGCCCTGGCAGATGGGCAATTACTGTTGCCTCAGCGTCTTGATAACTTTTAACCTTCAATATTGTGTGGCTACGTCCATGTATATAGAGAGCCTCTGCTTGGCGGACGATTAATCCCTCTCCGCCAGCATGTTCAATGGCGCGCAATTGCTGCTGTAGATGGTCAGCATCGCGGACAATGGTTTGCTTGATGACGAAAGCATAGGCGCTGGGATGGTTGCTGAACCACTGTTGTGCCTGGACGATGCGCTGAGCGAATCCTCCTGGGATCGTGGGCGCATCAAAAATAGCAAACTTTAGCTTTAGCCAGCCTGCATGTGGTTGCTGGCGTTGAATTGTGCTTGCCACCTGCTGAAACGTCCCATGGCCACCCCAGAGTTCACCCTCTAGTGGAAAGTTTGGCAGGTCGACTGTGAATTGCTTTGGTGGCTGGAGTAGGTGCCCGTTTTTGGAGTACAACTGCTGACCATCCCAATAGGCACGCACCCCATCAAGCTTTTCGCTCATTAACCAGCCGCTTACATCAACATTAGTTGAATAGACTCGTGGCAGCATGGGATCAAATGCCATGGCCAATTGCGCTTGAAGCAGCAGCGCGAATAGCAATATGCTCCAGCGTGTCGCTATAAGATTAGATGTGCTGCACTGTAGATTAGGGAAGAACATGTTGACTCCAGTAAAAAACTCCATGGAGGGCTAGCCATGCTAAGGCCCTCCATGGAGTGCAACTAATTTCTGCCTGCCTATTTAACGCATAATTGATCAGCGATTTTTTGTAGCGATTTTTCGCCAATCCCTTTTATGTTGCATAAGTCGGCAACTTGCACGAACTGCCCATGTTTCTCGCGGTATTGAACAATTTTATCCGCCATTTTGGGGCCGATACCTTTAATGGTCTGTAGCTCGATCTGAGATGCACTATTGATATTTATAGCTTCACTGTTGGCAGCATATCCGGATAACGGAATTGCTAAAACGGCAATGATGGCTACTGTGGTGAGCAATTTTTTTAAGGTGTGGTACATGGGCTTCTCCTTGACTGGGTGTGAAAAGAATAATTATCTATCGGTAATAAATGTAAACACTAATCTGTCAGAATGCAATATTTCTAATCTTGCGGCAGGTTGTAGTGCAATCAATGTTTACTCTGTATCTTGACTAAATTCGCATAAAGTTAATGGCTTTTCCCTTGTGAGTGTTGCTGCATATATGCCTGATTGTATTTGTAGTATTAGTAAGTTTAGTGTTATCTTTTTAGTTTAATATTTGTGCTAAGAGATGGTTTTTGTGATCGGAATAAAATGATAAATTTTCTAGAAAAACGCCTGCCTATTATAATTTTATTCAATGTCGGCCTGGTAGTTTTAGGTTTGTGGCTTGCATTTGTGGTGCGTTTTGATTTTGTGTTACCTGCGGATCAGGTGCGTGTCTTTTGGCGCTTGGTACCTGCAGTAGTGTTGATGAAGATGGTGTGCTTTTGGCGCTACCGTCTGTTCAGTGGTTGGTGGCGCTATGTGTCAATGGCCGATCTTATTGCAATAACTAAGGCCAATGTTTTGGCCTCAAGCGGTGTTATCGTTTATGCTGCTTTTGTCTATCGCTTGGAATTAATTCCGCGCAGTGTGTTGATTCTCGATGCTATCTTCTGTTTTTTGCTAGTTGCAGGAACGCGATTTATTATCCGTGCTTGTCGTGAGCTCTACTATCCTATGCGCCTAAAACAGCGTACGGATAAAAAAGTTTTGATAGTTGGTGCAGGTGATGCGGGACAGATGATTGCTCGCGAATTGCGCCGCAATGAAAAGTTAAATCTTAGTGCCGTGGGTTTCGTTGATGATGATGCGCGTAAGTTGCGGGAGAAGTTTCACGGTGTGCTGGTGTTGGGATCATGTAATGATATTCCTAAGTTGTGCCGGCGTAGACAGGTTGATGAAGTTATTATTGCCATGCCATCGGCAACAGGCTCTAAGGTGAAAGAGATCACTGCTCTATGTCATCAGGCGAAGGTAGCATGTAAAACACTCCCCAGCGTGGGTAGTTTGATTGATGGTTCGGTGTCGGTGCAGCAACTAAAAGAGGTGGCGTTAGAAGATCTGCTTGGTCGCGAAGCTATTCGTTTGGATGTACAGCAAATTTCTGATTGTCTACATGGTAAGCGGGTATTGATTACGGGTGCTGGTGGCAGTATCGGTAGTGAGTTGTGTCGTCAGGTGGCTCGTTTTAAACCCGCAAAATTGGTGCTGTTTGAAAATGCCGAAACTCCACTATTTTTAATAGATAATGAGTTGAAAGAGCTGTTTCCCTTGGTTGATGTGTATCCGATTATTGGCGATGTGCGACATCGTGCGCGGGTAGAAGCTATCTTTGATGAGTTTATGCCACAAGTTGTTTTTCATGCGGCAGCTTACAAGCATGTCCCTATGATGGAGGTTAATCCGGCTGAGGCGGTTAACAATAATGTGCGTGGAACCCAAGTTGTTGCGGAGACAGCTGATGCCTTTGGGGTGCAGCGTTTTGTCATGGTTTCTACTGATAAGGCGGTAAACCCGACCAATGTTATGGGTACTACGAAGCGGATAGCGGAAAAAATTGTGCAGACCTTGGCGCGCCGCAGTAAAACTCGCTTTGTAACTGTGCGTTTTGGCAATGTGCTCGGCAGTAACGGCAGCGTTATACCCACCTTTACCGCGCAAATTAAGGAGGGCGGGCCCGTTACTGTTACCCATCCAGAAATTACCCGGTTTTTTATGACTATTCCCGAAGCGTCACAGCTGGTAATGCAGGCTGGTAGTATGGGGCTAGGGGGGGAGATATATCTGCTGGATATGGGGGAACCGGTAAAAATTGTTCACTTGGCTGAAGAGTTGATTCGTTTGTCTGGCAAAGAGCCCTATGAGGATATTGCCATTGAGTTTACTGGCCTACGTCCGGGTGAAAAGCTGTTTGAAGAGCTGCTCTTGGCTGGTGAAGGGGTGCGCACGACCAAGCATGAGAAGATCTGTATCGCTGCTGCGGTGCATGAGGATGAAAAACAGTTGCAAGAGCAGGTTGAACAGCTCTATCTGTTAGCTAAAAAGATGGATCTAACTGGGGTGCTGCAGCAGTTAAAGTTGCTGGTGCCGGAGTATCAACCATCTGAAACTCAACAGTTATTATGCAAAAGGGTGGAGCATTCAGAATGAAAATTTTAGTAACAGGTGGGGCGGGATATATTGGATCACATACTCTGGTTGAGTTATTGCAGGCTCAGTATGATGTGGTGGTGCTAGATAATCTGTGCAACAGTAATGTTGAATCGCTGCATCGAGTGGAGAGCATTTGTCAGCGTTCTGTGGAGTTTGTTCGTGGCGATATCGGTGATCGTGAGCTGCTAGATCAGCTATTTTCACAACAGGATTTCAGTGCTGTAATCCATTTTGCCGGTCTGAAGGCGGTGGGTGAAAGCGTTGCTTTGCCGCTGAGTTATTACGCTAATAATGTCGGTGGTACTGTTACTCTGTGTCAGGCTATGGCAGCGGCAGGGGTCTTTCGCTTGGTATTCAGCTCTTCGGCCACCGTCTATGGTGAGCCGGAACAGATGCCGATCAAAGAGGACTTTGTCGTTGGTGGCGTGACCAATCCCTACGGGCGCTCTAAGTGGATGGTAGAGCAGGTGCTCACTGATTTAGCAAGTTCCGATGCCCGGTGGTCGATCGCTCTGTTGCGTTATTTTAATCCTGTCGGCGCCCATCCCAGCGGGTTGATTGGTGAAGATCCCCAGGGCGCACCGAACAATCTTGTCCCCTATATTACTCAAGTTGCCGTAGGGCGGTTGGCGCAATTATCGGTATTTGGCGATGATTATCCGACCTGTGATGGCACCGGTGTGCGCGATTATATCCATGTATGTGATCTGGCGGCTGGCCATGTTAAGGCGGTGGAATTTTTGCTGGCACATACTGGCTTGGATGTGTGGAACCTCGGAACTGGTCAGGGCTATTCAGTTCTGCAGATGATCAATACCTTTGCTGAGGTGAGTGGCTGTAACATAGATTACACTATCGTTGCCCGGCGCTGCGGTGATATCGCTGCGTGCTGGGCGGATGTGACCAAGGCTGAGCGTGAGTTAGGTTGGTGCGCACAGCGCGATTTATCTACTATGTTGACAGATGCCTGGCGCTGGCAGCAGCAAAATCCTACAGGTTATTGTGTGCCTCAATAGTTTATTTGCTATTCCTGGTGGGGCAGTTTGTGCTATTGGTGCGCGCATGAAGTAGCTTCTGGTTAATTGTATTAGTAAAAAATAGTGAGATAAAAGAGGCGGATATTACATGATTAAGAGTATGACCGGTTATGGTAAAGGCGAATTTGTTGGTGACGATGCCACCTATAGCGTAGAGATTAAAACCGTTAATCATCGCTATGCTGACGTTGGGGTAAAGCTGCCGCGCGCTCTAATGTTTATGGAGAGCGAACTAAAAAAACAGGTAGCGCAGCGTTTAACGCGTGGGAAGATAGATCTATTTGTCAGCCGTGAGACTGCCGCACAAACGCAGCTGATTCCAGTGGTGAACGAGGCTCTGGCCGGCGAGTATGCCAAGCTTTTTCGCAATATGAGCGCTCAATTTAATCTTGGTTCCGAGATCCCTTTGTCGCTGCTAGCGGCGCAAAAAGATGTTATCCAATTGCGCGAAGCAGATATCGATGAAGAGGCGGTGCGGGGCAGTTTAACGCAGGCGTTATCTTTGGCTGTGGATGCAGTGGAGAAAATGCGCGCTCAAGAGGGAGCTGCTCTGCAGCTTGATCTTCAGCAGCGTGTGGATGCTATTGAGCAGATGCTGAAAGAGATCGCTGCACGTGCTCCGCAAGTAGTGTTGGAGTGGCAGCAAAAGCTAAATATCCGTATTGAACGTTTGCAAGATGGTATAGAGCTCGATCCACAACGCCTAGCGCAAGAGGTGGCTCTTGTGGCCGATCGTTGCGATATTAGTGAAGAGTTGGTGCGTTTCGATAGCCATTTAGCGCAATTTCGCCAGCTATTTTCTGCTGAGGATGCAGTTGGACGCCAGATGGATTTCTTGTTGCAAGAGCTGAATCGCGAAACCAACACTATGGGCTCTAAGTCTAACGATGCAGAACTTACTCGTCAGGTGGTCGCGATTAAGGCCGAGTTGGAAAAGATTCGCGAGCAGGTTCAGAATATCGAATAAGATTCTAAGTATAGCTGCTAGTAGGAACGTATTAATTAAAGTTAGGATTATTTAGATGCAACGTCAGGGCTTGTTATATGTGATTTCGGCACCTTCAGGAGCTGGCAAAACGACACTCTGTAATGCAGTTATTGACTTGTTTCCGCAATTAGGGCAATCTGTGTCCTTTACTACTCGGGCGATGCGAGCTGGCGAAAAGGATGGAGTTGATTATAACTTTGTCGCCGTTGAGACCTTTCGCAACATGATTAATGCTGGTGGTTTTGTTGAGTGGGCTGAGGTGCATGGCAATTTTTATGGGACTGCCATTAAAACTTTAAATGAAGCCCAGCTTAGCGGCCAAGATATTCTTTTGGATATAGATTTCCAAGGGGCGGCACAGTTGAAAAAACTGGGGTTGAATGCGGTTTTTATTTTTATTGCCCCGCCGAGTATCGCCGAATTGGAAAAGCGTCTGCAAGGGCGTGGCACCGATAGTCCAGATGTTGTTAAGTGCCGCATTGATAATGCCCACGCCGAAATAGCGCAGGCGAACTGGTACGATTATATTATTGTTAATGACAGTATCGATCGCGCATTAGCTGATTTACAGGCTGTTATCAGTGCTGAACAGTGTCGAGCAAAACTAATATTGCCGTGGCTTAAACAGCAGTTTCAGGTCTAATTTTATAGTAATTTATGTGAGTTAAGGAGATATAAATGGCACGCGTAACCGTCGAAGATTGTTTAGAAGTTATATCCAACCGTTTTTTGTTGACCATGGTAGCAGCTAAAAGAGCTAAACAACTATATCGTGGTGCACCACCGTTGATTGAGAATGCTTCGGGGAACAAAAAAGTGGTGCAGGCTCTGCGCGAAATTGCCGCAGGTAAGGTAGAGTTTGAAGCTCAGGATACTCGCACTCATTAAAACATCACTTTATCTAACAACAACAGGCGGCATCTTCGGGTGGCGCCTGTTGTTGTTAAGTCTCAACGCGATCTCCTCCATCAAGGTATATACACTTGAATTCTCTTGAAGATATCATAACCGCAGTTCATGGCTATCTGCCTAATAATGATCTTGAACCGATTCGTCGTGCCTACAAATTCAGTGCATTAGCACACGCCGGTCAAGTTGATAGTGAAGGTAATATCCTCTTTGATCATCCGGTAATTGTCGCCAAATTATTAGTGCGGTTGCGCATGGATGTTACCACTATTGCTGCTGCTCTAGTGCATGATGTACTGGATAAAAAGCTGGTTAGCGTGGAAGAGTTGCGCACAGCTTGCGGCGATCAGGTGGTGCTGTTGGTCGAGGGGTTGACGCGGATTAACACCATAATCTTCCAAAAAGGTGGTGGGCAGCAGACCGAGAGTTTCCGCAAGATGTTGCTAGCTATTGCCCGTGATTTCCGCACTATTCTGATTAAGTTGGCTGATCGGGTGCAGAATATGCAGCGGCTTGAGCTATTCCCCCCACAAAGACAACTTAGTATGGCGCGTGAGACTATGGATGTCTATGCGCCGCTGGCTAATCGCTTAGGCATTAGTTGGATGAAGAGTGAATTGGAAGATCTCTCCTTTCGCTACCTCTATCCCGAGGATTATGCTGAGTTGAGTAAGAAGGTCAACGAATTTAAGACCGATGAGTGTGATCAGTATGTCAATCAGGTCAAAGAGCAGATTAGGGCTAAGCTGCTGAGTCAGGGGATCGAAGGTGAGGTGTACGGGCGCTCGAAGCATCTGTATTCGGTCTATCGTAAAATTCAACGGCAGAAAATTGATGTTGACCAGATGTATGATCTGATCGCTTTTCGTATTATTGTGAGCAACGTGCGCGAATGTTATGCCGCTTTGGGAATTATTCACGAGGCGTGGAAGCCGATTCCTTCTCGGTTCAAAGATTTTATCGCTATGCCTAAATCCAACATGTATCAGTCGTTGCACACCTCTGTTATTGGTCCCTATGGCAAGCGCATTGAAGTACAGATTCGTACTACCGAAATGCATCGTATAGCCGAAGAGGGCATTGCCGCACACTGGATGTATAAGGAGGGTGTATCTGCCTCGGGCAATGGTGGCGATGATAAGCGCTTTAGTTGGTTGCGCCATATGGTTGAGTGGCAGCGGGAAATGAGCGCCTCTTTAGATGTGATAAGCGAACCGCACGTAGATCTATTTCCCGAGGAGGTGTATGTCTTTACCCCGCAGGGTCATGTGCGTGAGTTGCCGCGCGGATCTTGCCCGATAGATTTTGCCTACGCTATTCATGGCGATGTCGGGCACCGCTGTATTGGCGCCAAAGTTAACAGTAAAATGGTGTCGTTGAAAACTGAGTTGCACAATGGTGATGTGGTCGAGGTTTTGACTTCACCAAATCAAAATCCGAGCAAAGACTGGTTAAAGCTGGTTAAGTCTTCTAAGGCGCGCAATCGTATCCGTCATTGGGTGAAAACCCAGGAGCGTGAGCAGAGTATTGAAGTAGCGAAGGATGTGCTGGATAAGGAGCTGCGCAAATATCATCACACCCTAAATAAGATGCTTGGCGAACCCGTTATGCTCGAAGTGGCCAAGGATTTTGGTTACAAAGAGGTGGCCGATATGTTGGCTGGTATCGGTTACGGTAAGTTGTCGGCGCGGCAGGTAGTGGGACGTCTGTTGCCGGCCGATAGCGAGCGCGTTTCACGGCGTTTGCCCAGTATTGGTCAGGTGATTGATAAAATACGCAAAAAACCATCACACAGCGCTATTCGTATTCAGGGTATTGATAACGTCATGGTGCGCTTTGCTAAGTGTTGCAATCCGTTGCCTGGTGATGACATTGTCGGCTTTATTACCCGCGTTAATGGCATAACAGTGCATGCTGCCGACTGTCCACACCTGTTGGAGAGTGACCCAGATAGGCGGGTTGAGGTTGAGTGGGACCTAAACACAACGGCAGCGCGCAATGTGAAGATAAATGTCTATTGCCATGACCAAAAGGGGGTGTTGGCAGGAATCACTGCGTGTATTACCAACTGTGAAGCCAATATCATCAGTGCCCGCGTGCATACCAGTAGTGACCGTAAGGGGCTAAATGAGTTTGAAATTGAGGTAAAAAATGTTGAGCACCTGAAAAAGGTGATGAAATCGCTTAAGTCAGTTAGCGGAGTCTGTCGCGTAGAGCGCTTGCGCGAACGCTTTTGATTAGGGTTATTCTGTACTCTAAGTGGTGGCTACTCCCTAGTTGATAGTATGAGGAATGCGCTGAGCAGGAAGAAGATGATATTGGCCGACCAGGCGGCAATAAATGGCGGTAATAGGCCAGAATACCCAAAAGCCATCAGGGTCGATTGAATTATATAGAAGGCTACGCCAATAAGAACGCTTAAGGATATGCCTAGAGCCAGATTTATGTTGCGGCTCTTCTGTAGCGCGAAAGGGATGGCGACAAAAGCCATAATCAGACAGGCAAAAGGCGTCGCCAGCCGAGCATACATATCCACTTGATAGCGGGTTGCATCTAGTCCCTCCTGTTGCATCCTTTTACTCAGCGTACGGAGTTGACTGAAATTAAGCTCGTCGTTGTCCCCAGATATAGCCCCAAAATCATCAGGCGTTTTAGCTAGCTGGAGCACGTAGTTGCTCTCGTTGCGCTCTGCCGTCAGCTGTCCGCTCTGCGGATCAAAGCTTCTTATCTTGGCTGTGTCGGCAATCCATCTGTCCTGCCTAAAATCCACCCGTGCTGCTTCTATGCGTTGCTGTAACTGGAGCTTGTCATTTAGTTGATAGATCGAAACCCCGTTGATGCTCTGGGCGGCAGGTGCAACAAGGTTGATATGGTATAGGGCATTTTGATCCCGAAACCACAGGTTGTCGCGCTTAGTCAGTGTCGCAGTTTTGCCCTTAACTTCGGTGCGCAGTATATATTCAGCGTTGTGAACTCCTGCCGGTACTATGTATTCGTTGAGGGTGAAATGTACTCCTGTTATCAATGTTGTGGCTATAATCAATGGTGTAATGAGACTGAAGAGGCTAATTCCGCCCGCCCGCATGGCGGTTAACTCATTACTTTTACTAAATTCCCCCAGAGTCATGAACACACCCATGAGTATCGTCAGAGGCAATACTTGGGATACTATCAAGGGGAGTTTGCTGATAAAATAGTACAGGTAGAGCGAGATTGGCGCTTTATATTCGAGGAAATCGTCAACTTTTTCAAAGAAATCTACCAACAGATAGATGCCGACAAATACACCAAGCGCTAACATGGTGATGCGGATAAAAGTTGTCAACAGGTAGCGGTTAATAATGGTCACAGGTTATCTTTTTCTGCTTAGATAGTTAGTTATTTGTCGTGCCAGCTTGCTAATGGTATTGCTACCAGGCAGTGGTTGCTCTTTTGCGCTGTAGTAGAGCAGTGTGGTGCTAACTATGAAAAATAGTACGGTTGGGCTCCACATGCTTAGCAACGGCGGCCAGCCATTTTCCAACACCATGGTTTTGCTGATGGAGAAAAGCAGATAGTAGGCCAGAAACACGAAGAGGGCGCTGGCAAATCCACCTCCACGGCTGGAGCGGTGGGATCTAATGCCTAATGGGATAGCAATCAGAGCAAAGATTAAGGGTGACAATGGCAGTACAAAGCGTTCCTGTAGCTCGACTCTGTACTTTAGTTGTTTATCTAGCGGAGCATCTTTTACGTATTGCATGAGTGCAGCGGTGCTTAGCTCAAAACCCTTAGGTGGTTTGTCAGGGCTGCTCTGGTCATTTTCATTTACGGATAGGTTGATATCGTAGCCGTCAAAATGTATCAGTTGATACGTTTCTGCCTCTTTATTGTGCTTGAGGTGGTGAATTGCGCCATGCTCCAGATGCATCAGTAGTTTGCCATTACTGCTATCGGTGTAGATCCGTCCCTGCTGTGCAGTTATTACTGCCGGTGTTTGCCCCATGCGATTATCGCTAATAAATACATGTTGCAGGGCACCACTTTTGGGATCTACCTTGTTGGCGTAAAGCACCAAGCCTTCGATCTCTTCGTTGAATACCTGTGGTGTTATGGCGACCGCAGCACGGCTAAAGGCGATATTGATAAGTTGCTGGCGTAGGCTGGAGCGACCCAAGGGTTCGGCATACATAGTCAGCCATGCGGTAAATAGACTGACCACAATAGCCAAAATAATCACCGGTTTGGCCAGCTGGTATAAGCTTAATCCTGCAGCTTTCATGGCTACCACTTCGCTATCAGCGGACAAACGGCTGAACGCGATAATTGTTCCAAGCAGAAATGATAGCGGTACGGTTATGACAAAAAATGACGGCAGTAGGGCGGCAAAAAGTCCTAAAATATCGCCGACAGGGACGCCTTTGTCTATGATGAGCTCAATGAGTTTCAGCATTCTGCTTAGCAGTAGCACGAAGGTAAATAGAACAATGCCCAATAAGAAAGGCATAGATACTTCGCGCAAGATATATTTTTGAATTCGATATGCTGACATAGTAGGCGGATGGTATTACAAAACATGGGTAAATGTAAACTGATCCCTAGCTTCTGCTGCGTATTTTTAACGCTGGAGGTGTATCCAGAATTGTTGTGTCTCTGTTGTAGTTGCTCAGTGGTTTTTGCTTGCGCAGGTGGCGGTTGCTGTGTTACTTATCCGCGATATGTCAAAATGACGCACGTTCCCAAATGCCGCAGTGTGGTGTCCGCAATGGGTGGATTACGACGGTATAGCATATACAAATTGGGAACGGAGGAATAACCACAGAGTAAGATTGAAAGGGAAGAACATGCCTAAAATTACTATGAAACAACTGCTCGAAGCAGGCGTCCACTTTGGTCATCAGACCAAGCGCTGGAACCCAAAGATGAAACCCTACATATTTGGTGCACGTAACGGCATCTATATTATCGATTTGCAAAAAACAGTGCGCTATTTCCGCTCTGCTTGCAATTTTGTTAAAGATGTAGCTGAAAAAGGCGACAGCATTCTCTTTGTTGGCACAAAAAAACAGGCGCAGGACGCAATTCGTGAAGAGGCTGATCGTGCCGGGCAGTACTATGTAAATAATCGTTGGCTCGGTGGTATGCTCACCAACTTTGCAACCATTAAAGGCAGTATTGATCGTCTGAAAAAAATTGAGGCGATGGCTGAAGATGGTACCTTTGAACTCCTGACTAAGAAAGAGTGCTTACAGTTAGAGCGTGAGCGCATCAAGCTAGAGAAAAACCTCGGCGGAATTAAGGGTATGACTAAGTTACCCGGTGCTATGTTCGTTATTGATCCGAAAAAAGAGGCAATTGCTGTTTGTGAAGCAAAAAAATTGGGGATTCCGGTCGTGGCTGTAGTTGATACCAACTGCGACCCTGATGAAATTGATCATATTATTCCTGGTAACGATGATGCAATTCGCGCCATTCGTCTCTTTGTTTCCAGCATGGCCGAGTCCAGCATTGAGGGTGTTCAAGCTCGCAGTGCTGCAGCCAGTGTTGATAATGAAGGTGCTGATGAAGTTGCAGAAGCTCCTGTAGTTACAGAAACTCCAGCAGTAGAAAACAGCGCTGCTGCACCTGCAGAAGCATAATAAGTTAACAAGGTAGTGTCGAAAAGCGACCAGCAACTGTGGTCGCTTTTTGTCCTTATTTACTTACCCACTATATATGTAAGAGGCAACGATGGCCTGTATTATTGGCTAGTGTTGTGTTGGTGCGGACGTGGGTATTGCTTATAATTTATAACATTGCCAGCTTAAGTATGGATTAGCGTTATTTTAAATTTAGCTTAACTTGGTTGATTAGGAGAATATATCATGGCAAAGATTACAGCAGCAATGGTCGCTGAACTGCGTGGAAAAACTGGCGCGGGTATGATGGATTGTAAAAAAGCTCTCAGCGAAACTGATGGTAATATCGATGATGCAATTGATTTTTTACGTAAAAAAGGTCTGTCGGCTGCGGCAAAAAAATCTGGCCGAGTAGCCGCCGAAGGAGCTATTGTTGCTGCCGGCGCTGCTAATGTTGGCGTTATTGTCGAGGTTAATGCGGAAACTGATTTTGTGGCAAAAAATGATGCTTTTTGCAATTTTGCAGCAGGGATTGCCCAAGTAGTTGTAGATCAACGTCCGGCCGATTTAGCTGAACTGCAACAAGACGCTTTTCCTGGTAGCGGCCGTACTGTTGCGGAAGAGTTAACTCATCAGATAGCTACAATTGGTGAAAATATCAATATCCGGCGCTTTGCTTGCCGGAGCGTGGATGCTGGCGTTGTCGAACATTATGTGCATGCCGGTGGTAAGATCGGGGTTATTGTTGAGTTGACCACCGCCAGCACCAGTGAAGCAGTTAGTGCAACTGCGCGTCAGTTGGCAATGCATATTGCTGCTGCTGCTCCTCAATATCTGTGCCGCGAGCAGGTACCTGCTGAAATAGTTGATAAAGAAAAAGAAATCATGCGGGTTAAAGCTCTAGAAAGTGGCAAACCTGAGAATATTGTTGATAAAATTATCGCTGGTCAGATAAATAAATTTTATGGTGAAATTTGTCTGTTAGAGCAAGCGTTTGTTATTGATCCAGATCGCCGTATTAACCAAGTTGTTGCAGGTCTTGCCAAAGAGATTGGTGCTGAAGTTGAGCTGAGCGGTTACGACCGTTATATGCTCGGTGAAGGTATTGAAAAGCGTGTAGATGATTTTGCTGCTGAGGTTGCGCAACTAACTAAGTAATTTGCGGCTACTATTGTCTGTCTATTTCGTTATTGCACTGATTCCTCTTTGAGAAAGTTAGATTATTATGACAACTGCCCAGCCTGCGTATCATAAAATATTGCTTAAGCTCAGTGGTGAGGCCCTAGCTGGTGAAAATGGCTACGGGATTGATCCTGAGATAATTACCGCAATTGCAAACGAAATCCATGATGTTGTCGCCTTGGGTGTGCAGTTGTCGGTTGTAATTGGTGGTGGCAATATCTTTCGTGGCTTGGCTGCGTCGTCGGCAGGTATGGATCGGGCTAGTGCCGACTATATGGGGATGCTGGCCACGGTGATGAATAGCTTAGCTCTGCAAGATGCGTTGGAATCGGCTGGGGTGAAAACGCGGGTGCAGTCGGCAATAGAAATGCGCGAAATCGCTGAACCCTATATTCGTCGTCGTGCTGTACGTCACCTGGAAAAAGGGCGGGTGGTCATCTTTGCCGCTGGTACGGGTAATCCATATTTTACTACTGATACCGCAGCAAGTTTGCGGGCAATGGAAATTGGTGCTGAAGTAATTCTTAAAGCAACTAAGGTCGATGGTGTGTATAATGCTGATCCGGCTAAAGATGCGACAGCTGTAAGGTATGACTCTTTGTCTTATCTGGATGTCTTACAAAATGGCCTACAGGTTATGGACGCTACAGCAACATCTCTGTGTATGGACAATGATCTGCCTATTATAGTTTTCAACCTTACTCAGTCAGGTAATATATACAAGGTGGTAATGGGAGAATCGATTGGCACAATCGTTAAAGGAGATAAGTTATGATCAAGGACTCTTTAGCTACGGCACAAAAATCGATGGAGAAAGCAATTGAGGCCCTGCACCGCGAATTGCGCCGCGTGCGTACTGGGCGTGCTTCTGCCTCATTACTTGATGATGTGCGGATTGATTACTACGGAACGCCAACGCCTCTATCACAGATCGGGACTTTGACGGTGCCTGAAGCACGGCTTATTATTGTTCAGCCCTGGGAAAAAAAGCTGCTGCCAGACATAGAGAAAGCAATATATAAATCTGATTTGGGACTTACTCCGTCATCGGATGGTGAGATCATCCGTATCGCTATTCCTGCTCTCACCGAGGAACGGCGCAAGGAGATGGTCAAGATAGTAAGGGCCAAGTGTGAAGATGCAAAAATTAGTATTCGTAGCGCACGGCGCGATGCTAATGAAGCAATGAAAAAATTGGAAAAAGACAAAGAGATCACCGAGGATGATTTAAAGCGCGGTGAAAAAAATTGTCAGGATCTAACTGATAAGTTTGTCAAGCTTAGCGAAGATGTAATCGCTGAGAAAGAACAGGAATTGATGGAAGTATAAACTGTCTTTTAGATAGTCGAAAATTGATTAGGGAGATCCGCAGGGTCTCCCTTTTTTTATTAGATGCACTTTAGCTTATCACTTGCCTTGCTCCAGTTAGCTGTTCGTGATAGATTTCGGCAGATATTTTAGTTAGTCCTATATGCACAATCTGAGGATCGCATGGCGATGGTTTTACCGCAACACTTAGCTATTATAATGGATGGCAATGGGCGCTGGGCCCAGTCTAAAGGATTGCCGCGTATTGCCGGACATCAGCGCGGCGTTGAGACGGTGCGCAGCGTGGTGCAACAATGTGCGAAACTGGGCATTAATTATCTTACTATGTACGCCTTCAGTTCGGAAAACTGGAAACGTCCACAGGGAGAAGTTGATGCATTGATGACGCTACTTGGCAGCTATCTGAGCAACGAAATGGCGATGCTGCAAGAGAATGGCATTCGCCTGCGCGTTATTGGTGACCTGAGTAAATTACCTGATGATATTGCTCAAGCTTTACAGAAATCTGTGGAGACAACAGCTGATAGTGATGGTATGACTCTTACTCTAGCGCTATCTTATGGGGCGCGTAATGAGATTATACGGGCTACGCAAAACATAGCTACCGCTGTTGCTAACGGTACTTTAAAAGCCGAAAATATTGATGAACAGCTGTTCGCCAGCTATCTGGATACTCGGGATACTCCTGATCCAGATCTGGTTATTCGCACTAGTGGCGAAATGCGCATTAGCAACTTTTTGTTGTGGCAAGCCGCGTACGCGGAATTATATTTCTGTTCTTGTTATTGGCCGGAGTTTGACGAGGCACAATTACAGCTGGCGCTGGAAGATTATTCAGGGCGTTGTCGGCGTTTTGGCAATGTAACGCCTATTATCCACAATGATTGCCAGCCGTCTGCCTCTAGTGAGGAGGAACAACATTAAACAGCGAATTATAACAGCCTTGATCGCGTTACCGATCGTTCTGGTTATTACTCTTGGTGTGCCTATTGGTTGGTTTGCCACAGTTGTTACTGTTGTTGCTGCGGTGGCGTTGTGGGAGCTCTATGCCATGGTAATGCCTGCACAGCGGGTATACGCTAAATATGGAGCTATTGTTGTAGGGGCGCTATTGGTGCCGCTGATAGCCTTTGATTTGCCACTGTTTCTGCCAGTAGTTGCCATCTCATTGTTGATTTTTGCCAGTTATTACCTCTTTTATTATGGCGACTTAAATAGCGTAGTAGCTGAACTTGGCTGTGTAGTGCTCGGTTGGTTATATTTGCCATTACTGCTTAGCAATATGGTGCTGCTGCACGCTATGCCACATGGTCAACGTTGGGTGTTGCTGGTGTTGATTATGACTATGCTATGCGATTCAAGTGCTTATTTTATCGGTACTGCTTGGGGCAAACATCGTCTTTATCCTGCCATAAGTCCTAAGAAAAGTGTTGAGGGCGCAATCGGCGGCCTCGGCGGAGCGCTGTTGGCAGCTCTGGCGGCACATCTGTGGTTGGTTCCCAATACCAGTTGGGTAGATTGCATCATTATCGGTACGTTGGCTGGCGTGTGCGGTCAAATCGGCGATCTGTTTGAGTCGATGCTGAAGCGTAGTGCGAATATTAAGGATTCCGGCACAATCTTTCCTGGGCATGGTGGTATGCTAGATCGTATAGATAGTTTGCTGTTCTCCTTTCCTGCCATATATGCTTATCTCTATTTCTGTGGTGTGTAGCTGATGAAAGTTTTAAGTATTCTTGGCAGCACCGGTTCCATTGGGGTTAGTACCCTTGAAGTGGTGGCACAATTCCCCGAGCGTTATCGTGTGGCTGCACTCTGCGCTGGGAGCAATTTATCTGTGCTGGCCCAGCAGATTGCCACCTTTAAACCCCAGCTGGTTTCAGTTGCATTGAGCTCTGATGTAGACCGCTTACGCTCTATGCTTGGTGATATAGATGTTGATATCCAGTGCGGCGTAGATGGTGCTGTTGCCTGTGCCGTGCACAGTGAAGCGGCAATGGTTGTGTCGGCTATAGTCGGTGCTGCCGGATTAGTGCCTACGCTTGCTGCTATTAATGCAGGAAAAGATATTGCTCTGGCGAATAAAGAGTCGTTGGTCATGGCCGGTGCCTTGGTCACTCAGGCTGTAGCGCGCAATGGCGTGCGGTTGTTGCCGGTGGATAGTGAACATTCGGCTATCTTTCAAGTCTTGGCAGGACAGCGCAAGCAGGATGTGCGTAAATTGATATTGACCGCTTCTGGTGGCCCTTTTTTGAACTACTCTTTGGAACAGCTGGATACTGTGACTTTAGAGCAGGCTTTAGCGCACCCCAATTGGACCATGGGCAAAAAGATATCTGTTGATTCAGCGACTATGATGAACAAAGGTTTGGAAGTTATCGAAGCGCGCTGGTTGTTCGATATGGCGGCAGCGGATATTGATGTGCATATTCATCCGCAGAGTGTTGTTCACTCTATGGTGGAGTTTGTTGATGGGGCGGTGCTCGCCCAGCTGGGGATACCAGATATGAAAACTCCCATTGCTTGCGCTCTAGCCTGGCCGGAACGTTTGCCGATAAAAATCCCCGCACTGGATTTGTGCTCTAGCGCTGAGTTAAGCTTTACGCGTCCAGATCTGAAAGTATTTTCTTGCCTTAACTTGGCATATCAGGCGTTAGCAGCCGGAGGTTCGGCACCGGTGGTGTTGAACGCCGCTAATGAAATTGCGGTTGCCAGTTTTTTAAAACAGCAAATTAATTTCTTGGATATCCCCGCTGTCATCGATGAGGTATTGCAGCAGTATTCTCAACAGAGTGTCGTAAATGTTGATGATGTGTTGCATATTAATGATGATGCTCGGGCTATGGCGCAACGCCACATTCGTCGTTTTACGCAATAACGCCTGAGGAGGCATGATGGTAACAGTTATATCGGGCATACTGATGCTTGGTGTCCTAGTTTTTATTCACGAATTCGGTCATTTCTGCGTGGCGAAACTGGCTGGAGTAAAAGTGTTGAAGTTCTCTCTGGGGTTTGGCCCTAGGCTGTTCAGCCATCAGTGGGGCGAGACAGAATATATGCTGTGCTTGATTCCGCTTGGTGGCTATGTCCAGATGCTCGGAGAAGGGGTCGGCGAGGAGCAGGAGGAGTTGCCTCTGGATCAACAGCAGCGCTCTTTTGCTAAAAAATCAATTCAACGCCGAATGGCAATTGTTGCTGCTGGCCCGATTATGAATCTATTGTTGCCTCTATTGTTACTGCCGTTGGCATACATGATAGGGGTCAATGTGCCCAGCTATCTAGATGAACCAGCCTGTGTGGGCTATGTGGTCAATGATTCTGATGCTGCACGGGCAGGGTTTGTAACTGGCGACTGTATCACCGCGGTTAATGGTACGAATATTGCCTCATGGTCTGCCACTGATAAGGCGCTTATTCCCAATGTTGGTATGACGCTGGATATGACGGTGTTGCGGAATAATGAGAGTATTCAGCTGCAAATACCTGCTGAAAATGGCAGCCTTGAGGGCTTGCAGTCATTGGGGGTGTTACCGCATCAGGAGGCAGTAGTCGGGTTGTTGCGCGACAATATGCCTGCTCAGGAAGTTGGCTTAAAACCAGGTGATCGCATTGTACAAATAGGCTCTACCCCAATAAATTCATGGTATCAGCTGCATGATGTAATTCAGAAATTAGCCGGTACTCGCGCTGAATTTACAGTGCTGCGTGACGGTAAAAGTTTAGAGTTTTCAATTCTGCCGCGCCAGGATAGCGCCAACAGTATGTGGTTGATTGGTATTTCGCCACTCCAGAACATGGAATTTAAACAGTACGGTGTGGTGGCGGCGGTAAAATCCGGTTTTCAGCGTACTTTTGATCTGGTAGATCTTACTCTGGTCTTTTTGCGTAAGATGGTTTCCGGTCATGTCTCTGCTGATAATATTGGTGGGCCGATTATGGTAATGCAGATAGCTGGCCAAGCAGTGCAAACCGATTTTAGTACCATTCTTACGGTTCTCTCTTTTTTGAGTATTCAGCTGGGTATTTTAAACCTGCTGCCCATACCGGTGTTGGATGGTGGCCATCTGTTCTTCAACTTTATTGAACTGTTGTGGCGTAAGCCAGTCTCATTGCGTACCCGCGAAGTAATGCAGCAGATTGGCATGGGGCTGTTGTTGATGTTGATGCTTCTGGCATTTTATAACGATATTGTGCGGATTTTTCTATGACGCAAGAGAAAAATGAGCTGTTGTTATGTGTCGATAGCTCAACCCCTACCGGTAGTGTCGCCGTGGTTTCTGGCACCTCGATGCTAATGGAAGTCTCAATAAATGTGCCGCAGCGCAGCCACTCCGATTATCTGTTGCGCTATGTGCAATTTATTCTTAGCGAAACTGGTTTGGATATTCAGGATATCGGGGCGTTAGCCGTTGTTGTTGGACCAGGCTCTTTTACTGGGCTGCGTGTTGGTTTGGCAACGGTGCAAGGTTTGGCGCAGGCTAATGATCTACCTATCTATCCAGTATCAGCGCTACAAACAGTAGCCTTTGCCAATGGTGTAACGGATCTTCCGGTGCAGGTGCTAATAGATGCCCGTAAACACGAGGTGTACTCGGCGTGCTATAGATGGGAAGCTGGTGTGCCGGTATTACAGGGCGCTGAGCAAGTTATGTCGCCACGTGCGCTATTGGCTAAGATCAGCTGCAGAAGTTTATTTGTCGGCAATGGCGCTCTGTTGTATCGCGAGTTGCTCGAGGAACAGCTGCCCGCCTTGGGCCTCTTATCGCATGGGGTAAATGCTGTAGCGCGTGCTAGTGCAGCTGGGTTGCTAGTTCACGCTCTGGGGGCTAAGGCCAAAGTGGTTAATTGTTTTGAGCTGCGGCCGGTGTATGTGCGTCTATCTGATGCTGAATTACAGCGTTGCAGTTGATCCTGAGGTATTTATCCATGACCCAATATGCTTGCTATTGTTGACAATAGTTAAACCTTTAGTTTAGTCTAGCAACTAGGTTAAACTCTTGTTTGTCCTAGGTTCCGAGTCAAGGCAGATTACTATCTTGGTTTGGTTGCTAAGGTGGTGTTTGCTCCAACGGTACCGATTGCTATTTTATTGAACCTTTTACAGGAGGTCCTCAATGGATTTAAGCCAAGATGTCGTAGGTGAGCTGTGTGAGAATGACGCAAGGTTTCGTAAGTTGTATGAGGAACATAGGTTGCTAGATAAGCAATTGCAGCAGCTGGACAAAGCTAACTACTTGAACGCTGAGCAGGAGCTTGAACGTAAGACTATCCAGAAGATGAAACTCTCCGCTAAGGATGAGATGCGTTTGTTACTTGAAGCGTTGTGAGTTGAAAAGTTGATTAATAAACTACAGTTTATATGATGTTGCTAAAGGGTTTGAGATATTCTCAAACCCTTTTTGTCCATCTTGATAAAGTTGCGTAGTGTCGAAAATAGTTTGTTGATATGATCTTTCATATACAATAGCTATTTTAATTTATAATCCCTTGTTTATGTAATGGTGCTTAAAATGTCAGATTTACGTTCAGCTAAGTCGGTTAAGGGTCGCAATATGGCTGGTGCCCGTGCTTTATGGCAGGCAACCGGAGTTAAAAGTACAGATTTTGGTAAGCCAGTTATTGCCGTGGTAAACTCGTTTACTCAATTTGTTCCTGGGCATGTCCATCTTAAAGATTTAGGGCAGTTGGTGGTAAATGAGATCCAAGCACATGGTGGTATTGCCAAGGAATTCAATACTATGGCTATTTGCGATGGTATTGCTATGGGTCACAACGGTATGTTGTACAGTTTGCCTTCGCGCGAATTGATTGCCGACACGGTCGAATACATGGCTAATGCGCACTGTGTTGACGCTTTAGTGTGTATCTCCAATTGCGATAAAATTACTCCAGGTATGTTGATGGCCTCTATGCGCCTCAATATCCCCACTATCTTTGTCTCTGGTGGCCCAATGGAAGCGGGGCACACACGCATTGCAGGCAATGCTGTAGCGCTAGACTTAGTTGATGCCATGGTGGCGGCTGCTGACCCGAATAAAAGTGATGCCGATGTGCAGATTTATGAGGATAAGTCGTGTCCGACCTGTGGTTCCTGCTCTGGTATGTTTACCGCGAATTCCATGAACTGTCTAACCGAAGCCTTGGGGATGGGACTGCCGGGTAATGGAAGCTTGTTGGCGACTCATGCCTATCGTAAGCAGCTGTTCATTGAGGCGGGGCAAAGCATTGTTACTCTGGCGAAGCGCTACTATGAACAGGGCGATGAATCGGTACTGCCGCGCTCGATAGCCACCAAGGATGCGTTTGAAAATGCTATGCGGCTTGATATCGCTATGGGTGGCTCCACAAATACTGTATTACATCTTCTGGCTATAGCCAATGAAGCTGAGGTCAGTTTCACCATGGAAGATATAAACCGCCTGTCTCTGTCTACTCCCAACCTGTGTAAAGTTGCACCATCGGTGCAGTATTATCATATGGAAGATGTTCATCGTGCCGGGGGTATATTTGCTATTCTGGCTGAACTTGATCGTGCGAAATTGATCAAGCGTGACGTGCCAACGGTGCATAGTGCGACCCTAGGCGAGGCAATAGATCGCTGGGATGTCGTTGTTACTAAAGATGCGCAGGTTAAACAGCGCTATTTAGCTGCACCAGGGCGCAAAATCTGCTTGGAGCCTTTTGCCCAATCGGCGCTATGGGATGATCTCGACTTGGATCGGCAACAGGGCTGTATTCGTGCGCAACAATACGCCTACAGCCAGGATGGCGGTTTAGCGGTGTTGTACGGTAATTTAGCCCAGGATGGTTGCATCGTAAAAACTGCTGGGGTGGATGAGTCGGTATGGACCTTTACTGGCCCAGCACGTATTTTTGAGAGTCAAGAGGACGCTATTGATGGTATTCTCGGTGACCAAGTTCAGCCCGGAGATGTTGTTATTATCCGCTATGAGGGGCCAAAAGGTGGGCCAGGAATGCAGGAGATGCTCTATCCTACTAGCTATCTTAAGTCTAAAGGGTTGGGTAAAAGCTGCGCGTTGATAACTGATGGCCGTTTCTCGGGTGGAACCTCGGGGCTGTCAATTGGGCATGTCTCTCCTGAAGCTGCAGAGGGCGGTGCGATAGCTCTGGTAGAGAATGGGGATATGATCGAAATAGATATTCCGAAGCGTATCCTAAAGGTGGCAGTAGCTGAGGATGTGCTGGAGAGCAGACGTACTGCTATGTTGGCACAAGGGGCTAAAGCATGGAAACCGCTGCAACGGCAACGACAGGTTAGTAAGGCGTTGCAGAGTTATGCGGCCATGACAACTAGTGCAGCGCGTGGTGCAATCCGTGATCTAGAACAATTGAATAGGTAATTTCGCTGGAGTAAATTTATATAGATGGGTTTCAATCCAGTAATGGCGCTGGATGAGGAGGGTTAAACGTGAAAAAAACAGGATCACAGATTTTACTTGAATGCCTGAGGTTAGAAGGAGTCGAAACTGTTTTTGGTTATCCTGGTGGTACGGTAATCAATATTTACAATGATTTAATGGATTCGCCTATTCAGCATGTTCTAAACCGTCATGAGCAAGCAGCAGTGCATGCCGCTGACGCTTACTCACGGGTAACCGGTAAGGTTGGCGTAGCTATAGCAACTAGTGGCCCTGGAGCAACCAATACGGTGACAGGTATTGCTACTGCATATATGGACTCTATTCCTATGGTCATTATCTGTGGTCAAGTGCCGACGCCGCTTATCGGTAACGATGCGTTTCAAGAAGCTGACATGATTGGTATCACGCGACCGGTGACCAAACACAACTATTTGGTGCGCGATGTAAAAGATCTTGCGCGGATTGTAAAGCAGGCTTTTTATATTGCCCGCACTGGGCGGCCTGGCCCGGTTCTTATAGATTTACCCAAAGATGTGCAGATGGATAGTGCGGTTTTTGAGTATCCTGATGATATCGACTTGCGTGGTTACAAACCAACAGTTGCAGCTAATCCACCCCAGTTGCGCAAGGCCATTAAAATGATATTGGCGGCACGCAAACCGGTAATTTATGTCGGTGGTGGTGCAACGCTTTCTGATGTATCAGAGGATTTGCTGGCCTTTGCTGAGGCGATTCAGGCTCCAGTTACTACTACTTTGATGGCCATGGCTACTTTCCCGCAAACACATCCACTCTGTGTGGGGATGTTGGGCATGCATGGAACTTTTTATGCCAACATGGCTGTAACTAACTCGGATCTGCTGATAGCTTTGGGAGCGCGTTTTGATGACCGTGTTACCGGCAAAATAGCTACCTTTGCTCCTCATGCAAAAATCATTCATGTAGATGTGGATCCGACCTCAATCAAAAAAAATGTGCGCGTTGATCTGCCTCTGGTTGGCATGCTGCAAGATGTATTACCCCGGCTCAACGAAGGGTTGCAGCAACATGCCAGTGAGGTTCAGGATGTGGTAACTGCTACCCAAGGCTGGCGCGAGCAGATTGCTCAGTGGAAAGAGCAACATCCTATGTCTTATAAACAGACTAAAACTGTTATTAAACCCCAGTATGTAATAGAAAAGATACGCGAGTTAACCAACGATGATGCCATTATCGCTACCGAGGTTGGGCAGCATCAGATGTGGACTGCGCAGTTCTTTGATTTTATTAAACCTCGCACTTTTGTCACTTCTGGCGGTTTGGGAACTATGGGCTACGGTCTGCCTGCGGCACTAGGTGCACAGGTTGCTTTTCCCGATAGGCAGGTTATTGATATCTCTGGTGATGGTTCATTCCAAATGAACTCTCAGGAGTTGGCAACTCTGGTGCAATATCGGCTGCCGGTGAAAATTGTAATTTTGAACAATAACTTTCTCGGTATGGTACGCCAATGGCAACAGCTGTTTTTCGATAAACGCTACAGCCAAACCTGTATGGAGTTGCCCATCGACTTTGTTAAACTGGCAGAAGCTTATGGCGCCAGCGGATTCCGCGCTACAACTCCAGATGAAGTAGAAGCGGTAATCAAAAAAGGGCTAGAGACTCCAGGGCCTGTAATCATGGAATTTAAGGTAGCGCGTGAGGAAAATGTTCTGCCTATGGTTCCTGCCGGTGCTGGACTAAACGAAATGGTGTTAGCCTCCTAGTTAAAGTCGCGCTATTTATCTGGACAGGGTTCAGTGTAAATTTTATTGGGGTAGTTGAGCCGCATTTGTTTGCGTCTGCCCTGTTTAAGGAGATTGTTGTATGAAACATACAATATCAGTATTAGTAGAGAACGAGTTTGGTGTCTTACCACGGGTATCAGGATTATTTTCTGGCCGTGGTTTCAATATCGATAGCTTGTCGGTGGCTCCTACTCTGGATCCCACTATTTCTCGTATGACGATTGTTACCACTGGCGATCAACAAATTTTAGAACAGATTAGTAAGCAACTAAACAAATTGATCGACGTTATTAAAGTTATTGATTTTACCGGGCAGAAGTTTATCGAGCGTGAGATGTTGATGGTAAAGGTTGCAGCTGAAGCTGAAGCAAGAGCAGAAGCGTTGCGTATTGCTGATATATTTCGCGCCCAAGTAGTTGATGTAACAACGCGTAGTTTCTCCCTAGAGGTAACAGGGACACCGGAAAAGTTGGATGCATTTGTCGAGCTGCTACGTCCGCTCGGTTTAAAAGAGTTGGTGCGCTCTGGCCCTATTGTCCTAGGCCGTGGAGCAAAAGCGTGGAAGAACGTAGATTAAGCACTAAAAAGATGTTGCCGTAATTTTTAACTTTTTGCGTGGGTGAATTGAAAATGCGAAATAAAAATCAACCAGTAGCCTTAGAGGGATATCCGTTTATTGCCCTTTTTGCTTTTGTAACATTGGTATTGGCGTTGCTCGATTGGAGCTTTTTTACGGTAATATTTTTAGCGCTGACACTGTTTTCAGTATACTTTTTCCGCAATCCAGATCGCACCATTCCAACAGGTGAAAATCTAGTTGTTTCACCGGCTGATGGCAAAGTTGTTTTTGCCGGTGTGGTTAAAGAGGAGCGGTTGCTCAACCAGGAAGCTTTTAAAGTCAGTATTTTTATGTCGGTATTCAATGTGCACGTAAATAGGGTGCCATGTTCCGCTAAGGTTGTTGATCAGTTTTACAATAAAGGTCTATTTGTAAATGCCGCTTTGGATAAAGCCAGTACGGAAAATGAGCAGGCGGGAATGCTTCTTGAGACATCTGAAGGAAAAAAAGTAGTGGTAGTACAAATTGCTGGGTTAATAGCGCGCCGTATAGTTACTTATCCTGTTATTGGTGATCTATTGGAGCGTGGGCAGCGTTATGGCTTGATAAGGTTTGGTTCGCGCTTAGATGTCTATCTGCCAACGGATGCGCAGGTTGAGGTGAAGTTGGGTGATCACTGTGTCGCTGGCGAAACAGTTTTAGGGAAATTTGTATGAGTCGAATGGGGAGTGAGCGGCGCGAGAATCTCAGAAAAGGAGTCTACCTTCTGCCAAATCTGGTGACGACTGGTAGCCTGTTTGCTGGGTTTTACGGCATTGTGGCCAGCATGAATGGTCAATATGACATCGCTGCCTGGTTTATTCTTATCTCGGCAGTGTTTGATGCTCTCGATGGCAAGGTGGCGCGGTTAACTAACACAACAAGTCAGTTTGGTATTGAATATGACTCATTAGCGGATTTAGTAGCCTTTGGTGTTGCTCCCGCTATTTTGATGTACACCTGGGCACTGCAACCCTTTGGCAAGTGGGGATGGCTAGCGGCGTTTCTCTATGTCGTCTGTGGTGCTTTGCGTTTAGCGCGATTTAATGTCCAGGTAGAGACCGTGGAGTCAAAGAACTTTATTGGGCTACCGATACCGGCAGCGGCTTGTATGGTAGCGGCATGCGTGCTGCTCTTTTACCACTTAGGCGGTGCCGGTACAATTCGTATGGTGTCGGTGTTGTTGTTGATATACGGACTCGCGGTGCTCATGGTTAGCAATGTCAGATACTACTCTTTTAAAGACCCTGAATTACTCAAGAAGCGACCTTTTGGGGTCTTGGTTTCGGCAATTGTGATGATAATAGTTATTGTCGCAGAGCCGGAAGTAATGTTCTTCTTAATATTTATTACCTACACGATGTTTAGTCCAGTGCGAGCAGGTCTGGCTCTTATGCGCCGCCGTAAAGCGAGTGTTTTGCCAGAGTGAAATTTGTTTGTTGATAGCTAAAAAGTACGACCATGCAAAAAATGTCCTACTGTTTGATTGACTAAAATCTATTTTTCGTGTTTATGTTGTATCTCAATAGTTACACGAATAGCGATGAAGAGGAGTAGTAAGCTCTTATCCTGTCTCAGAGAGCTGGCGGTTGCTGCAAGCCAGTACAGGAACAAGCTGAACTCGCCTTGGAGCTGCAGTGGTGAGGGTGCTGTATCTAGCCACTGCCGTTAGCCTGCGTAAATGGTGGAATGAGGGTCTTGTTAACTAGGTTGACAGGACTAAAAACAGGGTGGTACCGCGGAGCATTTTAAGCTTTCGCCCCTGATATACAGGGGCGAAAGCTTTTTTATTTTGTGGCTAAGGTGCTCGCGTAGCACAACAGTCCGCTGTCAGTGAGAAAGGAGGTGGGGTTATGGAATCAGACCTAGGTGATCTAGCAAGCTTCAAGCGTATTGCAACCAATATGGTAAACTCTGAGGTAATTTCATTCACATCCCTTTGTAAACGGTGGATTAATTTTTAGGAGAAACAGATGTCTGATAATAAAGTAATTATTTTTGATACAACGTTACGCGATGGTGAGCAATCTCCTGGTGCTAGCATGACAATCGATGAGAAGTTACGCATTGCTTATCAGCTAGAAAAAATGAACGTTGATGTTATGGAGGCGGGTTTTCCCATCGCCTCAATCGGTGACTTCGAGGCTGTTAAGAGAATAGCTCAGGTTATCAAAGGACCACAAATCGCTGGTTTGGCTCGCGCCTGTGATGAGGATATAGATAGAGCCTGGGAAGCTTTGCAGTATGCAGGCGAGCGCGGGCGCATCCATACTTTTATCGCTACTAGCGATATCCATATGAAGCATAAGCTGAATATGAGCGAAGATGAAGTCGTTGCCGCAGCGGTGCATGCAGTAAAACGTGCAGCTGGCTATACGTCAAATGTTGAGTTTTCTGCCGAGGATGCGGTACGAACTCGCTTGCCATTTTTGGCTCGTGTTGTAGAAGCTGTCATAGATGCTGGTGCCAGTACCGTTAATATTCCTGACACTGTCGGCTACACCATGCCGCAGGAGTATTACGATATTATTAAATATCTTAAGGACAATGTGCCCAATATCGACAAGGCGATTATCTCTGTCCACTGTCATAACGACTTAGGTCTGTCTGTTGCTAATTCTTTGGCCGCAATACGCGCTGGTGCTCGGCAGGTTGAGTGTACTATTAACGGTATTGGGGAGCGGGCCGGTAACTGTTCACTGGAAGAGGTAGTGATGGGGTTGCGTACCCGTCAGGATATAATGCCATATTCTGTAGGCGTGGTTACCGAACATATTTACGCAACCAGTCGTCTGTTGACCACAATTACTGGTATAGTTGTCCAGCCTAACAAGGCCATTGTCGGTGCCAATGCTTTTGCTCACGAGGCCGGTATTCATCAACATGGCGTGTTGATGGAGAAGAGCACGTACGAAATTATGACACCTGAGTCTATTGGTCTTAATCAGAATAAACTGGTCTTAGGTAAACACTCGGGACGGCATGCTTTTAATTTACGCCTGAAGGAGTTGGGCTACGATTTATCCAAGGACGACCTTAAAAAAGCGTTTGTACGTTTCAAGGCGTTGGCGGATATTAAGAAAAGTATATTTGATGAAGATTTAGATGCAATTGTTGCTGATGAGATTATTCGCGTACCTGAGCTGTTTAAGTTGCTTGAGATGAGTGTGCATTCTGGCTCTTTTGCAGCACCAACTGCTACGGTGCAGATGGAGGTAAATGGCGAGATCAAGAAGACTGCAGTTATGGGAGATGGCCCAGTAGATGCTACTTTTAATGCCATTAAAAAATTAACTGCATCAGATGCCCATCTATTGCAATTTTCTATCGGTGCAATTACCGGTGGTACCGATGCTCAGGGTGAGTGCACCGTGCGTTTGGAGTCACAGGGACGGGAACAGTTAGGCCAGGGAGCTCATCCAGATATTATTGTCGCTGCGGCAAAAGCGTATATTAATGCCTTGAATAAGATCGCTTCTTTACATAAGAAAACTGAGGTAAGTGTATAGCCTGAGTTCTCGCTGCGTGTTTGCAGTGTATGGAGCTAGTTAAATTTTAACTGTTAGCAAAACGGGATGCTGTTCAGGCATTCCGTTTTGCTGTATGGTAGCGCCTTGATGAATGAAAACTGGCAGTAACCATAGAGTTAAACTTATTTCTGAGTGGTTTAATTTTTGCTATGAGTATTAAAAGGAGAGATTTATGGGAAAGACTATTGCGGAAAAAATATTTGCCAGCCATCTGCGTGATGAGCCTTTTGAAGGCACCAAAGTACTGGCTATTGACCGGGTGCTGTGTCACGAGATAACAACTCCGGTTGCTATTGCCGATTTAGAGTGGCGCGGTAAAGATCGAGTTTTTGATAATACTAAGATTAAGGCTGTTATTGACCATGTAACGCCATCAAAAGATAGTAAGACCGCTTTGCAGGCCAAGATGATACGAGATTGGGCCAGACGCCATGAATTGAAAGACTTTTTTGACGTTGGCCACAATGGTGTTTGTCATGCGCTGTTTCCGGAAAAAGGGTTCATTCATCCTGGGTTTACCGTCATTATGGGCGATAGCCATACCTGTACCCATGGTGCGTTTGGTGCTTTTGCTGCTGGTGTTGGTACCACTGACCTTGAAGTTGGTATTCTTAAAGGTGTGTGCGCTTTCCGTCAGCCAGCAACCATTCGGGTAAATTTGAATGGACGCCTTGCTGATGGTGTCTATGCCAAGGATGTAATTCTCTTTGTTATAGGTCAGCTTGGGGTAAATGGTGCTACTGATCGAGTGATTGAATTTGCCGGTTCGGTAGTTGAGCAGATGAGCATGGAAGCGCGTATGACGTTGTGTAACATGGCCATTGAAGCTGGTGGTACCTGCGGTATTTGTATGCCTGACCGCGTTACGGTAGATTATCTGTGGCCATTTATTCAGGAACAATACGCAACTAAAGATGAGGCGTTGGCCGATTTTTCTCAGTGGCAGTCAGATGCAGATGCCACCTATGCTCAGGTGTTAGATTTTGATATCTCAACGCTGGAACCGCAGGTGACCTTTGATTATAAACCAGACTGTGTGAAATCTGTTGGCGAAATGGCCGGAACCGCTGTTGATCAAGTCTATATCGGTACTTGCACCAATGGCCGCATCGAAGATTTGCGGGTGGCGGCTTCGATTCTAAAAGGGCGTAAAATCTCTGCCAATGTGCGGGGTATTGTCTCTCCAGCTACACCTAAAATATTTAGTGCCGCCTTGGAAGAGGGGATCATTCAGATATTTATGGAAGCTGGTTTCTGTGTAACCAACCCAACCTGCGGTGCTTGTCTGGGGATGAGTAATGGTGTTTTATCTGCAGGTGAAGTTTGTGCTTCTACCAGTAATCGTAACTTTAATGGTCGTATGGGTAAGGGCGGGATGGTTCATCTTATGAGTCCAGCTACCGCTGCTGCTACTGCCATTACTGGTGTTATTACTGATGCCAGAAGTCTGTAATTACTTTAGAGAGGAGATCGCTAATATGCAAAAAATATTCAAAGGTGCGACTATCTTTCTAGATCGCTCCGATATTAATACTGATGAGATTATCCCAGCAAAATATTTGACCGAAGTCACCAAAGAGGCGCTGAAACCCTATATGCTAGAAGATCTTAAGCTGGCAGGGTTTGATCCTCAAGGAGAAGAGCTGGCTAACGCTCGGGTTGTAGTATCACGGCAGAATTTTGGTTGTGGTTCCTCACGTGAACATGCGCCATGGGTATTTGAGGTAAATGGTGTGCACACCATTATCGCAGAGAGTTATGCGCGAATTTTTCGGCAAAATATGTTTAACGGCGGCATGTTGGCAATTGAGTTGCCCGCAACTGATATAGATAAAATATTTGCTCTGGCTAAGTTAGGTAGCGTAGAGATAGATGTTGATTTAGATAAGCAGACAATTGCTGCTACCGTAGCTGATAAGACTACCAATTTTAATTTTGCTATCTCTGAATTTGATAAAGCGCTGGTTAAGGCCGGCGGTTGGGTTGAGTTCGCAGATGCACGTTATTAAATATTTGTTTCGGTAACTTAGTATTGAACAGGAGGGGTCGGTAATTACCGACCCCTCCTGTTTTGGGAAACTATGCTTTACTGTTGTGCTTATGCTGGCACAATGGCTGTGCCATTTGTGGCGCATTAGCGTGAATGTAACTGGTTTTTTGAGTAAAACGTTTGACATTTTATTTAACTGATTTCTATAGTGCTGATCAGCTTTGGCGCTATTAATTGCCTGTTGGCCAGCAGAGTATTGCTGTTGGGTATGTGTAGCTGACCGAAGGCTCTAAACATTACATTTAAATGTGTAGAGGAGGGTACGTGGCTGAAAAAAAATTTAAAGTAGCAGTGTTGCCAGGTGATGGTATTGGTCCTGAAGTTATGGCTGAAGCATTGAAGGTGTTGTCTGCTGTTGAGAGTAAGTATGGTGTTACTTTTGCAACCACCATGGCCAATGTTGGTGGTGCTGGTATCGACAATGAGGGCAAGGCCTTACCTCAGACTACTGTAGACATCTGTAAATCTTCTGACGCTATTTTGTTCGGTAGTGTTGGGGGCCCCAAGTGGGAATCTCTGCCTCCAGAAGAGCAGCCAGAGCGTGGGGCGCTGTTGCCATTGCGGAAGATTTTTGGTCTGTTCTGTAACTTGCGTCCGGCAATAATCTTTCCGGCCCTGACCGGTAGCTCGACTTTGCGCGAAAGCGTCATCTCAGGTGGTTTTAATATCCTGGTAGTGCGTGAACTTACTGGGGGGATATATTTTTCTGAGCCTAAGGGTATTGATACGGTTGATGGCGTGCGGCGCGGTATTGATACTATGCTCTATACTGAGCCTGAGATTGAGCGTATTACCCGCGTGGCTTTTGAAGTGGCACGCAAGCGTGGTAGCAAAGTTTGCAGTATTGATAAGGCTAATGTGCTCTCTTCCTCGGTTCTCTGGCGCGAAGTTGTTACGCGTATTGCTAAGGAGTACCCCGACGTTGAGCTGTCGCACATGTATGTAGATAACGCAGCTATGCAACTGGTACGTTGGCCTAAACAGTTTGACGTAATGCTGTGCGGCAATATGTTTGGTGATATTATCTCCGATGAGGCTGCAATGCTTACCGGTTCACTCGGTATGTTAGCATCGGCCTCGTTGGCCGAAGGTAGCTTTGGTATGTATGAGCCCTCAGGTGGTAGTGCTCCCGATATCGCAGGTCAAGGGATCGCAAATCCCATTGCTCAGATTCTATCAGCAGCCATGATGTTGCGTTATTCGTTCTCTTTGAACGATGCTGCTGACGCAATTGAGAAAGCCGTGGAGAGTGTGCTGAACGCTGGTTATAGGACTGGTGATATCTATCAGGGTGCAGCTGAAGAGAAGAAAGTTAATACTCGCGAAATGGGTGACGCGATAATCGCGGCGCTTTGATTTCTGTTTTTTAATTGCAAAACGGCACAAGTAAAGGATGACGGCATGAAAGTCGGATTTGTCGGTTGGCGCGGTATGGTGGGTTCAGTTCTGGTGCAACGCATGCAAGAGGAGAATGATTTTGCTGGGATTGAGCCGGTATTTTTTTCCACTTCTCAGGTAGGTGCTCCCGCTCCTATGGATGCAGGATTGCTTAAGGATGCAAACGACATCGCAGAGCTGAAACAGTTGGATGTAATAATCACCTGTCAGGGTGGTGATTATACCAAGGCCGTGCATGCGCCGTTGCGTCAAGCTGGTTGGGCCGGTTATTGGATTGATGCTGCTAGCACTTTACGTATGGATGATGCTGCAGTGATCGTCCTTGATCCGGTGAATCGTGCTGTCATTGATAAATCTTTGGCGCAGGGACAGAAAGATTTTATTGGTGGTAACTGCACCGTAAGTCTGATGCTTATGGCTATTGGAGGTCTGTTCCGTGCTGGTTTGGTTGAGTGGGTCTCATCCATGACCTACCAAGCTGCTTCTGGTGCGGGCGCACCCAATATGCGTGAACTTCTCAGCCAGATGGGCGTGCTGCAGAACTCGGTAGCCGAGTTGCTGGCAGATCCGGCATCAGCAATTCTGGATATCGATAAGAAGGTCACAGCTACCTTGCGCAGTGATGAACTGCCTCATGCCGAGTTTGGCTATGCTTTAGCTGGCAGTGTGCTGCCGTGGATTGACCGTGAAGTAGAGGACGGGCAAAGCCGCGAGGAGTGGAAAGGCTACGCCGAAACCAATAAAATTTTGGCTGCAGCACAACCGATTCCAGTGGATGGCCTATGTGTGCGCGTTGGATCCATGCGCTGTCACAGCCAAGCGTTAACTATTAAGTTAACCAAGGATGTGCCTATCGCTGAGATCGAAAAGCTGCTCGCTACGGATAACCAGTGGGTTAAGCTTGTTGCCAACAATAAGGCAGATACTTTAGAGCAGTTAACGCCGGCAGCAGTCTCTGGTACTTTGACGGTGCCGGTTGGGCGGGTGCGTAAGATGAAGATGGGACCAGAGTATCTGTCTGCATTTACCTGTGGTGATCAATTGCTGTGGGGTGCCGCTGAGCCATTACGGCGTATGTTGCGTATTTTGCAAGAACAATAAGCTGAATCTGGCTTATTCTGTTTGTTTTTTTTCTATATTTGGTTAACACTAAAGGGTGTTGTGGGATAGACCACGGCACCCTTTCTTCGTGTAATAGCTATGGCAAGTGTAGGTGTAGAGTTAAGTAGTTTTGTTGGTTTTTATCTGAGGTTTAGCGCAGTTTTGGGAGAGTAAGTTGTCTATGTATAATGTGGCGATAGTAGGAGCAACTGGTGTTGTCGGGCGGCAAGTGATTGATCTGCTAGGTCAGCGTAATTTTCCCGTGGGTAGCTTGGCTTTATATGCTTCTGAAAAATCTGTTGGTGAGTTTTTAGAATTTAACGATAGTTCTCTTCCGGTGCAGCTCCTGGAGCAGGATAGTTTTAAGGGGATTGACATAGCTTTTTTCTGTGCTGGTGTGGCTATCAGTGAGCAGTATTGTTCCGCAGCAGCTGCGAGCGGAGTCTTGTGTATTGATATGTCAGGATTTTTTAGTGCAGATGCTACAGTACCACTGGTAGTGCCCGAGATAAATCCAGCATCTTTGCAAGGGATTAAGGCTACGCGCATAGTTGCCAATCCGCACTGTGCCAGCATTCAGTTGAGCCTGCTGGTACAGGCGCTGAGTTCTGTTACTAAGATGCGCCGCGTGGTGGTTTCCAGCTATCAATCGGTTTCCGATGTTGGACAAAAAGGCGTTGATGAGTTGCGCACCCAGAGTGGGGAGTTGCTCAACGGTCGACCGTCTAAGCATAAGGTTTATCCACATCAGATGGCTTATAACTGTCTGCCTCAGGTTGGAGAATTTTTGGCAGATGGTTATACTGTGGTGGAACATCAACTGATTGACGAAACACGCCAGATAGTAGGCAATGACTCCTTGGCCATAAGCGCGACGGCAGTAACTGTGCCGTTGTTTTATGGTAGCTGCCAGGCGGTAAATATTGCAACCGAGGATGAACTTAGTATCGAGCGCGTGCGAGAATTGCTCAGCAATTTTCCTGCAATACAAGTCGTTGATGATGTCACTAATTTAGAGTATCCCATGCCAGTAGACGTGCTTGATCAGGATCAGCTTTTTGTCGGGCGTATTCGTCCTGATTCCAGTATTGATGGCGGTTTGAATATGTGGACTGCTCTGGATAATTTACGCAAAGGTTGTGCGACTAATGCTGTGCAGATTGCTGAATTACTGATAAAGGCATATCTGTAGTTAATATGGCGCGCGTGTGTTTGACTATAGAATACGATGGTACTAATTATGCTGGGTGGCAGGTGCAACCCAATGCGGATACAGTGCAAGCGCAGGTCGAAATAGCTCTAGCGCAGGTGGTTGGTCAGCAAACGCGGGTTTACTCCTCGGGACGCACCGATGCTGGGGTACACGCAATTGGTATGCGTGCCCACTTTGATGTAGATAAATTGTTGCCATTGACGGCGTATCGTGAAGGAGTAAACAGCTATCTTCCGTCGGATATCGCGGTTGAGGAGGCGCAGTTAGTCGCTGATACCTTTCATGCGCGTTTTTCGGCTCAGGGGAAATGGTATCAGTACCAGTTGTATCGCGGGTCAATTCGGTCCCCACTGCATAACCGGACAGCTTGGCACTGTGCTGGAGCTCTCGATATCGCTAAAATGCGGGCTGCAGCGCAGCTGTTGGTTGGGGATCATGATTTTGCTGCCTTTCGCTCTTCCTCCTGTGTGGCGAAAACGACTCGCCGGACAATTTACGCTGTAGATGTTAGCGCGCGGGGCGAAATGGTGATTTTTGATGTACGTGGCAGTGGATTTTTAAAAAACATGGTGCGCGTGCTGGTTGGTACTCTGGTTGATGTGGGCCGAGGCGCTATTTCTAGCGCTAAAATTAGCGAATTATTGCTTACTGGGCGGCGTAAGGAGGCTGGGCGCACAGCCCCAGCCCATGGTTTATGTTTAATGAAGGTGTGGTACGAAAAAAATATGTAAAATACTTGACGGATAGCAAAAGATCGGCTATGTTTCGGCACTCTGTGAGCCCCGTAAAGCTAACAGAATTTACATAAACGAGAGGATTGAGATGAGTACGCAAGTAGCAAAAGCATCTGAAGTTAAAAGAGACTGGTTTCTGGTCGACATGGAAGGTAAAATTCTAGGTCGGGTAGCTACTGAGATAGCCAGAATTCTTAGAGGAAAGCACAAGGCCATTTATACTCCTAGTGTTGACACTGGCGACTATGTCGTTGTAGTTAATGCAGATAAACTGGTTTTGACTGGTAATAAGCAAGCGGACAAGATGTATTATCATCACACCGGTTATGTCGGTGGTATCCGCTCAATTACTGCTGATAAACTGCAAGCTAAGAAACCAGAAGAGTTGGTTGTTAAAGCAGTACGCGGTATGCTTCCCAAGAATAAATTGGGTCGTCAAATGTTGAAGAAATTGAAGGTCTATGCCGGCAGCGAGCATCAGAACGCAGCTCAACAGCCCAAAGTACTCGATATTTAGTTTACTTAAGGAGAATGATTCAAAATGGCTGAACAAAGATATTGCGCCACTGGCAAACGTAAAACTTCAATTGCCCGTGTCTGGATGAAGCCCGGTGCAGGAAGCATTGTGGTAAATAAACAAGATTATGAAGATTATTTTGGTCGCGAGACCTCAAAAATGATTATTCGCCAGCCTTTGGAGTTGACTGACAATATCGGCAAGTATGATATTTTTGTTAACGTAAACGGCGGCGGTCCTTCTGGCCAAGCTGGTGCTATTAAGCACGGAATAACCAAACTGCTGCTCGAAATGGATGGTAGTCTGCGTGGTGTTCTGAAAAAAGCTGGTTTTATCACCCGTGATAGTCGTATTAAAGAACGTAAGAAATACGGTCGTGCAGCTGCCCGTCGTAGCTTCCAGTTCTCTAAACGTTAAGATTTCGCAGTACGAACAATATATGTTACACACAGGGGAGCCTCATGGTTCCCCTTTTTTATTTTTTGGGAGGTTGTTGTGGTTAAAGTAGCTGTAGTTGGAGCCAGTGGTTACGCTGGTTTAGAGTTGTTGCGCCTGTTGGTTCGGCATCCACGGGTAGAGATTACCAGCATTACTTCTCGACAGTATGTAGACGAAGAGATAGCTACGGTCTTTCCATCTTTAAGCAATATAATTGATCTGCAATGTACCGAAGTTGATGTTGATAAAGTTGCCGCTGTAGCCGATATGGTGTTTACCGCATTGCCGCATAAGGCGGCAATGGATGTTATCCCTGGCCTATTACAGCGTGGTTGTAAAGTAATCGACTTGTCTGCCGATTATCGCTTACATGATGTTGCGGTGTATCAGCAGTGGTATCAACCTCACTCCAGTCCTGAATTATTAACTGAAGCAGTATATGGCTTACCGGAACTTTTTCATGACAAAATTGCCGGTTCGCGGTTGATAGCTAATCCAGGCTGCTATCCTACCAGCGTGGCTTTGGCCCTAGCTCCGCTCCTTAAACATCAGGTGGTTGATCATCGCACTTTGATTATTGATAGCAAGTCTGGTGCTAGTGGTGCTGGGCGCTCAGCTAAAACAGCTAGTTTGTTCTGTGAAGTGAATGAAGGGTTTAAGGCTTATGGGGTGGCGAGCCATCGCCATACCCCAGAAATTGAGCAAACTCTCTCGGAATTAGTTGGTGAGCCTGTAGTTGTCAATTTTACGCCCCACTTGTTGCCGGTAAATCGGGGTATTTTATCCACCTGCTATGCTAACCTGACTAACGCTATAGATTTTGCTTCGGTAAAAGCACTGTTTGACAGTTTCTATGCAGATCAACCATTTATAAGGATTATGCCAGGTGGTCAATTGCCAAATGTAGCCTATATTCGTGGGAGTAATTATGCCGATATTGGTTTTGTTGTCGATGACCGAACTCAGCGGATAATAGTTGTTAGTGCCATAGATAATCTAGTAAAGGGTGCTGCTGGGCAGGCGGTGCAAAATATGAATATTGTGCTTGGATATCCTGAAACTATGGGATTGGATATTGTGCCCCTGTTTCCCTAATCTAGGTTACCGGCAAATAGCTGTCGCTAGATGGTGTCGATCGCAGCAGCTGGTAATAAAGTTAATGTATGTTCACCGCGTAATTAGGGTGTACATGGATGGACGATTCAGTTATTATTCACGAGTTGTGTATCTGGGCTAATTCGCAGGCGTAGCACATTGTGCCGTTAGTATAGTTGGGGTGAGGAGGTTAGTTATGACAGAAGTAGCTACTAAACCAAATTTGTCAGATAACGAGGTGAAAAATGAGGATACCCAAGAGGGTAAGTATCTGACTTTTCATATGGGCGATGAAGATTATGGCATTCAGATTCGCTTCGTTACTGAAATTATTGGTATTCAGCGTATTACTGAGGTGCCAGATATGCCCCCCTTTATCAAAGGGGTTATCAACTTGCGCGGTAAAGTTATTCCCGTAATGGATGTCCGGGCACGGTTTAACTTACCTGCACGAGAATACGACGAGAGAACCTGTATTATTGTGGTGCAGCTCAATACCACCTCGGTAGGTTTAGTTGTAGATAAAGTAAATGAAGTTGCCGACATTCAACCGGAAAATATTGAACCACCCCCACGTTCAACTGCTGGTGGTAGTTCAGAGTATATTGAAGGCATGGGTAAAATGGGCGACCGGGTGAAGATCCTCCTCAATATAAGCAAACTTTTGTACGATTCCGACCTGGAACAGATAGACATTTAATCGCGATGGCAAACCTTTGTCGCGTTGGCAAAATCCTAGTTATCCATTAAAAAAAATAGAGGTATATATGAATATTCAGCAAAAGGTAGTTGTTGCTCTGAGCGCAGTTTTGGCTGTACTGGCTGGGATTGTCTTCAGTGTGGTTTATAACCAAACTTCTGGATTACTGCATTCTCAGGCAGAACATGAAATGAGTTTGCTCAAAGACGCTGCCACACAACAGGCGAATAGTGTCTTTCAAAGTCTGGTTATCGGTACCAAAGGTTCGGTAGAAACTGGCGATATGGATCTTTTTGCTGATTTACTCAACGATTTGGTAATGGTTCACAATGTTACTGAATTGGGCATGACAAATCCAACCGGTAAAATTGACTACTCAAGTAATGCCGGAAATATTGGTTCCAATCTGGATAATGAAATCTACTCTCGGGCGAGAAATGATCTCTCCTGTAATTTTGCCGTACATGAAAAAGGCGATAAGCTGATACTTACTCGCTCACAAGTCTTTACCCAAGAGTGTATGGAGTGTCATGAAGAGGCCAAGGTTGGCGACTTAGGCGGAATTTTATTTTTGGATTACAACCTATCTGAACTAAATGCTGTTGGTGCTGAGGTTGAACAGAAACTCGACGCAGGTTTAGGTAGCTCGGTGAAGTCAATGCTGTTGACCGGAGCAATTGGTGCGCTAGTGGGGATTATTATAATCTATCTGATTCTCGGCAGTTTAGTGCGCAAACCCTTAGTAGCTGTTGAAGCAATGTTCGATAAGATGGCAGCAGGTCGCTTTGATGGTCGGATGAATATTGATAGCAGTGATGAGATTGGTCATATCAGTAAAACCTTAGATAATTTTGCTGACCTTATGGAGCAAGATGTTCTGCAATCATTACAAAAACTTGCTGATGGGGATATCTCATTTGAAATTAACCCACGGAGTAGTGATGATTCAATTCGTCATGCTCTGAAAAAGGTTAGTGAAGATCTGAACGAGATCGTAAGTCAGATTCAGCACGGCGCGGCGCAGATTGCTTCAGGTGCATCCCAGGTATCAGATTCAAGTCAGTCACTGTCTGAGGGCGCTACCGATTCAGCCAGCTCTGTGGAAGAGATATCTGCTTCCATGAATGAGTTGTCGGCGCAGACCAAAGTTAATGCCGAAAATTCTCAGCAAGCTAATATGCTGACTACTCAGGTTAGGGATGCTGCGGTGCATGGCAATGGTCAAATGCAGCAGATGGTAACAGCGATGGCTGATATCAATGAGTCTAGCCTGAATATCTCCAAAATAATTAAAGTTATAGATGAAATCGCCTTCCAAACCAATCTTCTTGCCTTGAATGCTGCCGTTGAGGCTGCACGTGCTGGTCAGCATGGCAAAGGGTTCGCGGTTGTGGCTGAAGAGGTGCGTAATTTGGCTGCACGTAGCGCTAAGGCGGCACAGGAAACTGCCGCTCTTATTGAGAGCTCAGTTGCCAAGGCGGAACATGGTGCCTCGATAGCTGACAATACGGCTGCGGCATTTGGTTCGATTGTTTCCGAGATTCAGAAGGTCAATGATCTTATCAGCGAAATCTCCGCCGCTAGCGTAGAGCAGGCGCATGGTATTTCACAGATCAACGATGGTGTGGCTCGGATTGATGATGTAACTCAGCAAAATACTGCTAATGCTGAGCAGGGTGCTGCCTCTGCTGAAGAGCTTTCCAGTCAAGCTGCTCAACTAGAAGAGGTGCTGCGCCGGTTCAAACTAAAAGGTGGATCCAGACAGCGTTTGAGTGCTCCTCAATATCGCGCATCATCTCCTTCTTCATCACCAACTAAGCCTAGTGCCAACGCCTCTTCTGGTTGGGGTGGTGGTAAGGTGTCAGATGTGGCGCAGATTGCACTGGATGATTCGGAATTCGGTAAGTTCTAGGTTGTATGGTAGTGAGTGTGGAGCTGATGATTAATTACGATGATATTATAAGCAATGTTGGTGATCTACCACCAATGCCTATTGTGGCGGTTAAGGTTCTTGAACTACTCCAAGACCCTGACACCTCGATGAAAAAATTAGCAGAAACAGTCTCCCTAGATGCTGCTGTTTCAGCACGCATGTTGAAAATAGCAAATTCTGCCGCCTATGGTTTAACCCGGAATATTACTACGCTGCAAAATGCACTGGTAATGTTAGGTGAACGTACTGTGCGCAGTTTGGTTCTTGCTTCAAGCATGAGTAGTGTCAATAAATCGTATGGTTTATTGGAGAAAATGTTGTGGGAAGAGTCGGTGGGTTGTGCTTTGGCGGCTAGGTTTTTAAGTACGCGATTGCATATCAGTAACCCTGAGGAGGCCTTTTTAGCTGGATTATTTTCTAATCTGGGTAAAATAATTCGCAATAATAATGATCCAGAGCGGTACAGAGAGCTGGTTGAGGCCGTGTATAACGGTGCTGGTGACTACTTAATGTTGGAACAGGAGGTTTTCGATGTTCCGTATTCTGTCGTTGGCGCTGCTGTATTGCATTCGTGGAAGATAGCGCCGTTGTTGGTTGAAGCAGTACACCACCACATTGATCTCAATAGTAGCGATAATAAAGAGGTGCGTGATTTGTCGGCGGTAGTTAACCTTGCCTCCAATTTGTGCGTTAAGTTGGGCATTGGCCAGCGTTTTGAAAATGAAGATCTTGATTTATCTCAGACACAAGGTGGTGAATATCTGCAAGTTGATGCAACTATGGTCGCTGATATTGAAGAGCAATTTGCTGAGTTGTTTGAGAGTAACCGAGAATCATTTGTAGCTTAGTGAGCAAGGATACTAATATATATTGTGTATAGCAAAATAGGGCCGTAATGGCCCTTTTTTGTTTTTGTTTGTTGACCCTTTGGATTGTTTGTTGATGTCTACGCTACCAATACTACTTAAAAATCCACGAATTTTACTGATCGGTGGTGGGGCAGTTGCCTACCATAAAGCGCAAGTTTTGGTCGATCATCAGATCAACTTCCATGTCTGCGCGCGTGAATTCTCGCCACAATTTGATAGTCTAAATTTGACACGTACTGTTGGCGAAGCCACCTGTGCTCTATTGAGTGGATTCGATATCCTAGTCGATGCGACGGGTAGCGATGCTGTTGGTACTTTGTTGCGTGAACAAAAGCAGCAACGCTTTGTTCTGGTTAATCGTGTCGATAGTCCAGAAGAGTGCGATTTTTATTTTTCGGCCTTGCTTAAATATGGCGCTTTGAAAATAGCTATCTCTAGCGATGGCGCTAGTCCTACTATGGCTAAAGTTGTCCGCAATAAAATTGAGCGTATGTTGCCCGCCTATTTGGCAACATTGGTGAAAAATACCGCAATGTTGCGCGCGCAAGGGATTATTGATAGTGCTAAAACACGTCAACAGACGCAGTTGCAAATAGCGCAGGTGTTGCTTATCGGCTGTGGTCCTGGCGATGTAAATCTGCTTACCTTGCAGGCGTATGCTCAGATTCAGCAGTTGGAAGTTGTCCTCTATGATCATCTTATTTCCGATGAGATTATGGCCATTGTGCCTAAAAATGTTAAGCGCGTCTATGTCGGCAAACAAAAGGGAGATCACAGTTTTAAGCAAGATGAGATCAATGAACTCTTGTTCGCTTATGCTCAACAGGGGTTGCATATTGGGCGGTTGAAAAGTGGTGATCCCTTTATATTTGGTCGTGGTGGTGAGGAGGTAGAATACCTTGCGTCACGCGGAGTACGGGTACAGGTTTTACCTGGGTTAAGCTCCGCTTTATCGGGACCGACATTGGCAGGTATTCCATTAACGGCACGCGGTTATGCTACTAATCTCTCCATAGTCAGCGCCCATTTGGCCGGTAATCGTTTTAATTCAGATTGGTTGCCACTTCTGCATTTTCCCAAGCATACAGTGGTCGTGTTGATGGGGCTGAGTTTTGCTGAGCAGATAGCTCAGGCTGCATTGCAAGAGAGTGTCCCCGGAACTATGCCGGTGGCGATAATATCCAATGCTTCACGTGCCAATCAGCAAATTATTCTCTCTTCCATCAATAGTTTGGCTGCCGATGGTAAAAAAGCTGATAAACCCGCTATATTAGTGTTTGGTGCGGTGGTTACTTTGCAATATTTAGCTGGAGATAAAGATGCAAATATGGGTTGATGCTGATGCCTGTCCACGGGTCATAAAAGAGATTCTGTTCCGTGCCGCACAACGTAGACGGGTGTTGTTAACGCTGGTTGCCAATCAACCGTTGCGCCACCCCAATTGTGAATATATTGCCTCTATCGTGGTAGGTGCAGGTTTCGATGTTGCCGATGACAAGATTGTTGAATTGAGCACTGCGGGTGATCTGGTTATCACCGCTGATATTCCGCTAGCAGCTGCCGTGGTGCAAAAGGGAGCTGCTGCGATAAATCCACGTGGGCAACTATATTCTGATGAAAATATTCAAGAGATCCTCTCTATGCGTGACATGATGGATGAACTGCGCGGTGCTGGAGTGGAGTTAAGTGGGCCGGCCCCATTTAGTAGTGCGGACAAACAATCTTTTGCCAATCAATTAGATAAATTTCTCGCTGTTCATACTGCCAGCTAAATTTTTCTTACGGGAGAGGAATATGGTTGCTTTATATCGCTTAATTTTATTTAGCATTTTGGTCAGTTTTCTTGCTGGGTGTAGTGTGGCAAATTTTGGCGAAAATTTTAGCCGCACTTTACTCAATCAAGATGATCCCGCCTTGGTGCAGGCGGGAGCTCCGGCATATATGTTGTTGGTAGATAGCCTCATCGCGGGAGATCCGGACGATGAGGATTGGTTGCAAACTGGTGCCAAGCTCTATACGCTGTATAGTGCAGCTCTGGTTTCTGACCCTGTCCGAGCCCAAAAATTGTCAACACGTGCCTTCGATTATGGTCAGAGAGCTTTGTGTGCCGAGAATTCAGCTGGTTGCGATCTGGTTGACCAGCCCTATGCTGCGTATAAAAACAGCTTGGAAGAGTTTGATGCTGATGAAGTGGCGGCTTTATACGCTTTTACCACTAGTTGGTTAGTTTGGGCGCAAACGCATAGCGATGACTGGAACGTAGTTGCCGCGGTGCCGAAACTAGAGCTGGCTTTGCAACGCATTATTGCGCTTGATGAAAGTTATGACAATGGCCGAGCCTGGCTCTATTTAGGCATGTTGCATAGTTTGCGTCCTCCATCTCTAGGGGGGCAGCCTGATCGTGCGCGTCAATGTTTTGAACGGGCACTGCTGTTAACCAACGGACAAGATTTGGGTGTTAAGGTCGCTTATGCCCGCTACTATGCGCGCTTAATATATGATCGAGAATTACATGATCGTCTGTTATATGAAGTGTGCAACGCTATGCCGAAGGCTGAAGGTCTAACTCTGATGAACACCCTGGCGCAAGCTGAAGCGGAACAGTTGCTTGCCAGTGGTGCCGATTATTTTTAGATAAAATTGCCATGTAAATATTGAATGGAGTACTGATTATGTTCAGAGCCCTAAGTTGTCTACTGTTGGCTGGATTGTTTTTTCTCCCTGCTAACGCTGTCGCTGTAACCCTTAAAATAGCTACCGTTGCTCCCGAAGGCTCCGCGTGGATGCAGCAGATGCGTGCTGGTGCCATAAAAATTAAAGAGTCTACTGCCGGACGAGTTCAGTTGAAGTTTTACGCTGGTGGCGTAATGGGCAATGAAAAGAGTGTGCTGCGCAAAATTCGTATGGGACAACTGCAAGGTGGGGCGTTTACTGGCGGTGGTTTGGGCGCGATTGCCCCAGATGCCGTGCTCTACGGTTTGCCGCTGCTAACTAACTCGGAGCAAGAGATCAACTATGTTCGCCAGCAGATGGATGCAACCTTAACTGCCTGCTTGGATAAGGGTGGATTTGTCAGCTTTGGTTTTGCCTCCGGCGGTTTTGCTAATTTAATGAGTCAAGAGCCGATAAGCTGTATTGAGGAGCTAAAGGGGAAAAAGGTTTGGGTTCCAGAAGGGGACAGAATTAGCTATGCCGTTATGCAAGCTTTGGGCTTAGCTCCAGTAACTCTGCCATTGACCGATGTTTTAACTGGACTGCAAACTGGCTTGGTGGAGGTAGTTGCTACTTCTCCATTGGGGGCTTTAGCTTTTCAGTGGCACACGCAGGTAAAGTATATAACGCCAATGCCGTTAGTGTATATTTATGGGGCGTTAGTGGTGGATAAACGCAGCTTTAATAAGATATCTGCCCAAGATCAGGCGGTTATGCAAGCAGTTATGAGTAATATATATAAAATCTTTAATCGCCAAAATGTCCTAGATAATGAGGAGGCTCTACAGGCGTTGGTGCATCAGGGGTTGCAAATAGTTCAAGAAAAAGAGGGTGAATATGCTCGCTGGAATGCTGTTGCCAGTAGCACAATACAGGATATGGTAGCCCAAGGGTTGGTTTCAGAGTGTCTATATGCACAAATTAAGCAACTGATAACCGACTATCGCAACGCTCAACAGCGTGCGCTGGAGTAAAACTATTGCGTTTGCAACGGTTAATCATAACTTTGGGGCGCTGGTTTAGCCGTACCGAAGATTTTTTGCTAGCACTGGTATTAGGTGTCATGGTTGTGCTCGCCGCAGTCCAGATAGTCCAGCGTAATGTATGGGGCAGCAGTTTTATTTGGACCGATGAACTGCTGCGGATATTGGTACTGTGGTTAACTATGCTTGGTTCCATGATCGCCAGTCGAGTGGATAACCATATTCGGATGGACCTGTTGTTGAAACTGCTTTCTCCTCTGTGGCAACAACGCTTACGTCGAGTGGTGCATGGCTGTACCTCTGTGGCCTGCGCCTTTTTGGCGGTTGTATCGGCTAGGTTTGTGTCCATGGAGGCTGAATTTGGTAGCGTCTTGCTGGGTAATTATCCGGCGTGGTGGTTGCAAATAATTTTGCCTGTTGGTTTTTTTCTTATCTCCTGGCGCTATATGTTGTTGGTGCTTTGGCCTGCACCAGATGAAGCTGATTCTGTGCAGGGGGTTGCTTAACTATGGTGATTATTGCTGTTGTTTTGACAGTGCTGGCCCTGATGGGGATGCCGTTGTTTGTGGTAATTGCCATTGGAGCAATGTGGGGCTTTTATCAATCAGGAGTCGATCTAGCGGTTGTTGCCATAGAGATTTTTCGCATTGCCGAGTTGCCAATGTTGCTGGCAATTCCTCTGTTTACCTTCGCCGGTTATATTCTGAGTGAAAGCAATGCCCCCAGCCGTTTAGTTAATTTGGCACAGACCATGTGTGGCTGGGTACCTGGTGGTTTAGGTGTAGTTGCCTTGACCGTATGCGCGTTTTTTACCGCATTTACCGGAGCTTCTGGGGTAACTATTGTCGCTTTGGGTGCGCTGCTATATCCGGCGTTACGTCAGGGTGGCTATGCAGAAAATTTCTCACTGGGCTTGGTGACAACCTCGGGTAGCTTGGGGTTGCTATTCGCCCCTTCGCTACCTCTGATACTCTATGGCGTTGTAGTGCAACAGTTAAATGTTGGCCCAGCGGTCTCTATTGATCAGCTGTTTTTGGCGGGGATATTCCCTGGACTGCTGATGGTGGCTGCTCTCGTTGCGTGGAACTGTTGGATTAATCGTCATCAGCGCCAGCCATTGGTAGAATTTTCGTGGCGCAAGGTTGCAGTGGCGCTACGCGAATCGCTGTGGGAGTTGCCGTTACCTATAGTTGTTCTCGGGGGAATCTACAGCGGATCTTTTGCTGTATCCGAAGCGGCAGCGGTAACCGCATGTTATGTGGTCTTGGTTGAGGTTTTTATCCTGCGAGAGATTCCGCTGCGTAAGTTACCCGAGGTTATGCATCGCTCTATGGTGCTGGTTGGAGGTATCCTGATTATTCTCGGGGTGTCTATGGCTTCCACTAATGCCATGATTGATAGTGGTATGCCCGAACGCCTGTTTCGTCTGGTACAGACCACGGTAAGTGATCGACTCACCTTCTTGTTATTGCTCAATCTATTCTTGCTACTCTTGGGTGCTGTGCTAGATATTTTTTCTGCATTAGTCCTCGTTGTGCCGCTAATCCTGCCTGTGGCGGTAGGCTACGGTATTCACCCTGTTCATCTGGGGATTATCTTCTTAGCTAATATGCAGATCGGTTATCTTACTCCACCGGTTGGTATGAATCTGTTTATCGCCAGCTACCGTTTTAAACGACCCATTTCCCAACTGTATCGCGCCACACTACCATTCTTGTTTATTTTATTGCTGTGTGTAGCACTCATCACCTATGTTCCTCAACTGTCGATGGGATTGCTGTAACGGATGCTATTCTCAGGGTAACATGGGCAAAATGTAGAGCAAGATAGTTAAAGTTACCGCACTGAGCACGGTGGTAACCATAATGGTCGAGGCCACTAGGTCGGGGCGAGTGTTGAAACGTAGGGCATACAGCAGCGGTAATACCGCTGATGGGGTGCTGGTTTGGAGTATTAACACGTCACGATATAGCCCTGTTATATTTAGCGCTTGGCAGATTAACCAGGCAATGGCTGGAGCAATGACTAGACGCAGCAGACTGGCGAAACTCATAAATTTTAGCGACAGGTGCCATCTAGTTCGAGAAATCTGCATGCCGAGGACTACTAGCATCATGGGTACTGCAACCTGACCGATTAAATCCAGTGGGCGCGTCATAAACAACGGCAATTCAATGTTAGCGCCATTAAGTAATAACGCGATTATAACTGAGTACATAATTGGTATCTTTAGGCTGTTATTTATTGCAGTAGTCAGTTTGGCCTGCTTACCCTGGGCGATAACTATGGCAATAGTTGCCAAAGGCAGATTGAAGATGACAAATACTAGCACTGCTACGGGAAAGCCCTGCTCACCAAAGGCAAAATAGCTAAGCGGCAAACCGAAATTTCCGATGTTCATCATGACTGTTGTCAGGGTAAAAGCTGGTCTGCTGTCTGGGGTTATGGAGAGAATGCGTGTGAAAATTGTTGCCACGAGAAGCATGGCACTGGTGTAAAGCAGCATGAAGATTAACACCGTAAGTGCATGGCTACTATTAAGCGGATGCTTCAACAACGCGCTTAGAACCAACGCTGGGGCAAATAGATAGAGAGAGCTAGTGGTGAAGGGGGTTAAATCTAGGTGAAAATAACGCTCTAGCACCCAGCCGCAGGAGATGACGATAAAGACTGGGGCGATAATATTTAGGAATAACATATTAACTCGTTTCGCGTGCAAAGGTTCAATTGGGTACTAGCTCTATTTTTACTTGACTATTATCGCAAATATTTCATGCAATTTTCGTTGACAGCGAGGAGAAGATCTTGATTTAATCACAATTTGCTGTTAAATGCAGTATGGAGTTTTACGTTGGATGTTTATGTTTATACCTTTTAAGAGGAAAGAACTCACCATGAATCCATTAGCTCAAGAATTGAATGAAATGTTGGCGGCGGGTAACCCGCACGTACTTGAAATGCTATCCGAGCTGGGGAAAAATCTATTTTTCCCAAAAGGAATTTTGACTCAGTCAGCTGAAGCCAAAGAGAAAGCTCACCGCTTTAATGCTACCATCGGTATTGCGACGGAAAATGGTGGCCCTATGTATCTGCAGTGTATTCAGGACAAATTGACCGCTTTTGATCCGAAAGATATTTTTACATACGCTCCACCGGCAGGTAAACCAGAGTTGCGCGCAGTGTGGCGCAAGAAAATGCTGGCAGAAAATCCTAGCATGCAGGATAAACATTTCAGTAATCCCATCGTAACCAATGCTTTGACCCATGGTCTGTCAATTGTTGCAGATATGTTTATCAATGCTGGCGATCAGATGGTTATGCCCGATATGATGTGGGGCAACTATAATCTCACCTTTACTACTCGCTGTGGCGCGGTAGTTAAAAAATTCCCGACTTTTACCGTTGATGGTGGTTTTAATGTTCCCGCTTTCAAAGGCGCATTGCAAAATGTTGCCGCCGAAAAAGGTAAGGCGGTAGTGCTGCTTAACTTCCCTAACAATCCTAGTGGTTATACCCCAACTGTTGCTGAAGGCGACGGTATTGTTGCCGCCATTAAAGAGGTTGCAGAGGATGGTTGTAACGTCGTCGTTATTACTGACGATGCCTATTTTGGCCTGTTTTATGAAGATTCAATGAAAGAATCTCTGTACGGCAAACTGGCTAATCTACATCCACGCATTTTAGCAATTAAGCTGGATGGTGCTACCAAGGAGGAGTTTGTCTGGGGCTTCCGTACTGGGTTTATAACTTTTGCTGATGGTAATAAAGAGGCAAACCCTACAGTGTTGGCTGCTTTAGAGAAAAAGACCATGGGAGTTATTCGTGCCACAATTTCTAACTGTCCGCACCCAAGCCAGACTTTTGTTCTCGATGGCCTTAACTCAGACCAGTTTAAGGCGCAAAAAGAGCAGAAGTTTAATGTGATGAAGGGCCGGGCTCTGAAGGTAAAAGAGGTGTTGGCGAATAGTAAGTATGCCTCAGCCTGGGAATATTATCCTTTTAACTCTGGCTACTTCATGTGTCTGAAATTGAAGACTGTTGGTGCTGAGGAGTTACGTCTGCACCTGTTGGATAAATACGGTGTTGGTGCTATCTCCATTGGTAAAACTGACCTGCGTGTCGCCTTCTCATGCATTGCTGAAGAAGATATTCAGGAGATGTTTGACCTGATGTATCAAGCGGTGCAGGATCTAAGTTAAAGTTTGGATCATTTTAAGGATAAAAAACCCGTCGGATTACGGCGGGTTTTTTTGTGACTATGCCCATGTAATCTGAGGTTGATATGAAGTTTTGTCTGTGCGTATTAGGTGTGGTGTTGGTCATTGAGGGGATTCCTTGGTTTTTGTCACCGCAGACGGTTAAACGCATGTTGCTCCAGATGTTGCCAATGCCAGAGAACGCCCTAAGAATCATGGGTAGTTTGCTGATGTTGACAGGCTTGGCGACGGTCTATTTTGCGGTAAATTATAAATTTTAGGTGCTGTTGTTGTGACTATGTATGTTAAAGATTTTGATTATGAGCTTCCAGAAAGTCTGATTGCTCAGTATCCCGCTGCACAACGCGATGCCTCACGGTTGATGGTTGTCGATCCGCAGCACAACACAATTGTTGCACAGCAGTTTAAACATATTGCTGAATATTTTTCTGCCGGTGATGTCCTGGTAGTTAACAATACCCGTGTCATTCCAGCACGCTTATTGGGGCATAAGGAGAGTGGTGGCAAGATCGAAGTTTTTTTGGTGCGCAAACTTGAAGCTGCCGGTGAACGCTGGTTGTGTTTGACCAAAGCATCAAAAGGGCCGCGTGTTGGCACCAAAATATTGCTCGATGAGGGCCTAAACGCCACTGTTGTTGCGAGTACCGAAGGTGGTTATCGCGAGGTGCAATTTGATTACTCAGGAAATTTTTTAGCTCTTGTCGATAAAATAGGTAAGATGCCGCTGCCCCCATACATCAACCGTGCTGCCCAAGTTGATGATATACAACGCTATCAGACCACCTTTGCCAGTCAACCTGGAGCTGTTGCCGCGCCAACGGCGGGTTTGCATTTTACTCCAGAAATTTTTCAGATGTTGCGGGATAAAGGGGTGGTAATCTGTGAGTTGACGCTCCATGTTGGCTTGGGCACTTTTCAGCCAATTAGGGTGGATAGGGTTGTCGATCACCAGATGCACGCCGAATACTACTCCATTCCTGAACCCACTGCGCAGATAATAAATTGTGCTAAACGCGAAGGGCGGCGAGTTGTCGCTCTGGGCACTACGGCGGCGCGTACTCTGGAATATGCCGCCGCTGCCTCTGCCGACGGGGTGCAATGCGTGCAAGCTGGCTCCGGTATGACTGACATCTTTATCTATCCCGGCTACAGTTTTAAAATTGTCGATGCCTTAGTAACTAATTTTCATCTGCCGCAATCTACATTGTTGATGCTGGTAAGTGCCTTGGCAGGCAAAGACTTTATACTACAAGCCTATCGTCAGGCCGTCGCTGAGAGTTATAGATTTTTTAGTTATGGTGACTGTATGTTTATCTGTAATCGTGCCCTTGCTGCAGAAGTAGCCACCGAGGATTGTTTATGAGTACCTCTTTTGAGTTAATAACTACAGATTCCGGCAGCTCAGCCCGCTTGGGTAAGCTGCATACTGCCCATGGCGTAGTGGAAACCCCAGTGTTTATGCCGGTGGGTACGCAGGGTACCGTTAAAGCTATGTTGCCGGAAACATTGGAGCAGTTGGGTGCGCAGATAATTTTGGGCAATACTTATCATCTCTTTTTACGTCCTGGGCATGAATTGGTGCGTAAGCTGGGTGGTTTGCATAAATTTATGCACTGGTCTGGGCCTATCCTCACGGATAGCGGTGGGTTTCAGGTGTTTAGCTTAGGTAAATTGCGTAAAATTACCGAAGAGGGGGTACGCTTCCAATCGTATATTGACGGCTCACATCAGATGCTTACCGCTGAATCTTCCATCGAAATTCAACAGGCACTCGGTTCAGATATTATTATGGTGTTTGACGAATGTATTCCGTATCCAGCCACTAGAGAGTATGTTATCGACTCTACCGAACGCTCTATGCGTTGGGCTAAACGCAGCAAACTGGCACATAAACGTGATGATGGCAGTGCGTTGTTTGGTATTGTGCAAGGGGGGATGCATGCCGATTTGCGCCAAAAAAGTGCTGCTGATCTAGTGGATATTGGCTTTGATGGCTACGCGATTGGTGGCCTGTCGGTCGGTGAAGATGCGCAGCAGATGTATGAGATGATGGATTATACTGTGCCCTATCTGCCTGTAGATCGGCCGCGCTACGTTATGGGCGTTGGTACTCCGGAAAATTTAATCGAAGGTGTTCGTCGCGGTGTCGATATGTTTGATTGCGTTATGCCGACACGCAATGCGCGCAACGGGGTGTTGTTTACCAGTTTTGGCAAGCTGAGTATTAAACAGGCCCAGTATCTAGATGATCCACGCCCTATTGATCCAGAGTGTGACTGTTATGTGTGCCGTAACTACAGTCGCGCCTATCTGCGCCACCTGTATCAGAGCAATGAGATCCTATCATCTATGCTGAACACTCAGCATAATCTGCACTATTATGTGGGTTTGATGCGCCAAATACGCCAATCTTTGGCAGCGGGAACCTTCGAAAATTTCTGTAAAGAATTTTATCAAAAACGCCAAAGTTGAGTTGCGCTTGAAAGTTCTCTCACAACGCGTTATAAAGAGTGGCTCATGGTATTAACCTTTTTGTTAAAATCATCGCAATAACTTATCTATAAGGAGAAATTAAATGGTTTCAGAAGCTTACGCAATGGCGGGACAGGCAGCAGCTGGCGGTAAACAGGGTTACGAAGGGATCATCATGTTGGTGATCATGTTCGCAATTTTTTATCTACTCTTAATTCGTCCCCAACAAAAGCGCGCTAAACAACATCGTCAACTCCTCGATGCTCTCAAAGCTGGGGATCAAGTTGTTACTGCTGGTGGCATTCATGGCCGTATTTTAACTGTTCAAGACAGTGTGGTGACCTTGGAGATTGATAAAGGCGTTAAAATCAAGATTAATCGAATTTCAATTACTGCTACTACCAGCGAAGAACAATAAATCTAATCATAGAAATAGCTAAAATATTTTCTAATATTTTTCGCTGTTTTTTTATCTGTAATATGGCCAAAGGGAGTAGGTATCGGTATGTCGAACAGCATTAAATTGCGTGGATTGCTGGTTCTTTTTTGTCTGGCAATGGCACTGGTGTCTTTAGCACCGACATTCATGAAAGATAGTTTGCCCAACTGGTGGCAAAATGCTTTCGATCCAATCCATCTTGGACTGGATTTGCAAGGTGGTATGCATCTTGTCTTAGGTGTTGAAGTTGAAAAGGCTGTAGAGAGCCGCCTTGACAGTGTCGTTGATCAAATGGAATCGATGTTGCGCGATGAAGATATAATCTTTAAACGCGTTGAGCGCTTAAGTGGTGAGCGCATGGCAATCACTGTTTATGATGAGAGTGCTGGTGCCGAAGTCGATGCAATGATTAGGAATAAATTCCCTAATTTAGAGCCCATGACCTTAGCTACTGACGGTGGTTATATCCAGAAGGATTACCGTTTTAGCGCTAAAGAGATAAAAAATATCAAAGATTATGCCGTACGTCAGGCTCTTGAGACCATGCGTAATCGGGTCGATCAATTTGGTGTCAGCGAACCGGTGCTACAGCGTCAGTCGGATAATCGTATATTGATTCAGTTACCAGGAATTAAAGATCCGCAGCGGGCTATTGAGCTGCTCGGTAAGACTGCGCGTCTGGAATTTCATATGGTTGTGGAGAATGTAGATCCACAACAGGCGGTTAAAGGGATCCTGCCCGCAGGAACTAAGCTGCTATATGAACGGCATGTGGATGAACGTACTAAGGCCGTTACGGAGACACCATTGGTAGTCTATAAAAAGTCTGCACTGACTGGTGATCTACTCTCTGATGCTCAGGTACGCATTGATACGCGTTTTAACGAACCTTACGTTGCTATAGATTTTAACTCCGTTGGGGCACAGCGTTTTGATCAAATTACCGCAGCTAATGTGGGTAAGCGTATGGCTATTGTGCTCGATGATACCATCTATTCAGCGCCGAATATTCGCGAACGAATCTCCGGTGGTAGCGCGCAGATCAGTGGTTCATTTACTGAGCAGGAGGCGACTGATTTAGCGATTATTTTACGCGCAGGTTCCTTGCCCGCTCCAGTTAAGATTCTCGAAGATCGTACCGTTGGCCCATCTTTAGGGCATGATTCTATTGATCAGGGGATTAATTCAGTCTTGATCGGTGCTTTCATCGTAGTGTTAATGATGGCGATATATTATCGCGGTGCTGGTCTGATAGCCAATGGTGCTCTAGTGCTGAATCTGGTGTTTATTATGGCCATGATGACCATGTTCAAAGCGACATTAACCCTGCCTGGTTTAGCGGGTATTGTTTTAACAGTAGGTATGGCTGTTGATGCCAACGTGTTGATATTTGAACGGATACGTGAGGAGTTGCGTCATGGTAAATCTGCACGTGTAGCCATAGATTCTGGCTTTGCTAAGGCATTTGTAACCATTGTTGACGCTAACATTACAACTTTGATTGCTGCTTTGGTACTGTTTCAATTCGGCACTGGGCCGGTAAAAGGTTTTGCGGTTACGCTGTCGGTTGGGATTATCGCCTCAATGTTTACTGCGATCTTTGTATCACGTCTGATTTTTGATCTGTTTCTTGATGGCCGTCAGGTCAAAAAGTTGAGTATCTAGGAGAATTTTTGATGCAGCTTATTAAGCCTGATGTCAATGTGGATTTTATCGGTAAACGCAAGATTGCTTTTGCGTTGTCAGTCATTCTTATCTTAGTAGGGATTGTTTCACTTATTGTAAAAGGTGGCCCCAGTTACGGTGTTGATTTTGCAGGCGGGACTCTGGTGCAGTTGCGCTTTACTGAGGATACCAATGCTGAACAGATTAAGAAGGTGTTGATTCCTGCGGTTCTGAGTTCGGCTACGGTGCAGCAGTTTGGTGACAATGCCAATGAGTTTTTGGTACGCGCCAAAGAGAGCAATGTTGATGGTTTACGCAACCATATACTCCAAGCACTCGGCGCACATTACGGTGCCGACAATGTAGATTTGCGCCGGATAGAAATGGTAGGGCCGCAAGTAGGTCAGGAGCTGCGTCAACAGGGATTGATGGCTGTTTTATATGCCATGATTGGTATTCTTGTCTACGTTACCTGGCGCTTTGAACTAGTATTTGCTCTCGGTGCTATTGTTGCTTTAGTGCATGATGTACTCTTGACGCTGGGAGCATTTTCATTGTTTGGCAAGGAGATAGATCTGCCGGTAATTGCCGCGTTTCTGGCCATCGTTGGTTATTCTCTGAACGATACGATTATTGTTTACGACCGTATCCGCGAGAATACTGGTAAACATCTTTCCTCCGGCTTTGCCGCTACCGTCAATCTCAGTATTAATGAGACCTTGTCGCGCACAATTCTCACCTCTACTACTACCTTGCTGGTGGTTTTAGCACTGTTTCTCTTCGGTGGTGCGGTGATTCACAATTTCGCTTTTGCTCTGCTGGTTGGGGTTGTTGTCGGCACCTATTCGTCAATTTTTGTGGCTAGCCCGTTGTTGATCACTTGGGCTGAGCACAAAGGAGCGAGTAAGTAGATTTTGGTAAATTAATTTCACCAGAGGCTTTAGCATACTGTACAAATTAAGACCAATATGCTCCCTGGGTTATGGATAACTGCATAGCATTTAAAGGAAAAATAGGGTTCGCTATAGCGGCCCTATTTTTTTTGGATATTTAATCTGTGCATAGTGGAGGATCTTGATGCAACCAGCTACGCAGCGGTTTTGGTACGAAAAAGAATCTACAGTTGCTTGTGACACTTCTGCCTGGGTGGCTGAACTCAACATTTCACCATTTATCTGTCATCTGCTGTGCCAGCGCTCGATTTCCAGCTTGGAGGCGGCTACAGTTTTCCTCAGGGGTACCTTGGCTGATTTGCCCGATCCTATGCTGTTGTGTGGAATGGAGTTGGCTCTAGCGCGGATTGTCAAGGTTATAACTGCTGGGGAAAAGATAGCTATTCATGGTGATTATGATGTGGATGGTATTACTGGTACTGCGCTGCTGACGGCAGCATTGACTCAGTTTGGTGCCAAAGTGGATTATCATATCCCGCTGCGCCTGCGTGATGGTTATGGCTTGTCTGAGACAGCGTTAAAACAGGCAGCCGAAGAGGGCATTACCCTTATCATCTCCGTAGACTGTGGTATCTCGGCTCTGGCAGAGGCCGATCAAGCGGCAGCATTGGGCTTAGACCTTATCATTACCGATCATCATCAACCGCTGACTACATTACCCCGTGCGGTTACCTGTATTAATCCTTGGCTGAGTGCATCCCGCTATCCGTTTAAGCAGCTGTCTGGCGTCGGCGTGGCTTTTATGCTCATTATCGCCCTGCGTGCTCGTTTGCGCTCTATGGAAAAGTTGCCGCAGCCAGAGCCCGATATCCGCTACCTCCTTGATCTGGTTGCTATGGGGACAATCGCCGATATCGTGCCGCTACATGGGGTAAATCGTATTTTGGTGAAGAGTGGTCTACGCCTTTTGGAGCAGGGGCGCAGAGTTGGGGTAAGGGCGTTAAAAGAGGTAGCCGATGTCAAACGCATGAGTGCAGGAGCTGTAGGGTTCAAGCTGGCGCCGCGGCTAAATGCAGCGGGGCGCTTAGAGGACGCAGCATTAGGTGTGCGATTGCTCTTGAGTGAGGATAGCGCTGTTGCGGCCACTATAGCGAGTCAGGTGAATAGCTTTAATAGTCAGCGCCAGAAGATCGAGGCTCAGGTTCTATCCCAAGCGTTAGAGATGGTTGTCGGCAATTTGCCTGATGAGCAATACACAATTGTCTTGGCAGATGAACGTTGGCATTCGGGCGTGATCGGTATTGTCGCCAGTCGCCTGGTGGAGATGTTTCATCGTCCCACAGTATTGATTGCTCTGGAGGGTGACAGGGGGAAAGGATCTGCGCGCTCGATTCGTGGTTTTCATCTGTTCAATGGTTTTCAACACTGTGGTGACTATCTTAGTGGTTTTGGTGGGCATGAATATGCGGCGGGTCTATCAATTAAAGCCGCCAATATTGATGATTTTAGTGCTGCTTTTGAGCAATATGCCCGTGCAACTCTTAGCGCCGCCGACCTGCAGCCGATACGCAATTATGATGCTGAACTGTTGTTGCAGGATATAGATCGCGACCTGATGGATGAAATTAATGCGTTGGAGCCATTTGGCGCCGGTAATCCTCAACCCCTGCTATTGTGCTGCAATGTTAAAATCCAGAAGGCGGGAGTGGTGGGCGAGAAGCACCTGCGCTTTACGGTACAACAAGATGGCTACAGCCACCCTGCTATCGCTTTTGGCATGGCTGAGCGTATTGACGAGCTGAGTGGGGCGGTAGATATATTGTTTAACCTGAGTTTGAACGTCTGGCGTGAGCGCGAGACTCTGCAACTGCAGGTTAAGGATTTTCGTCCCGCACAGTAGTTGAGCTTGACACATCTCAATGGTTGGCACCGATCAAGCATTGTGCCGGATCGGTGCCACCAATATAACTCTTTATTTATCCGAGACCGACCTGCGTGGCTAATTTGCGCCACGCTGGCAAGCTGTTTTCAATAATCTGTTTGTCTATACAGTAAGCGATGCGGAAAAAGCCTGGCGCACCAAAACCCTTGCCTGGCACCAACAGAATGTTATGTTGCTGCGCCAGTTGGACAAATTCAACATCGTCTGCCAGTGGTGATTTAGGAAACAGGTAAAATCCGCCCTGAGGTTTGACCATCGTGAATCCCAATTTAGTCAGCTCGCGATAAAAGAGATCGCGTTTCTCCTCGTAAGCTTTAATGTCCACGCTTTGGTGTTGCAGCTTGGTCACTAAACGCTGGGCTAAAGCTGGGGCATTGACGAAGCCTAATACCCTATTGCAGAAGATAGCTCCGTTCATAAAGGCGGCTAATTCACTTATTTCTGGATTGGTAGCTAGATAGCCGATCCGCTCTCCGGGCAGAGCTAGGTCTTTGGAGTGAGAAGTGACGATAATTGAATTAGCTATGTAGTCGAAAATACATGGCACGCTAATGCCGTCGTAAGCTAGACGGGCGTAGGGTTCATCAGAGATGACGTAAATAGTGCTGTTAAGCTCCTGTTGCTTACGCAGCAACATCTCATTTAATGCCTGCAGCTCGGCGGCTGGATAAATGACACCGGTAGGATTGTTGGGTGAGTTGATAATAATTGCTTTGGTGTTGCTGGTGATAGCTCGCTCTATGGCTGGAATATCAAGTTGGAAAGTGTCTGGATTAGTCGCGACCTCAGTGGTGACTCCGCCGTGATTGTCGATATAAAACTTATACTCAACAAAGTAGGGAGCTAAAATAACAACCTCTTCACCGGGGTTGAGCAGCGTCTTGAGTACCACATTGAGAGCACCACCAGCACCACAGGTCATAACGATATTGTCAGCCTTTACCTCTTTGCTACAGCGCTGGCAGATAAATTCAGCAACAGCAGCACGGGTTTCATCATAACCAGCATTACTCATATAGCGGTGCATGCCTGGTTGAGGGTTATTGGCTAGTTGTTGCAACTCCTGTTGAAATGCAGCTGGTGGCTCAACTGATGGATTGCCAATAGTAAAATCGAACACATTTTCCGCACCAAATTGCTGGCGTAATAGAGCTCCCTGCTCGAACATTTTACGAATCCAGGAAGATTGTTCGATACAGTTTTGAATTTTTGTTGCAATGGCCATCAAAAAACTCCTTAATGTTTATTTAATAGTGTAGTGGCGCATAGTCATGAATAATTGCTATCCTTGCTAAATTGACCAGATAACGCAATCTGTGCTAGCGTTCGCACGGCTGACAATGCGCTGTATGGTGGCAAGAACGCTAACTATAATCAAGCAAATTCTGCTTAACTTTTAGGCGAAAGTTCCGATAATTGAAAGCTAAATTCTCCAGTCAACCGCACTTTTTGCTCCGTACTCATAAGCGCTGTGCCCAGCAGATTGTTGTGCAGACAGTAGTTACCCTTCTGCTATCTCTTGTGCTGGCCTCCTGTAGCGGTGTTGGCAATCAACAGTTAAGCACTCAGCCGTCTCAGAGCCATAGAGTTTATGCTGATTATCTTAGAGCGCGCATGTTTGTTGCCGATGGTGATATCGCTGCGGCGCTGGAGGCCTTAGCGTCCGCTCGTGCCGCCGATCCCGATGCGGTGTATCTGCGCACCTCTCAAGCGTCTCTATATATAGAGCAGGGTGAATTCGATCAGGCATATCAACTACTCTCTGGTGCTCTGCAGCAACAACCAGATAATGTTGATACGCAGCTGCTTATTGCTGATCTTTTGTATAATCGTAATCTCAATGATGATCGTCTGCGTGCCATGATGATGTTTCACTCTATTTTGCAGCAGAATCCGCATCTAGATGAGCTGTATCTTCATCTAAGCCAGCTGCATCTGATGGAACAGGATTATCCCCAAGCCTTAGCTGTTATTCAGCTCTTGCTCGTGAGGCAACCACAAAATGTAACCGCTCTGTTGCAACAGGCGAAGCTGTATATTCTGCTCGATGAAGATAATCATGCGCAGGAGGTCTATCGTCAGATCATCGCTATTGAGCCACAAGGTCGTCAGGCTTATGTATATCTAGGTAACTTACTGGAACAGGATAACCAACTGGATGCGGCCTTAGTTTTATATCAACAGGCGGCGCAACAGTCTGAAGATCGAACATATTTTGACCATCTGCGTGCTACCCTGTTGACTAAACATCAACGCTATGCTGATGCGCTTAGAGTGCTGAAGCAGCTGCTTGAACGCGATCCTCTCGACTATTCAGCGGTGAGTAAAATGGGCCTGGTGCATCTTAAACAGCAGCAGTGGCAACTGGCCGAGCAGGTTTTGTTGCGCGCCGTGGCGATGAAACCATTGTCTCAGGAGTATTACTGGCTGGGTTATGCGCTGGAACAACAGGAAAAATGGAGTGCTGCTGCTGGCGCCTATCAGTTGGTGGTTAAACCGCGCTATTTACATGATGAAGCCACTGAGCGCCTAGCCTTTGTTTACGCACAAAAGGGTGATTTTATCAAAGCGGCAAATACCATCGAACAGCTGTTGTCGCAAGAACCTAGTGCTGAGCAACAGACTCTAGAGACGGAGACAACGCTGCGTCCAGCCGTGTATTTACAGCTGGCATTGTATTATGAATATGCGCAACGTATGCAGCAGGTAGAAGATGCCCTAACTCGTGGTCTGGCTCGCTATCCTGAGAGCGCAGATTTGTACTATGCTGCAGGGGTATATTATGCGCAGCAAGGTAAACTGGCACTTATGGAACAGCACATGCGCCGCTGCATTGAATTTAAGCCAGACCACGGCGGTGCCCTAAATTATCTGGCATACACCTATGCAGAAAAAGATGAGAAACTGGATGAAGCTTTGGAGTTGGCTCAGCGCGCGGTGGGGATAAATGCTAATGGGGCCTATCTGGACACCTTGGGCTGGGTGTACTACAAACGTGGCAATTTTGCTCAGGCACGTATCCAGCTGGAGCGGGCGCTAAAAATTATGCCGCAGGATATGTTGGTACAGGAACATATGGCGGATATTTATGTCGCTCTGGGGCTGTATGATTCCGCCCGAAAAATCTACACTGAGCTGTTACACAATAAACCTGATAACCAAAGATTACAGCAAAAGATAGGAGATTTGCCTAAGTGAAGATAGCCGGTGTGCGTCTACTGATAACTATGCTCTGTCTTGGCCTCTGTGCCAGCTGCGTGCGGGCCCCTGTGCAGAGAGCAGGCACTGCTCGAGATAGTCAGCAAGTCTTGGAGTCTGTAGTGCTTAAGCGTCAGCATCAGGATAATTCTCTTAGCGCTTTGGCTCAGGTTAAAATGAGCAAAAATGGTAAGAGTTGGTCTTCAACTCAGGCGCTGGTGATCGAGGCGCCTAATCGCTTGCGGGTGGACATGCTCAACTTCTTTAACCAGCTGGCTATCCAGCTTGCTGTTGCTGATATGCAGTTGAGTGCCTATGTGCCGAAAGATCGTACCCTGTATACCGGCATGCCTAGTGTTGACAATATCCAGCGCTTCACCGGCCTGCCGTTAGCTGTTACTGATCTGGTAGCGCTGTTGTTACAAAAATTGCCATTGGGTGTTATGGAAATGTCCTCGGTGAGCATGTGGGATGATGGTTTAATCTTTACACCTAGCCCTGGTGATGAGTATTGGCTGACTATTGTGGATAGGCGCGTCATTGCGTTGGAGCATCGGGTTAGCTCCTATCTGGTGTATCGCATGCTGTACGCGCAATTCGATAGTATAAACGGCTATCCGCATCAATTGGAGCTACAGGTTCCGCTGAACGATACGGTGGTCAAATTGCGCATGGATGATGTAGAGCTCAATTCTGCAATAGCTGCTGAGCAATTTATTCTGTCCCCGCCAGATAATACACTAGTAAGACAGCTCAATGAACTGTAGGAGTTACTGTGAACTATAGATGGTTATTAATGCTGATTTTGCTGCCGTGGTGGCTGGTGGCATGTCAACAGCAGGATCCATATTATGCCGATGACGCCACGGCACAAACCCCGCAATTTGGAGATACCCTCATTATGGGGACTATTGGTGATGCCAGCAATTTGTTGCCGATGTTGTCTACCGATAGCTCATCTTCAGAGGTTTCTAGCCAGATATATAATGGCTTGGTGCGTTACGATAAAGACCTTAATTTTGAAGGAGATTTAGCCCAGTCGTGGGAAATTTCTGCCGATGGCTTGGAGATAGTATTTCATCTGCGTCATGACGTGAAGTGGCACGATGGTGCCCCCTTTACCTCTGCCGATGTGTTATTTACCTATCAATTATTGATCGATCCGCAAACTCCCACGGCTTACTCGGAACGCTATAAACAGGTGACGCAGGCTGCGGCACCAGATGCCTACACCTTTAAGGTGCGTTACGCTAAACCGCTGGCTTCGGCACTTATCAGTTGGGCTATGGCAATACATCCCCAACATTTGCTTGCAGGTAAAGCTATAGCTGAGAGTGCGTTAGCACGGGCACCGATCGGCACAGGTTCATATTGCTTTGTCGAGTGGTTACCGGGAGAGAAGATAGTTCTCGAACGTAATGAGGACTATTTTGAGGGCGCGCCGTATATTAAGCGCATTGTCTACCGTATCATTCCCGATTTAACCACTATGTTTCTCGAGTTGCAATCCGGTGGGCTCGATTATATGGGACTCACGCCACTGCAATATGCTAGGCAAACTACTGCTCCGGCATTTACGCGGCGCTTCAATCGCTTTCGCTATCCGGCCTTTGCTTATACCTATCTTGGCTATAATCTGCATCGACCACTGTTTCAGGACAAAACCGTGCGCCAGGCACTCTCTTATGCCATCAATAAAAAAGAGCTGGTCGACGGTGTTTTGATGGGGCTGGGTCAGCCCGCCAATGGCCCGTATAAACCTGGGAGTTGGCCATATAATCCCAACGTCAACTCGTATCCATATAATCACGAAAAAGCGATGCAGATGTTGAGTGCTGCGGGCTGGGTAGATACTGATGGCGATGGAATCCGCGATAAAGATGGTAAGCCGTTTGAATTTACGATAGTGACCAATCAGGGGAATGATCAGCGCATCAAATCGGCGGAGATTATTCAGCGCCGCTTTCAGCAGGTTGGAGTAAAGGTAAAAATAAGGGTTATCGAGTGGGCATCGCTGCTGAAGGAGTTTATCCATCCGGGTAATTTCGATGCTACGCTGATGGGGTGGACGGTGCCCATTGATCCCGACGGTTATAATGTGTGGCATTCAAGTAAAATAGGTAAGGGGCAGCTGAATTTTATCGGTTATAAAAATGCTCGCGTTGATGAGTTGCTGGAGCAAGGGCGGCGGACACTAGATCAGCAGCAGCGCAAAATAATCTATGATGAGTTTCAGCAGATATTGGCTGAAGATCAACCTTATACCTTTCTCTTTGTTCCCGATTCATTGCCGGTGGTGGCTAAACGCTTCCGAGGAATCAAGGAGGCTCCTAGTGGGATAATGCATAACTTTATCCGCTGGTATGTACCAACTGCGGAACAGAAATATCTCCGCTGAAAGCATAAGGCAGAATTATGATATTGTTTTTAACCAAAAGGCTGTTGTTGATGGTGCCTCTGCTGCTCGGGATCACTTTGATCTCTTTTGTGGTGATTCATCTGGCCCCTGGTGAGCCGACAGATATGCAAACCGAGCTTAATCCCGATGCTGGGGTTGAACTCAAAACACGTTTGCGTGCTCAGTATGGGTTGGATAAACCCTTAACCGAACAGTATTTTCTCTGGATCAAAAGGTTGGTGCAGTTGGACTTTGGGACCTCGTTTTCCCAGGATCATCGTCCGGTGTGGGATAAAATCGTCGAGCGTTTACCGATTACTGTGCTGATAAATGTGCTGTCGGTGGGCTTGATTTTGTTAATAGCTATACCGCTGGGGATATTGTCGGCAACAAAACGTAATTCAATGTTTGATCGCTGGACAACGTTGCTGGTTTTTCTCGGTTTTGCCACACCATCCTTCTGGCTGGCGTTGCTGCTGATGGATTATCTGGGCGTATATCTGGGCTGGTTTCCTATCTCGGGGATAAAGTCGTTGGGTTATGACTATTTGAGCCCGAGTGGTCAAGTGTGGGATGTAATTCACCATCTGTTATTGCCGGTAATGGTATCAGCATTTGGTGGCTTGGCAGGTTTTTCACGCTATATGCGCTCGAACATGCTCGAGGTAATTCAGCAGGATTATATTCTCACTGCTCGCGCTAAGGGCTTATCTGAATGGACGGTTATTGCTAAGCATGCGCTGCGCAATGCGTTGCTGCCAATTATTACTATTCTTGGCTTATCAGTACCTGGCTTGATCGGCGGTAGTGTTATTTTTGAGAGTATTTTTGCCATACCAGGTATGGGCAAACTGTTTTATGATGGGGTAATGATGCGTGATTATCCGCTGATTATGGGGGTGCTAGTCATCGGCGCGGTGCTAACCCTTGTGGGTAATCTGCTGGCCGATGTCGGCTATGCTCTGGCTGATCCGCGCATTCGCAACAGCTAGCTTTGTTGGTTTGGTGACAAAATAGAGCCGGATGATTACTCTATCTATCCGGCTCTGTACAGTAAAATATTACATAGTCACAATAACTGGGCAACAGCTAGGTTGCTGTTAATCGTTGATTTTAACCTCAATTGCTTTTGGTTTCTGCTCTGGCACTTTTTTAACCTCTATTGCCAGTATCCCATCTTTGAAATTTGCTTTAATTTTGTCAGATGTAACATTGCCTGGCAGAGTAAAACTACGATTAAATACCCCATAATGGCGTTCTATACGATGATAGGTTTTGCCTTTTTCCTCTTTCTCTTTTTTACGTTCACCGTGAATCATCAATACACCATTTTCTACCGTGACTTTTACCTCATCTTTCTTAACTTCAGGAATCTCCACCTTGATGATGAACTCTCCGTCGGTCTCTGCAATGTCAACCCGAGGTGACCAATCGCTTTTAGGCATAATCTCTTGACCGCCTGTCTGCAGTTGACCTTCGGCCCTGTTGTAGCGATCTAGTAATTCTTCCATCTCGCGCCATGGATCCCACCGTACTAATGACATAATGTTCTCCTTTCTCAGGTAAAGAAAATAGGCCAAACCACACATGAAATGTTGCTAGCATCTCTGTGTGAACACAGAATAAAATGTTATCACTGAGTTCCCTTTTTTCAAGTGGCACAGGATCAAGTCCGTAAACTGCTGTAAATAATTGGTAGGTAGCCATCGCTCCGGTTTGGTAAGTTGACGTTGTCAAAGACGTTTCACAAACCAAAGGAGAAGAAGCGATGGCTGGATATGATATTAA